>Ga0101944_10000682_pt1 | contig 92019 bp, 75 predicted proteins | sample DewCreD2012metaG_FD_75245 | JGI IMG/M metagenome (GOLD analysis project Ga0101944, IMG submission 75245) | Hot spring sediment bacterial and archeal communities from British Columbia, Canada, to study Microbial Dark Matter (Phase II) - Dewar... ... | reverse complement strand
TGGGAGATGTTGGCCAAAGTGCGTTTTTTGACCCTTCCTCCTTCGCGATAGGATTCGCGAATGAGGATGGCTGGGGGCGAGTTACGGTTGGGGACGCGCTCTACATACATGACCACACATGTAGCGCATTAGAAACTTTATGTCAAGCATAAAATGGTGAGCTTACATGGGTACACTTCTTGCTAAGCATCTCTCGCCAAAGAAAGAAAGCAATGCAATATAAATGGGTTATGAGAGAAGGCGCCCTTTTGTCCGGGGGAACTTCGGTTTAACCCTGATCACTCTCCACCGCCACGGTATCACCTCACCCGTTGATCCACAATATCCTTTCAAAGGTCGGCAGATCCCCTGCAGCCTGTCCAAAAATCGAGGATATGTCACTGTGGCATAAATCAAGATTTGACCCCATACTGATTCGTGATCGTGAATCGGGGCTGGAAGCTTTGTGTCATGTCTTCTTACCACCACCTTTCGCTGAAGCGGCCGCGACGCCCAATCGGGCCGCCACGTCTTCGTCGTCCGGGTCCTCGGCGTAGAGCTTCTCCAGTTCGGCCCTGGCCTGGCTCCGCTTTCCCATCGCCTCGTAGACTAGGGTCCGCTCGTACCTGAGCGCTCGGAGCAGGTCCTCGGAGCAGCCCTTCTTCCGGCGCAGGGCGCCCGTCAGGGTCTCCCGCGCCGCCGCCAGGAGCCCGAGCCCGCGCAGGGCCCTGGCCTTGTAGAGCAGCAGCGTGGTGTGGAGCGGCGTCTCGTTCTCGATGCCTTCGGCCAACCCCACAACCTTTCGACACGCGTTCGTGTCGCCCGGGCGGGCGGCAAGCAGCAGCTCCGCGAGGGACAGCTTCAGCACAACGTCGTCGGGTTCGAGCCGCCGCAAGCGCTCCAGACAGGCAATGGCATCCTCCCAGCGCTCCTGACGCTGGAAAACCTCCACCAGGCCCAGCAGCACGCCGCGAAGATCCGGGCCCACATGCGCGGAGACCTCATCTGTGATGGGGAGGCTCATGGTGGCGGTGAGACCGTACTCGGAAAAGTAACGGCCCAGGCGGCTGTGCTTCTCGGCGGCCGTCGCCAGGTACTGCGCGGCTTCTTCGAGCCGCTCCTGCTTGAGCGCCAGGAAGCCGGCAAGATACGCGCCGTCGGCCAGGTGGACGGCCTTTTCCAAGTGCTCAAGGGCCTTCTCTTCGTTGCCAAGGACCAACTCCCGGCACCCATCCACCAGGGCCTCCTCGTCGTCCGGCGTGATGAGCCGCTTGAAGAAACCCAGGGTCAGCCGGTCTTCCGGGCGGACCGTTGGGACGGCCGGAGCGGAGGAGGACGCGCTTCTCCCAGCGCCGGACCTCCCGCTCGGAAGCGTGGTCGTGTAAAAAAGGCCTGTTCCCGGAATGCCCACCGTGGCCCGCTTGCCCCTCGGACCGATGGTCAACTTCGCCCCGCGTGGCCCGAACGACAAAGAGGCGCCCGACTTACTCAGGTTCACGGTCACGCCCGGTGCGATTTTTATTCGTCTCCAGAAGCGGAAGCTCATCCGGAACGCCCTGTTCTCCTTGAGGGGGGTAGACCTTGTCAGCGTGGAACGCAGTGCTGGCCTAGGCGGGACAGGCCTGGGTTTCGTCACGCGTCAAACCTGGATAGTTCCCCCGAATTTCCTTTCGGGACCACCCTTGTGCCGGCAGGTCAATGACAAACTCAACAGCCAACCCCGTGCTTCTGATCACAGGCTTGCCCACAGGGATGTCTGGGTCAATGATAATAAGTTTCCGCTAATTCATACGTCACTCTTCTCACGTCGCCCATGCAGCGAGGCGCGTTTATCTCCCTTGTCTGCTGCCGGCTAGGCCAGCCCTTGCTGAGCGCCGGATGCGGGTCCAGGCATTCCCCCACCTCACCTGAACGCCCGCTCCATCTCTTGTACCGCCTTCTTCAATTCGGCCTGAAAAATGCGGTGGCGGGGGAACCGGCCACCTATCTCGGCCACAAACGCACGACTGGCGGCTATCTCTCCCCGTAGACGCAGGGCCTCGGCACAGGCCACGGTCAGGGTGGCCGCTTTGCCGTAACTCGCCCGATACTGGTTGCCCACGATGGCTTCCACCCGCCGCCGCACCACATCCAGACACCAGTCCAGGCGCTCCTGCTGTTTTTCACGACTCAAGGCCAGTATCCCGGTCCCGACGCCCGACACCAGATGCGCCGCATAGATTCCCTTCAGCCGCTGGAGCAGAGACCCCTCTGCTGCACAGTATCCCGAGCCGATGCTGGCCATCAGCGTTTGCGACCAGAGAGCGGCCAGGTTCGGCGGCAATCCATCCGCCGGCCAGCCGGAAAGCAGAACTAGAAAGAACGTGACGGCCACGGCCTGATCGTTACTCACGTTGCTCCATCCCAACACCGGCCTGTCCGTGACGGAACGGTAGGCGGCCTCCAAGTCGCCCGCCAGGAGCCTGGCATGGAGAAGCAACAGGGGTCCCGGCCGCACCGGCCGCTCCAGGTGGTCAAGCGGCCAGGAAAGTTCTGCAGAGACTGGCTCGCCCCGGTGCTGGCGGGCCATTGCCGCCTGGATGTGTTCAGCCGCTCGACGCATCCACGCCACCCGCTCCTCTCCGGCCGGAGCCGCTTCCCACAGGTCCAGCAGGCGGGTCATGATGGGTTCGGCCGTGAAGGCCTCCCAACGGCCATAGAGCAGGGTTTTGGCGTCGTTCAGGCGATCCGCGCTTCGATGAACGCATCATACGGGCCCAGGCTGTCCCGCTCGTCCTCCCAGCCGTACTCCTCCTCCCACTGGACGGCGTCTTCCATCGTGTCCTGGATCTGCTCGGCCAGGTCGTCAATGTCGGCAAGGAGATTCTCCCAGGGGGTGCGTTTTGGGAGGGCGGACACCGGCCCCACGCCGAGGCGGGCCAGGAACGAAGACCGCTCGGTGGGGATCACCTCGACGGCCATGGCGCGCAGGATGGCCCGTAGCTCGTCGGCAGAGGCTTCTGCCAGCCGCCGCTCTAAGGTTTCCCAGAAGATTTTGAGGGGCAAACTACCGCTTGCGTAAGGAACGGACACCTTGAACCCCCATTCGGAACATGGATTTTGGAATTCGGCATAAGGCCTTGCTTTTCCGTGGATTCTATGCCTCTGGCTACCTGAAAGTTTTATGCTGTTGGACCCCGGCGAGACTTCACGGCGGTTGAAACCGCGTGCAGGGGAATGCGAAACCACCTGCACCGGGTTGAACTCGATTTCCCAATTACCCTACCCGATGCGGATGTCGCAAGTCGAGTCGTGAGTTCGCCGCAAATTGTGTCGCAAACCTGTCGCAAAGATCAACCCCGTTCCCCAGGCCGACTCATTACCCATTTCATTCAGTATTACCAATGGCCGCTTGGCTGTTTTTGACCATCGGGAGTTCTCATCCTCAATCATCCGGCTCCGATGCGAAGTGGCATTCTCGTCGGAGCAGGGGCCAGAAGCACCTGGGCTGAGGCGACGGTGTACTATCCCGCAGCGGACAGTACATCGGTCACGGGCCGACGGAAGGATTTCGGCATCTCGGGGCCGTAGCCAAAACGCACGAGCAGATCGGGGCGTCGAGATCCCACACCCAGCCAGGTTGCGAGCTGATTGCGAAGCGTGGCAACCTCAACGGGTTGGTTGATAAAGGCGTTGCGAAGCCCGAGTACGGTGGCCTGCAAAGCGAACCGCTCATAGCAGCGTCCCGCTTCGATCCAGTGCGGCGCATCGTCCACATCCGATACAAAGACAACGACGCCGGCAGAGTTCTTCGTCCATGGTACGTCCTTGCGGTTTTGGGCACGCGGCGTGAGAACGACTCGAAGAAGCAACTCGCCCAACGCTCGGGGCATCTCCGGGTTCCCAGATGTCCGTGACCAGAGCCCGTCCAGTGTGCGGCGCGCCTCGCGCTCGTTGAAGCGAATCCAGGCGATCAGCTCTTTGCGCCAGCGCGGGTCACGAAGCTGGACCGTGTTTCCCTGTGCCACAAACTCCGCCACAGTGGCCAGGCGGTTCTTATCGGTGATCAGTATCGGAATGACGCCCTTACCCGAAGCTGCCCGTTCGAGCAGCAACAGATCATCCACGGACGCCTGGCGTCCGTCGTAAGGGGCTCGGGTGCACTGCCTCCGGGGGATGGCATCCGCCAAGGGAGATGCGACCGGGGTGCCGGGATGGAGCATGACCTCGACCCAGTGGGCGTCGCCCGAGCTCCGAACCTCGACCACCGTGACCCATCCTTTCGACGCTGCCGCCAGGACCATGTTCTCGGCGGCGCAGCCAAGACTCACGTAGAGGTGGTGGTCGTCCGGGTCCACCATTGGACAACGACGGGTGAAGTCCGGCACGATGCGGATCAGGTTCTCGCCGATCTCGAAGCGCCACGGCTGGGTGTTGTGGCTCGAGGCAGCCATCGTGGCATCGGCCACCAGTGACTCGAAGACGACAGGGGTATCCCGCCGCATGCTTATTTGTTGCCTCCTTTGCCGGGCACAATCTCCGTGCTCACTTCGCGCACCTCGATCTCAATGTATGCGTACTCGCCGCTCGTCGGGGCATAGCGGCCCTCGGCGCGGGTGGCGAGCCGGTAAGGGCCAAAGGTCCGGTAATCGCGAATCGGCGTGGACCAGCGTTGCGGGAGCATGGTTTTCCCATCCTCAGCAAGAGCCGGGCGATCGTCGGATCGGAAGTTTACGAGAGCGCCGGAGTCATCGAAGACAAGCACGGCACATATGGTGTGTGGACCGTTCGTATAGGTCGCCTCCACGCTGCGCTTGTCTATCTCGCGCCAGCGGATCGACGGGTCGAGCAGGCTCCCGGGGGCGAAGATGCACATGTCGTTGAAGATCGTGACCGTCTCGGTCCGCATCATGTCTGATCCGCCGAGATCGACGACGGGCACGAGCGACAGGAGGCGAATCCGCATGCTCGCATCGGTCTCGCCGTAAGCGTGCAGTCCGTCGACCGGCAGCCCGCCGCGGGTCGCCTCCATCCAGAAGTAGCGGCGGGGAGGGTCGTAAAAATTGTGCTGCTCGGCCATGAAGGGCATCCACGGAGCCGTGGCCGAGCTGCGTATGCGTCCGGTCAGGCGCGCGCGGAACCCCTGGACGCGCGGCGTTCCGACCACGCCGGCGAAGCGCAGGTAGCGCTGGACCGGGGGCGGCAGTCCAGCGAGGTCGGCCTCGGTGATGTTCCGGGGGCGTGTGCCGGCCGCCGCCTGTGCCAGCCCGTCGCGAACCAGCCGCTCGTACTCGGCACGCAGGCCGAAGGGACCCCAGGCAAAGGCCCCGTAGATCACGATTGCGAGAAGGACAGCGTTCGCAATCGTGCCGAAGCGCGCATCACCCCACGAGGCAATGATGGCGGTCTGCGACGCCACGAGGCCCAAAGCCCCGACCAGCCAGAACCAGCGGGGTAAGGTGAGGATAGCGGCGGCGGCAGCGATAAGCAGCACTGCGGCGACGAGCCACAGCAAGCCCATCGGCCGGGAAATCGGGACTCGCAACGGCTCGAGCGACACGAGGCCGAAGGCCTTGGCAAAGCCCATAATGTGGATGACGGCGTGCAGCGTGATCAGCAGTGACAAAGCGATACGCATGAGTCGATTTCTGCATCCTCAATCATCCGGCCCCCGATGCGAGGTGGCGTCCTCGTCAACCCAATCCTCCTCGGCACTCCAAGGAAAGGCGGCCCGGCATGAGTTTCACCCTCGGCATTCCTGACGACCTTGAGCCCGCTCGTCTTGTAGAGCGCTGCCGTCTCCTTGCGCGGGTCTTCGACCAGCAGGGAGTAACCGCTCAGTTCAATGCCTGTCTGAAGCCGGTGTTTTTCGTGTGCAGCTTCACCGACCGCAATCAGGAACTCGCCGGCCTCCCCGCCGCAAGTTCCGTCGATGCAAAGCACATACCCCAAGCAGCTGCGGGACCGCTCATCAAAGGAACGCATGAGCCGTATGCGAGGCTGAATAGCCATGATACGGCCTGACCATGCTACCTTCTCCGCGCTTGCCCTTGAGCCTGCCATCAATCTTTCCTGGTTCCATCGAGTTTGCACAGCACCCGGTGTATTCGACGGATTCGTTCGTCGTCAGACATAAAGAGAGCGATCCGGCGGTTGAAAACCGTGATCTCGACAGTGTCGTCGGTCAGGACCAGCTTGAGGTTGTCGTATTCCACCGGATCGCCGGCCTTCTTGTCCCCGTAAACGCCACCGAGGTTAAGCAGGTTCTCCGTGTTGACCGCAGCGCATACATCCGCAGGAACTTTGGACCCACGCCAAACTTTGACTGGCAGATCTTCGGGCTTCATGCCCTTTTGAAGCATGCCCTGGCGGTATTCTATCTGTTCAAGGTTTTGGATCATCGTTCCACCCCTGCATCTGGGTGCGCCGCGACCGTTGGACACGGCCCGTCAGACCAGCACGAAAGACGAAATGTAAGCGCGCGAGCCAGTTCGTTTGGCAGCGGGAGTCCGCATGAAATGGCTTCAGAGGTTGCCTCGTCAAATTCAAACTTCTGGCCCATTACCATTTGAAACCAGCGTTCCCGGTCACGCAGCACCCGAAACAGTAAATTTTCGCTCGATGGTCATCAGCCTTTTTAGGGACCGGGGCGGCGCATGGTGATCGAAGGGGACCGAGTCAGTGTGCTCGCCCCCTCGTTATCTGGGACAAGCCGATCTGTGGTGGATCCTCAGGGCAATTGCGTAAATCGCACGTCCCCATGGACATGTCAGAAAAGACAAGACCCCGAGGGGATCGCTCCACGGGGTCTTGCCAAAAAAAGCTGCCGCTCAAAATCAGCGGATGAAATGCTGGCTCCCCGGGACGGACTCGAACCGCCAACCTAGTGGTTAACAGCCACCCGCTCTGCCGATTGAGCTACCGGGGAACAAAGGTGCGTCAAACGGTCGGCCTTTGAAACGCCGCGATTGAGTAGCAAAGGAGGCGCCCTTTGTCAAGCCCAAACCTGAAAGCATGGGGCAGGGCGAGCGCCCCGTCCCATGCTTTTTTCCAAGCCAGGAAACACCGGGTACCGGGTGGGCTTTTTGCCGCCTCCGTCTTTTCCTCAAAACCGGCGAAAGGCGGCGGCCTCATCGGGTCGCGCCAGCCCTTGCCGTTACTCCGCCTCGCTCTTTTCGCCCTCGGCTTTGGGCGGCTCGCCGCTCATGGCGCACCGACGCAGCAGGTCTTCGTATTCTTCATCCACCCGACGCTGGATTTCTTCAATGTCCTTTTCCGTCAGGTGCCGGAACCGGCGCTGCACCTTGAAATACTCGCTCACCGGTTTGGGTTTGGCCACCTTGCGCGAAAGGATCCACTTGCCGTCGATGACTTCATAGAGCGGAAAGACCTTGCTTTGCACCGCCAGGCGCGCCACCTCGATGGCCAAATCCGTCTCGTGTCGCCATCCCGTGGGGCACGGCGAGTAGATGTGCAAATACGCCGGGCCCGGAATGGCCGCCGCCTTTTTGACTTTGTTCATGAGATCCAAAGCATAGGCGGGCGAGGCGGTCGCCACGTAGGGAATGCCGTGGGCGGCCGCAATGTAGGCCACGTTCTTCTTCCACGTGCGCTGCCCGATGCTTTTCTTGCCCGGAGGCGACGTGGTGGTCATGGCGCCGTAGGGCGTGGACGACGAGCGCTGAATGCCCGTGTTCATGTAGGCTTCGTTGTCCAAACACACGTAAATGAAATTGTGGCCCCGCTCCAAGGCGCCGCTCAGGGCCTGAAGGCCGATGTCGGCCGTGCCGCCGTCGCCGCCGTAGGCGAGAAAGACCACGTCGGGCTGCTGGATTTTGCCTTTGCGGTTCAACGCCTTGTAGGCCGATTCCACGCCGCTGATGACCGCCGCGGCATTTTCAAAGGCCACGTGAATCCACGGCACCCGCCAGGCCGTCTGGGGAAAAGGCGAGGTCACGATTTCCATGCACCCCGTGGCGCTGGCCACGATGACGTTTTCCCCCAAAGCCTTCAGGACCTGGCGCAGAGCCAGAATTTCACCGCACCCTTGGCACGCCCGGTGCCCCGGGGAAAGCGGTTCCACCTCGGGGAGCTTCTTCGGGTTGAACCCCTTGAAATCCTTGAGTGCTTCCGCTGCGATGCCCATTTATTCCCTCACATTCACGATTTCGTAGGTCATGGGAAGGCCCTTGGCGAGCCCATCGCTCGTCTTGGCCGCCATTTTCTCGAAGTCTTCCACGGTGACGTCCCGCCCGCCCAAACCGGCGATAAAATTCTGCACATAGGGCGACAGGCCGTGGTCGTAGAGCGCCGCCTTGACTTCCACACACAAAGGCCCGCTTCGGGTGCTGAAGGCCATGGCCCGGTCCACCACAGCCACGGCTTTGGCTGGCTTAAGGACATCGACCAGTTCCTTGGCCGGAAAAGGCCGCCACAGCCTCAAGCGCACCAACCCCACCTTCTTTCCCTCGGCGCGCATCTTGTCCACGGCCGTCATGGCCGTTTCCGACACACTCCCCACAGTCAGAAGGAGAATCTCCGCCCCCTCCGTCTTGTAGGTTTCCACGGGATGATAGGCGCGGCCGAAGTGCTTTTCGAATTCCTTCCAGGCTTCCACGATGACGGGCAAAGCTCCGTTCATGGCCTCGTCCTGGGCCTTCTTGGCTTCCGTGTACACTTCCGGCATGCCCACGGGGCCGAAGGTCATGGGATTTCGAGGATCGAGGCGAAGCTTCGGCTTGTAGGGCGGAAGATACCGATCCACTTCCTCCTTGTCGGGAAGCCAAATGGGCTCGATCATGTGCGTCAGGGTAAAGCCGTCCAGATTCACGATGACCGGCAAAAGCACCCGCGGGTCTTCCGCCACGCGGTAAGCGTGAATCAAAAGATCCACCACTTCCTGCCCGTTTTCGGCCACCGTTTGAATCCAGCCCGTGTCGCGGGACATCATCATGTCCGAATGGTCGTTCCAGATGTTAATGGGGGCGCTCAGGGCGCGGTTAGCCACCGCCATGACGATGGGCAGCCGAAGGCTGGAGGCGATGTAGCAGATTTCGGCCATGAGGGCGTAGCCCTGAGAACTTGTAGACGTGAAGGTCCGGGCCCCGGCGGCGGCGGCCCCCACGCACGTGCTCATGGCACTGTGTTCCGATTCCACCGGGACGAATTCCGCATCCAGATGGCCTTCCGCCACCAGCTCGGAAAGATGCTCCACAATATGCGTCTGCGGCGTGATGGGATAGGCCGCGATCACGTCCACATCGCACAAGCCGACCACTTCGGCCGCCGCGATGGAGACTTCCATTCCCACTCTCTTGCCCATCTCAGTTTTCCTCCTCTACCATCTGGATCGCGTCCTTGGGGCATTCCCGGGCACAGATGCCGCACCCTTTGCAATAGTAATAGTTGGCCTCGTAGTAGCCTTCCGCCGTCCGGGAATAGACCATATCCGGGCAAAAGATGTAGCACTGGCCGCACTTGTTGCACAATTCGTAATTGGTCACGGGGCGCTTGGAACGCCAATCACCCGTCCTCAGCTGCGCCGCCGTTCCCGGCTCCGTCAAGGTGCACCCTAAGGCCAGTTCCTTCCAGCTCACCAATCCCGTTTCCTTGGCCACGGCTTATCCCTCCACCACCGTCTCATCATAGGCTCGAAGACACGCCTTGAGGTTTCGTTCCGCGATGGGCCCAAAACGCTTTTCCACCGGGCCGCGCAGGGCGTCGATGGACACCACGTTGGTCGCCTTGATGAGCGCTCCCAGCATGGTGGTGTTGGTGATGGGCACTCGAAGCACTTCCACGGCAATGGTGCTGGCATCCACCACGGCCAGGCGCCGTTTCAATCCCAGGGACTCCCGAAGCTGCGTCGGGCTGAGCTTCGTGTTGACGATGATGATGCCGTCTTCCGGCACGCCTGCTTCCACATTGACGATTTGCAGAAGCGTCGGATCCAGCACCACCACGATATTGGGGTTGTAGACCTTTTCTCGAGTCCGGATTTGCCGGTCGCTCACGCGCACGAAAGCCATGACGGGAGCCCCTCGGCGTTCGGGGCCGAAGCTTGGAAAGGCTTGGGCGAATTTGCCCTGTTCGATGGCAGCCAGGGCGGTCAATTCCGCCGACGTGACCCCTCCCTGTCCGCCTCGACCGTGAAACCGAATCTCCACCATAACCATACTCCGTTGTCTCTACAGGTTCAGGGCAGGACCGCTGGCGCGGCATGGTTTTGTGGGGAAGATGGAGAGAGAGGGACGGCACACCCGTCCCCTTCCCCGTGCGACCCACGTCAACTCAGGCGTATATAACGACGCGCTCCCTCAAGGGTCAAGGCATTTTGCGCCCTAGTGCACATGCCGGCGCCCTTGCAGGGCTCTTTCCAGGGTGACCTTATCCGCATACTTCACATCACCGCCCATGGGGATGCCGGAAGCGATGCGGGTGATCCGAACCGGATATTTTTCCATAAGCTTGATGAGATAATTGGCCGTCGCCTCGCCTTCCCCCGTCGGATTGGTGGCCAGGATCACCTCCTGCACGGCTTCGCGCTCCAGGCGGGCGAGCAGTTCCCGAATGCGCAGATCGTCCGGGCCGATGCCGTCCAGGGGCGCTAAAGCGCCTTGCAAGACGTGGTAGCGCCCTTTGAAGGCCCCGGACTCCTCAATGGCCAACAAATCCGCGCTGGTCTCCACCACGCACAGTTCCCCCGTCTGCCGGGACGGATCGGCGCAGATGGTACACAAGGCCCCGTCGGTGAAATGAAAGCATACGGGACAGGTGTGGATGTCCTTTTTCAAGCGCACCAGGTTTTCGGCCAAGCTCTGCACATACTCTTCCGGGGCCTTCAAAAGGAACATGGCCATCCGGGTGGCGCTCTTTTCCCCGATCCCTGGCAGCTTGGCCAGCCGTTGGACAAGTTCCCTCAAAACGGGAGGATGGGCTTTGGTCACCATGAAAGCCCGTCCTTTCCTAGAAAAGGCCCGGGATGTTCAACCCCGGCGGCAGATTCACTCCGCCCGCCAGTTTGCCGATTTCTTCGGCCATCATCTGCTGCGAACGCTTGAGCGCCTCATTGACGGCGGCCATGACCAAATCCTCCAACATCTCCACGTCGTCGGGGTCCACCACCTGACGGTCGATGGTGATCTTCACAATTTCCTGACGGCCGTTGGCTGTCGCTGTCACCATGCCGCCCCCCGCGGAGGCTTCCACCGTGCGCTGCGCCAGTTCCTCTTGCACTTGGGCCAACCGTTTTTGAAAAGTTTTGAGCTGCTGGAGCGGATTGAATCCTTTCATCGTCCGTGTCGCCTCCTCATGAGGTTTTGTCGGCCTCGCCCGCCCGCGGCTTGGAGGGCTTTGCGGCCCGTACGGGGCGGATTTCCACCAGTTCCCCTCCAAGGATTTCCAACGCCTGCTGCACCACCGGGTGGCGCAGAACCGCGGTCGTCGTGTGGCCGCTTTCCTTTCGGGATCGTGCCCGTTCTTTGGGGGCGGGCTTCCGCGCGCGAAAGCTTATCCCACATGTGGGCCTTTTCCCATCGAAATATCGGGCAAGATACGTTCGAAGCGTTTCTTCCGTATCGCCGTTCTTGACGCTTTCTTCGTAGATTTCCAAAACTTCCACAGTCAGCCCATTGGGCGAAGACGCCTTCGCCGCGCTCTGATGCAGCTTCGCCCCGACCACGGGATGGGTCTGGTTGAGCCACTGGCAGAAGCCTTCCCAATCCCGAACGATCTCCTCCACCGAGAGCTCCGCCATGGGTTCCCCGGAAGGGTCTCCTCCAGGCACGCCGGCAGCCAGGTCCCCTGGGGGCGCCGTTGTCTCACCAGAGGAAACCTCGGGGGCAACCGCCACACTTCCGGAAGGATGCCCCCCGTCGTTCAGGCTCGTCCCCCAGCCTCCCGTCCCCCGTTCCATGGCCCTCGCGGAATCGCGGGCGGCGGCTTTGGGGATTTTTCCGGCCCCTTCGGCCCCTGAACCTTCCGGGACGGCTTTCTTGGAATCCGGCGAAGGGCTTGAGGGCCGGGGCCGTGCCGGCTCCTGGGAAAAGTCGTACTTTTCCAGACGTTCCAGAATCTTTTCCAAGGCTTCGGCCCGAGGAAGGCAGGCCAGCCGAAGGAGGAGCATTTCCAGGGTGACACGCGGCAAGGACGCCCGACGGATGTCCTCTTCTGCGGAAACCAGGATCTGGAAACATTGGAACAGGTTTTCCGCCGTGGTTCTTGCCGCCATCCGCCGCAGCCGCTCCTGCTCGGGACCCGGGATCTCCGCCGCCTCCGCGGAGCCCTCCTTTCGGAAGGAAATCACCAGAAGATCCCTGAAAAGCTCGCACAAGCGCTGGCAGAATCGCCGACCGTCGATCCCCCGCCGGTAGATCCGTTCCACCACATGGAGGCACGCCGCCGGGTCGGCATCGATGACGGCTTCGGCCGCCTGCAGAACGCTTTCGCGGTCCACGACGCCCAGCAGATCCAAAAGTTCGGCATCCTCCTGGTCCTCGCCCCGCAAAGCCAGAAGCTGCTCCATGAGGCTCTGGGCGTCCCGCATGCTGCCGTCGGCTTCCCGAGCCACCGCATAAAGCACCGATTCCGAAAGCGCCGCACCCTCCTGCCGGGCGATACGCACAAGCTGGTCCAAGATTTCAGCGGTGGCGATCCGTCGAAAGTCGTAGCGCTGGCAGCGGCTCAAAATGGTCGCCGGAATCTTGTGGGGCTCCGTGGTGGCAAAGATGAAGACGACGTGGGCGGGGGGTTCCTCCAGGGTTTTCAAAAGGGCGTTGAAGGCCTCCGGGGTCAACATGTGCACTTCGTCGATGATGTAGATCTTGTAGGCGCTCTTGGCCGGCCGATAGCGCACCGTCTCCCGCAGTTCCCGAATGCTGTCGATACCGCGGTTGCTGGCCCCGTCGATTTCCAACACGTCGACGGCCTTGCCTTGGCCGATTTCCGCACAGTTGGAACACCGGTTACACGGAACCGGGGAGACGCCCTTTTCGCAGTTCAGTGCCTTGGCCAGGATGCGCGCCACGGAGGTCTTGCCCACGCCCCGGGCCCCCGTAAAGAGGTACGCGTGGGCGATTCGGCCCGATTGCACCGCGTTTTTGAGGGTTCGGGTCACATGGGGCTGACCGACCACTTCCTCAAAGGTTTGAGGCCGCCATTTGCGGGCGAGGACCAGATAGGACATGGAGAGGTCGAGGGTATGGGGTTTGGGAGTAAAAAAGTGGCGGAGAGAGAGGGATTCGAACCCTCGGTTCCGCTTTTGACGGAACACACGATTTCCAGTCGTGCCCCTTCGGCCAGCTCGGGCATCTCTCCGCAGCGCAACGCTTCGAACAATGGCAAAGATCGCTCGTGCAGTCCAGGTGGCGGAGAGGGTGGGATTCGAACCCACGTGCCCTGCTCTTCACAGGACAAGTCGATTTCGAGTCGACCCCGTTACGGCCACTTCGGTACCTCTCCGCGCATGCGGCGGCGGCATCGGCGCCGCTGCTGAAAAAACCGGGCGAGCCGTTGTGCGCCTTCCTCGGCGCGAATCCCGCCCAGAACCTGGAGAGTATGAGGGAAAAGGCCCGGCATTGTCAAGTCCACAACGCCGCCCGCTGCGCCGCTCTTCGGATCCGGCGCCCCAAAGACCAAGAGATCCACTCGGGCGTGGATCAAGGCCCCCACACACATGGCGCAGGGCTCCAACGTCACGTAAAGCACCGTGCCGGGAAGGCGGTGATTGCGAAGCAGCGCCGCGGCGCGCCGCAAGGCCACCATCTCCGCATGGGCCGTCGGGTCCCTCTCGGTCACCGTCAGGTTATGGGCCCGGGCCCATACGCTCCCGTCCCATCCCACCAAAACGGCGCCCACCGGAACTTCGCCCCGTTCGGCAGCCCTGTCCGCTTCCTCCAGGCTCAGGCCCATGAAATAGTCATGATCCCACGGCGCTTCCACCGTCGCCTCTTTCTTCCGGTTCTTGCCTTCCACTCGCGGCTTTCTTACTTTAAGGGAGCCTACGAAACAACCCAAAGGAAAGGGGACGGCCGTGTCTCGACAAGACATCCAGGACTCCCTCACGTTCGTTCAGCTCTGCGGCTTGCCTCGCGTCTACCAACCGTCGGCCGTCGGCGACGGGCCCAAGAAGAAGCCTTGTCCAGACTGTCATTTTTGCCAGCAGTGTTCGGAATCTCGATGCCACGCCTGCCGCGGCACCGGCCCGCGGCCGCCGAAACGCAGCTTCGCCGAACAAATCGCCCTGTTTGAAAGCCTCAACGCTGGGACTCGCTTGGAAAATCCCGCCCGAACCCCCCGCCATTCCGAAACGATGTGAGAAAATTCAAAGGCGCCGCGACGCCCTTCGAAGTTAGCGGCATCTTACTTTTTCCATGTCATCGAGCGCACTTGCATTTTTTCTTTGACAGATCTTTTTTCATCTTTTAGTTAGGACTAGTTTTCACGATGTTTGGCGCGCCGCAGGATGTTCCATGGGGAGGTGCGCCCATCGAGGTTTCACCGTGGCGGTGCAGCATGCCGCCATACGATAAGAGGTTACTCGACGCGTATAAAGGTAAACCCCGAGCGAAGGAGGGACATCCTGGAACGGTCGGCCCATTTTTCCGGTTGCGGCATGAGGTCCGCCGGCCCACACCTTTTCAAGGCGCGCCGGCATCGGTTTTTGAGCTTCTTTGGAACCGTGGCGACCCTGTGCACCTGCCTCGCCTGGACCCCCTCGTCCCACGCTCTGACCCTTTCCATCGGAGAACCCTACCGCGGTCGCCTCGTCAACGGCGTCCCCTTTCCGACCGACATGGGAGGCTACATGGTCCGTGACCCGGACCGGGCCTACGCCACACCCGAGTTGATCGGCAGCCTTTTGGACGCCATCGATTCGGTGCGGGAAAAATACCCCAACACGGTGGATCTTTTCATCGGCGACTTTTCGGCCCCCGGCGGCGGGCGCCTCAATGGCCACAAATCCCACCAGAACGGCCGCGATGTGGACCTGGGCATGTACGCCATCGGCAATCAACCCCTGGACCAATTCGTCCCCATGCATGCGGGCAATCTTGATGTTCCCAAGACCTGGACCCTCATCGAGGCCCTCATTCGGACGGGGCGCGTCCAGTATCTTTTCGTCGATCGAAAGATCCAGAAAATGCTTTTCGAGTATGCTCTGTCCCGGGGGTTCGACGAGGACTTGCTGAACCGGTTGTTCAACGACGTCGGGCCGGGATCCACCGATGCGGCCATCCGCCATGAACCACGGCATAACGATCACATTCACGTCCGGTTCTACGCCCCCTGGTCGTCCCTGGCGGGGCAGATGGATTCCCTCGATCCGGACAAGAAAGCTCTCATCGAACTGGCGCAGGCGGGTTTTCTCCCCAAAAAAGTCCTCTATTACGTGGACAAGCGCCAAACCGACATCGCCGCCTTGGCCCAGAGTTTCGGCGTGCGGGTCGAGGATCTTGTGCGCTGGAACCACCTTAAACCCAACATGCCCCTCACTCCGGGAACCCCGCTGGTCTATTATCGGCGGGCGTTCGAGGTGGAACCCGTGCACCTGGCCGAAAGCCTTCGGCCGCGCAGCATTCTTCCGCCCGAACCCGTGCAGGTGGCTTCAGTGGGCTATCTTCCTCAGGTCGATGTGAGTTCATGGGCGCGCACCGAACCCCGGGAGAGAACGGAAAGGCTGCACACGGTGCGGCGGGGCGACACACCGGCATCCGTCGCTCGAGCCTACGGTTTGTCCGTGTCGGAACTGTTGCGCATGAACAACCTTTCGTCAAAGAAGCCCCTGAATGTCGGATCCAAGCTCGTCGTGGGACGTGTCTCTAAAGACGCCGTCCCGGAAAGACCGGAGAAGGATTCACGGCGGCCGGACAACCCGCCGGCAAAGGACACGGCGCCGAACTCGAAGGGCGCCGAACGCAAACCCTCCTCCCATGTGGTGAAAAAGGGCGACACCCTCTTTTCCATCGCCAAAAAATATGGGGTTTCCCCGGATAATCTGCGCGCTTGGAACAAACTGCCCCCCAAAAGCGCCATCACCGTGGGATCCTCCCTGATCGTCTCCAAGCCGGTTCAAGAAGCCAAGACTTTAACCAAGGGCGATCAGGAAGCCCAAAAGGCATCCGACGGCCCCGACGGTCGTCCGAAGAGCCAGGCAGCGACGGCATCGCCCGCTTCTTCACCCAAAGAGACGAAGAAGGCGGAAACACCGAAGAATGCTTCCTCGAAGGGTTCGGAGCCACGCAAAAATGAGCCCACCCTTCACACGGTGGCCCCCGGGGAAAACCTCTGGGCCATCTCCCGCAAATACAATGTGGACGTGCAAAAGATCCTGACGATGAACAAACTGAACAATCCCAAGGAGATCAAACCGGGGGCACGGCTGAAGATCCCCGAGAAGTCCTGAGGCGACACTTTTTTCTTCCCTTTCGGCCTGATTTTTGATAACGACGGTTTCCCCCGACGGGCACGGCGGTAGAGTGCCCGTTTTTGTTTTCTCTGGGGCGGGAAACTCTTCTGCGGCCTGTGTGGAGACGATTTATGATCAAGGACCTGACCACCTTAAGAAACATCGGCATCAGCGCTCACATCGATTCGGGAAAGACCACCCTCACCGAGCGCATCCTCTTTTACACGAGAAAGATTCACGCCATTCACGAGGTCAAAGGCAAAGACGGCGTGGGCGCCACCATGGATTCCATGGAACTGGAAAAGGAACGCGGCATCACCATCCAATCCGCCGCGACCCACTGCACCTGGAAAGGCCACGCCATTAACATCATCGATACGCCCGGCCATGTGGACTTCACCATCGAAGTGGAACGTTCGCTGAGGGTTCTAGACGGGGCCATCCTGGTGCTGTGCGGTGTGGGCGGCGTGCAAAGCCAGTCCGTGACCGTGGATCGGCAGATGAAGCGCTACAATGTGCCGCGCATCGCCTTCGTCAACAAGTGCGACCGCGCCGGGGCCAATCCCCTCAAGGTGGCCGACCAACTTCGAGAAAAACTCGGCCACGTCCCCGTGCTCCTTCAAATCCCCTTGGGGCTGGAAGCGGCCCATGACGGGGTGGTGGACCTCATCCGTATGAAGGCCCTGACCTTCGAAGGCCCCAACGGCGAAGAGGTCACGGAACATGAAATCCCTCAGGATCTCCTGCCCCTGGCGCGCGAAAAGCGCGAAGAGATGCTCGATACCTTGTCTCTTTTTTCCGATGAGCTCACCGAGGCGATTTTGGAAGAGACCGTCACGGAGGACCTCATTCATGAGGCCGTCCGGCGGGCGACGCTGGATCTGCGGATCACCCCCGTCTTGATGGGATCCGCCTACAAGAACAAGGGCGTCCAGCCCCTTCTGGACGCCGTGATTCGGTACCTGCCCAGCCCGGCCGATGTGGTCAACATCGCCTTGGACGCCGACCGAGACAACGAGGAAGTATCGCTGAAATCCAGCCCGGATCTTCCCTTGGTCATGCTGGCCTTCAAACTGGAAGTGACCCGTTACGGGCAGTTGACCTATGTGCGGTTGTACCAGGGATCCATCCAGAAGGGATCGACCATCGTCAACACCCGCACGGGGAAGGTCTCCAAAGTGGGGCGGCTCGGCCGCATGCACGCCGATGAGATGGAAGACATCGACGCGGCCGCGGCGGGCGATATCGTGGCCCTTTTCGGGATCGACTGCGCTTCGGGAGATACCTTCACCGACGGAAGCCGGCGTCTGACCATGACGTCCATTTATGTGCCGGAGCCCGTCATTTCCTTGGCGATCAAACCCAAGGACAAGAAGGCGGAGATGAACCTGAGCAAGGCTCTGACACGTTTCACCAAGGAAGACCCCACGTTCCGGTCCTTTCTCGATGAAGAAACGGGAGAGACCATCATTTGCGGCATGGGGGAACTGCACCTGGACGTCTATGTGGAACGCATGCGCCGGGAATACGGCGCCGAAGTGTCCACGGGCCAGCCCAAGGTCGCCTACCGGGAAACCATCACCCAGAGGGCTGATTTCGACTACACCCACAAGAAACAAACCGGCGGGGCGGGCCAGTACGGGCGCGTGGCCGGTTTTATCGAACCGCTTGCCGAAGGGGAGTACGAATTCGTCAACCAAATTACCGGCGGCGTCATTCCCCAGGAGTTCATTCCGTCGTGCGACAAGGGATTCCGCGCCTGCCTCAAGAAAGGCTCCCTGGGCGGATTTCCCATCACCGGCGTGCGCGTCACCATCCACGACGGCAACACCCATCCCGTGGACTCTTCCGATCTGGCATTCCAGCAGGCGGCCATCGGCGCCTTTCGCCAGGCATACGAAAAGGCCAAACCGCAGCTCATGGAACCGCTCATGCGCGTCGTCGTCGAAACGCCGTCCGAATTCCAAGGGGCGGTTTTGGGCACTCTGAACCAACGTCGCGGCATCATCATCAGCACCGCGGAAGACGGCACCTTTTCCAGCATTGAAGCGGAAGTGCCCCTGTCCGAAATGTTCGGCTATTCCACGGTGCTCCGGTCGGCAACCCAGGGCAAGGCGGAATTTACCATGGAATTCGCCCGCTACAGCGCCGTGCCCAAAGGCATCGCCGAAGAGGTGATCCGGCGCAAAAAGGAGGAATGAGGCCGATGAGCCGGGCCGCTTTCTTCCCTACCCTTGGCACCGGGTTGTGGTGTATCATACAGCGGCATGAGCCCTTGGCATGGATGCAATCGTTCACCCTCCTCGGACTTCCTTAAAGGAGAGTTTTTCATGGCACCGTTCGACGGATCGACTCCTTTTCCGACAACCCTCGTCCGCTCCTGTCTCGGACAACCGCTTCGCCCCGGACAGATGGGCGTGCTCCTCGCCCGCGCAGGGGTTGGCAAGACCGCCTGCCTCACCCATATCGCCCTGGAGGCGCTCGCCCAAGGGGAAAAGGTGCTCCACACGTGCATCGACGAACTGCCCGATAAAATCAAGATCTGGTACGACGAATTGTACCGCAACTTCAAGACCGCCATCGCCGATGAAGACCTTTTGAAAACCATCAAAGACGGCATGGTGAGTTCCCGGTTCATCATGTCCTACATGCACCACACGTTCACTCCCGCCAAACTGGAAGAAAACATTCGGAGCTTGCGGGATCAGGTGCAGTTCGAACCCACCGTCATCATACTGGACGGGTTGGACTTTGAACGGGTTCCGCGAAAGCAGTTGGAAGCCATTCAAAGGACTGCGGAAATTTACGGCGCTTCCGTGTGGTTTTCCTGCCGTATCCATCGGCATATCGACATCGCCAACGATCACGGCATCCCCTATCCCTGCCATGAGCTGGACGATCTCTTTGAAGCCATCATCCTTTTGGAACCGACGGCGCAAACCATTTCCATGGTGGTGCTGAAACACGGCGATCGATACAAACCCGACCATGCGGCGCTGGTTCTCAATCCCCGAACGTTTCTTCTGGCGCAAGCCAATGAAGGACTGAGAGCGCAGGGCCTCTCGTGAACCCGAAGGAACGCCGCCGGCTTTCGCCCTCGCTCACCACCGGTCTGGGAAGCGGCGTGGGCGAAGGGGGGCGTTCCCGGGAGGTGACGTTGTGGAAGACGACCTCATCACGTGCCTCACGCGGCAGGTCAAAGAAGAAGTCCTCGAAAACTACCTGACCCAGAGGCGGCTTATCGAACTGGAAACGGAGGACGTGGAAGCCCAGGCGGAAGCCGTGCGCGCGTTGGCCCAGGAGGTGGGCAAGCGCTTCACGCGGCTCGGATACCTGATGATGGATGCGGAAATGCTGGAGCGCCTCATCGGCATCCTGCAAATCCCCGAAACGTCTTTCTGGCGGGAATGCCTGGAAAAACCCTTCGCCCGGGGGGTTCGCTTCATCAAAGTCACCGCTTTGACCCACAAAGGCAAGTTCCGAAAGCTCGTTCTGGAATCCTACAACCGTTTGCTTACCTGGATGACCAAATACAAGGATGCCCTCCATGACCTGGAATTGGAAGTGCGGGCCCTCAACATCAACATCCAGGCCTTTCAGTCCAACTTCGATCTCCTGACCATCCTCAACTTTCTCAAAAGCCTGGATGTGTGCGGACTGGAACACAAACATTTCCTGGGAAGCAATTTCACGGCGGAAGAGATCATGTCCGTGGAAAAAAAGCTGTACATCCACCCCATGAAGGTGGACCGATTCAACTTGCCGCCGCCCTTGGATCTTCCCGCACCGGCGCTGATCCAGGACGACCTGGGGCGGCTCGCCGAGGACGTGTTCCGCAAGCATCACAATCAGATCAAGCGGCTTTTGCGCTGACGCCTTTTCGAACGGGACCGATCTCTGCAGACCACGTACGGCCTCAGGATCGGCCTTGAAGGAAAACCCGCTCATGCCCCACGACGATCAGGACCGACTGACTCTTCTGGGACGCCCCACTCCTGTTCCGAGCCGTCCGGACGAGGCCGTTTTGGAAACCTTCCCCAATCCCCATCCCGATGTGGACTATGTGGTGCGCCTCACGGCCCCGGAATTTACGTCGTTATGCCCCATCACGGGACAACCCGATTTTGCGGTCATCGTCGTGGACTACGTGCCGAGACAAAGGCTTGTGGAGAGCAAATCGTACAAGCTCTTTCTCGGGAGCTTCCGCAATTACGGGGCGTTCCACGAAGCGTGCACGGTGGCCATTCACAAGCGCCTGCACCAAGCCATGGATCCCAAGTACTTGCGCGTCGTTGGACTGTGGTATGCCCGCGGCGGCATCACCATCGACGTGGTGGTGGAAACAGGGGCGCTTCCCGACGGGTGCCGGCCCCTGCCCCTGGAAAAGGTAAGCTACCGGGGAGGCCGGGAATGAAAACGGGTGGAGCCGCCCCTCCCCTTGGGGCGGCACCCCTCACCCGCCCGGAAATCCTGCCCCCGGGTCGTCTCAGGACGATGCTTTGTCTGAGGCTCTTTTCAGAACGTCCAGGATCTTTTCTTCGATTGCCCTGATTTTTTCGCCTTTGACCAGATAGGCCTCGCCCGAACCCGTCCACAGGGGAAAGGTTGGGGCGCTCTCATCCCGGTTCGCTCCCGGCCACGACACGGTGAGTGTCGCGCCGTCCTTTGTGGAAAACTCCAGGCGATGGAGATCCTGTTCTTCGGGGCGCTGGGCTTCTGCCGGAGCCTTTTCTTCGTATTCCAAGTCTTCCCATTCCCAAAAGACAGGGCGCACGCGCCAGGACTCTTTGATCATCCGCCGGGATCCGTCCGCGCCCACATACGCCCACGTGCCGTCGTCTTGGAGGACCAATTCGCCCTTGTCCCCTCGAATCCGATAGTGGACCCGGGTCACGTTCTTGGAATCCAGCACCACCACCGAACGATCTTCCACATCGCGGACGGTCTTGGGCAGGTCCTTTACGATGGCGCCGTCCACCGTGACAAGCGAGGACATTTGGGAACTCCAGGCCACAGTGGTTTCGGGGTCGTCTTTTTTGCGGCCGATCTTCACCTCCCCGAACGGCCCGTCGCCCCCCTGCACGATCACGTGCACGTCCGCAGCCCCCGAGGACCACACCTGGGAATCTTCGGCGGGAAGCTCGAGAAAGGTTTTGGCCCGAGCCCAGCGGATCTGGTTGAGGATATTGTCCACCTTGGCGCGCTTCACGCGCCGTTCGGGCTCTTCGGGACATCGCCATAGATCCTTGTCTTTCTCATCGCGAGCGAGCGTCAGGCGATGTCCGTCAGCCCAGGACACCGACAGGCCTCGAACCTCCTCGTCTTCAAAGGTCAGAAGATCCCGCCGTCGAAGCTCATCGAGTCCTTTGTTCAGGGCCTTCACGCTCCCTGCAGCCAGAAGGAAGACGGCGTTCTCATCTCCCTTGGCGGCATAGTGGCTTTCTTCCGTGGGATTTTTGGACCCGAAGCGGATGTGGTGCCAGGTCTCCCCGGACCGGAAGCGTACCACGAGGGTCGGCTCCGAAAGACCGTAGAGCGCCATGTCCTTGGCCGCTTGGTCCACCTCGCGGTTCTTTTCCAGGTGCACCAGGGAATGGACCAGCGTGTCCACCGCACTCTGATCCGCTTCCGTCCTCACCGGCCGATCCAGAACCCAGGCACCGTCCTTTTTCAGCACGTGCAGGGCAGGCTTGTCTTTGGCTTCCAGAATGATTTCATCGACGGCTTCGGTGGCGACGGAGAAAAGCCGATTTTTGGCACGTTCCGCTTCCTCCTTTTTCCGCTTTTGCACCACTTCGAAATAGTAATAGTAGCCGCCGAGAAGCGCCAGGATGAGTAGGTAGATCAGCGAGTGACGCCACTTCATCGCTGCGACCTCCGAACACGGTACACTCCGAAGGCGATGAGGACGACCATCAGCGGGACGCCCACCATGGACGTCCAAAAGATCATTCGCGCTTGGTTTTCCGTGAGCATCAAGGTCTGGGCTTTTTGCTTACGAGGTTCGATGGTGATGAGGGTTTCTTCTTCCGCGAGGAAATGGACCATGTTGAGGAAGAGGTCCCCGTTTCCCGAAACGCCGAAGTGGGTGTTGTCCACAAAATCCGAATCCCCGAAAACCACGAGGTAGCCGAGGGGTGGCCTGGTTTCGGAGGCGTCTTTTTCGCCCGCCGGTTTTTCGGATTCTTGGGGCTTATTTTGGGCCTGGACGTCGTCGGAGTGCTTTTCGCTGAATTTCCTCGTCTCGACGGCCGCCAGCACCCCGACAGAAACGGGGCCGGGCTTGTCTTTGCCTTCCTCAAAGCTCGCCTCGCCGCGAAAGAGCCTTTCCAAGTCCGTTTCGGCCCAGGCGTTTTCCGACGTCGAGGCAAGCGTCACCAAAGTCGCGCCCTCGGGAGGGTTTGGGGACGCGGCTACGGAGCGGGCTTCGGAATAAAAGGTCGCCACGTTGAATCCCTGGGTGATCTTGTGGGAGCCGTATTGGGTGACGACCGGCATGAGGTAGCTCCCGCCGAAGACGCGACTCAGCTTGTCGATGATCATGTCGTCCCCGAGGACGATCCCGTATTTTTCCACGAGGGATCGCACTCCGCCGTCTTTTTCCGGGTCCAGGAAGAACACGATCTTTCCGCCACGAAGCAAATAGGCCTCGAGAGACGCCGTTTCTTCAGGAAACAGGGGCTTTTGGGGGCCGACCACAAGGACCACGGCCGCATCCTGAGGCACCTGGGACTGCTGCATCAAGTTGAGCGGCTTCACTTGGTAATTTTCTTTGACCAAGGCCGATTTGGCCGAAGAATACCCGGTTTTGTTCATCTCCTCGGGGGAGCGCTCCCCGTGGCCCGTGAGGAAATAGACGGTCTTGTCTTCGTTTCGGCTGAGCTTGAACAAAGCGTTGGTCAGCGCCTCTTCATCGGCGCGAGGCACGGTTTCCTTACGCCCGAGCCCCTCGACCACCAGGACCCCGTAATCCCGGATTTCGTACTGCCGGGCCAACTGCGGTTCCCTGTCCGGGTCGATAAATTCGTAGCGGATGTTCTTGTTGTAATAGCGGTACGTTTCCAGAAGGTCTTTGGCCCGGGAAGCCTCAGGCGCACCGCCCGCAAAAAAGGCTTTGACGGTCACCGGCTCCTGAAGCGAGGCGACAATCTTTCGGCTCTGCTCGGAAAGACTGAATTGCCCGGTTTCGCTGAGATCCGCCCGGAGTGGGTGTCTTTCCGCAATGAGGGCCACCACGACAAGGATGGCCAGAAACACCACGGTGGAAAAGATGGCGCTGGAGCCGTAGTGCAGCCGTCGGGATCTTAAGGTTTTCGGCATGATGGGACGCCTCCGTTATCTTCATTCCGCTCTTTTTAACCCTAACCGCGCCACCGGTAGGATTCGATCTGACGCACGGTCACAAAGAGGAAAAAGCTCGTGAAAAGGAGGTAGTAGATCACGTCCCGGGAATCGAGCACCCCTTTGGAAAAGGTATCGAAATGGCGGACAATGGAAAGGTATTCCACCAGACGCATGGACGTGGGGCCCATGATGGAACTGAGCCATCCGATGACCCAAAAGAGGAGCAGGGCGCCGAAGGAGAAAACCGCCGCCACGATCTGGTTTTTCGTGAAAGCGGAGGAAAACATGCCCAGGGACAGGAAGGCGGCACCCAGGAGAAACAGCCCGAGGTAGGCGCACAGGATGGCCTTCCAGTTGGGGTCGGCCACCGCCTCCAAGACGGCCATGCACGGCAATGTCCCGACGAGAAGCAGGGCCAGGGTGGTGAGCACCCCGGCGAACTTGGCCGCCACAACCCCCTTGTCCGTCACGGGCAGCGTGAAAAGCAGCTCCATGGTGCCTGACCGTCTCTCCTCGGCGTAAGTCCTCATGGTCAAAAGGGGCGCCGTGAGCAGCAAGACGACACTGAGATCCATGAGGACGGGACGGACGACCATGTCCATGAGATGAAGCTGGTTGGCCATGAAAGGATTCTGGGCCGCCTGAAAGCTGACCATATTGTAGTAGGCCAAGGCCGTGTAGAAAAAGTAGCCGTTGAGGACGAGAAAGATAGACGCCACCACGTAAAAAATGGGGGAGGCGAAAAGCGCGTAAAGTTCTTTGCGGTAAACAGCCCAAAAGCCCCTCATGACCCCGCACCCTCCTTGTGCATCGGTTCCCGAAGGCCTTCGGCGACGCCCCCGTTGGGCTCCAAAGGCTCTTCCGTCACCAGGTGCATAAAGATGTCTTCCAAACTCAAGTCCACGGTTTTGAGTTCCAAAAGATCCACCCCGGCGTGCACCGCCGTGCGGGCCAGGGTGGGCCGAAGATCCCGGCTGCGATCGGTTTCCACCACCACCTGGAAGGGATCGCCCGGCTCCGTATGGACGTGCAAAACCCCGTCGAGGCGTCTCAAGGAGGCAGCCAATCCGGTGCCGTCCCCCGAGACGGTGAGGCGGATTTTCGCCGACTTTTGCAACTGGGCCGTGAGGGCTCCCGGGGTGTCGGTGGCCACAAGGCGGCCCTTGTTGATGATGAGCACGCGCTGGCAGATCTGGGCCACTTCCGGCAGGATGTGACTGCTCAGAAGCACCGTGTGGTCTTCCCGCAAATCCTGGATGAGTTTTCGGATTTCCACAATCTGGGTGGGGTCCAAGCCGATGGTCGGCTCATCCAGGATGAGCACCGGCGGATTGTTGACCAGGGCTTGGGCCAGCCCCACCCTTTGCCGAAACCCTTTGGAAAGGTTGCCGATGATGCGGTTCCGGACGGAGTCCAAACCGCACACCTCTGTCACGCGATCCACTTCCCTGCGGATGTCTTTCCACGGCACGCCCTTGACCTGGGCGATGAAGGAAAGAAACCGCCGCACGGTCATCTCGTTGTATAAGGGAACATTTTCGGGAAGATACCCGATTCGGCGCCGCACTTCCAGGGAGTTTTCCAGGCAGTCCAGACCGTCCACCGTGGCGGATCCCGCCGTGGGCGGCATGAAACACGTGAGGATGCGGATGGTGGTGGATTTGCCGGCGCCGTTGGGGCCGAGAAAGCCCACCACTTCCCCCTTGGCGATCTCAAAACTCACATCCTGGATGGCCGGCACAGGGCCGTACCACTTGGTCAAACCATGGGCTTCGATCATCGCTGTCCACCTCTGTGCGAACCGACGGCACTGCGTCTTTCACGGATTTTTCTCTATGAGCCCTTGGCCCGCTACGGCATAAAAAGGCGCGCTTCTCGCTCCTGTCTGACGGTTTTGGTCCCCACCGACGTGGCACACACGCCGCAGAGATACTCATGGAGTTCCCCGTCGGGCAGGATCAGCAGAAGCCGGCTGCGCACCGGCATGGCCTGCCGACACCGGGGGCAATAGAGTGCCGTGGCATGAAAATCCTGGTATTGGCCGGGATGATGGTCAACCCACACGATCGACCCTCCTTTCGCACCCGTCGTGACCCGGGGGCTGCACCCTTCACGAAACCGGCGGAGAAAACCAAACCCCGGGCTCTAGCGGGCGGCTTCGCCCACAACCCGGTCTTTGTCCTGACGATGTTTGCTCCAGGGCCATTTGCGCATCTTCTTTTCGACCTTTTCTTCCTCGATGGCCATAAACTCCTGGAGAAGCTCTCTTTGGCGGGGCGTGATCTTGGAGGGGATGCTCACATCGATTTGGACAAAGAGGTCGCCTCGTCCAAAACCCCGAAGAGACGGCACCCCTTCGCCGCGGAATTTCAAAACCGTTCCGGGTTGCGTGCCCGGTTCTATCCTGATGGTCTTTTCACCGTCTAAAGTCTTTAAGACGACTTCATCGCCCAGGATGGCTTGGGCGAAGGAGACGGAAATCTTGGCATAGAGGTCGTTGCCGTCCCTTTCGAAGATTTCGTGCGGCTGCACCTTGAGCCGCACGTAGAGATCCCCCGCCATGCCCCCGCGATAACCGCTTTCTCCTTCACCGCGCAACCGCAGCCGCGTTCCGGAATCCACGCCGGGCGGCACCTTCACATGCACCTTTTTGACGCGCCGCACCCGACCTTGCCCGCCGCAGTCCCGGCACGGGGTCGTGATCACCCGCCCCGATCCGTGGCACCGCGTACAGGTGGTGGCGATGCGGAAAAAACCTTGGCTTTGCACAACCTGGCCGCGCCCTCGACACAGGGGGCAGGTGCTTTCCGACGATCCCGGCTCGGAGCCGCTGCCGCCGCAGCGCTCGCACTGCCGATAGGTGTCGATATCCAAATCTTTTTCGGTGCCGAAGATGGCCTCTTCAAAGGTGATCTCCAGCTCGTACAGGAGATCGTTTCCCGGGCGGGCGCTGGTGCGCGGCCTTTGGGTCGCGCCGAAGTTGAAAGAGAAAAATTCCTGAAAGATGTCTCCGAAGGAGCTGAAAATGTCGTCGAAGCCCTGGAACCCTTGGAAACCCGCGCCTCGAAGACCTTCATGGCCGAACTGATCGTAGAGCCGGCGCTTTTCGGGATCCCGCAGCACTTCATAGGCCTCGGCCGCTTCCTTGAAGCGCTCCTCCGCCTCTTTATCCCCCGGATTGCGGTCGGGATGGTACTGGAGGGCGAGCTTGCGGTAGGCTTTCTTGATCTCTTCTTCGGTGGCGTTGCGTGAAACACCAAGGATTTCGTAATAGTCCCGGGTTGCTGCCATAATCTCTTTCACCTATGCCGGAGAATGCTTCGACGGGATTGGGCCGAGGGCCGCATGGACGTGAGTTTCATAAGCACGCTGCGGGGGTTTGTCAAGAAAGCTGCTGCAAGGCCCGCTGCGCGTAAAGGGTCTTTCCCAGGGCTTCGGCCCGCGCCGCCAAAGCCCGCCACTGCTCCGGCGGAGGGTCCTTCTTCAGCAGGCGGTACAGTCGGGTGAAGAGGAAAGCGTCCCCTTCATCCACGGCCAACGGAATCAGCCGTTCGATCTCGCTCCACGCCTGAGCCTTTTCATAAAAGTCCACGGCGTCGTGGATCAGGCCCGCCTCTTCCAGGGCCTGGGCCCGAGCGCGCAGCTCATCGACGGAAACCGCCGTGCGATTGAGCAGCTCGCGCTTTTCCAGACACGACAAGAACCCGTCGCTTCCCATCGCCGCCTCACCCCGCTTTGCGGCCATACGGCTCACACGTCGGCGTCTTCATCCTTTTCGCTCTGCCCCTCCGCGACCGCCTCTTCCATGGACTCTTCCAAAGAGCCGCTCGGGGCCGACTCCTCCATCACTTCCTGGATTTCTTCGGACGTGGAGGCGATTCGACGGCGTCGCAACAGTTCCCCGTTGAGGTCTTCCCGCGCCTCCAGTTCCAGAATGTTTTGCGGCGTGACCTTTCCCGCCGCAATTTCCCTCAAGGCAATGACCACTTCCTTGTTCTTGGGCGCCTCGATGAGCGGCGTCGCCCCTTTTCGCAACTGAAGCACGCGACGGACCGCAAGATGCACCAAGGCGAAACGGTTTTCCACCTGCCTGAGGCAGTCTTCCACAGTGACACGAGCCATAACGGCTTCTCCTTTCGTGCCCGGACCTGGATTTGGAACGTTCCGTGCATAGCAACTTGCGGTCTTCGGCGCAACAAAAAAGAACCCGGACCACGTCCGGGTTCTTGCACAGCGCCACGGCCACGCCCACGGGATTAATACATGTCATCCATGGGCGGCGTATGGGTTTCTTTCTTTTCCTTGGGCTTTTCGGCAATCATGGCTTCCGTGGTGAGCAGCAGGGAGGCCACGCTGGCCGCGTTTTGCAGGGCGAAGCGAACCACCTTGGTGGGGTCGATGACGCCGGCGGCGATCAAGTCCTCGTAGACCTCCTTGTCCGCGTTGAAACCGAAGGCCCCATCGCCTTCCCGAACCTTTTCCACCACCACGGATCCTTCATGCCCCGCATTGTCCGCAATCTGACGCAACGGCGCTTCCAAAGCCTTGCGGACGATGTCCAGGCCGAATTTTTCTTCGCCTTCCAGCTGGAGACCCTCGAGGGCCTTCTGGCAGCGCAGCAGGGCGACACCACCGCCCGGGACGATGCCTTCTTCCACGGCCGCCCGGGTGGCGTTCAGGGCGTCTTCCACGCGGGCCTTCTTTTCCTTCATTTCCGTTTCGGTCGCCGCCCCCACGCGGATCACGGCCACACCGCCCACCAGCTTGGCCAGCCGCTCCTGAAGCTTTTCGCGGTCATAGTCGCTGGTGGTCTCTTCGATCTGGACCCGGATCTGCTTGACCCGCGCTTCAATGGCTTCCTTGGAACCCGCCCCGTCCACAATGGTCGTGTTGTCCTTGTCCACCACAACCCGCTTGGCCGACCCCAGATCCTTGAGGGTCACGTTTTCCAGCTTCACGCCGAGATCTTCGGACACCACCTGACCGCCGGTCAAAATGGCGATGTCCTGCAGCATGGCCTTGCGCCGATCGCCGAAGCCCGGAGCCTTCACGGCGCACACCTTCAGGGTCCCCCGAAGCTTATTGACCACCAGGGTCGCCAAGGCTTCGCCTTCCACATCCTCGGCGATGATGAGGAGCGGTTTGCCCATCTTGGCGATCTGCTCCAAAATGGGCAACAGATCCTTCATGCCGCTGATCTTCTTTTCGTGGCACAGGATGTAGGCGTCTTCCAGGACCACTTCCATCTTTTCGGGGTCTGTCACGAAATAGGGGGAGATGTAGCCCCGGTCGAACTGCATCCCTTCCACCACGTCCAAGGTGGTCTCCATGCCCTTGGCTTCTTCCACCGTGATGACGCCTTCCTTGCCCACCTTGTTCATGGCTTCGGCGATGATGTCCCCGATGGTGGAATCGTTGTTGGCGGAAATGGTCCCCACTTGGGCGATTTCCTTCTGGTCCTTGGTGGGCTTGCTCATTTCTTTAAGGGCTTCGACGGCCTTGGCCACGGCCTTTTCAATGCCGCGCTTCAAGGCCATGGGGTTATGGCCCGCGGCCACCAGCTTGAAGCCTTCATGAGCGATGGCCTGCGCCAGGATGGTCGCCGTGGTGGTGCCGTCTCCGGCCACATCGCTCGTCTTGCTCGCCACTTCCTTGACCATCTGGGCGCCCATGTTGAGGAATTTGTCTTCCAGCTCGATTTCCTTGGCCACCGTGACGCCGTCCTTGGTCACCGTGGGGGACCCGAAGGTCTTTTCGATGACCACATTGCGGCCCTTGGGCCCCAAGGTCACCTTGACCGCATCGGCCAAGATGTCCACCCCCTTAAGAATCTTGGAACGCGCTTCGCTGTAGTATTTGATTTCCTTGGCTGCCATGGTTTGTCCTCCTCATCCATGCGATCAGTCAAGCACGGCCAGGATGTCGTCTTCCCGCATAATGAGAAGCTCTTCGCCTTCCACCTTGACTTCCGTGCCGGCATACTTGGAGAAGAGCACCCGGTCGCCTTCCTTGACCATCAAGGGGACGACCTCGCCCTTGTCGAGAAGCTTGCCTTTGCCGACGGCCAAAACTTTGCCCTGCTGGGGCTTTTCCTTGGCCGTGTCGGGAATGATGATGCCGCCTTGGGTCCGTTCTTCCTCTTCCAAGCGTTTGACGATCACTCGGTCATGCAGTGGACGTAACTTCATGGCCTTCGTCTCCTTTCGAGTCATCCCATTATGTTAGCACTCATTGCCTTCGAGTGCTAACAGTCAATAAAGGCATTCCCTCAAAATGGCAAGTCCGAAAAAGGAAGGCGAAGGCTTTCCAAGACCGATTTTTTCCAGAGCTCGCAAGCAAAAAAATGCATCTTTTCGTTTTTTTCGTTTTTCTTTTTTTTGGCATTTTTTTCGCCCACCCCCTGCCGGGCGACCATCCCTTGAGCCCCACACTGCCAAGGCCCAAAAAAAAACACCCCGAAGCGCTCCGCTTCGGGGTGCGAAACGTCCCGGCCGGGGCACCCCTTCAGGCACTGCCCCGCACGTCGTCTTTAGGGGTGTTTTTCGGCGTATCGGGCCATGGTGAACAGAAGGTCCGCCAGGCGGTTGAGGTAGGCGTGAACCAGGGGCTCTTCCATCAGCCCTTCTTCCTTGAGCCTCACGGCGCAGCGTTCGGCGCGCCGAACGACGGTTCGCGCCATATCCAAGGCGGCACTCACGGGGTTGGCCCCGGGCAGGATAAAACGGCGGGGCAGAGGCACCTCGTGCTGCAAGGCTTCGATCCATTCTTCCAGCCGATCCACATGCCGGTTTTCCACTTTCCAGTCGCTGGACTTTTCCCGGGTGCCGGCCAACTGCGCCCCTAGAACGAGCAGATCTTCCTGGATGGTGTGCATGATGGCCCGAAGCCTTTCATTGGTGCTGAAGGCCTTGGCCAAGCCGAGCACGGAACTGGCCTCGTCCAAAGTGCCGTAAGTCTCCGGCCTCAGGCTCCCCTTGGACACCCTTTCCCCCGTCAGCAGGCTGGTTTCTCCCCCGTCTCCCTTTTTGGAGAACTTGAACACCTCCACGGCGCGCTGCCCCTCCTTCCTTTCCGTCCACTGGCAGATCTTCCCTGCCCGGCCTTTGGAAATATCCCCCACTTTAGCGGGCTTCCTCTCCATCTTTTTCCGTGATCACGGGAAAGGTCACGGCGAAGACACTGCCCACCCCCAGGGTGCTGTGCACGTCCAGTTCGGCCCCGTGCAACCGCACCAATTCCCGAACGACGGCCAAACCGATCCCGGAACCTCTCGCTTCCACCCCGGCGCCTTCCACGCGGAAGAAATCGTCGAAGATGCGCCGCAGGCTCTCCTGCGGAATGCCGATCCCCGAATCTTCCACGGCCACTCGAAACCGTTCGGGGCCCTGCCAGGATCCCCGCACCGTCACGTGGCCTCCCGGTCTGTTGTATTTCACGGCGTTGGAAAAGAGATTGTGGAAAATCCGCAGCAGCTTGTTGTAATCGCCCAGAACGGGAACCGGCTCCACGGGCATGTCCACGGCCACGGTCAGCCGGTTGGTTTCGGCGAGAATTTTCAACAGAAACAGACTCGCCCGGATGACATCCTGCAGATCCACTCTTTCGGTGCGAAGGGTCAGGCTTCCCGATTTGATCCGCGTGTAGTCCAGTAATTCTTCGACTAAAATCATTTCCCGGCTGACCCCGATGAGGCAGTAGCGAAGGAATTCCTCCTGTCTCGGCGTCACAGGGCCCCATCGGCCTTGAAGGAGCTTTTCCAAAAAGGCTCTCACGGGAATGAGCGGCGTGCGCAGGTCGTGGCTCACGCCCGCCAGGAATTTATCCTTGAGCTCATCCAGGCTCTTGAGGTCCCGGTAGGCCTTTTCCAGCTTTTGCAAAAAGGCTTCGCGCTCGCTCACATCCCGAATCACGCGCACGGCACCCCGCACCTCGTCCTTTCCCCCCTTGAGGGCGTCTACGGTGGTTTCTCCAGCGAAAACCGAGCCGTCTTTGCGACGCCACTTCAGGGTCCATCGCCCCGAGGCGACGGGGTAGGGGGCCGTATCGGGTGCGCTCTCGGGAAAGGCATCCGCCATGAGGTCCGTCACGGAACGGCCCACGACTTCATGGCGCTGGTACCCGAAAATGCTTGGGAAACCCGGTTCGTTCACATCCACGATGATGTCCGATGTGTCGGTCACCACGATGGCGTCGCGGCTGGTTCGAAACAGGGTGCGATAGTATTCTTCCGCATCGCGCAGTGCCTTTTCCGCCGCCTTCCGCTCGGAAATATCCCGAATGATGGCGTAGACAAGGTTCGGTTCGCCCTCTTCTCCGGGCACTCGTCCCGCGCGGACCCAGCCCTCGAGCACGCGGCCGTCTCGGCGACAGAACTGGATCTCTCCCTCCCACGGGCCTTCCAGCATAAGAGGCCAGATGGTTTTTTCAAAACGCCCCCGCTCCGCCGGGCACAGTCTCTCGTGAAGCCGCGCGAGAACGGTTTCCTCTCGGCTCTGAAAACCGAAAAAGTCATAGGCCGAGCGGTTGGCGTAGACGAAGGTTCCACTAGGGGAACAGAGGACCACGGCATCCTGAGCGTGATGAACTAGCGTTTGAACTCGCTTGAGTTTTCTGTGTTGGGTCGTGAGGAAAGCCACCCCTTCGTTGAAGCCGTCGGTAAGTTCTCCGATTTCGTCACGGGACGTGACCGGCACCCGAACATCCCAGCGTCCCTGGCTGAATTCTCGAAAAGCCTCCCGCAGCCGTCGGATCGGTCGCACCAGCGATGCCGCGGCATACCACGAGGCCAGAAGGGAAAAGGCCAGGCCGACGCCCAATGCCGCAGCCACGGCGATCAAGAGGGCCGATGAGGGGATCCCGGCCTTTTCGGCTGGATAAGCCAAAGCCAAAGGCCAGCGCAGCTTCGGCAACGGGGTGGATGCCACCAAGAGGGAGCGCCCGTGCACGTCCCATGGGCCCGTGCTTTCGCGTCGGCTGCTGAGGAACCTTTGGCCGATCCAATGGGTCAACTCCTCTCTTAGGGTCTCGTCCACCCAATCCGATCCTTTGAGGAGCACCCCGTCGGCTCGCCCCGGTCTGCCCAAAACCACGACGGTATCCTTGAAAAGTTTTTCGGGCACGGGAGCCGACAAGGTCAGAAGGGAGACATCCACGGAAAAGGTCACGGAACAGCGAAGACTCCGGCCGCTTCCCAGCCGGCTCAGCCCCACTTCCATGAGGGTCGCTTTGCCGTTGGAAGACTCGGGCCCTTTGACGAGACAGCCCCTGGGAGACAGCGGCATGGCGTCACAGGCTGTGACCGTCGGCACAAGGGTGTCTTCTTTGCCGTAAACGACAAGGATTTCGCCACGGCTATCCCGCACGGCCAAAGCCTTCGTCCAGGGAAAGGATTGCAAAAACGCGCGACCGGCCTCCTGAAAAGAAGCCTTGAAGGCCGGATCCTCGGCCATTGTCGCTTCGGGTCCCGTCTCATGATCGTCAAGGCCGAGGGACCGCACCAGAACACAGGATTCCGCATACCGCAGGGCATCTTCCAGGCAATGATCCACAAAGTGGGCGACGGCTGCCGAAGCCATGGCCAGTTCGTCAGCGCTCTTGAGCCGCAACAGGCGGCCTCCGTACCGGAAGAGGAAAGCGCCCGATGCCGCAAGGGTCACGGCGCTGACGGCCACAAGGGCCGCAAAGATTTTCATGCCGAGAGACGCACGGCGCATGGCTTGGCTCTTCACTTCTTGAGCGGCTGTGCTAAAGTGGCGGCCGTTAAGGCTTATTTGCCCGGGCCATGGCAAGATTACAGCATCCGAAGACGAGGACACAATGAAAATAGCGGTGATCGGAACAGGCTATGTGGGATTGGTCAGCGGCACGTGTTTTGCCGAATTCGGCCACGAGGTCACGTGTATCGACATCGACGCCGAAAAAATCCAGCGGCTTCGACATGGGCATGTGCCCATCTACGAACCCGGGCTGCAGCCCATGGTGGAAAAGAACTGTGCGGCGGGACGGCTTGCTTTCGCCGCCGAATTCGATCCCCACATCGGCCGCGCCGACGTCATTTTCATCGCCGTGGGAACCCCGGCCTCACGCCGTGGCGACGGCTACGCCGACCTGAGCTATGTCTACGACGCCGCCCGAACCATCGCCCCCCGCCTGCGGGACTACACGGTGGTGGTCAACAAGAGCACCGTGCCGGTGGGGACCGCCCGCCAGGTGGCCCGCATCATCGCCCAGGAAAACCCTCAAGCCGATTTCGACGTGGCGAGCAATCCGGAATTTTTGCGGGAGGGTGCGGCCATCGCCGACTTCATGCGCCCCGACCGGGTCGTCATCGGCGTGGACAGTGAGCGAGCCGAAGAAAGGTTGCGGGCCATCTACCGCCCCCTCTACCTCATCGAAACGCCCTTCGTGGTCACCACCATCGAAACGGCGGAACTGATCAAATACGCTTCCAACGCCTTTTTGGCCACAAAGATCAGCTTTATCAACGAAATGGCCAACCTATGCGAGGAAGTGGGGGCGGACGTCCATGCCGTGGCCAAAGGCATGGGGCTGGACGGACGGATTGGGCGCAAGTTTCTGCATCCGGGTCCGGGTTACGGGGGGTCCTGCTTCCCCAAAGACACCCTGGCTCTTCTGCGCATCGCCCAGGAACACGGGGTCGCCTGTCGCATCGTGGAAGCCGTGGTGGAAGTCAATGCGGCGCAGAAGGCCCGCATGGTACGAAAGATTCGTGCCGCCCTTGGCGGCAGCGAGGCGGGCAAAACCATCGCCGTGCTCGGTTTGGCCTTCAAGCCGGAAACGGACGATATGCGGGAAGCCCCCGCCTTGACCATCATTCCGGCGCTCATGGAACACGGCGCCCTTGTGCGGGCCCACGACCCTCAAGCCATGAAAGAGGCCGCCAAGCATCTTCCGGAGGTCACGTACTGCCAATCTCCCTACGAAGCCTGCGAAGGCGCCCACGGCGTCGTGCTGCTCACGGAATGGAACGAATACCGCGCTCTGGACCTGGCCCGGATCAAGTCCCTGCTCGTCCAGCCCGTCTTTGTGGACCTGCGCAACGTCTATGAGCCGAGCCAGATGAAGGCTCTGGGATTCCATTATGAGTGCGTGGGTCGGCCCGTCACGATCCGATAAAAACGCGCGGGGGAAAACGGGCGCTAGCGGATTTTCAGGGTGGCCAGGGCGACCAGGGCCAAAAGGCCGGAGATGATCCACAGGCGGATGACCACCTTGGTTTCCGCGATGCCTCGATGCTGCAAATTGTGGTGCAGGGGCGCGCGGTAGAAAAGGCGGCGCCCCAGCCACCGCACCCCGATCTTGTCCTGAATTTGGCTGCTCAAAGCCTCGGCCACGAAAAGGCCTCCCAGGATAGGGAAGAGAAATTCCTGCTTCAACAAAACCGACACCACCGCCACGGTCCCTCCGATGGCCAAGGATCCCGTATCGCCCATGAAAATTTGAGCCGGGTAGGCATTGTACCAGAGGAAGCCCAAGCCCGCGCCGATGAAGGCCGCCCCGAAGACGATCAGTTCCCCTGCGCCCTTGAGATAGGGATAGAAAAGGTAGGCCGAATAGATGGTGTTGCCCTGCACGTAGGCAAAGACCCCGAGGACACCCATGACGAACAAAGAGGGTGTGATGGCCAATCCGTCCAGTCCGTCGGTGATGTTGACGGCGTTGGAGACGAAAATCACGAAGAGAAAGATGAAGACCGCGTAGATGAGGGGGTGGAGGGTGGCCACGGGAATCTTGACGAACGGCACGTAGAGACGCACGGCCATCTCCGGCCCCACCGGGGACAGGGGGCCCACCATGATCCAGGCAAATCCAGCGCTGAAAAGGCTTTGCAACGCCAGCTTGGTTTTTTCCGAAAGTCCCCTGTTTCCGCTTTTCTTGAGAATCTTCGTGTAATCGTCCCAAAAGCCCATAAGGGCGTGCCAGAGCATGGCGATCATGGGAAGGAGCAAAAAGGGGTTCCGCCAGTTGCCCCACAGAAGCATGGAAAAAACCACGGCCCCCACGATGAGGAGCCCGCCCATGGTGGGCGTGCCGCTCTTGTCATGGGTCGAAAGGCCCGTTTCCCGCTGCTGGTCCTGGAAACCGCGCCGGTGCATGTACAGGATGAAACGGCGACTGAAGAGGAACATGAAAACGGCGGCGGTGAGCGCCGCCACGATGGCCCTGAAGGTCAGGTAGTTGATCAGGCGCAGAAAGGAAAAAAACGGCCACGAATCCAAAATGATGTTGGCGATTTCGTAAATCATGAGCGTTTTCCCGCAACGGCTTCGGCCTCGGGACTCCCGGCCTCCGGGCTCGCCGCCCCCGAGCGGCGGCACAACCGCATCACGGCATTGAAGTTTTCGCGGATGACGAAATGAGGGCGAAAGTCCGGCGCGTTCAGGATAAAGCGGCTGAGCCGCCGCAACAGCTCTTCACACGGCCAGATGACCTGCCTCTCCATAAGTCGTCGCACTCCCAGCAAGGCCGCATTGCGCACCTGCCAGTGGAACGCTTCGCCAAGGTTCAAGAGCGCCTCCAAGGCGCGCCCGTCTGTGCCGATTTCCCCCAGAGCCCGCGCCGCCTCCACCGTGACTTCAAAGCACCGGTCTTCCAGTTTCTTGAGCAGGACTTTCAGCCATCGTTCCTTGCCGGCCAAATGCCTGCCGAAATGCGACACCGCTCGGCACGCCTGAGCCCTCACCTCGTAGTAGGGATCGTCCATGGCCGCCATGAGGGCTTCTTCCACCGAAGCGTCCATGCGGTTCATCACCATCAAGGCCGCCACCGCGTTGCGGCGGATGAAGCCCACCTGGTGATAGTCGCCGCCGAAAAGGCGTTCCACGCGCGAGGCCGGTGTGCGATCCAAAAGCATGTGGATCAAGGTGGGCGCTTTTTCTTGGTATCGGGTGAGGCCGATGAGTTTGACGCCGAGGTTTCGCGCCGACCACGCAGGGTGCACCAAAAGGGCGGCGGCTCGGTAGCGGTAATAGGCCAAATCTTCCGCAATGCCGGCCATGCGTTCCGGATCGTAATGGTGCGGATCGGCGTCATAGGCCTTCTGAAGGCGGCGCAAGAGCCGGGTGTTGGTAAGCAGGGGCGGAAGGGATTCCAGGGTGTGGGCCGTCCACCCGTTATCGACACTGCGGTCTTCGTAAAGCTCGCTCAGGATTCTCGTTGTGGCTTGCTTTCTGAAGAACTGGCGGCATTTCTGAGCCATTTCGGTCCGTTTGTCGTCATCGGCGAGGAGCTCCAGAATCTTTTCCGCCAGCTGCACCCCGTCGATGCGGTCTCGAAGCGCCCCGTCTTCCACCACCGTGTCTTCAAAGAGCACTTCGGCGGCCCGGGCCTGCTTCATGGCCCGGGCGTTCATGACCTGGTGATCGCCGGGAAGATTGGCCTTGGGGATCAGAAGGCACGGTTTTCCCAGCCGGGCCAGTTCGTTCAGGCTGCCGGCGCCGCTGCGACACACCACGAGGTCGCTCACGGCGTAGATTTCGGCAATGTTGTGAAAGTAATCCTGCCGGTAATAAAAATCCTGGAAAGAGGCGAGGACCTCATCTCCGTAGCGGGCCTTTAACAAGGCTTCGGTATCCTGCACGGCGTGGTAGTCTTCCGAGGCGGCCAAACCCATGCCGTGAATGAGGAAAAGGCGCTCCCGGTGCTCCGCCAGCACCGAGAGGGCCTCCACCACGGCCCGGTTGATGGTTCTCGCCCCTTGGGAGCCGCCGAAAACGAAAACGACTTTCCGTCCTTCCGGAATCGCAAAAGGCAGCCTTTGGCGGGCTTCGTCTTTGGGGATTTCCAGGATGGAACGGCGCACCGGATAGCCCACCACGACGCCGTTTTTGGGAAAGTAGGCCAAGGTTTGAGGAAAGGTCAGGAGCACCCGCTGGGCATAGCGCCCGAGAAAGAGATTCATTTGGCCCGGGACACTGTTTTGTTCATGGAGGAAGATTTTCACTGGAGCGATGCCGAGCGCTCTGAGCACCACGCCCGCCGTCACGATGGGAGCGCTCACGTAGCCCCCCGTCGCGATGATCCAATGGGGCCGAAACCGAACCAAAATCGCCACGGACTGCACGATCCCCCACGCCCAGGTCAAGAGGAAACGCAGCAGGGCCGGGGACGGCCGAAGTCCGGGCAGACCCCGGGACGACACAAACCGCAAAGGCAAACCCGCGCGCTTCACAATGACGGCTTCCGCCTTGCCGGCGACCCCGACGTAGAGAAACCGGGTGTTTGGTTCCCGATTCTTGATGGCCTCGGCAATGGCCAAGGCGGGATTCACATGGCCGCCCGTGCCGCCGCCGGTCAGGACGACTCGTCTAGGGCCCTCGAGGTCCCTTCGCCAAGCTCGGGCACACCACCATCCCGCGGCGGCCACAGCCGCCAAGAACAACCCCACCGAAACCAGCCAGGAAATCAAAGCTCCTCCGCTGCCGCGGCGGTCTCTCCGCGGCCGAAAAACAGGGACAAGGTTTCCCGAGAAACCGCTCCTTCGCGAAGAACGGCCCAAGAAACACGCCCGTGACGGAACCGGACGGCCACCAGGGTCGACGGGGGAGTCGGAACGAGCGGCCCGCCGTCCACGAGCCCGTCGACGGCGTGCAGCAAAGCCGAGGGGAGCGCCGCGGGGTCGGACACGGGCGGTTGTCCGGAGAGATTGGCGCTGGTCGCCACAATCCAGCCGCCGCACGCGCGCGCGAGCATCCCCGCCACGGGATGAGAACTTACCCGGACGGCCACAGTCCCTTCAGACGACGCCACACCTTTGGGCGCTCGGGGCGAGGCTTCCACAACGAGGGTCAGCGGCCCCGGCCAGAAGGCGTCGGCGAGCCGATCCAGGGGATCGGGCCGCCACACAACCCATTGTCGAACGGTTTCCACATCGGCGGCAATCAGGGGAAGAGGTTTCCCCGAGGGACGCCCTTTGATGCCGTAGATCCTGTCCAGAACTCCGGGGATTTCCGGATTGCCGCCCAGCCCGTAAACCGTTTCCGTAGGGTAAACAACCACGCCGCCTCGGCGCAGCTCTTCTTCCAAATCTTGAGGCACACGGGCAAAGGGCGGGATCCATCGCCGACAAGGTTGCATCACAAGTTTCGAACCCTCACGGACGCTTCGATCTTTTCATTCTTGGCCAGAACCTCCGAAGCCATATCCGCCTTGTACCGCCGAAGCCCCTCCGATAAGGCTTCATGGGACAGGGCCAGGATCTGGACCGCAAAAAGGGCCGCATTCCGGGCGCCGCCCTTGCCGATGGCCATGGTGGCCACGGGAATCCCCGGCGGCATTTGCACCGTGGACAGGAGAGCATCCATGCCTTTGAGCGGAGACGAATCGATGGGGACTCCGATCACGGGCAGCGTGGTTTTGGATGCCAGGACGCCTGCCAGGTGGGCGGCCCACCCCGCCGCCGCAATGAGCACTTTCAGGCCCCGCGCGGCCGCCGTTTCGGCGTATCGCGCCGCTTGATCCGGTGTGCGATGGGCCGAAAGCACGGCTGTCTCAAAGGGAATTTCAAATTTTCGAAGCACCTCGAAGGCCCCTTCCATCACCGGAAGATCGGAATCACTTCCCATGAGAATACCCACAAGAGGCTGCCTTTCCGCCATTGTCGCTCCTTTTCCCGTTTTAAAACATCACGGGCCGTCTCTTCGGCAGGTTCTCAATCCCTGCCGATGTCTTTCCTGTAGTACATGCCCTCGAACGTCACCTTTTCCATCTCCCGATAGGCGATGCTTCGCGCTTGCTCCAGGGTTTCCCCCGTGCTCACGATGCCAAACACCCGCCCTCCGGTGGTGATCAACTCCCCGTTCTCACCCCGTCCCGTGCCGGAATGGAAAACCAAACACCCGGGGTCCACGGCTTCCAACCCATGAATGGGAACCCCGATCTTGTAGCGGTCCGGATAGCCCTTGTACCAGCCCTTTTTCCCTTTGGTCCGCCCGCTCACGGCAATGAGGCACAAGCGATACCGAGGGTCCCAGCGCAACGGCACATCCCTGAGCCGCCCCGCCAGGATGGCTTCGCACACCTCCACCAGGTCCGTCTCCAGCCGAGGCAGGATCACCTGGGCCTCCGGGTCTCCGAGTCGGATGTTGATCTCCAGCACATAGGGGGTGATCCCCGAGCCTTCCTGGACGAGCATCAAGCCTAGGTACAAAACCCCGCGGTAGAGAATCCCGTACTTTTCCCGAATGCCCCGAATCAACGGTTCGGCGACCCGGTCCATGATGGTGCGCACGAGCGGCTCGTCCAGCCAGGGATGGGGAGAGTAGGAGCCCATGCCTCCGGTATTTTTGCCCTGGTCCTCGTCATAAGCCCGCTTGTAGTCCTGAGCGGCCACCATGGGCACCAGGCTGTAGCCGTCGGCAAAACAAAAGAAGGACAGTTCCCTGCCGTAGAGACGCTTTTCGATGTCCACCCGGGATCCGGCGTCCCCGAAAATTCTGGCTTCCATAATGTCATGGATGGCGGCTTCCGCTTCGGAGACATCGTCGCACACCAAGGAGCCTTTGCCCGCCGCCAGCCCGTCGGCTTTGACCACCACGGGATACCCCACGGAGCGCACGTAGGCGCGCGCCCGGTCGGGATCCGAAAACACCTCAAAGTCCGGCACGGGAATGCCCAGCTCCCGGAGCATGACCTTGGTGTCGCACTTGCTGGATTCCAGCCGGCTTGCCCGCCGATCGGGCCCGATGATGGCCAGACCGCGGCTTTCAAAAAGGTCCACGATCCCCGCCGAAAGGGGTTTTTCCGGACCCACGAAGGTCAGATCGATCTTTTCCTTTTCGGCAAAATCCACCATGGCCTCGGGCGTTTGGGCATCCACGCATTCGGCCGTCTGAGCAATTCCCGCGTTGCCGTGGGCGACGTAGACTTTTTTGACCCGGTCGCTTTGGGCAAACTTCCAAGCAATGGCATGATCCCTGCCGCCGCTTCCCACAACGAGTACCTTCATGCACCCTTTCCCCACAGGCTGAAGAAACAGGAACAGAAAAGCGGGGAAATCCCCCGCTTGCCACGGCCCTCAGGCCGTCGAATCGCCTTGACAACACCCTATCGGCTTTCAAGATAGCGACAAATGGCTCCGTCGTATCGATGGGTCAAACAAAAAGCTTTGGTGGCCAAACGCAACCGCGTGGCCGCCGAGACCCTGCCGGCGTTGTCATCCATTTCCCGCAGCACCGGCCCATAATCCTGCGGGTCGGTGAGCACCACCACATGGGCGTGGTTTTTGGCCGCCGCCCGAATGAGCGCCGGGCCGCCGATATCGATGTTTTCGATGGCCTCGTCGAACCGACAGTGCGGATCGGCCACCGTCTTTTCAAAGGCGTAGAGGTTCACCACCACCATATCGATGGGTTCGATGCCGTGAGCCGCCAAGGTTTCCATGTGTTCGGGACGATCCCGCATGGCCAGAATGCCGCCGTGGATTTTGGGCTGCAGGGTTTTCACACGCCCGTCCAGCATTTCGGGAAATCCCGTGTAGTCGGACACCTCACGCAGCGAAAGCCCGGCTTGCGTGAGCACCTTGGCCGTCCCTCCGGTGGACAGCAGGCGCACGCCGTGGCGCACCAGCCCCTGCGCCAATTCCACCAAGCCCGTTTTGTCCGTCACGCTGAGCAACGCTTGTCGCACGGCGACCATGGCTTCCCCTCCTTGCCGGCACCCCGGCGCGAAGCCTCAGGATTTTTGGGCCTCTTGGACGATCTTGTCAAAAAGAGCCCACGCGGCCCGGACCATCTCGGAATCTTCCGGCAGTCGGCTCGTGGGCTTTCCTTCCCTATCGAATTGGGCCAAAAGCGGATCGGCGGGCATGGTGTAAATGTTTCCGTTGGAAAAAATTTTGCCGACCTCGGCAGGCCACTGGTCGGGCGGTTCCTGGACCTGATTGACCACCAGAATCTTTCGGCCCACGCGCATGGGCAGGGAATCCACCAGCTCCGCGATCCGGCAGGCGGCCGTCAACCCACGCCGACTGGGATCGGACACCAACACGAGCACGTCCACATCCTTTTGGGTGAGGCGGCTGAAATGTTCCATGCCGGCTTCGTTGTCGATGACCAGGTAGTTGTAGTTTTTCATCAAACGGTCGAGAAGGCTGCTGAGCAGATTGTTGGCCGCGCAATAGCAGCCCGGCCCTTCCGGTTGGCCCATGGCGATGAGGTCGAAGCCGTCCCCTTCGACCATCGCCTGCTCCATTTTCAGTTCCATGAAAATGTCTTTGGTCATGCCCGTCGGCACATCCTTTTTCATCATCTCCCGAGCATCCGAAAGGGTCTCGGCCAAGGGCACGCCCAACACATCGTTCAGGTTCGCGTTGGAATCGGCATCCACCGCAAGAACGGGTTTCATGTCCTTTTCGATGAGATATCGAATCAAAAGGCCGGCCAGGGTGGTTTTCCCCGTGCCGCCTTTTCCGCCGAAAGCCACCGTCAGTCCCATGGGGAATCCTCCTTTTGTGAGCACGCCTCGCCTTCCCTTGGGAAGGCGAGGTATCCTATTCGGGAGGACGGCGTCCTGTCAACTGCGCCCCCGCGAAGACATGGGTGCCTTTCATGCCCGAACCGGGCGGGAGGGCTCACAACCCCCCGGGGGAGGCTGCTGCAAGAAAAAACGGGTGGGAACACGGTCCCACCCGTTTTTTCTCGGCACCGCAATCGGGCTGGATCATCAGTTGACGGACGGTCTCGGCAGGAGCCCTGCGGCTTCAAGGATTTCGGGCACCTTGTGCTCCCATTCGATGGCCATGAGGTGGATTCCTTTGACGCCCGGAATTTCCCTCACTTCCTGAATCTGCTCCACGGCGATCTTGATCCCTTCGTCGGCCTGCTTCTTCTTGTCCACGCCTTTCAGCCGCTCGATGTAGTAATCGGGCACATCCAAGCCGGGCACAAAATTGGCCATGTATCGGGCCATGCCGACGGATTTGAGCGGGGTGATGCCGGCCATGATGTAACACTTTTCGGTGAGGCCTTCTTCATGGGCGATGTGCATGTATTTGCGGAATTTTTCCATGTTGTAGATGCACTGGGTCTGAATGAAGTCCACGCCCGCGTCGATCTTCTTGGCCAAGCGCGTCACCCGAAATTCAAAGGGGTCGCCGAAGGGGTTGGCCGCCGCCCCGATAAAGAACTTGGGAACCCCTTCCAATTCCTGGCCGCTCAGCATCTTGCCTTCGTCGCGGAGCTTTTTCACGATGGTGATGAGCTGCATGGAATCCACATCGAAGACGTTTTTCGCCTGGGGATGATCCCCGAAGCGGTTATGGTCCCCGGACAGGCACAGGACGTTTCGAATCCCCAGGGCGTAGGCCCCCAGAAGATCGCTCTGCATGGCGATGCGGTTGCGATCCCGGCACACCATCTGCAAATTGGGCTCCAGCCCCATGTCCACCAGGAGCTTGCACACGGCCACGCTGGACATGCGCACCACCGAGGTCTGATTGTCCGTCACGTTGATGGAATCCACCACGCCGCGCAGATGACTCGCCTTCTTTTCAATCACCTCAACCGATGCGCCGCGGGGAGGACCCAACTCGCCAGTGACCGCAAAATGCCCTTGGGTAAAGATCTTCTCCAGGTTGCTTCCGGCTTTCATAGCTTCAAATCCTCCCTCACGATCTTTCGGGGACCACCATCACGGCTCGTCGACCAATCCTTGATGGGGAAGACAGGTCGAAGCTTTTCCAACTGCCCGAGTTCAACCATTCGGTCGTAGATCAAATGCCAGATGCAGTCGATTTCCGGGCTGACCTCGCATTTCTTGTTGGCCGAGCCTCCGCAGGGGCCGTTCATGAGGCTCTTGGAACAGCGCGCGATGGGACACAGGCCGCCGAAGTTGTGGATGAGGCAGTTGCCGCACGACTGGCAGAATTCCGCCCAGACGCCGTGTTCCAGGGCCCCGCCGATGAACGTGGTGTTGAGCATGGGGTAGACCGGAATGGGATACCTCTTGGCGATGAACTGCGGGCCGACGCTGCACGCCATGGACAGAACCGCGTCAAAACCGTTCTCCTTGAGCATGGGCGCCAACTGATCCACATACTCGGGGTCGCACTGGCGTTCCAGCGTGTGCTCGACAACCTCCAAGGGGTTGCCTTGCTTTTTCCTGGCGATCCGGAGCGCGGAGCCCAAGATGCCCACTTCCTTGGTGCCCCCGGCACAGCAGACCGTCACGCAACCCTTGCAGCCGACCAAGAGAACCTTTTTGAAGTCGGCGACCATCGCAAGGATTTCCTCGATGGGTTTCCGTTCGGCTACAACCATAAATCCTTCCTCCCTTGGCGCGTCCTCGGATGCCGCGCACCCTCGGACTGGTCCGTCACCCGTGATGCGGGCCGCGTTCGTCCGCACCCCCCACTGCGCGTTCGCTCACCGAGCCCTGAAAACTCGGCCTACTGAGCCGCCTCCATCCACACCGCACAGGCCTCCGGGTCCCGTAAGGGACTGGGGCCGAGGGCCCGAATCCGCTCCGTCATTTCCCGCGCGATGGCGGCAAACCGAGGGCCGTCGGAAGCCGACACGTTGAACATCTCCACCCGCTCCGGCTCCAGCCCCACCTCCTGCAGGATCTTCTTGACCGCCATCACCCGTCGCTTGGCCTTGATGTTGCCGTTGCGGAAATGGCATTCGCCTTCCATGCAGCCCGCCACATACACCCCGTCCGCCCCGGTCTCCACGGCCTTGAGCAGATGGATCATGTCCACCCGACCCGTACACGGCACATTGACGATGCGCACGTTGGGCGGATAGTTGAGCCTCATCGAACCTGCCAGGTCCGCTGCCGTGTAGGCTCAGAACATGCAACAAAAAGCCACAATCCTGGGTTCAAACTCGCTCATCGTGCACTCACTTCGGGGGGTCCTCTCAATGGCACAGGCGGCGCAGGCAATGAGACAATTTTCACAGATCAACCTATATCCAATGGGCTTTTTGTTGTCAAGGCGCCTTCCGTGCGCCCCATCTCTTTTATGGGCGGCCGGATAGGCCGAGGTGTTTCAGGGTTTCTTTGAGAAGAAAGGCACACCGCGGGCAAAAAAACAGCCGGATGCGGTCCAGGTGTTTGGTGGAGGCGGCGAAATGCATAAGGCACCGCGGATCTTCGCAGTGGAAAAGAGAGAGGGTGTGCCCCGCTTCATGCAAGGCCACCTTGGCCAGCCTCTCGTAATAGAGTTCCAAACCCGCGTCGGTGCCGTCCTCGTTGCGGCGAAGCCGATAGCCGGAAACCACGGCGCAGCGCCCGCCCATCTGGGCTTCCCCGAAAACGAACCGCAGGATGGGCACCCCCAGATCCACGGACACCACGGCCAGGATTTTGAAATGGGGCCACGGCGCGCTGCACGCGTTCAGGAGGGCGATGAGTTTGGCGGCGTCGTGTTGACGCCGATCCGGCACGTAGGAGGCCTCGCCGAGCGGCCTTCGCTCCAAGACATCCGCCGGTAAGCCCAACACGGTCTGAAGATGGGCGGCCACGATGCGCACCGCCACCTCCCCCACGTCGCCCATGGGGACGACGCCGATGGTTGTCCGAACCCCCGCCAAGGCCACCGCGTCCCCGTCTTCGGCCACCCTTACGCGCTCCCCGGTATGCCGTATTTTTTGATCTTATGGTGCAGGGTGGTGCGGTTGATCTTGAGAATGCGTGCGGCCTGACTGATGTTTCCCCGGCACAGGGCAAGGATACGCTGGATGTGCAGCCTTTCCATCTCTTCCAACGATCGGGGTTCCACAGCCCCCACGGTTCTTTTCAAAAAGGCGAAATCGTCTTCCGTCAGGATCCTGCCTTTGGCCAAAACCACAGCCCTTTCCACGGCGTTTTCCAGTTCGCGCACGTTGCCGGGCCATTCGTACGCGCAGAGCAGTTCCACCGCCTTCTTATCCAGGCCTTCCACCGGCTTGTTGGTTTCCTTTCGAAAGCGGCGCAGAAAAAAATCGGCCAAAACGGGAATGTCTTCGCGGCGAGCCCGAAGCGGCGGCACTTCCACTTCCACCACGTTGAGCCGAAAGTAGAAATCCCGGCGAAAGTGGCCTTCTTCCATGGCCTTGGACAGGTCCCGGTGGGTTGCGGAAATCAGGCGAAAATCCACCGGAATATCCCGCGTGCCCCCGACTCGGTGGATCCTTCGCTCTTCCAGCACACGCAGCAGATCCACCTGCATCTTCATGGGAATTTCCCCCACCTCGTCGAGAAACAACGTCCCGCCTCGAACCAGCTCCAAACGCCCCTTCTTGGCCTTCACGGCGCCTGTAAAGGAACCTACTTCATGGCCGAACAGTTCACTTTCCAGGAGACTTTCCGTAAAGGCGCCGCAGTTGATGGCGATGAAGGGACCGTAACGGCGGGCACTGCGCGCATGAATGGCTTTGGCCACCAGTTCCTTTCCCGTCCCCGTTTCGCCCTTGATGAGCACGGGAGAATCCACGGCGGCCACCTTTTCCAGCATTTCGAAAAGAGCCTGCATGGCGGGGGAGGCGCCGATCATGTCCTGGTAGCGCTCCACCGCCGCGGTCGCCATCTGTTCGCGAAGCAGAACGTTTTCGTCGATGAGTTTCTTGTGCTGCAGGAGCTTTTCCACCAAGAGGGCCAGTTGTTCCGGTTCGAACGGTTTCATGAGGTAGTCGTTGGCCCCCAGTTTCATGGCTTCCACGGCGTCCTCCACGGAACCGTACGCGGTGATCATGACGACCATGGTCCCGGGGTAGCGCTGCTTGACCACCTTGAGGACGTCGATGCCGTTCATGTCCGGCATTTTGATGTCGAGGAAAACCAAATCATAGGCGGCTCTTTCCAGGGACTCCAGCGCCCCCCGGCCGCCCGAGGCGGCATCCACCTGATAGCCCCCTTTTTTCAGCCAGGCCACCAAAGATTCCCGGACAATGAGCTCATCGTCGGTCACAAGGATCTTGAAGCGCCCTGCCATGACGGTTCCCGCCCTCTCAGGAAGTTTCGGCCGTGATGGGAAAGCGCAGGATGAAGCACGATCCCTTTCCCACCTCACTCTTGACGTAGATGACCCCGCGATGTTCCTTCACGATACCATAGACGACGGAAAGGCCAAGCCCCACCCCTTTGTCCTGGCTCTTGGTGCTGAAAAAGGGCTCGAAGATTTGGGATAGCAATTCCTGAGGAATGCCCACACCCGTGTCTTCCACTTCCACGCGCACTTCGCGGCGTTTGGCGTCCAAGGCCGATCGAATGGTCAAACGCCCGCCTTCCGGCATGGCTTCCATGGCGTTGAAGACCAGATTGATAAAACACTGTTGAATCTGCCCGGGATCCCCCTGGATTTCGGGCAACCCTTCCTCCAGTTCCAGGACCAAGCTCACATGCTGCAGTTCCATGCGATGCCGGCTCAACATCACCACGTTCTGAATGATCCGGTTCACGTCGAACGGGCGCCGTTCCAACTTCTGCTGGCGGGCGAAAGAAAGGAGGTTGGAAACGATGGCGCTGCAGCGCGCCGATTCGGTGTCGATGAGCTGAAGGTAGAATTTGAACTGGTCCAGGTCGGACGGGGACAGCCCTTCGTCCAGTTGCCGGCGCATGAGCCGCGCCAGAGCGTGGATGCCCGAAAGGGGATTGTTGATTTCATGCACGGCGCTGGCCACGAGCTTTCCCAAGGCGATCATCTTGTCTTCGTGGATCAGGCGGGCCAGATCCCTTTTGAGGGCTCGGGTTTTTTGTTCCAGCTTCTCTTCCAGCTCGTCGGTGATGTCTCTTTGGATTTCCAGAACCAGTTCCACGGCACCCTCAGGGCTTTTCAGCGGCACCGTGGTGATTTCACAGTATCGGACTTCGTTGTTGCGATCGTAGTGTTCGTGGATCGCATGGCCCGTGCTTCCTGTCTGGAGGCTTTCTTCCAAGGGGCAGTGAAAGTCCTTGGAATGGCAAGGGTCCAAGGACCGGTGAGTGATTTGGTGGCAAAATTGCCCGAGGATTTCTTCTTTGGAGATCCCAACCCAATCGAGGAACGCTCTGTTGGCGTCCACAATCTTGCGGTCGGGCTGCATGATGAGCACCCGGTCTCGAATGCTGGAAAACATGCTTTCCACGATGCCTTCCACCAGTTCCAACTGGCGCTCGCGCAGCAGGGATTCTTCCTGAAAACGGATGATGTCCCCGAAGAGGCGGGATATGGCCGCTTCAAGCACGCGGACCTTGGCCGGGCTGTGTTTGATGAAATCCTCGAGGAGTTCTTCCTTGCCGGTGAGTTGAATGACCAAATCCAAATTGGGGATTTTGTAAAAGTCTCTGTAATCCTTGGTGACGAAAATGCCCAAGGATCGGGCCAGCTGGACACCCACCGCTTCTTCGTTGGGATCGGCCACGGCGACAATTTGGGCTCGAAGTCCCGGAAAGCGCCGTGCATCCATCATTTCCAAAAACGCCTTACACCGCCGCCCCCCTCCGATAACGGCGATGCGCATGGGCCGATCCTTGGCCTCGCCCTTCATGAGCGTTCCTCCCTCTTGTTCCTTCGGCGGCCTATGGGTTTCACGGCTGGGCATCCTCGACACGTTGCCTAAAAAAACAACATGGTGTTGCTTCTTTCACCATAGCCCGAGAGGCCCGGCCGGCTCAAGGCCTTGAGGCCGCCTTTGGCAGAGCGCGCCGGTCCTTAGGCTTTTCGGCCCGACGGCCTGTCGTGGTCCTTTGGGGCTTATCTGGCACGCTGTATGCTTCCCTTTTGGGTAACCCATCACCCCGAAAAGGAGGGTTAGCCCATGAAAGTGACGTCCATGAAAGACAAAAAGGCGAAAGTTCGAGTCTTTGGACTCGAGGGGGATCATCCGTGTGTGTGGATGAAGGCCGGCGTCATCAATTTCAAGCTCTGCGACAACGCCTACGATTGCCTCACGTGTGCCTTCGACAAAGCCATGTCCGAGAAAGTGGAAGCCGGTGATCCGCATTTTCGCGCGTGGCGGTCCGCCTATCAAGAAAAAACCTATAACCAAAAGGAATGCCGGCATGCGCTGACGGGTCGCGTTCCCATGCGTTTGTGCGGCAACGCATACGAGTGCGCCGAGTGCGAATTCGACCAGATGCTGGAAAGCCGCTCCATGACGGAGGTTCTCGGCCGGCCGCCGCTGCTCGAGGTTTCGGGCTTTCGGCTTGCCGAGGGCTACTATTACCATCCTCGCCACACCTGGGCGCGCGTGGAACATGGGGGACTGGTGCGATTTGGTGTTGATGATTTCACCATGCACTTGTTAGGATACGTTACCCATGTTCGGTTACCCAAGTTGGGCGTGCACGTGGAAGGAAACAAACCGGCGTGGACGTTTCGGCGGGAAGAAAAGATCGCGCCGCTTGTGGCCCCCATGGACGGCGTGGTCGTAGCGGTAAACCATAAAGCCTCGGACAACCCACAGCTTATCAAGGACGATCCCTACGGCGAAGGGTGGCTGGTGGTTGTCGAACCGCGCCATCTCAAGCGAGACCTGACGGAGCTTTACGCCGATCAGGCGGCGCGAACCTGGCTTACGGCGGAAGTGCACCGGTTGGAAGCTCTGGTGGCTCCCGATGCCGAACTTCCTCTGGCGGCAACCGGTGGTGAGGTGGTCGAGGACATCTATGGCAGTGTGCCGCATCTCACGTGGGACCAGCTGGTGGCGGAATTTCTCGCACCCTAGTTGCCGTGCGTCTCTGGGCGCCGGCGTTTCGCCGTCGTGTTGCTTTTTCCCCTGTTGAGAACGGGACGTTTGTCCCGTTCTCTTTTTTTTGTGCCGGGAGGTGCGCTATGGAAGAGCGTGGGAACGTGGTGTTCCTGGAACCCGACTACGCGGTGACCGGCAGGGTTCGGGCCGTGAGCGGCATCAGCCCCGAGCTGTGCTACCAGTGCCGCAAATGCACCAGTGGCTGCCCTCTGACTTTCGCCATGGACTATTACCCGGATCAGATCGTGCGCTATCTCCTCATGGGGCTGGAAGACAAGGTCCTGTCCAGCGCCACCATTTGGGTGTGTTCCTCCTGCGAAACGTGCACGACGCGCTGCCCCAACGACATCGACATCGCCGGGCTCATGGACTACCTCAAACAGCAAGCCCACGCCCGAGGACTCGTCCGGCCCAAGGAAAACCTCTCCTACGCCTTTCACAAGGCTTTCTTGGACGACATCGGCCGGCGCGGGCGCGTTTTCGAAACGGGGCTTCTCCAACGGTACATGCTCTCCAGCGGCGCCTGGAAGGCCAAACTCTCGGACGGCACCCTGTGGGAGGAAGTGCGGTTGGGCTTGGCCCTGCTACGGCGCGGCCGGCTTCCTTTGAGGCCCCGAGGGATCCGGAACGCGCACGAAGTGTCCCACCTCTTTGAAAAACCCCCTGCCTCGTCCGAGAACACGATGCAGTCTTCCGCTTCTTAAACGCTGCCGAAGGAGACGGTATGCCAACGGTCGGTTACTATCCTGGATGTTCCTTGGAAGGGACGGCGCGGGATTATGCGGCCTCCATCGAGGGCGTCTGCGGGCGGCTCGGGATCGACCTTGTGGAACTGGACGATTGGAGCTGCTGCGGGGCGACGGCGGCCCACAGCTTGGACCACGATTTGGCCATCGCCTTGCCGGCCCGAAATCTCATCCTGGCCCAACAACAGGGTCTGGAAGACCTCACGGCCCCCTGCGCACTCTGTTTCAACCGCTTGAAAGCGGCGGAGAAGGCTCTGCAAAAAAAAGCCTCGCAGGATCCTTCCGCAGGGCAAGGAGCCACCGTGCGCGTCTGGGATCTCGTGGAATACTTCAGTCGGCCTGAAATCCTGGAAGAGATCGAACGGCGGGTCGTGCGGCCCTTGGAAGGCCTGCGGGTCGTCTGTTATTACGGCTGCATGGTCAATCGCCCGCCCAAGGTGACCGACGCCCAGGCGTGGGAAAATCCCACCAACATGGACCGGCTGGTTCAGGCTGTCGGAGCGACGGCCTTGGATTGGCCCTTCAAGACCGACTGTTGCGGCGCCAGCCACGCCGTGGCCAGGCCCGATCTGGTCACAGCCCTGGTGGGCAAACTCTTTCGACGGGCTTTGGATCAAGGCGCCAACTGCGTGGTGGTCTCCTGCCAGATGTGCCACGCCAACCTGGATCTTTATCAGGAACGCATCGCTCGAGAACAGCAGCTTCCGCTGCCCCTGCCCGTCTTTTACTTTACGGACCTCATCGGTCTCGCCCTTGGCGAACCCAGCGCTCGGGACTGGATTCGTCGGCACATGGTGGATCCCGAACCCCTGCTCGCGTCCGTGGGCTTGTAAACATTGCGCCACGTTGGGCACGGCTTGAAGAAGATCACCGTCGAGGCGATAGGGAGGCGTCATGAGCGCTCAGGCGGCACCAACACAATCCGTCAGCGGATCGGTCATGGTCATCGGAGGCGGCATCGCCGGCATGCAGGCGAGCCTGGATTTGGCCAACAGCGGCTACCGGGTCCTTCTCGTGGACAAGGACATCAGCATCGGCGGCAACATGGCCAAACTGGACAAGACGTTTCCCACCAACGACTGCTCCACCTGCATGATCTCGCCCAAACTCATCGAGGTGGCGAGCCATCCGAACATCGACATCCTCACCCGAACCCACGTCACCGAACTGCACGGGGAACCGGGGCGATTCCGAGTGACCCTGCGGCGGGAACCGCGGTACGTTCTGGAAGACCGGTGCACGGCCTGCGGGGAATGCCTTCGCGTGTGCCCGGTGGAGCTGCCGGCCGACTTCGATCAGGGACTGGGCAAACGAAAAGCCATTTACCGCCACTTTCCCCAGGCCATCCCTTCCACTTTCGCCATTGACAAGAAAGGCATGGCGCCCTGCAAGGCGGCCTGCCCCGCAGGGATCAGCGTCCAAGGCTATGTGGCCCTCATCGCCCAAGGCCGCTACCGCGAGGCCCTGGATCTCATCCGCAAAGACAATCCTTTGCCGGCCGTGTGCGGCCGCGTGTGCCACCATCCCTGTGAAACGGTCTGCAGCCGCGGGACGGTGGACGAACCCGTCGCCATCGATTTCCTCAAGAGATTCGTGTGCGACTGGGAAGCCCAAATGGGTGAGGTGCCTTTGCCGCCCAAGAAGGAACCCAACGGGCGTCGGGTCGCTATTGTGGGGGCGGGGCCGGCCGGTTTGACGGCGGCCTATTACTTGGCGTTGGAAGGCTACACCGTCACCATTTTTGAAGCCATGCCCGAACCGGGAGGATGGCTTCGCTACGGCATTCCGGAATATCGCCTGCCGCGTCATGTGTTAAAGGCGGAAATCGATCACATTCAAAAGCTGGGCGTGGAAATCCGCACCAACACAGCCCTGGGGCGGGATTTTCAGCTGGAAGATCTGCGTCGGCAAGGCTACGAAGCGTTCTTCCTTGCCATCGGCACCCAGACGGACCTCAAACTCAATATTCCCGGCGAAAACCTTCAAGAAGTCTATACGGGAACGAGTTTTCTCAAGCAACTGAACGTGGGCCAAAGACCTCCGGTAGGCCGTAAGGTGGCCGTCATCGGCGGCGGCAATTGCGCCATGGACGTAGCCCTCTCGTGCCTTCGTTTGGGCCTCGACGAAGTCCACCTGTTTTACCGCAGAAGCCGTGAAGAAATGCCGGCCAATCCGGAAGAAGTGGAAGAGGCGCTGGAAGAGGGGGTGCAGATGCATTTCCTCGCGGCTCCCGTGGCCATTCACGGAGACGCGCACGGCCATGTGACGGCCATCGAATGTATCCGCATGGAACTGGGACCGCCGGATGAAAGCGGCCGGCGGCGGCCCATTCCGGTGGCGGGATCCGAATACCAGGTGAATATCGACAGTGTGATCGCCGCCGTGGGACTCATGACCGATCCCGCCGTGATCGACGCCATGGACCCGGAAAGCCGTCCCGTCGTGAGCCGCTGGGGCACGTTTGTCGTCGATCCTGTGACCTACGAAACGAACCGACCGGGCGTTTTCGCGGGAGGCGATGTGACGTCCGGGCCGGCCACCGTCGTTCAGGCCATCGCCGCCGGAAAAGAAGTGGGCGAATCCATCGACCGGTATCTTCGCGGCGTGGATCTGCGAGAAGGGCGGTTCGTGCCGTCCCGCACGGCGCCCTGCCCGGACAAACCGGTGCCCAAAGCACCCCGAGCCCGCATGCCTCGGCTGGAAATGCCCGAGCGCACCCGATCCTTTGAGGAGGTGCAATTGGGCTTTGATGAAGAGACGGCCCGATTCGAAGCCCAAAGGTGTCTCCAATGCGGCGTGTGCAGCGAATGCTATCGGTGTGTGGACGCGTGTCTTCCTCAGGCCATCGATCATGGAATGCAGCCGACGGAAGAAACCGTGGAGGTGGGAGCCATCCTCTACGCCTGCGGCTACACGCCCTTCGATGCCGCGCAAAAAGCCGAATACGGCTACGGCCGCTATCCCAACGTCATCACCAGCCTGGAATACGAAAGGATTCTTGCCGCCTCCGGCCCCACGGGCGGCCACGTGCAACGGCCCAGCGACGGCGCCGTGCCGAAGAAAATGGCGTGGATTCAGTGCGTCGGATCCCGGGATGCCTCCATCGGCCGGGATTACTGTTCCAGCGTCTGCTGCATGTACGCCACCAAGCAGGCCATCGTCACCAAAGACCATGAGCCCGACGTGGAGACGACCATCTTCTATATTGACCTTCGAGCCATGGGGAAAGGCTTTGAGCGCTATTGGGAACGGGCTCAGTCCCAGCACGGGGTGCGCTATGTGCGGTGCCAGATCAGCCGCATCGTCGAAACCGTGGACCGACATAACTTGGAAATCGCCTATGTGGACGAAAACAATACGCTCCAAAAGGACGTCTTTGACATGGTGGTCCTTTCCGTGGGGCTCGTCCCTTCGGACGGGGCCAAGGAAACAGCCCGGCGCCTCGGCACCGATCTGGATCGGTTCGGCTTCATCGTCTCCGACCCTCTGGACCCTGTGCAGACCAGTCAGCCCGGCGTCTTTTCCTGCGGGGTCAGCACGGACCCCAAGGACATTCCGGAAACGGTGGCCCAGGCCAGCGCCGCGGCCGCCTCGGCCCAGTGCCTGCTCGCGGCGGCGCGCCATACATGCACGACACCTCCGGTCTTCATCCAAGAAACTTCCCATCCCGGAGATATCCCGAGGATCGGCGTTTTCGTGTGCCATTGCGGCATCAACATCGCCGGCGTCGTGGACGTGAAGGCCGTGGCTGCCTACGCGGCATCCTTGCCCAACGTGGTCCACGCGGAAAATCTTCTGTTTTCCTGTTCCACCGATTCTACTGAAAAGATCAAGAAGATCATTCAGGAAAAGAACCTCAACCGCGTGGTCGTCGCTTCCTGTTCTCCCCGGACCCACGAGCCCCTGTTCCAGGAATGCCTGCGGGAAGCCGGTGTGAACAAATACCTGTTTGAAATGGCCAACATTCGGGATCAGTGTTCTTGGGTCCACGGTACAAGCCCCCAGGAGGCCACGGAAAAAGCCAAGGATTTGGTGCGCATGGCCGTCGCCAAAGCCCTCTTCCTGGAACCGCTCCACGAAATGCCCGTGGCCGTGACGCAGAAGGCCTTGGTGGTCGGAGGCGGCATGGCCGGCATGACCGCCGCCCGGTACCTGGCGGATCAAGGATTTTTTACCTATCTGGTGGAACGCGAGCCGGAGCTGGGGGGGCAGGCCAGAGCGTGGATGCGCTTCCACCCCAGCGGGATCGATGTGACCCAGGCGGTTCGGCAAACCATCGAAACCGTGCGCAACCATCCTCAGATCGAGGTGCTCACCCAAACGGAAATCCTCTCCTTTGAAGGCCACACGGGCCACTTTCTCAGCCGCGTCAAATCCCCGCACGGGGAAAAGACGTTGGCATACGGCGCCTTGGTCGTGGCCACGGGGGCGGAAGAATATCAGCCCAAAGAATACGGTTACGGGTCCGACCCGCGGGTGGTGACCCAGCTGCAGCTGCAGAAAATCTTGGCCGAAGACACATCCCGCATTCGGGCCCTGTCCCATGTGGTCATGATCCAGTGCGTCGGCTCGCGCGACGAGCAGCGGCCCTATTGCAGCCGAGTGTGCTGCACGGCGGCGGTGGCCAACGCCCTGCGCATCAAGGAAGCGCACCCCGAGGCCCATGTGAGCGTGCTCTATCGGGACATTCGCACCTTCGGGACCCGGGAATTGCTCTATCGAAAGGCACGGGAGGCCGGCGTTCGCTTCTTCCGATATCGCCCGGAAGAAAAACCGGAGGTTTTCTTCGAAGACGACGCCATCCGCATCCAGCTTTTCGACCAAAACCTTCGGGAACCCATCCGCCTTCGGGCCGACTTCCTGGTACTCAGCGCAGCTATCGTGCCTCGGGCAAGCAATGCGGCGGTGGCAGGACTCTTCAAACTGAGCACCGATGCCGACGGGTTTTTCATGGAAGCCCACGTGAAGCTGCGGCCCCTGGATTTTGCCAGCCCGGGTCTTTACCTGTGCGGATTGGCCCACAGCCCCAAGTTCTTGGAAGAATCCATCGCCCAGGCCAAGGGCGCCGCCGCTCGAGCCGCCACGGTCCTCAGCAAGGAAAACCTCTATGTGGGCGGGCGCGTGGCCGTGGTGGACCCGGCCAAGTGCGCCGTGTGCCTGACATGCGTGCGCACCTGCCCCTATGAAGTGCCCGTGGTGGTCACGCCCACCACCGCCGTGCGCCGATCGGCCTACATCGATCCGGCCAAATGTCAAGGCTGCGGCGCCTGCGTGGCCGAATGCCCGGGAAAAGCCATCCAACTGCAGCACTTTACCGACGTGCAACTGCTTCACAAGGCCATCGCCGCCGTGTGCCGGGACGTGGATGCCGGCCGGGCCGAAGCCGCCGGACAAAAACAATGAACCTTGACGTTGCCTCTTTTTTCACATACAAGAACCGTGTGTTGTGGATCATTTACCCACGGTAGGGAGCACCGAACCTTCAACAACGGGCCGGAACAAGAGCCTTTTTCCTCGAAAGTCGCCGCACGGCGACGGGCGTCGCAAGGGATTGCCGCCACACGGTGGGGGAGCTATTTTGTCCGTTGAGCCATCAAAGAGTTGAGGGGATCCTATGTCGGAGACAAAAGAAAAGAAGAACAAAGGCAATGTCCTGGTGGTTGGCGGCGGTGTCGCCGGGTTGAATGCCGCCCTGGACCTGGCGGCCCAAGGCTGCCACGTGGACCTGGTGGAAAAGGAAAGCGACCTGGGCGGGACGGTGGCCAAGCTCCATCGGCTCTACCCCTTGTGCAGCTGCTGCAAGGTCGCCAACCGGGCGACGCTCTGTAAAATGCATCCCAACATCCGTGCGTGGACCCAATCCAGCGTCGCCCGCATTTCCGGCCAGGCGGGGGCTTTTCAAGCCGTCATCGCGGGACCCGCCGGGGAAACTTCCGTCCAGGCCGATGCGGTGGTCCTTGCCCTGGGAGTGGAACCGTTCAACCCACAGGCCTACGACACCTATGCGTATGCGGCCTATGAAAACGTGATCTCCAGCATCGAACTGGAATGGCTCCAAAAACCGGTCGGACCGTTCCAAGGCGTCCCCAAGCGGCCGTCCGACGGGCAGCCGCCGAAGAAAGTGGCGTGGCTTCAGTGCGTGGGATCCCGGGAAATCAACAAGTGCGACGCCCCCTACTGCTCGTCGGTGTGCTGCATGTACGCCCTCAAGGAAGCCGTCCAGCTGAAGGACGCCCTCCCCGAAGCGGAAACGGCTATTTTCTTCATGGACATGCGCACCCACGGCAAGGACTATGAACGCTACTTCGAAGACGCCAAGCAAAAGGGGGTGCGTCTCATTCGAAGCCGAATCCACAGCATCGAAAAGGCTGCCGGAACCGAAGACTTGGTGCTGGAATACGTGGACGAAAACGGGGCCAAGCAATCGGAAACCTTCGACTTGGTGGTCTTGTCCGTAGGGCTTCGTCCGTCGGCGGAGCTGGAAGAACTGGCCAAGATGCTGGGCGTGAACCTTTCGGAAGACCATTACGTGGCCGTGGACACTTTCAAGCCGTGCGAAACGAACGTTGCGGGCGTTTTCGTGTGCGGCGGCGCAGCGGGACCTCGAGACGTCCATCAAAGTGTCGTGGAAGCGGCCGCGGCCGCCGGAAAGGCCGCCGCTCTTATGAAAGGGGTTTCCGCCAACGGGGCCGTGCCCGCATTTCGCGATGTGAGCCGGGAAGCACCCTCCGTGGGCGTCGTGCTGAGCCTGTGTCCGTCCAAGCTGCCCGCCTTTGAGGCCCTGGTTGACCCCCTGGCGGCCTTTGTCAAGACCCTTCCCGGCGTGACCTTTGTGGAACGATTGGACCTCCAGGACGGCGCCGCTCTCGGCCGGCTCTCGGAACGCATCAAGGCTTCCGGCGTCAATCGTTTGGTGTACGCCAGCTGCACACCCATCATGCACCAGGAACTGGTGGAAGGCGCCATGAAGGATGCGGGGTTGAACCCCAGCCTCTATGACTTCGTGGATTTGCGAGCCTTGGGCAGCACCCCTGTGGAAATGGATCGGCTTCAGAACCTCTTCCGCACGGCCGTTCTCAAGGCCCGCATGCTGGAGCCGCTCAATTACGCCAAAGTGCCTGTCAAGAAATCCGCTCTTGTGGTGGGTGGCGGCCTGGCCGGCATGCAGGCGGCGCTCGCCTTTGCCGACATGGACGTGCCGGTGACCCTTGTGGAAAAGAAAGACCGGTTGGGGGGCCATGCCCACAAGGTCCGGTCGGCATGGAAAGGCGAGTCCGTCCAGGACTTTCTCAAGGCCATGATCGACAAGGTCTCGCAAAACCCGAAGATCACCGTGCTCACATCGGCCGAAGTCGTGGGGGCTCGAGGCTTCGCCGGCAATTACATCAGCACGGTCCTTCAGGGCGGGCAGAAAAAAGAGGTGGAACACGGGGTCGTCGTCCTGGCCACGGGAGCCCATTCCATCAAGCCCGACGAATATGCTTACGGCATGCACCCGGAAATCTATCGATGGTCGGATTTTACCAAGAAGCTCATCGATGATCCCGCCGCTTTCAAATCGGCCCAATGCGGCGTTTTCATCCAGTGCGTGGGCAGCCGTGAACCGCAAAGGCCGTACTGCAGCCGGCTGTGTTGCACCTTCGCGGTTCGATCGGCCATCGATCTCAAGACCCTGAACCCGGATATGGACGTCTATGTCCTTTACCGGGAAGTGCGCACCTTCGGCGAAAGGGAGCGGATCTACAAGGAAGCCCGGGAAAAAGGCGTGTTCTTTATCCGCTACGACCTGGATTCCAAACCGCAGGTGAGCGTGGAAAACGACCGATTGAAGGTCCTGGTGACGGATCCCATTCTCGGCCGGCCGATTGCGTTGGCCCCGGATTTCATCTCCTTGCAGACGGCCATCGTCCCCGCCGAAGCCGCCGACTTGGCTGCTTATTACAAGGTCAGCCTGAACGAGGACGGGTTCTTCGCCGAATCGCCGGCCAAAATGCGGCCGGTGGACGGGGAGACGGAAGGCGTCTTTTTCGCCGGTTTGGCCCTGGCGCCCAAAGCGGTGGAGGAAAGCCTCGCCGAAGCCTGGGCCGTGGCGGGCCGAGCCATGCGGCTGCTCCGTCAAGACGTCATGCTTGTCGGCGGCGCCGTGGCCGAAGTGGATCCGGATAAATGCGCCGTGTGCCTCACCTGTGTGCGCACCTGCCCGTTCCACATCCCCTTCATCGACAGCCCTCAAGGGCATGCCTTCATCGACCCCGGTCTGTGCCAGGGATGCGGCATGTGCGTCAGCGAATGTCCCGGAAAGGCCATTTCCTATCGGCGGCTCAGTGATGACCACATTGCCGTTGTGGCCCGCAGCCTTTTGGGATCCGCCGTGAATTGAGGACGAAGCCGCGTCTTACTGAGACGAGAGACAAGGAGTGGTCCTATGAGCACCTTTGAACCGCAAATCATAGCCTACTGCTGTGCCAATTGCGCCTCTTCGGCCGCCCAGATTTCGGAACGGATGGGCCTGAGCCTTCCAGAAAACGTGAAAGTGATCCAGCTGCCGTGCACGGGCCGTTTAGACAGCCTGCATCTGTTGCAGGCTTTGGAAGCGGGAGCCGATGGGGTCTACGTGGCGGGCTGCCAGCCGGACAGTTGCCAGTTCAAGCACGGTGTGGAAAAGGCCCAAAAGAAAGTGAAATACGTCCAGGGACTCCTTCCCGCCCTGGGTGTGGAAGCCGACCGGGTCGCCCTTTTCCATATGATGGCCGGAAAAGGGCAAGAATTTGTCGATGCGGCGAAAGCCATGGTGGAAAAGATCCGCGCTTTGGGCCCCAGTCCTCTTAGGGGTTAAGGGAGGGGTTTTTCCATAAAGGAAAGCGGCCCGCCGGGGTTCCCGGTGGGCCGCTTTTTTTCCGGCGCCGCTCTCGGCGTGAAACCGTTTTCCTTTCGCCATTTCCAGACACCGGCTTTGAAAGCCCAGACGGAAGCACGTGTCGGCCCGTGACGGCGGCGGATGGACGGCTCAGGCGTGATTTTGCCTCTCCCCCAAAGGGGGAGAGGGCACGGGGAAGGGGTGCGGGGAGTGCGGTATCAGTCCTTGATGTTGTGGTGGACTTTGCACGCCCGGACCGTGTTTTTCATGAGCATGGTGATGGTCATGGGACCGACGCCGCCGGGAACGGGCGTGATGGCGCTCGCCACTTCCTTGGCTTCATCGAAGGCCACATCACCCTTGAGGATCCTTTTGCCGTCCGCCGTCTGGCCCACTTCGTTCACGCCCACATCAATGACCACCGCTCCGGGCTTGATCCAATCGCCTTTGACGTATTCCGTCACACCGGCCGCCACGATGAGAATGTCGGCCCGTTTTGTGTGGAACTGCACATCCTTCGTTCGAGTATGGCAGACCGTCACCGTGGCGTTGGCCCCTTTGCCTTTTTGCATCATCATGACGGCGATGGGCTTGCCCACGATGTTGGACCGGCCGATGACCACGACTTCCGCCCCGGAGGTTTCCGTGCCCGAACGGATGAGCAGCTCTTGGATGCCGGCGGGCGTACACGGCAGATAATCCGGTTGGCCGATCATCAGTTTGCCCACATTGAAGGGATGGAAGGCATCCACGTCCTTACCCGGATCGATGGCGTACAGGACCTTGTTTTCGTCGATGTGCTTCGGCAAGGGCAGCTGGACCAAAATGCCGTCGATTTTGGGATCCTTGTTGTATTTCTCGATCAGAGCCAACAGGGCATCTTCCGCTATATCCGCAGGCTGGTTGTCCTGGACCGAGTAGAAACCCAGTTCGTGAGCCGCTTTTTGCTTGGCCCGCACGTAGCTCTGGGAGGCCGGGTTTTCTCCCACAAGGATGGTCACGAGGCCCGGCTCCACGCCGTATTTCTCTTTGATTCTTTTGACTTCCTCAGCCAGTTCCTCGCGGATCTGTTTGGCGACTTCCGCTCCTTTGATGAGTTTCGCCGACATGGAACGCTCCTTTCATCCTTTCCAAAAGGACGGCGGGGGGTTCTTCACCCCCCGCCGCGGTTCACCTTCCGATTAGAACAGCCCCATCACCTTGCCCGTCTTGACATCCACGTCGATACGGCGGAAGGCCGGATCGGACGAGGTGCCGGGCATCAAACTGATGGTGCCGGCGCACGGGCAGAGGAACTTGGCGCCCGAGTAGATCAGGACGTCGCGGATGGGGAGGATCCAGCCCTTGGGCACGCCCTTGAGGCTGGGATCGTGGGTGAGGCTCAGGTGGGTCTTGACCATCATGGTGGCAAAGTCGGCGTACTTGGGATCGGATTCCAACATCTTGGCCTTGGCTTCCGCTTCCGGCTGCCACGCCACGCCGTCGGCGCCGTAGACTTCCTTGGCGATCATTTCCACACGATCCCGCAGCTTCATTTCCATGGGGTACAGGAACTTGAATTCACTGGGCTGTTCGCACGCGTCGATGACCGCATCCGCCAGTTCCAAAGCGCCTTCGCCGCCCTTGAGCCAGTGTTCGGACAGGGCGCATCGAGCACCGGCCGCCTCGGCGGCTTTGCGCACCACGGCGATTTCGTCCTTGGTGTCCGTATGGAACGCATTGATGCACACCACGGGGTTCATGCCCGATTTACGGATGGTGTTGATGTGGTGGACCATGTTGGCCACACCCTTTTCCACCAAGGCCACGTTTTCCTTGGTGTATTCTTCGGGCAGCGGGAGTCCCGCCACGACCTTGGGACCGCCGCCGTGCATCTTGAGGGCGCGGATGGTCGTCGTGAGCACGGAGACGTGGGGCTTGAGGCCGCTGAAACGGCATTTGACGTTCCAGAACTTTTCGAAGCCGATATCCGCCGCAAAACCGCTTTCCGTCACGTGGTAATCGAAAAGCTTCAGACCCACGCGGTCGCCGATGATGGAGGACTGACCCACGGCGATGTTGGCAAACGGCCCGGCATGAATCATACACGGCTGGTACTCGGCCGTGCTGCACAAGGTCGGGTTGATGGATTCCACCATAAAGGCCGTCATGGCGCCGGCCACTTCCAAGTCGCCCGTAGTGACCGGATTGCCGCGCTTGTCAAAGGCCACCGTGATCTTGCCCATTTTATCGCGAAGGTCCGCAAGATCGGTGACGATGGACAAAATGGCCATGATTTCCGAGCTCACGGCGATGCCGAACTTGGACTGCATGGTATAGCCGTCAAATCGGCCGCCAAGCCCGATGACGATGTTGCGAAGCGCCTGGGCGCAAAAGTCGATCACCCAGCCCATTTCCACACGGGTCGGATCGATGTCCAAACGGCGCATGCGCGTCAGGCGCTGCAGCTGTTCATCCGTGTAGTTGCGTTCATGCTGCATGCGGGCCGTCAAGGCCACCATGGCCAGATTGTGGGCGTTCATGATGTTGTTGATGTCGCCCGTGAGACCCATGGAAAATTCCGTCATGGGAATGAGCAGCGCATTGCCGCCGCCGGCCGCGGTCCCCTTGATGTTCATGGTGGGGCCGCCCGAAGGTTGCCGCAGGCAGCCACCCACGTTCTTGCCGCGTTTGCCCAAACCTTCAATAAGCCCCAAAGAGGTGGTGCTCTTGCCTTCGCCCAGCGGCGTCGGCGTGATGGCGGTGACTTCGATGTACTTGCCGTCGGGTTTATCCTTGAGCCGCTCGACGATCTTCATGAAATTGAGGCGGCACAGACGGCCGATGGGGATCACCTCGTCCTTCTGCAGTCCGAGCTTTTCCCGCCATTGGTCCGGGGTTGGCATGTTCTTTTCGGCTTCTTCGGAAATCTGCCAATCTGCCATTTTGGTCGGATCGTACGGCATACCTTTCCTCCTCAAAGGTGAACGTTATGGGATTGGGCTCCAGGGCTTGACCTCGCAGGCTCTTCACGCCTTCGGGTTTCCCCCTTTCACTTCGGGCCACACAGGAAACATCCCTGTTGACACGACTCCGGCAATCGGCCTATCCGAGCATTGCGGTGAAGAGAGCGACAATGGGGAATGGTTTTCTCCATAAGAACTATTTTTCACATTTGCCACCCTACTGAAGCTTTGGATGGTTGTCAAGCAGAAAAGGTCAAGGGAATCCCAGGGCTTCAAGTCAGTTGGCTCTCCGACGGGGCGGTCGACAGGGAGCTCACCAACGGTTCAAAACGCCCGAAAGGCGGCGAGGCGTCTGTTCAAAAAGGTCGAAGAATTCGCGAACTCCCGAAGGGGCCTGGCGAAAGGGGGGAAATGAGGGCCCAATGCTTGTGTGATGTTTCTTAAGGAAAAACGGTTGCTTGTGTCTCGTTTTGACAATTGAACAGGCTTTGATTATGGTTGCTACGCCTTTCAAGAACAAAAAAGCATAAACCTAAAAACCCGCAAGCCGTTGAGGACGTTGCCCCATGAAATGGTCCGTGAACCGGGAGGCTCTGGTCGGTGCCCTGCAAAAAGTCGTGGGGGTGACCGAACAGAAGAAAACGACCATGCTGGTCCTTTCCCACGTCCTGCTGGAAGCGACGGCGGACAACCGTTTGAGACTGTCGGCGACGGATTTGGACATCAGTTTGCGCACCAGCATCGACGCCGAGGTGGACATCCCCGGACAAACCACGGTCCCAGCCCGAAAGTTCCTGGAAGGGGTCAAAGAACTGAAACAGGAGCGGCTCCATTGCGACCTTTCGGAAAGCCATCGCCTCAGCATCACCGCCGGCATGGTGAACTACGTTTTGGCGACCATCCCCGCGGTGGATTTTCCCTACTTTGAAACGATCAACCCGGCCGAAACCCATGTTTTGGACTCGGCCACAGTGCGTCGCGCTTTGGAAAGCACCGTGTACGCCGTTCCCCAGGAGGAAGACGCCCTGAGCATTCCCGGGATGTTTTGGCATCGCACGGCAGCCGATCGGGTGCGTTTTGTGAGTTCTGATGGGCATCGGCTGGCCCTGAAGGAGATCCCGTTTCCCGCGGACGCCTTTTTCGGCTCGGAACGGGGCGTCGTCGTCCCGCGAAAAGGCATCCTGGAAATCATTCGGGTTTTGGAAAAAGCCGAGACGGTCTCCGGGGCCTTCCACGAAAACCGCCTCATCCTCCACACGCCGGACACCTACCTCAGCGTGCACCTTCTGGAAGAAGCGTTCCCGCAGTATGAACTGATTCTTCCCGAGGCGGTGTCGGGAGGGATCGAAATCCCTCGCGCGGAATTTTACGCCGCGCTGCGGCGCATGGCCGTGGTGACCGACGCCTCGGCGATGCACGTGCGGTTTTTGATCTCTGAAAATCTCTTGGGCCTGGAAGCAGGCAACGTGGAACTCGGCACCGCCTACGAAGAAATCCCGGTGGACTATCACGGGGAAAACTTCGCCGTCGCCTTCAATATCCGCTACGTCATGGATGTGGTTCAAAGCTTTTCCGGGAGAATCCTTCGCTTCGAGTGGGTGGACGGCTACCGTGGGGGAGTGTTCCGGGACCCGGAGGATTCGAGCGTTTTGGCCTTGATCATGCCCATGATGGTCTAAGGCGCGACGAAGCGTGCAAAGGCCCTGTGCCCCGTTTCCGAAACCAGCGGGGGTGATAATTTAACTTTTTGAAATTCCACCGAAAATTCTCGCCACCTCATCCATCCTTTCATTGATACCCGGCAAAAAAAAGAGTATAAAGATGTGTTTTGGATCACCGAACTTCGAGGCGGTGCCGCCACGGGCGGCGGCTCATGCTCGAAAGACACCGAACGGCGTGAGGATGAGGCTCATTATGGAGCAAAACCCGGAACGATGGTTGGACGTGTCGCAGGGCACGGTCAAAGAACAAGCGGACGAGGACTACACCGGAGAGCGCATCACGGTCTTGGAGGGGTTGGATCCGGTCCGCAAGCGCCCTTCCATGTACATCGGCAACGTGTCCACCGAAGGCTTGCATCAGTTGGTCTACGAGGTGGTGGACAACAGCATCGACGAGGCCTTGGCCGGATATTGCGATCACATTCAGGTGACGATCCACCTGGATGGCAGCGTGACCGTGGAGGACAACGGGCGCGGCATTCCCGTGGACATTCATGAAAAGGAAGGCCTGCCGGCCGTGGAGGTGGTGATGACGCGACTCCATGCCGGTGGGAAATTCGACGATACGGTCTACAAGGTCTCCGGAGGCCTTCACGGCGTCGGTGTTTCCGTCGTCAATGCGCTCAGCGAATTCCTGGAAGTGGAAATCCGCCGCGGAGGACGGGTTTATTTTCAGCGCTACGAGCGGGGCCAGACCAAGACGCCTTTGGAACAGATCGGGGAGACGAGACGCCGGGGCACTCGGGTGACCTTCAAACCCGACCCCGAAATCTTTACGGACACGGATCTCAGCTTCGACATTCTTTCCCAGAGGATGCGGGAGCTGGCGTTTCTCAACAAGGGCCTTCGCATCGAGCTCATCGACGAGCGCACGTCCAAGGAAAAGAATTTCCATTACGAGGGCGGGCTGATTCAGTTTGTGGAATATCTCAACCGCAACAAGGAACCGCTCCATCCCGAAGTGGTTTTCATCGAAGGCAAGCGCCAGGACGTGATCATTGAAATAGCGCTTCAGTACAACCGCACCTACAATGAAAAAATCTTTACCTTCGCCAACAACATCAACACCCGCGAGGGAGGATCCCATTTGGTGGGCTTCAAGGCGGGGTTGACGCGCAGCATCAAGCAATACGCTCTGCAAAACAAGGTCCCCAAGCCGGATGTGGATCGCATGACGGGCGATGACGTCCGAGAGGGACTGTCGGCCGTGGTCAGTGTGAAACTGCGGGAACCGCAGTTCGAGGGGCAAACAAAAACCAAGCTCGGCAACAGCGACGTCAAGGGCATGGTGGAAACCCTCACGTATGAAAAACTGAGCGCTTTTTTCGAGGAAAACCCGAAAGTCATTCGAGCGATTCTGGACAAGGTCCTGGAAGCCATGCGGGCTCGGGAAGCGGCCCGCAAAGCCAAGGAACTCACGCGGCGCAAAGGGATCCTCAGCGATCATTCCCTGCCGGGAAAACTGGCCGACTGCCAGGAACGGGATCCGGAAAAAAGCGAGATTTTCATCGTGGAAGGGGACTCCGCTGGAGGGTCCGCAAAGCAAGGCCGAGATCGCCGTTTCCAGGCGGTGCTGCCCCTGCGCGGCAAGATCCTCAACGTGGAAAAGGCGCGCTTTGACAAGATGCTGGAAAACCAGGAAATCCGCACCATGATTTCCGCTCTGGGAACAGGCATCGGCCAGGACGAATTCGATCCGGCCAAACTGCGTTACCACAAGATCATCATCATGACCGACGCCGATGTGGACGGCGCCCACATTCGAACCTTGTTGCTCACCTTTTTCTTCCGCATGATGCCCGACCTCATCGAACGCGGGCACCTCTATATCGCCCAGCCACCCTTGTACCGCGTCGCCGCGGGGAAAAAAGAGCTCTATCTCAAAGACGACGCCGAACTGGACGCTTTCTTGGTGACTCGAGCCACGGAAAAGCACCACGTGTTCCTAGGCGGCAGCGACACCCCCTTGGCTTCCGAGCGCTTGGTGAAGCTCATGAAGACCTACTCCCAGTACCAAGATTGGCTGGGACGGCTCAGCCGCAAAGGGATTCGTCGCGAGCTTCTGCGTTTCTTGGCCAATACCCTGGCGGGGCAAGAGGTCGTCCCGGAGGATCAATCCAGCATGGAGCGGCTGCGGGAGGCCTTGGAGGGGGCGGGCTATACGGTTTCTCAGATCGAAATGGAAGAGGAACATCGCGGCTACGACCTGGAAATCTGGCAGCCGACCAACGGCCAGGAGCGGTTTCGGCTGAGCTACGCGTTCCTCAAGTCCGTGGAATTTCGAAAGCTCCAGGAACTTTCCAAGGAGCTGGCCGTCTTGGACCAAAGACCCTATCGCATTGCCACTTCGGCCGGGGAGATTACGGTGGACGATCCGGAAACCCTTTTTCAGTATCTCAAGGACGAAGCGTTCAAAGGGCTCACCGTGCAGCGCTACAAAGGTCTCGGCGAAATGAACCCGGAGCAGCTGTGGGAAACCACCATGAACCCCGACACACGCACGCTGCTGCGGGTCCGCATTGATGACGAATATATGGCCGATGAACTGTTCACGACGCTCATGGGCGATCGGGTGGAGCCGCGCCGGGAGTTCATCCAGGTGAACGCGTTGGATTTTCGAGAGTTGGACATTTGAGAAATCGGCCCACAGGCGAAGAGCGCAGGCTGAGAGAGGATTCCCATGAGTTTACCCACGGTCAACATCGAGGACGAAATCAAGCTGTCTTACCTCGATTATGCCATGAGCGTCATTATCGGGCGGGCGCTGCCCGATGTGCGCGACGGCCTCAAACCCGTGCATCGGCGTGTGCTGTACGCCATGTACGAACTCAAAAACGATTACAACAAGCCGTACAAGAAATCCGCCCGCATCGTCGGCGACGTCATCGGTAAATATCACCCTCACGGGGATGCGGCCGTCTACGACACCATCGTGCGCATGGCCCAGGACTTTTCCATGCGCTATCCCTTGGTGGACGGCCAAGGCAACTTCGGCTCCGTCGACGGCGATCCGCCGGCGGCCATGCGTTACACGGAAATCCGCATGGCTCGGCTGGCCCACGAGTTTCTTCAAGACATTGAAAAAGAAACCGTGGACTTTCTGCCGAACTATGACAACTCCCTCAAGGAACCGTCCGTCCTTCCCACACGGGTGCCCAATCTTTTGCTGAACGGGGCTTCCGGGATCGCCGTGGGCATGGCCACCAACGTCCCGCCTCATAACATTACGGAATTGTGCCGAGGCCTTCAGGTTCTTTTGAAAAACCCCGAGGCCGAACTGAAGGACTTGATGCGATGCATTCCGGGGCCGGATTTTCCCACCGGCGGTTTCATTGTGGGCACGGAAGGCGTTCGCGAAGCCTATGAAACGGGCCGGGGGCTCATTCGCGTGCGCGGCCGCGTGGAAATCGAGGAAAGCGCCAAGCGCCGGCAGATCCTCATCACCGAACTGCCCTTTCAAGTGAACAAGGCCAGGTTGCTGGAACGCATCGCCGAATTGGTCAAGGAAAAAAGAATCCAGGGCATTCAGGACATCCGCGACGAATCCAGCCGGGAAGGCATGCGCATCGTCTTGTCCCTCAAAGCCGGCGAGAACCCTCAGGTCGTTGAAAACCAGCTGTACAAATTCACCGCCGTGGAATCCACTTTCGGGGTCACCTTGTTGGCCGTGGTGAACAACCGGCCGGAACTGCTGACCCTCAAGGGCCTGCTGCAGCACTTTTTGGATTTCCGCCGGGATGTGGTGGTCCGGCGCACCCGGTACGAACTCAGCCAGGCGGAAAAACGCGCCCACATCTTGGAAGGTCTGAAGAAGGCCTTGGACCATCTCGATGAGGTGATCCGCTTGATTCGGACGGCGCCCAATCCGGCGACGGCCAAAGAACGGCTCATGGAGTCCTTGGAGCTCAGCGAAGCCCAAGCCCAAGCCATCTTGGACATGCGCCTGCAGCGGCTGACGGCCCTGGAACGGGAAAAGATCCTCAGCGAATATGAACAGCTTCTCAAGGACATCGAAAGATACCGGGCCATCCTCGCCTCCCCGGCCTTGGTGGATGAACTGATCCATCAGGAACTCGAAGAGATCATCCAAACCTACGGCGACGGAAGAAGGACGGAAATCCTTGGAGAAACCCGGGATGTTTCCCTGGAAGATCTCATCGACGATAAGGACGTGGTGGTGACCATTTCCCATGCGGGCTACGTGAAGAGAACCCCCGTGGACACGTACCGAAGCCAAAGAAGAGGCGGCAAGGGCCGCACGGGCATGAGCATCCGGGAACAGGATTTCGTGCGGGCTCTTTTTACCGCATCCACCCATGATTACCTGCTGGTTTTCACGTCCCAGGGTCGAGTCTATTGGCTCAAGGTTTACGCCATTCCGGAAGTGGGTCCCGCTTCCATGGGGAAAGCCATCGTCAATCTGCTGCCGCTCCAGGAAAACGAAAGAGTGGCCACGATCATGCCGGTCAAGAACTTCGATCAAGACGGTTTCGTGGTCATGGCCACGCGAAACGGCATTGTCAAGAAAACGGAGATCCGCGCTTTCAGCAATCCGCGCAGCACGGGCATTCGGGCCGTGGCCATCGACGAAGGGGACGAGCTCATCGCCGCGTGCATGACCGACGGCACCAAGGATTTGTTTTTCATGACCCGGTCGGGCAAGTGCATTCGCATCGACGAGGAAACCGTGCGGCCCATGGGCCGGGAGGCTCGAGGCGTCAAGGCCATGGATCTGGCGGGAAGTGTCTTGGTGGGGATGGATACCATCGACGAAGGGGCCTCCATGCTGGTGGTGACCCGCAAAGGGTTCGGCAAGAGAACGGCTTCTTCGGAATACAGGGTGCAGGGGCGCGGCGGCCAAGGCGTTTTGAACGTGAGAATTACCGAAAAGAACGGGGAAGTGGTGGCCTTCCGCCAGGTCAGGGACGACGCTGAGGTGCTGCTGATCACGAACACGGGGCGTTTGATTCGCCTCAAGGTGCGGGAAATCCGCGAAATGGGCCGATCCACGCAAGGGGTCAAGCTCATGGATCTGGACGCGTCGGAAGAAATCGTGGACGTGGCGGTGGTGGCGGAATCGGATGAGGAGGACACGGCGCAGTGAGGGACGAGGCGCGCATCGGGGTGATCGGAGCGGGCAGCTGGGGGACGACCCTGGCGCATCTTCTTGCGGAAAAGGGCTACGGCGTGGACTTGTGGGTCTTCGAAAAAGACCTGTGTGAAACGATACGAAAGACGCGGGAAAACACGCTGTACCTTTCAGGCTTTCCTTTGAACGGGCGCATTGTGCCGTCCAACGACATCGCGGCCGTAACGGCCGGCCGGCGGATGCTCGTCATGGTGGTTCCCTCCCACGTGTATCGCTCCGTAGCCGTCCGAATGGTTCCGCACCTTCGGGAAAACGCCGTCATCGTTTCGGCCACCAAGGGCATCGAAAACGAGACGCTTTTGACCATGTCGGGCATCTGGAAGGAAATCCTTCCGGGGTCTTTGGGCGTTCGGGTCGTGACCCTGGCTGGACCGTCTTTCGCCCGGGAAGTGATGCAGAAGATTCCCACGGCCGTCACGGTGGCCGCCGAAGATCAGGAAACGGCCAAAGAAGTGCAGCATGTCTTTCATACGCCGTATTTCCGCGTCTACACGAGCCCCGACAAGGTGGGTGTGGAACTGGCCGGCGCGCTCAAAAACGTCATCGCCATCGCCGCCGGCGTCTGCGACGGCCTGGGCTACGGGCTCAACACACGGGCGGCCCTGATCACGCGAGGCCTTGCCGAAATCACTCGGCTCGGCGTGCGCCTGGGGGCCCATCCTTTGACCTTTGCCGGTCTTTCGGGTATCGGCGACCTCCTTTTGACCTGCACGGGGGATCTCAGCCGAAATCGCACCGTGGGGTATCGTTTGGGTCGCGGAGAATTGTTAAAAGACATCTTGGCGGACATGCGCATGGTGGCGGAAGGGATCCGCACGTGTACCTCGGTCCACGCGCTGGCCCGAAAGATCGGCGTGGAGATGCCCATCTGCGAGCAAATGTACAAAATCCTTCAAGAAGGGAAGGACCCGCGTCAGGCCGTTTGGGACCTTATGGAACGGGACCTCAAATCCGAGCTGGAATTTCCCTTGGCTTGAAAAACCTCCGGGAGGAGGCGGCGGCATTCATGAGTCGGAAAGCCCTTGAGGAAATGGCCGCGCGGGTGCGCGAAAAGAAATCGGCCTACGAACGATACAATTTCGAGAGGCTGCAGGAAGAGGCTTTCGCCACCTTTTTCGATCTGGCCCAGGAATACACAAGCCTGGAAAACCTCTACCTCATTTGCGTCACGGTGCCCAAGGAATTCTTTCAGTTGGAAAGCCGCCTCTATGTGCTCCATCACAAAAGCGGGCGGTTGGAAAAGGTGTGCACCAGCGAAGAAGGATTGCTCCCCGACGCTCAAAGGCCCGATTCGGCGATGCCGGCCCTTGCCGAGAAAATCACGGAAACCGATCACTCTTACATCCTGCCTATCCGCGGCAACGTAGCCCTCACCCAGTGGCTCCCCTTCGCCGGCGGCCACGCGATCCTCGGGCTTTTCGAAATCTATCCCAAAGACCGAGTGGACGACAAAGGGCTTTTCTTTCTCGAAAAATTCAGCAACCGCATCGGGTATAATCTGCACCAAAAACTCCTTCTTCAACAAAACATTCAGCATATCAAATTCATCAACCAGCTCGTCGCGGATATCGAACACAACGTCATTTCTCCGAACCTTTATTACAAACTGTTTCTTCTTCGGCTCAAAAAGGCCATAGAAAATTACAGGGAACTCCAGGATAAGCTCAGGGATCTCATCATGTTCACCCAAACTCAGGACAGCACCCTGTGCCGCGACTTGTGTGAGGTGTATCATCTGCTGTCCACGGATAACGACGAACTGGAAGAAGAATATCACGCCCTGAAAAAGCATTACGAACACACCAGTTTGTTCCTGGAAACCCTGCTGCGTCGGGATCATTTCGAAAAGGGGACGTATGTTCTACGGCGCCAGCCGTGCAATTTCCGAACGGAAATCATCCAGCCGCTTTTGGAACGGTACATGCCCATCTTTGCCAAGGCCGGGATCACGGTGGACAACAAGCTGGGGGACATTCCCGATGAAGAGGTGACGCTCTTTGTCGATAAGGGGCTGATTTCCCAGGTTTTCGAAAACCTCTTTTCCAACGCCGTCAAGTATACCCGAGAGGTGGAAGATGCGCGGGGCCAGAAGATCAAGATGGTTTCCTATCACCGAAACATCCTGAAAAATCATTTCGGCGAAGGGATTCATGGCGTCCGGTTCAGCATCTTTACCACGGGTGAACCCCTTTCTCCCGAGGAAGCGAAGAAACTCTTTGAGGAAGGCTTTCGCGCCTCTAACGTGGGTCGGGAGAAAGGCACCGGGCATGGCTTGCACTTTGTGAAAAACGTGGTGGAAATTCACGGCGGGGAGGTGGGGTGCGAGCCGAAAAAGTACGGCAATACGATTTATTTTATCTTGCCCCTCAAAGCATCTCAGGACATGCCGCCCTCGGAAAACGCCTAAGGGTCCGCCTGCTGCAACTTGGTATCGATATAGGAGGCGATCATGGCCTCGTATTCTTTGCCGATGTCGTGCCGGAAGCGGAAGAGGTCCTGTTTGACCTCATTCCAATAGGCGATTAAAGCCTCCCTGTCTTCCAGCGTTGACACCTTGGCGGACACTTCCGTTAGAAAGGCATCGCGAAGCCGGCTGCGGTGGTGGTCCAGCATTTCTTGGATCAGGAAATGGTCTTCTTCGGAGAGAGCCGCTTTGGGAAGGAAGCGGGACAACCTGGAGCGGAAGGCATCCAATTCGGTAAAGGAAGACAGACGCGCCAGGTCGTTTTGGATGGAAAGCAGCAGGGATCGGCTGATTTCCGCCATGCGCTTGTGGTAGGCCGCCTTGACACTCTCCATCTGTTCCGGAGTCGTAAAGGGAAAGCTTTGCATTTTCTTCATTTGTTCTCTGTAAAGATGGCGAAGCTCTTCGTGCGAGTTGGTCTCCGCCATGGCGCGCATGAGGGCCTCCACCTGAAGGCTCCCTCGAAAGCCCAATCGGACGCCGGGACCAAACGGGCTGGTTTCGACGAAAAGGATCTCATCCAAAAGGGGCGACGACGGCGTGGATGCGGTCCACTCGGCGGGATTTTCCAGGGAAAGAGCCTTCAAATGGTGCTCCAGTGTTTCATGACGGTATCGCACGGCCCGGCCGAGCGGCCGAAAACTCACAAGACCCCCTCTGGGCGTGCCGGGCAGATGCCGGTGGTAGGCCGCCAGCCCGACGACCAGCATTTTCAAGGAAGCTTCCACCGACAGGAAGGGAGGAAGGTTCTGAAAGTCGTAGAGGCGAAAGGCGCCCCCGTATGGATCCAGACTGTAAAGGAGATAGGCTCTGAGGGGAGCTGCCAGTCGCCGCAGCGCTTCAAAAACTTCCAAGGACTTGGAAAAGGACCTTCTGAAGTGATCCAGCCCGACACTCCGCAGGCCTTTTTGGTGATGGATGAAGGCCACCGGAACGTTCATGAAGTGCATCTGGAGATCATGAAAATCCACCCAGGCAATGCCCATGAGGCGTAACAGCCTTTCGAAGGCTTCGATCTGGCGGCCGCACCACAAAAGCTCATCCCCATCGGCTTCCCGCCCGTAAACGCTCGGAATCTCGTCCCGAGAAACCTGAAAGGACAACATTTCCGGAACGGATTCCGATCCATAGAGGACGGCGCGGCCCTTGTCCCGAAGTTTGTCCTTGTAGGATTCGTTCCAGGAACTGCCCGTTTTGATCACATGGAGCCCGGCGTGGCGATATTCTAGAAAGAGGTCCAGCAGGTCTTCCGTCATGAGGCCTTCTTCCACGGACGCCGCCGCAAGAATGGCATGGAGGACGTAGGCGTCCAGAAGATCCTTGTCGTTGGTTTCGGTCAACCGGGAAATGGCGGATGTCGGTTCCGAACCTTGAATAACGTGACCGATGAGGCCGTGATGGCGAATGAGTTCAAGGGTGAGGGCCCGGACCTCTTTCTTGAGTCCATACTGGGCCAGGATTCCTCGATGGCGCAGAATGTGGACGCTGCGTTCCGCGTGGGTCCAGATGCGTCCCAAAATCTTGTGCTCTTCGGTGTAGGTGTCCAACTTGCCCAGGTCTTGAAACAGCAATGCCAATGTCAAGGCCTGGTACAAGAGGGGCCGCTCTTCCTGGATCCGCTCCACCAAATGCTCCAGTGTCTCCAGTTGATGATGCTTGGCGCCGACATCCTCCGCCGCCAGAGGGCCGAACTCCTGCTTGGCCATTTGATAGAACGTGTTGAGATCCTGGAAGCTTTCCCGATCCTTGAGGATGAGCGCTTGGAACTTGCCGAGGCACCGCATGACGTAGGTCCCCACCGACTGGCGCTTTCGCGTCGGGCGGTTTTCCATGAGCTGCCCGAGGCGGTGGAGTTCGGGCATGACGAAGCGCAGCAGGTTGGGGCAGTGTTCCACCAGAAGGCTCACCGTATTGAAAATTTCCTCCGGAACGAGGATCTGGGACAGAAAGACCTGCCGAATTCTGTTTTCGATGTGGGCCAGCCGCAGCCCCATGAAAGAGGGGCTTGGAGGGCCTTCCTGGTGCACGTCCGGTTCGCTTTGCCCTTCTTCGGTCAAATACGCCTTGTAACTCGAGATTTCTGAAAAGAGCCTTTCCAGGTCGGCCACATCCTTGAGGCTCATGTCTTGGAGCTTCGAGGTCTCGAAGCGCTCTAAAAGCTCCTCGATGAGTTCGATGTTTTCCCGAACGTCCACAAAGGAGACATCGGTCGCTTTGGTGGCGGGATTATAGTGGAGCCGAAGCCCGGTATTGGGAAGAAAGGTGGAATGTCCCGAAAGGAGCTTCCTTCGAATCGCGTCCAGTTCGTCCTCTCGCATGGCCTCGACGCGAAGGCTTCCAAGGGCTTCTTTGATCTTTGCCAATCGGGCCGGTTTTTTCTCCGAAGGGATGGGTGCCAAGAGGGGATTGAAATTGACGATCCGGTGAGGGCTGACCTGCACCGTGACCCACAGCAGCTTGAAGCCCAGTTCCGGGCCCAGGGAAGGGAATAGGTGTCCCGTGCCGTGAAACTCCGTTTGCAAGAGCTGGCGGAAGAAAAAGGTTTGGCGCGGGATGGAACTGTTCCGATCGCGCGAGCGAAAGCGATCGACAATGCGAGCCAGCTGCAGAACCTGTTCGATTCCGGCGACTTTTTCAGGGTCGTAGTCGCACAGGACTTCCCTTTCCAAAGGGCCTTTGTCCAGAAACTCGTGCCAGGTGTTGAGAAAGTCGAACAGGTTGAAAAATTTGAGCATTTCTCGAAGCGCCTTGTATTGCACCCCGCCCATTTCGCTGATGCGGCGGTCTTCCAAAGAGTCCCAGTCCAGGTTCGGGTTCGTGGCGACGCGCACGGCGTCGTGATAGATGCGGAAGATTTCTTCGGCCTGGGCCGCGGTCAAGGGATGGCCAAAGGAAGCCGTGATTTCGGCGACGGTCATGAGCCGGCAAATGCGCAGCTGGTCGATGATGGCGTGGGTTTCGGCGTGGGAGGCGGCGTTGGTGAGGGTTTTCAGGTTTCGAGCGGGCATCTTGCCCAATACGATACGGCTCATGGCGCTGTGGCCCGTCACGATGAGGACGAGTTCCACGAGCTGAGCGGGCGTAAAGCCGTGGAGAGAGAGTTTTTCCAGGTTTTCCAAAACGGGCGTGGACGCCCCTTCCAACTGGTCCGGGTTCAGAGCCTCTTCGATGGCCTTCAACTTATCCACCTGGCGCAAAAGCTGCCTGATGGGCAAGAATCCATGGTCGCTGAGCTCTTTACGACGGAAGGGATTGACCAGGCGGTCCCTTTCCACCTCACCGATATGGACAAAAAGTCCGTCCCGGATTCGGGCCAAGGCCTCCAGCACGTCGCACACATAGCGAAAGGAATTGCGGTAGGATGCCGTCAACGCCGGCTGGCATCCCATCATCCCGCTTTTCTTGGCCGCCTCTTCCACTTCTTCTTGGGAGACCGCCGCCGAGCGCGGCAGGCCGGCAAAGACACCCAGATTGTTCGGCCATGGTTTGCCCAGACGCAGGCGCTTTCCCCAGCGGTCCTCATAGGCCCATGTGCTCGTGGTGTCCACCAGGTGGAGATCGAAATACGGCGCAAAGGCTTTTTCCCAGGGGAGCGGGGCCCCTTTTCGGTATTGCAGGGGCATGGGGCGGTCCAGGTAAGGCAGACGGTCGATCTGCTCCACGGACAGATCATCCATGTGGGTCATGCTGAAAGTCTCCCGAAGCAGATTGTCGGTGACGGGATCGTGTTGCAGATAAAAATGAAGATCCATGGGGTGAACGGAAAAAGGATGGTCTTGGGCAGTATATCGCTTGTGCGTCTTGAATATGCGGGTGAAAAGCAAAAATTTTTTGATTTCAACCTCGCTGAGAAATTCCACCTCGTAGTCGGAGGTTTTTTCCATGCAACCCGGGCAGTCCGCGAGAACGACGACCTTTCCCGTCGGTTCCAGAAGATCGTAAATCTTTCCCGCCATGTATCCCGCGTAGCGCAGAAGCCGCCTTTTCCGAGACATGGGTCGCGTGGGTTTGGGCAGCGGGTGTCCCAGCACATAATCGTAAGGGTCGCGGGGAAAGACCGCCACATCGAAAAAAGTTCGCCAGGCTCTCAGTTTGCGGATATCGTCCAGGATAAAAAGCCTGTGGGCGGACAACCGGGCGGTCAAATCGTGGGCGATAAGATCCTTGGCGGTGCTGAAAAGAACGATGTCCAAGCGTTCGGAGCCCGTCGCCCGGGCGTGCTCCGCGATGACCTTTTCGATGGCTTCCGCTTTGGCTTTCACGTCCTGAACGGACTGGGCCACCAGGTTGATGGGAATGAGGTAGTACGTGGCCCCCTGACTGGAAAAGCGCATGAGCAGCCCGAGTTTCTTATAGATATCGTTCAGGCGATCCACGTGACGGATGATCGCCCGCCGGTCGCTCAAGTCCAGGCGCTCGAGGAAATCGTAGTCGTCGGAGCTCAGCTTGTTTTGTTCCAGCAAGCCGAATCCGTAAGCGTTGCCGCCGTATCGGCTGAGCAGAAAAGAAGGGTGGTCGTGGGCGGCGAAAGTTCCCATGGGAATGTCTTGAGGGTTGATGCCGTACGAGGCATACTCTTCGGGCACGATGATCCGGAAGGCCGTACGGGGATCCAGGTCCTCGGGGCGTTTTTTTTCGTTCATGGAAGACCTCTGAGCGATAAAGCGGCGCGGAAACGGCATGGTTTCCTTGCAAGGAAATCTTCGCGTGACCGACGGTGCCAAGCCACGACAGACAAGGAGCCTTCATGTCCCCTGATCCCAAAGATCTCGGGGGTTCGATTGTCGTCCGCATCGCCCGATTGGGCTTTTTGGGCAAAGCCCCCACGGCTCCGGGCACGGTGGCCACGGTGGGGGCCGGCGTTCCCCTGGCCTACGTCCTCTCGCTCTGTCCCTACGGATGGGCCTGCGCCATCCTTACCCTTGTTTCTCTCGGGGCCTGTTGGGTGTGCGGGGAAGCCGAAAGGCGTTTGGGGCGGGACGATCCCCCGGAGGTGGTCCTGGATGAACTTGTCGGGTTCTTGGTGACCACCCTCGGCCTTCCCATGACGCCCCTTTCGCTGCTGCTTGCCGTGTTGTATTTTCGAGCTGTGGACATCCTCAAGCCGTGGCCCGTGTGCGTTTTGGATCGGCAATTGAAAGGCGGCTTGGGCATCGTCGCCGATGATGTGGCCGCGGGATTTTACGCTCATGGCTTGTTGGCCGTGACCCTGACCGTCTTGGGTTCCTGAAAGGGGGCACCGGGCATGTCGGGGTTCCACTGGGGAGCCCACCGATGGAGCACCACCACGACCCCTATGCCGATACCCAAGCCCATGAGGTCCAGAAAAACGTCGGACACGCTGCTGCACCGGCCGGGCACCCAGCTCTGGTGCCATTCGTCCGTGACGGCGAAAAGAGTGCCGGGGACAAGGACCCAGAGGGCAAAGGGGATGAGTTGCCGGCCGCGAAGAGCCGAAACGCGGAACCATCCCAAGAAAACAGCCATGCACGCGTAAACGATGGGATGGAACAGATCCCCGGAAACCGGCAGGCGGACTCCGCGAAGCGGTTGATGGGACATGGCGGTGATGAAGAAGGCATAGCAGAAAACGGGAAGCAGGCGGATCCATGGAGGAGAGGAGAGGCCGGCGTAGCGCACGCGGCCCCAAAGACACACGGCCAAGCCCGCCGCAAGGGCCGAAAGAGCCACAAGGCGTCCGGGGTGGCGGCTGCTGATGAAGCCGTGGATAAAGAAGGCCGCCAAAATATGGACACCGAAAAGGGCCGCCAGGTGCGTCCACGGATGGGCGTCTCGAAGACGGCGAAGGCCTTTGGCCAAGAGGCGACCAAGCTGCGCCGCGGCAGCCTTCATGGAAAATCCCTTCATTGTTTGCGATACGGAAGGGTTTTTGGTAGTTTGTGTGCGAACTAACGGCATGGGCGTGCCTCCGCAAGCAGTGTGAGATGGGAAGAATACCGTTTTCGAGCGGATGGGATCAAAGACTTTGTGCTCGCGGCCTGTCCGAAAACGCAAAGGGTTGTCCCGTGTGGGTGTTGGGGGAAAGATTCCCGAAGGGTGCCTCTTGTGCCGCCCCGGTCTCTCAGCGGCGCGGCACAAAAGAAAAGAAGGCTCTGCGACCTCTGCGTCTCTGTGGTGAATTTTTAAAGAGAGACGCCGTGAACTCACGATAGCATTCTCGGACAAACTCTTAGGTCCCGGGTGGGGTTTGAGCCATCGTCCCGAATGAGTACGCAACGGCGCGGCGCGAATCGGAGGAGATAAGGGATGCGGAAAAAAATCTTGTGGGTGTGGATCGTGTGGGCGTGTGTGGGGATTTCGTTGGTTCCCGGGACGGTCTGGAGCCTGACGGACGATGAGAAAAACAATATCGAACTGTACGAGAAGCTTTCCCGCGGCGTGGTGAACATCACGAGCACGGTTTTGGAGCGGGACTTTTTCTTTAACATTGTGCCGCGTCAAGGCGCCGGGTCGGGATCGGTGATCGATGAGCGGGGTTATATCCTTACCAATCACCATGTGATTGAAGACGCGCGCAAGCTGGAAGTCACCCTTTTCAGCGGCAAGAAATACCCGGCCAAATTCATCGGCTCCGATCCCAACAGCGACATTGCGGTGCTCAAGATCGACGCTCCCAAGAAGGACTTGACGGTCATCCCCATGGGCAGTTCCAAGGACCTGAAAGTGGGCCAAAAGGTCTTGGCCATCGGGAATCCCTTTGGGTTGGGACAGACCTTGACCACGGGGGTGGTCAGTTCCGTGGGCAGGACCTTGCGCGCTCCGGGAGGCGCCTTGGTGGAAGATGTGATCCAAACGGATGCTTCCATCAATCCCGGAAATTCCGGCGGCCCGCTCATCGACTCGTCAGGGTTCATGATCGGGGTGAATACGGCCATTTTCAGCCCGACGGGCGCCAATGTGGGGATCGGGTTCGCCATTCCCATCGACACAGTCAAACAAGTTGTGAAGGAACTCATCGAAAAAGGCTCTTACGGATACCCGTGGATCGGCGCCACCCTCATGACCCTCTCGCCCGGCCTGGCGGACGCGTTGCAATTGAGTGTGTCCAAAGGGGCCATGATCGTGGAATTGGTCCCGGGAGGCCCGGCGGACAAGGCGGGCCTCAAAGGCGGCAAGACCCGGGCCCAGGTGGGCAATTACATCATCGTTGTGGGGGGAGACATCATTGTGGGCGTCGACGGCACGGCGGTGGAAAGCACCGAAGACTTCATGAGGGTTTTGCGGCGATATCGGCCCGGTGACAAGGTGACTTTGGACGTGGTCCATTGGGAAGGAAGCCGCGATCGAATGACCGTGGTCTTGGGGGAAAGGCCTCAGGGCTACCGCATGCGATGACGACGCCAAAGGGTGGGGTTCTGATAAGAAGGGAGCAAACCTAGGGAAGGAGACCGCGATGTCTTATGAAACCTTGCTTGTGGAAGTCGGCGAAAATCACGTGGCGACCGTAACCCTCAACCGCCCGAATCAGCTCAACACCTTCACGACGCCTCTGGCCGACGAATTGACCCGGGCATTGAAGGCCTTGGACGCCGATCCCACAGTGCGCGTCATCGTCATCAAGGGGGCGGGAAAGCATTTCTGTGCCGGCATCGATGTCAGTGAAATGAGCGGCAAGACGCCCATGGAACTGCGCGCGTGGATCGAACGGATGGAAACCCCGCTGGTGACCATCGGCGAAATGAACAAACCCGTGATCGCCCAAGTGCACGGAGTGGCGGCGGCCAACGGCGCGGGGCTCGTGGCGGCCTGCGATTTGGCCATTGCCGCCGAGACGGCCCGAATCGGCCTCACGGCCATCAATGTGGGCCTCAACTGTGTGGGGCCGGTGATCCCCGTGTCCAAGTCGGTGGGTCGAAAAATCGCTTTGGAAATGCTGCTCTACGGGGAGCTCTTGGAAGCCAAGGAGGCCCAGGCTCGAGGGCTGATCAATCGGGTTGTGCCGGCGGAGGAACTGGAAAAGGCGGCGCAAGACTGGGCGGCCGTCCTGGCCCAAAAGAGTCCCATCGCCGTGCAGATCGCCAAGCGGGGCTTTTACGTGGCCGCCGACATGGAATACCACAAGGCCTTTGCGTACATGAACGAGGTGTTTGCGCGGCTGTGCACCACGGAAGATGCCAAGGAAGGCGTGGCGGCGTTCATGGAAAAGCGCAAGCCCGTGTGGAAGGAGCGCTGAGCACAACGTCGTGCCCTTCATGAAAAAGCGGTTTTTTCAAGGCAACCAAAGGATGGAGCCCATGAAAGCGACGCGTCTTTTGCCGAAAAACGGCCCTCGGCCGCTGGTCCTGGTGATCATGGACGGCATCGCCTACTCTTCGAGTTCCGTAGGCAACGCCGTGGCCGATGCGTGCACGCCTCACCTGGATTGGCTTTTGGCCCACTGCCCATACACGCTGCTCAAAGCCCACGGCACGGCCGTGGGCCTTCCCAGCGATGCGGACATGGGCAATTCCGAGGTGGGCCACAATGCCATGGGAGCCGGCAGGGTCTATGCTCAAGGGGCTCGCCTGGTCAATGAAGCTTTGGCCACCGGCCGGCTTTTCCAAGGCCGAACATGGCGGCGTCTTATGGAATTCTGCCGGGAAAACGGCGGGACGCTTCACTTCATTGGGCTCTTTTCCGACGGCAACGTGCACAGCCACCTGGATCATTTGAAAAAGATGCTGGATCACGCCGCCCTGGTCGAAAAGATTCCTCGATGCCGGATCCACATCCTCTTGGACGGGCGGGATGTGGGAGAAACCTCGGCCTTGGACTATGTCATTCCGTTCGAGGCGTATTTGGCGGCGTTGAACGGGCAAGCCGGGGTGGACTACCGCATCGCCAGCGGCGGCGGCCGCATGGCCATCACCATGGATCGCTACGAAGCCAACTGGGACATGGTGGCCCTCGGCTGGAAAACCCATGTCGCGGGCGAAGGGCGTTTCTTCGCCTCCGCCCAGGAAGCCATTGAAACCTACCGCAGAGAAATCCCCGGCGTGATCGACCAGGACCTGCCGCCCTTCGTCATCGCCGATGCCGACGGTCCCGTAGGCCCCATTCGGGACGGCGACGCCGTGATCTTCTTCAATTATCGAGGGGACCGGGCCATCGAGATCAGCCGGGCTTTCGAAGAAGAACATTTCGATAAGTTTGAACGGAAGCCCTATCCCAAGGTGGCCTACGCGGGGATGATGGAATACGACGGCGATTTGCACATCCCCAAGAGTTACCTCGTGGAACCGCCCCATATCGAAAAGACGGTCAGCGAGTTCTTGTGCGCTCAGGGCTTCAGGCAGCTGGCCATCAGCGAAACCCAGAAGTTCGGCCACGTCACCTATTTCTGGAACGGCAACCGATCGGGAAAATTCAACGAAACTTTGGAAGAGTACGTGGAGATTCCTTCGGATCGTGTGCCTTTCGAACAGAGACCGTGGATGAAGGCAGCGGAAATCACCGACCGGGTTCTCGAGGAAATCGCCTCGAGAAGATTCGACTTTATTCGGCTGAACTTCGCCAACGGCGACATGGTCGGCCACACGGGCATCTATCAAGCGGCGCACATCGCCGTGGAAACGGTGGACCTGTGCCTGGGACGGATCATGAAGGCCGTGCGGGAAGCCGGAGGCATCCTTGTGGTGACGGCCGATCACGGCAACGCCGACGAGATGTACGAAATCGACAAGAAGACGGGAGGCGCCAAACGCCATCCCAACGGGGAACCCAAAGCCAAGACGGCCCACACCCTCAATCCCGTCTGGTTCATCGTCTACAGCGGTGCAGAGGGGCTGAAAGTCACCATCGACCCTGGTGTGGCGAACCCGGGATTGACCAATATCGCCGCCACACTCATGCAACTGCTCGGGTGCGAGCCTCCGGATTTTTACGACCCGCCGCTGTTGCTGTTGGAATCGTGAGCCATGAGTCCGGTTCATGAGTCTTCCCAAATGCGTCGAGTGTCGTCGGTGAAAGATGCCGTGGGGCGAAAACGCCGTCCCGAGCGGGTTCTTCTGGAACATGTGGCGGCCTTGTGCGGCGTGGAGCCGCAGTATGAGGACGTCTTCGGGGAGCGCCACGAAGTGGACGATGCCGTCCTCAAGGCTCTGCTCGAAAGCTTGGGATTTTCTGCGGCGACTCGGGACGATCTCGTTCAAACCCTCGAAACGCTTCAAGCGCGCGCCTTTCGGCACGGGGTGGAACCGGTCCAGGTCGTCCCCGTGGGAACGGCACCCATTGCCGTCGTGCTGAGCTGTCCCGAATCCTTAGAACGTGCCCGATACCGCTGGCGGCTGCGCCGTGAGGACGGATGGGAAACCCAGGGAGAGGGACGAATCGACGCCCTTCAAGGGGTGGACGAACGGGAAGGGCCCGGCGGACGTTTGTGTCGTCGCCTGCTCTATGTCCATGAACCCGTGGGGTGCGGGTACCACGATCTTGAAGTTTTCCTCGGGACGGGCCCTTCCGAAATGGCGGCACGGCAAAGACTGATCGTCGTGCCGCGGCAGGCTTACGTTCCGGAATCCCTTGCCGGCGAAAAGAAGGCCTGGGGCCTCACAGCGCAGCTTTACGGGATCCGTTCGGAAAGAAACTGGGGAATCGGGTCCTTTTCCGATCTTCGGGCGTTGATCGATTGGGCGGCCGATGTGGGGGCGGGCTTTGTGGGGACAAATCCGCTGTGGCTGCTTTTTCCCGAGGACCCCTCCAAGGTCAGCCCCTATGGTCCCTCCAGCCGCCGTTTTCTCCAGCCGTGGTATGTGGACGTGGAAGCGATCCCGGAGTTTTGGGAGTCGGAAGAGGGGCGTCGTTGGTTCGGTCAAGATCGGATCCGCCGCGCATGGGAGGCCGCTCGGCGGACAGCCTTGGTGGATTACGACACGGTCTGGTCCATCCAACGGGAAGCCTTGGAAAAGCTCTACGCGCATTTCCGAAAGCATCATTTGGAAAAAGATTCCGAACGGGCTCAAAGCTTTCGCCGATTCGTGGAAAACGGCGGGAAAGACTTGCAAAGCTATGGGGTTTTCCATGCCTTGGACGCTCATTTTCGGCGCAGCGATCCTTCCCTGTGGGGCTGGCCCCTTTGGCCCGGCGCATACCACGATCCGGCGTCCTCCGCGGTGGCGGCCTTCGCCGCAGAGCACGGCGAGGCCGTAACGTTTTTCCTTTATGTGGCATGGAACGCATGGGAGCAGCTGAGCGCCTGCGGGCGTCGATCATGGGAGCGCGGCTTGGCCGTGGGGCTTTACGGGGATCTTCCCGTGGGGGTGGACCCCGCCGGCCTGGACACCTGGTTGGCTCCATCGCTTTTTGCCCTCAAAACTCGCATCGGGGCTCCGCCGGACGATTTCAACCCGAAAGGCCAGGAATGGGGCGTGTGCCCTTTTCTTCCGCAGGCTCTTAAGGATGCCGCCTACGAACCCTTTATCGCCATGCTGCGGGCCAACATGCGGGATTTTGGAGCGCTTCGCATCGACCATGTCATGGGCCTCATGCGCCAGTTTTGGATCCCCGCGGGTTTGGATGCGCGGCACGGCGCCTACGTGCGATATCCCTTCGAGGATCTTTTGGGCCTTGTGCTTTTGGAAAGTGAGAGAAACCGGTGCCTCGTGGTGGGCGAAGACCTGGGGACCGTTCCCGACCGCGTGCGCGCCGCCATGGAAGAGAGCCGCCTTTTCGGCTGTCGGCTGTGCTTTTTTGAAAGACTGAAAGACGGCTCTTTTCCGCCTCCGGAAAACTACCCGCCTTTTTCCGTCGCCTCGTTTTCTACGCATGATCTTCCCACGCTGGAAGGGTTTTGGCAGGGACAAGACCTTCGCGTTCGCGAAAGCTTGGATCTTTTCCCCAGCGAAGACGTTCGCGAAAAAATGCTTCTCGGCCGAAAAGCCGATCAAAAAGCCTTGCGCGCGCTTCTTTCGGCATGGGGATACGAGGAGGAAGAAAGCGATGCGACGGGCGTTCCCGATGATGAAAACCGCACCCACCGTCGAGCGGCGGCTGTCTATCGTTATCTGGCGGCGAGCGGATCCAAGCTTTTGGCCGTGTCCCTGGAAGATCTATGCGGCGTTGCCGACCAAGTCAACGTGCCGGGGACCGTCACCGAGCATCCCAACTGGCGTCGAAAACTGCCCTGGGACATGGAGACCCTGAAGACACATTCCAGGGTTCAGGCCATCCTGTCGGCCGTGACCGAAAAAAGACCTCGAGAGTCTTAGGACGCCGGGATCTCCCGATGGTCCCCGTGGGACAAGGCTCTGGACATTTTTCGGATCGTCGGGTAGGAAAGCATCCCGAGGAGGAAGGCATGCATGAGTGAGAAGGTCCATGTGCAGTTTTTCGGCATCGCGGCGAGCCCGAAAGAACTGGAACTCATCGAAGGCATTATCAAGGACTGCTGGGGATTGAGCCGGTCGGAACTGGCGTGCACGGTCTGCGAACTCTTGGGGTGGCGTCGTCCCAACGGCGGTCTGAAGATGGTGGAATGCCGCATGTTTTTGGAAAGGCTTGAAGAAAAGGGCATGCTTCGGCTGCCTCCCCCGCGGGGACCGCGGAAGAGAAACCGTGTCCGCCCCGCAACCCTGCTCAAAGAAGAGGACCTTCCGCCGGAGCCTGTGGAAGGGACTGTGGCCGAATTGGGCCCCGTGAATCTTGAGATCGTCAAGACGCAAGAAGACCGGCGTCTGTGGCGCGGCTGGATCGATCAGTTCCACTACTTGGGTTACAAGGTCCCCTTTGGAGCCCACCTTTCTTACTTCGTGTGCCTGGAAAAGGTGGGCCGGGTGGGCTGCATTCAGGTCTCCAGCCCGGCATGGCGCATGAAAGTGCGCGATGCCTGGATTGGCTGGGACGATAAACAACGCCTGAGGGGACTGCAACATATCGTGCAAAACAGCCGCTTTTTGATCCTCCCCCACGTGCGGGTTCCCAACCTGGCCAGTACCGCCCTGGCAGCCCTGGGTCGACGCATCGCCGACGACTGGCACGCGCACTATGGTATCCGTCCCCTCCTTTTGGAAACCTTCGTGGATGTGGCCCGGTTCAAAGGGACCATTTACAAGGCCGCCAACTGGATCCCGTTGGGCCTCACCACGGGCCGGGGCCGCATGGACCGTGAATGGAAAAGGGTCGGCGAGGCGCCGAAAGACGTGTATGTCTTCCCCTTGTGCCGAAACGCCCGCGAAAAATTGAAAAGGCTGTAGGAGGCCGCCTGGGAGTTCAGAAAGGCGGTGAAGTGTTGGGGTTCGCTTCATTCCCCCAACCGTCATCTGGAATCAACCCGTAGGTTGGGGTGAGCGCAGCGAACCCCAACAAAAAGAGCGAGGCGAACCCCAGAGCGAACCCCAAAGCACCTCGATGTCTCGCCGGGGCCTGGCAACGTACACTCTGCAAATCCGAACCCACGATGGAGCAAGCTCCGCGCGATAAGCTCTCTCCAGCGGATAATCTGGCTTTCCCGGGAATTCCGTAGCGCCGTCGAATCGGCGCCGAAAAAACCGTGAGGCGAAGCGGCTTTCCCCCGAATCCGACGGGCGAAGCGGCGGCTGCGTGGAATCCGTCCGCTGGGCAGTCTGTCGATGGCGGATGGGAGCTCCTTCGCTGTTTTTTGACTTCTGAAAATTCCATGTCAAAATAATAAAAAAACGGCAAAAAAATCGGGGCCTACGATGATGGTTCGAGTTATTGAGGAAAAAGATCAGGAACGGCGAAAATTGCCGGTGCCTCTCGTGGTGGAAATCCTTCCGGGCCAGGCGGCCGAGGGGTTGCTGGAGGTCTTCGAGCCGGGGACGTATGAAGGCAGGACGCTTCAGGAGCTGGTGGACGTGATTCTCGCGAGACAGGATCTATCCGTCGAGGAGCGCGAGATTCTCGAGGACATTCTCCTGCAGATGGAAAGAGGGGTTCTCTTGTGCGGGGGGCGACCCATCGAGGGGGATCCTTTGGATCGGGCCCGCGTGGAAGAAACCGACGAGGGAGAAAAATACTACTATGTGGCCGTCAGAGCTTTGAGGCCACAGGAAGGGGGCTTGTCCGGCTCGTGGGAAGCTGCCGTGAGAGGCCAATGAAAAACCGTCGAAAGAAAAACCATTTCGGAAGATTTTTCCACGAGATCCAAGCGCATGGAGCCCTTTTGAAGGGCGGGACCTTATATCTTCCGTGCCCGATGGATCCCGAAACCGCTTCGGAGCTGGAAAAGGCGGTTGAAGCGGGGGGTTTTTGCGGACTCTTTCAAAGGGACGTCCAAGGCCCGAAAATCGTTTTTCATGAAGGGGTTCCTTACGTTGAAACCATCGGATGGGAAGGGCTTGTCCGTCACGCCGGCGTGCTTTTTCCGCAATGTGCCGTGCGCATGCGGACGAAAGTCTGCCGGGATCTTTTCGGCGACGCACCACCCCATGTTGCCCTGAGAAACACGGCCCACTTGGAAACCGCGCTTTTCCAGGTGCTTCCTCGGTTTGTGCGTCTGCCCGCCTGGGTGAAATCAGCCGAGAACAGAGCCGAGTCGCTGGCTGTGTGGCTTTCCAAGAAGGCCTGCGTGCCGGAGCGTTTTCATCGGTGGGCGGAAGACATTCGGCGCCAAGACGTGGAATCAGGCGGAACCAAGGGGTCGGCGTCCTTGCTGCAGGAGGTCTGGACCGACGCGGAAGGGCGGATCGTTAGCGCCGATACCCTGCGGAGGGACCTGGAGGATTTCTTGGAAAAGACATGGCGGGAATCTTTGTCGCGGGAACAAGAAAGTCTGCGGGAAAGACTGCGCCCGTATCGGCACTGGGCCGCGCCCGCCGTGGGCTTTATGCTCTTTATCCTGACGCGGGGCGCGCTGGAAGTGGACGGTTTCGGTTTTTTCGCAAGATCTTCCGACGGCGCCCTTGTGATTTACAAACGGAGCGGACCCTATGCTCTGAGGGATTACTACAACCGGCTCTACCTTTTCCCCGATTGCCGCGTGGCCGTCACCTCCCAAGACCTGTGGCCTGTGGTCGTGGATAGCTACAAGCACCCTCTCTTGCCGCGCCACCAGCCGTGGCAAAGAATCTGTCTCGGACACTCGCCGTCAGGGCGAACCTTTACGGCGCCTCATATCATTCGGTCGCTGGAAGACGGCCTGAACGCCTTGTATCATGGGTACGATCCCCGAAAACGGAACGGGTACCATCGTCTGGATCACTTTGGCGGCTTCCAGGGAGAGATTCATTTCGACGACTTGAAGATTCCGTCGGACGACCCGCGCTGTCTTTCCGGAGAAATTCCCATAACCAACGCCTTTTCGTGATGGCGAAAGGGGCCTGGTGCCTTTCGGCGGAGACGGGGGTTTCCGGGGGGCGACAGCGTGGGACGTGTTTTGTCCCGATGAGTGTGGCGGCCGTGAAAGCGCTTCGACACATTCGGGCAGCCGTGGATCGGCACCATGGAATCATTGGGAAAAAATTTATGGGTGTGAGGGATTCGATTCGAAAGCAAAGGCAAAAGGGGAAAACGCCCGAGGTTTTTCAACCCGACGCATTTACCCGTGTGGCGGCTGTGCTCATGGCTTTCGGGGTGGACGAAAAAGAATTCCTGAGACGGCTCGACGAAGAGCCGGCTTCGGAGACGGCGGCGCGGGCCCTTGCCCGAGGAGCGCTGCGGAAGACGCCCGTTCCGGTCCCGTTGTTTGCGCTGGTGGCTCCGGAGTCGTATGCGGCTGTCGAGACCATCACCGCCCGCGTGGACGGCCCTTACCTGGCGTGGGCCGAATCCCCGGACGACCTCCTGCTGTGCCGGGCGCTTTACGCCGTCCACCCGAGGATCGCGCCGCGGCTGCTCTCACGCTATGCTTATGCCTTTCTGTATCGGTTTTACGCCGCCAAGAAGCGGGCCCTGGAGGCGTGTTATGGCTGAACCCATGGCTCCCGAAAGCCGCTTAAAAATCCAGCAAAAAATCGACGGGGTGCGGGACCGCAAGACAGCCCAGACCGTGGAACACATCACCCGCTTCGACAAAACGCCGTCCCAGCTCAAGGCCGAAATGGACCGTTACGTCATCGGCCAAGAAAAGGGGAAAAAGGTTCTCGCCACCGCCATCGCCTACCATTACCGTCGTCTGGGGGCCGCCTTGGAGGAGGCGGCCGCTCAAAGCGGCGGCGATGTGGAAAAGGCCTTGCAAAAGGTTAAGACCCCCAAGGCCAACATCCTCATCGTGGGCCCGACGGGCTGCGGCAAAACCTACACGTGCGAAGTGGCGTCGCGGCTGGTCGGGGTTCCTTTCGTCGTGGAAGACCTGACCAAGTTCAGCGAAACGGGCTACGTGGGACAAAGCACCTCCGACATTCTGGTGGACCTTCTGGTTTCGGCCGGCGGGCACACGCTCACGGCGCAGACGGGCATGGTGTATCTGGACGAAATCGACAAGATCGCTTCGGAAAAGACCCTGACCAAAGATGTCTCGGGAAAAGGCGTCCAAAAGGGGCTCCTCAAAATGCTGGAAGGGATGGAAAACACCATCGAATTCGGAAAGGATCGCCTCACCCTGTCCACCCGTCACGTTCTGTTTATTGCCGGAGGAGCTTTTGAAGGGTTGGAAGAGATCGTCCAGAAGCGCATGGAACGGCTTGGCATCAAGGGGCTGTGGCGGGAGCACCTGCTGCCGGACGATTTGGTGCGCTACGGCATGGAGCGGCAACTCATGGCGCGGCTTCCCGTGCGCGTGGTCTACAATGCGCTCACCACGGCCAACCTTCGGGACATTCTCACCAAGAGCGAGGACAGCCCGCTGCAGGCCTTTATCAAGGACTTCGAAGCGTGGGGCATTCGGCTCGTTTTTACCGAAGAGGCCGTTCTGGAGGTGGCGCGCCGAGCGGAGCAGGAAGGGGTGGGCGCTCGGGGCCTGACAAGCATCCTCCATCGGGTGCTTCTGGAGCCCATGTTTTCTCTGCCCGGCACCCATACGGGCGAATACGAAGTGAATGCCATGCAGGTCAAGGCGGCTTTGGCCTGAAGGAGTCCTTTCGGGCATGAGGGTGAAAAGACTTGCCGATTTGAAAAGGCCGTCCGTGCTGGAAATCCCCCTGAGCCGATTTCCGGATCGGGTGACCATGACGGGCTATGCGCGCCACAAAGCCTTGGCCGTTTCCGCCGTGGTGCGGGAGCTCTACGGGGGAAGCTACGAATGGTACGGGCTTACAGTCGGAGAAGAAAGCCGTCCGGAAGTCATCACGGATATCGGGCTTCCGCGCAACGCCTCCAATTTGCAGCAATACACGAGCCTGGACAGCCGGGATCTTTTGGCCTTTCAGGAAGAACTTCAGGCCGGATTGGTCATCAACGGATGGATTCATTCCCACGGCGATTTGCATTATCATGGCTTTTCCCCCGTGGATGAAGCCAATCACCGGGTGGTGCTCGATTATGTGGCCTCCAGGGTGCGGCGCCCTCTGGTCAAAAGGGAAATCCGCATCGATGGGCTGACGGTGGTTGCGGCCAAGGATCCTGCCGAGGAAAAGCTGAAGGAAGGGACGGTGACCATCCTGACCGACGAGCCCGTCGGGCGGGTTCGAATTTTGGAAACCGTGTACGGGGCCTTTTGCTTCGCGGTGCTTGTCGGCGATTCGGGATGGATCCTTCAGCACATTGTGACCAAGACCCGAGGCATCCTCACGGGAACCACCGTCTACGTCAACATGGGGGCGCCACTGGTTGTGGAGGCGCCGCATCGGGGGCTGACGGAAAGGGAAATGGAACAGCTGCGGGAGGAGGTTCGACGGAAGGTCCGGCCGCCGGGAGCCGATCCTCCGGAACACCTGGAACGGCTGTAATGGCTCGGCACCCGAGGGTTTTGAGGCGACGTCATGAAACATCAGCGGTGGTTCATTTTCGGTGCCCTGGCCTGTGCGTATCTCTTCGTTTACTTTCATCGGCTTTCGCTCACGGTGGTGGCGGAAGAACTGGCCAGAGCTTTTCAGACGTCGGCCGGTTCCTTGGGTCTTTTGGGCTCCGTGTATTTCTATTGTTACGCCTTCATGCAATTTCCCGCCGGGCTCCTTTCGGACTCCCTGGGCCCTCGAAAGACGGTGGCCTTTTTCACGGTGCTCGCCGCGGTGGGCAGTGCCGTCTTCGGTTTGGCCCCGTCTCTTTCCTGGGCGTTTGCGGGGCGGTTTCTGGTGGGCATCGGCGCGGCCATGGTCTTTATTCCCACGATGAAAATTCTCTCTCAGTGGTTTCGCCCCACCGAATTCGCTTCGGTGTCGGGGCTGCTGAACGCCGTGGGGGGGCTGGGAATTCTAGCGGCCACCTGGCTTCTGGCCTATCTGACGGGCGTTTTGGGTTGGAGAGCCTCGTTTCAGTTGATCGGAGGGCTCACCGCGGCCATTTCGCTTGTGGTGTGGCTTGTGGTCCGGGATCGTCCCGCGGAAAAAGCGGGCCTCGAAGCGGGACTGCCGCAGCGTTCGGGGACGGCCGTCACGGCCAACCCCGGGGCGGCGGCCCTTTTTCAAGGGCTCGGCCGAGTGCTTCGATCCGGGCAGTTTTGGGTCTTTGCCCTGTGGTGTTTTGTGAACTACGGCATCTTTTTCGGCTTCGGCGGTCTGTGGAGCGGCCCTTACCTCATGCACGTCTACGGGATGAGCCGCCAAAAGGCCGGGGCTGTTTTGAGCCTCATCGCCTGGGGGATGATCGTGGGCGGGCCCCTCATGGGCATCCTTTCCGATCGGGTGCTCAAAAGCCGAAAGAAGCTCTTGGTGGGGTGTGCCGTCACCATGACCGTGGAGCTGGGTTTCCTTTACGCCTTCCCTTCCGGGCTGCCCGTGGCGCTGCTCACGGTTTTCTTTTTCCTCTTCTCCATCAGCTCGTCCTCGGTGGTGGTGGTGGCCTTCACCGCGGCAAAAGAGCTCTTTCCCACGGACATCGCGGGAACGTGCTTGGGCACTTTGAATCTTTTCCCTTTTCTCGGGGGGGCCGCGGCCATGCCTCTTCTCGGGCGGCTCCTGGATGCCTACGGCGCCAGACCCGGGGCGGGCTATCCTGTGGAAGCCTACAGCGCGATGCTCCTGGCGCTGCTGGCGGCCTCCGCCCTGACGACGGCCTGCACGGTTTTCATGAAAGAAACCTATCCGCACTGAACGGGGTTCCGGGGTTGGGCGCGGCAGGCACGGAGGGGTTCAGGAGCCGGCGGGTGGGGATTAATCGCCGAGGATCTTGATGAGAACCCGTTTGCGGCGCCGCCCGTCAAATTCCCCGTAAAAGATTTGTTCCCATGGACCGAGGTCCAGTCGGCCGCCGGTGATGGCGACGACGACCTCTCGGCCCATGATTTGGCGTTTGAGGTGGGCGTCGCCGTTGTCTTCGCCGGTGCGGTTGTGCCGATAGCGGCTGATGGGCTCATGGGGGGCGAGCCGCTCGAGCCACTCCTCGTAGTCCTGATGCAGGCCGGGTTCGTCGTCGTTGATGAAGACGGAGGCCGTGATGTGCATGGCGTTCACCAGGACCAGGCCTTCGCGGACGCCGCTTTCGCGAACGGCGGCTTCCACTTCGGCCGTGATGTTGACGAAACCCCTTCGGGAAGGGATGTGCATCCACAGTTCTTTTCGATGGCTTTTCATGGCGAAACCCTCCTCCTGCGCGGTGATGTGGGGACGACAGCGTGAGCCGTGGACCGGAAAGGACAGTACCACGGTGAGGGCGCGAAGGAAAAGGGAGGGTGGGGAAAGGGGATGGGCCGTGTTCCACGTGGAACATGGGACGTCGAAACGGTCGCGTGGCGACCGGGGAGGTGATGGATGCCGCACGAGTCCATGGACAAGAAGGCGCGCCTGGACGGGCAGCTGGCCGTCCTTTCCGGAGCGGGTCGAGGCATCGGACGGGCCGCGGCCGAAATGCTCGCCCGCGCGGGCACTCGAGTCGTCCTGGCCGCACGGAGCCAAAAGGCCGTGCATGAGGCCGCAGAAGCCATTCGCCTGCAGGGCGGCCGCGCGGAGCCTTTCGTTGTGGATGTTTCGCAATGGGAGGATGTGCGGCGCATGGCCGAATCGGTGCGCCATGCCCATGGGGCGCCCCATATCGTCGTGGGCAACGCGGGCGTCATCGAACCCGTCGGGCCCGCCTGGACCCTGGATCCGAAGGATTGGGCCTACAATCTGGCCGTCAATGTGACCGGCGCTTTTCATCTGGTTCGAGCTTTCGGGCCCTCCATGGTGGAAGCCGGCCGCGGGGTGTTCATTTTCACCTCAAGCGGTGCGGCCAGGCACCCTGTGGCTGGCTGGAGCGCCTATTGCGCCGCCAAGGCGGGACTGGATCTATTCGCTGAAACCCTCGCCGAAGAATTCCGTCCCGTCGCCCCGAGCCTTCGAGTCCACGTCCTTTATCCCGGGGTGGTCGATACGGCCATGCAGCAAAAGATCCGCGAAACGCCGCCGGAACGGTTCCCGCGGGTGAAGGAGTTTCAAGCCTACCACGCCCACGGCGTTCTTCGGCCTGCCCACGAACCGGCGGCGCTCATCTGGTGGCTGGCCACGCCTTTTGCCGCGGACTATCATGGCCGGGTGGCCTCTTTGGATGATCCTGCGGTGCGCCGTCGCCTGGCCGCCGACCTGGGACTTCCCCTTTTTGCCTCGCGCCCATCGTGAAACCGACGGCCCCACGGGTCGCCCGATCCGTTCCAGCCCTGATGTGAAAAGGAAACGGCAGGGTAGATTGGTCCTGCGCCAGTTCCTGGGCGAGCCTCAGGAGTTACACTTGGTTCTGGTCAAAGTTCCTCCAATGGGGTAAAAGGGGTCTGGATTTCCATTGGAGGGAACGCGCCGT
>Ga0101944_10000680_pt1 | contig 92170 bp, 95 predicted proteins | sample DewCreD2012metaG_FD_75245 | JGI IMG/M metagenome (GOLD analysis project Ga0101944, IMG submission 75245) | Hot spring sediment bacterial and archeal communities from British Columbia, Canada, to study Microbial Dark Matter (Phase II) - Dewar... ... | reverse complement strand
TTATGCAGGAAAATGCGTTATCCCCATAATACACAATTCATAATACTAAATTCAGTGTTCCTAATCTGTTTGTAATTTGGAAAATTGGAAAATTGTAATTTGTTTAGAATTTGGAATTTGGAATTTGTATATTGTAATTTGTATATTGTTTGTATATTGGAATTTGGAATTTGTGATTTTTAATTTGTTTAGAACTTAGGATTTAGATATTAGAATTTAGTATTTGGATCTTTAGTTTGTAATTTACACTATTCCCTTCTCTATTTCCTCAATTATCTTTTTATACTTTTTTCTATTTTTAAAGATATCCTCGGCAACTTCTCTTGCCCTTTTGATTATCTCAAAATCAGACCAGCTGCCAGCTCTAAGCTCAGGAAAACCGTGTTGCCTTATTCCCCATACTTCTCCTGGGCCTCTTAATTTTAAGTCAATCTCTGCTAATTTAAATCCGGACGACTCTTTTCTCAATGCTTCTAAGCGTCTGTAGACCCTTTGGGAAGGGTTTTCACTAAAAAGTAGACAGTATCCTTTCTTTTCACCTCTTCCTACTCTGCCCCTTAGTTGGTGAAGCTGGGCAAGACCAAATCTCTCAGCAGCTTCAATAAGCATAATATTTGCGCTTGGGATGTCAATTCCTACTTCAACAACGGGGGTCGATACCAAAATATCGATTTTGCCCTCTTTATAGCTTTTAATTATTTCGTCTTTTTCTTTACTTTTTAGTTTGCCATGAAGTAGGCCAATTTTGAAATCTTTAAATATTTTTTTAAGTTTTAAGAATTCTGACTGCGCAGCCTTTATTTGCTGCATTGATTCTTTTTCTGACTCTTCAATAAGAGGACAGATAATAAAAATCTGGTCTTTGTCTTTTTCTATTTTTTCTTTTATCCAGTTGTAAGCGCCTGCTCTTTTTTCCTCGGGAACTATCCAGGTGACAACATCTCTTTTCCCCTTGGGCATTTCCTCAAGCAAGGAAAGATCCAAATTGCCGTAGGCGGTTAAGGCGATTGTTCTTGGTATAGGAGTAGCTGTCATTGTTAGAATATGCGGCTGGTATTTTTCTTTTTTTGTTTTTTCCACAAGCTTTGCTCTTTGTTTAACTCCAAATTTGTGCTGTTCATCAATGACAACAAGAGCGACATTTTCAAAATCTACACTTTTATGAATTAAAGAATGTGTTCCAATAATAACGTCTGCATTTTCTGGGTCAATTTTTTCAGAAGCGGTAGCAAGACCTATTTTCATTCCTGTTTTTTCAAAAATTTCTTTGAAAGTTTTGTAATGTTGTTTGGCTAGAATTTCTGTTGGGGTCATCAAAACGGCTTTCTTTTGGTTTTTAAAAGCAACAAAAGAAGCAAAGGCGGCAACTACTGTTTTTCCACTGCCAACATCTCCTTCAAGGAGTCTATTCATTGGATAATTTCTTTTGAGGTCGCTTGCTATTTCTTTGATGCTTCTTTCCTGGCTAGGAGTAAGATTGAAAGCAAGCAAGGATTTAAATAAGTTGTAAGTTTGCACATCACTTTTTAGAGGGTATGACAAGTTATTTTTTTGCCAGTTAATTTTTTTTGCAAGACTTGTAATCTGAAGTCTAAGAAATTCCTCAAAAGCCAGCCTTTCTCTTCCCAACATTGCCTCCTCTTCGTTTTTTGGAAAGTGGACAAAGTGATAGGCTTTGCCAATTTTAGGATAACCAAGTTTTTTTAAAGTAGAGCTTGGAAATTTTTCTTCTATTTGGTCTTGATAAATTTCAAGAGCTAGTTTAATTTTGCTTCTGAACCATTTTGAGCTCAAGCCTTTGGTTGAGCTATAAAGCGGAACTAGTCTTCCTGTATGAATTTTGCCTTTAGTTTGGCCCCTTTCGTATTCTGGAGAAATAAGAGTTTTTTTACCTCTAAAAAGGCTGACTTTTCCGGCAAAGGAATACTTTTGGTTTTTCTTGATGTTTTGGATAAGAAAAGGTTGATTAAACCAGACGATGTTTATTCTACCCGTATTGTCCTCAATTAGTGCATTTTGCATAGTGAGACCTCTTCTTGTGTAGATATTTTTGATTTCTAAAACTTTGCCTGAAATGGTTACAATTTCATCTACATTGGCTTTTGCAATTTCAACTTGCTTGGTGAAGTCAAGATAGCGGTAAGGAATGTAGGAAATAAGGTCAGATATTGTTTTGATACCTATTTTTCCAAGTAATAAGGCATAATGATAACCTATTGAAGGCAGTTTGGTTACAGAATCTTCTAAATCCATTCTTTAAAATTTTAAGCCATAAACCAAAAGCGGTAGTATGGAAGAAAGAATGAGACCAAGAGTGGTGATAATAACTAAAATTATGACAAGTTTGCGGTTTTTATTTTTTTTCATAATTATTTGACTGTAGCAAAAATTTTCTTGCCTATTTTTATTTTATCTCCTGCCTTTATCTTTGCCAAATAATTTTTAACTGTTTTTCCGTTGATATCAACCGAGCCGCTACTTATGAGTCTTTTTGCTTCTGATTTGCTAGTAAGAAGTGGATAAATAGTCTCGAGCAAATTTTCGTTTAGCTCTATTTTAAGATTGTATGTTGGATTTTTTTGCTGAAAGTCTTTTTCAAATTTTTTTTGAGCTTGTCTTGCTTTTTCTTCGCCGTGGATTATTTTTACTATCTCAAAAGCTAGTTTTTTCTTTTGATCCATAGGATTCTTTTCAATTTCTGTTTTTAACTTGGTAAGATCAAATTCGGTGAAAAGCTCAAACGCAGTGATTAGCATTTGGTCTGGAAAAGCCATTACTCCCCCAAATATTTTTTCAGGAGGTTCATCAAGGAAAATAGCATTACCTTCTGTTTTCCCAACCTTTTTACCTTCTTTATCTTCAAGAAGTTTGGTGGTAAGAACGTATTTTTCTTTTCCAGTTAAAGCTTTCACTAGCTGGCGCCCGGCCATCATATTAAACAATTGGTCAGAGCCTCCTATTTCAAGATCAACTCCTAGTTTTACGCTGTCAATTGCCTGGGCGACAGGATAAAGAAACTCGTGAAGGTAGATTGGGGTTTCTCTTTTGATTCTTTCCTGGAACATGTCTCTTTCTATCATTTGCTGAACTGTGAAGTTGCTTGTTATTTCTATTAAGTCAGAAAATGTTATTTTATCATTCCACTCGGAGTTGTATCTGATTTCAGCTTTGTTTTTTCCCTTGAAATCTATGATTTGACTAATGGTCTTAAGCCAACCTTTTAGATTCTCTTCAACTTCCTTTTTACTAAGCTGTTTCCGTGCTGATATTTTGCCTGTAGGGTCGCCAATTCTTGCTGTAAAATCGCCAATTAGAAAAATAACCTTGTGCCCCAGTTTTTGGAATTGTTTTAGTTTTATGATTCCAGCTAAGTGTCCAAGGTGGAGTGATTTGGCAGTGGGATCAAAACCTTGATAGAGGGTTATTTTTCTTTCGCTCATTAATTTCTCTAAACCCTCTTTTGAAGGTAAAGCTTCTTCTACTCCTCTTTCAAGCACTTCTTTTATTTCCATCAATTTATTTTAACTCAAATTATCAGGAGAGTAAATGAGACTAGAACAAAGAATAGAGAACAAAGGGAAAATTACAAATTCCAAATCACAAATTACAAACAAATTCCAAATTCCAATATACAAACAATATACAAATTACAATATACAGATTCCAAATTCCAAATTCTAAACAAATTACAATTTTCCAATTTTCCAAATTACAAACAGATTAGGAACACTGAATTTAGTATTATGAATTGTGTATTATGGGGATAACGCATTTTCCTGCATAATACATAATACAAGATACTAGATACAATCTTTCGTCCGGCTTCGACTAGCTCTAACTAAATTCCGATAGCCAACGGCTGATGGCTGATGTCCGACATCCGACAGCCGACGTCCGATATCTGACGGCCGATAGCTGATATCCGATGCCTGACGTCTGACGTCCGAATTCTTTTACCTTTTACCTCTTGCCTTTTACCTGTTCTTGATGCCTCTGCCTCATTTGCTAGTTGCATTAGAAGCACTAAAAGGGATAAAATACCCTGTATGACACCTTTACCTAAAAGAAAACATACAAGAAGCCGAAGTGGCAAGAGACTAAATAGTTCATCAAACAAGATTCTTTTGCCTAACTTGGTCGTTTGCCCGAATTGCAAAAAGCTAAAACTGCCACACAAGCTTTGCGAAAATTGTCAAATGTATAGCTAGGAATGAAATCCTACCGTGATCCAAGGCACCAAAAAAGAAGAGAAATAGTAAAACTTCTTTTCGCTGAAGAATTTGCTCACCAGCCAAATCTTAATAAATCTGTAAAAGATATTCTTGACAAAAGCGAAGAAATTGATAAATTGATTAGCGAAAGTGCACCACTTTGGCCAATTGACAAGCTAAATAAAATCGATTTGGCAATCTTAAGACTAGCGGTCTACGAGATGCTTACAGAAGATGCTCCGCCAAAAGTTATCATTGACGAAGCGGTAGAACTGGCCAAAGAATTTGGTAGTGAAAACTCAGCTTCCTTTGTAAATGGAGTCTTAGGTTTTATTTACCAAAAATCAAACAAAGAAAAATAAAATGAGAGACGAAAAAAAGAATAAAAAATATTTTGATATAATCCGTGTTTTGCTTTCTCAGGTTCTGGGAACTGATTATACGGATATCCAAGTTGAAGATTCTTTCATCGAAGACTTACATATGGGACCTGCTGAAATAGCAGATTTTATCCAACTTATGAATGAAAAAGGCTTTAATATTGATGAAAACATCTTTAATGAAGAGGTGGAAACTGTTGGAGAATTGATAGAATATTTAGTTGACAATGAATAATTTCCAAGATTTTCAAAATTTAAAAAGAAGCTTCAACAATCCCAAAATCATTGAAGAGGCCCTCACTCACCGCTCCTGGGTTAACGAACATCCTGGAATAAGAGATAACAACGAAAGATTGGAATTTTTAGGAGACGCAATTTTAGAATTTATAGTTTCAAAAGAACTTTTTCTTCAATTCCCAAATAAAAAAGAAGGTTTTCTTACCTCTCTCCGCGCCAATTTGGTCAATACCGTAAGCCTTTCCCAGACAGCAAGAGATCTTGGTCTTGGAAAAGAACTTTTTTTATCAAAAGGAGAAGAAGAAACAGGGGGCAGGGAAAATCCTTCGCTTTTGGCAGACACCGTTGAAGCAATTATAGGAGCTTTGTTTATTGACCAAGGCCTAGAAAAAGCTGAAGAATTTATCAAAACAAATATTCTTTCCAAGACCCAAGACATGATCAGACAGCCGTTGAAAGACGCCAAAAGCAGGCTTCAGGAAAAAGTCCAATCAAAAGGATTGCCAGCGCCAAAATACAATGTAGTCAAAGAATCAGGTCCCGATCATCAAAAAACATTTGTAGTAAGAGTAGCAGTTAACGGCAAATATATAGCCGAAGGATCAGGAAAAAGCAAATCCGAAGCTGAACAGAAAGCGGCTCAAGAAGCACTAAAACTATTGTAATCTCAAGCTAAATAAGCTAGAATAAGACTCTATGATTAAAATTAGGTTATCAAGACTGGGAAAAAGAAACAAGCCATTCTATCGTATTGTTGCTATTGATGAATCTAAAAAAAGGGAAGGGAAGCCAAGAGATGTTTTGGGTTTTTGGAATCCGCTCAAGAAAGAATTCAAAATTAATCAGGAAAAACTTGAAGATTGGCTTAAAAAAGGAGCTGTTCTTAATCAGTCAGTAAAAAACCTACTTGGAAAATAATAATATGGAAGAACTACTCAAGTTTATAATCTCTTCAATCCTCCCTGAGAAAAACGTGGCCATAAGTAAAGAAGAAACAGAAGATGGCCTTATCACATTTTATATTAAGCCGAATCCTGAAGATGCTGGAATTTTGATTGGGAAGGGAGGAAAAGTAATAAAATCTATTTCTCAAATTTTAAAGATAAAAGCAACTTTAATGAAAAAGAGAGTTATACTTAAAGTTGTTTCTGAAAATCAAGAAAATTAACTAAAGGCTCGAAAAAGGATTCTCTCTACTGAAAGGACCATTGGGGGAAGGATTAGAAAAAGTAGGTTGCTTCAAATTTCCCAAATCCATCAAAACGCTTTTTTCCGACTCAGTAATTTTTTGGAGAGGAAGGTCAACTGCAGTTTTACTAGCCACAAAAGGACTAAAGAATGAATTAATACTAATCTCAACATTTAAGAGATCTTTCTGGTTTGAAAAACTCAACTTGTTAACTACTGTCAAAGGAGAATTTTTTTCTAGATCTTTGAGAAATGCTAAGACCTGATCCATTTTTCCAAAGATAGTAAACTGTAATTGCGTAGTTCCCACTGCTGTCTGATCTTGAACATCGCCACCCACATTAATACTGTATTCATCAATAGGTAAAAGATATAAATTCAAAAGAGACTTTACTTCAGAAAAAGAAACTAGAGCCGGATTTTCGGTAGGCAAAGCGATGCTTGCTGGATTATAGAAAATTCCTATCATATCATTTTTAGCTTGAGAAAGAGTCTTTTCTTTATCTGCCAAGACAGCTTCTCTGCTTTTAATATCGGCTAAGGTTCTTTTCTGCTCGTTAATTTTAGAAATACCAACCTTAAGAACAATACCCAAGAGAACTATTATTGTCAAAAAGTATAAAGACGGAACAAAAGAAGAATTCGCCCTTAAATTCAACAAATTTGCTCCTAAATCATTTTTTTTGACTGTTAACATAAGCTATTGGAAATTTATTTGCAGACTATACCCTTTATCCGGACTAAAACTCAAGGAATCAATCATTCCTTTTTGGTAGGATTTAAGAGACTTAATTTCTGAGATAAAAGTTTTAAGACTGGAAAAAGTTGGCACAGTAGCGGTGACTGAGAGCTTGCTCTTTTCAAGCTGAACTTCTGTCAAATTAACATCGCCCACTTTTTGCATAATCGAATTTACATCCTCTAAATTCTTAACTACCTTTCTTGTCTTTAAAATCTCATCAGCTTTTGCTGCTCTATCTTTAATAAACATATATTGGTACTCGACATCAGAAAGAGCTTTCAACTTACTTCTATAATCATCTTCTTCAGCCTTAGCCTGATTAATAGCATTTTGATTTAAAATAATAAAAGCAACTATAATCAATGCTGTCACAAAAAAGATAACGGTAACAACAAAATTTATTGTTTTAAAAGCTTGAGAAAATTTATACCAACTTATACTTTGTCTCTGTCTTTCAGGATATAGATTTATTTCTGCCATTTTTATATACTCTCTCTTAAAGCCAAACCAACAGCTACGCTATAAAAAGGCGCATAATCAACTATTACTTTTTGAGACTCTGCTGGAATCTGAATCTGCAAAAATGGATTAGCCACCAAAATCTCCATATCAAATTCTTTAGTAAGATAGGCTATCAAATCCGGCAGACTTGTTAATCCTCCCGAGACAATCAACTGTTTAGGTTTGCCGAATTGGGGATTCTCAGAAACAAAATACTGAACAGCCTTCTTTATTTCACCCACCAAAGACTGCACCACAGGCTCCATTGCTAACCTTACCTTTCCCTCAAGCAAAGTGGAGGATAAACCATAAGCCTTTTTATATTCTTCCGCTTGAGACGGTTCGATTCTTAATCCTTGAACTATAGCTCTTGTTAGTGCATCACCTCCTGTCGGAATAGAACGCGAAAACCATAATTTTCCCGACCTACTAACTCCAATATCAGTTGATAGCGCTCCAAAATTGACAATCGTAGACAAATCTTCCTGCGGAGCCAATACTCGTGATAGTGATAAAAGCTCATTTTCTACAGCTAAAACCTGAAGGCCTGCTAGTTGAGCTAAGAGAACATATTTCTCAACCAAGGAACGACGAGTTGCTACCAAAAGCACTTTTACCTGGGGTGGGTTAGATTTCTCGTCTCTCAAAATTACCTGATATTGCATTATCGCTTCTTCAAGAGGAATGGGGACATATTGATCAGCCTCCCACTTTAAAGCCGCATCTATTTCTTGATTAGTCAAAAGCGGAAAGGTAATAACCTTAACAAAAGCAAATCGCTCAGGCAGGGAAAGAAAAACCTCACGACTTGAAATTTTAGCTTCATTAAAGAGCTTTTTAATAATCTCCGCCAAAGGAACAAGATCCTTTTCTTCCTTAGCATTTTCAACCAGTATTCCCGAATAGCCAACAATACCAGACCCTTTTAAAGACCAACTATTACCTTTTTTCTCAAGCTCAACTACTTTAATAGATTTGGAACCAACATCAATGCCAACACTCATTTTAAGTTAATTTTTAGTAAGATCACCTTGGCTGAAAATTCCAGCCTCGAAGATCCCAAGAGGAGCACGATAATAATCATTTACCACTATCTTTCTCGCAGCACTACCAGCTGTTCCTTTTGATTCCAATTGTCTGCCTTGGGAAGGAAGGGTACCATTACTAACTTTAATACCAAAATTATATCCTGTTGCAGTATTATACAAAAATTTAACACGGGCAAACAAAGGCTGACCGGAACCACCACCAATAACACTCCTCGGGATGCTGCCAGTGCAGAATCTATAAGAATTTAAGTCCTGGTCATCAGCTGGTGGTTGAGAAATCACTCCAAAACCGGCAGATCTGTTTGCTACAGGGTCAAACGCCAACCTTTTTACTTTGACACCAGAAAAATCACCAACGGAAAACCCACCACCTGTATCATAATAGAAAGACAATTCAACTGCGGGTGCCTCTTCGTCAGTCCCATTCCAACAAATATTCTCAATATCACCATTAAAACAAGGACTAGAAGCACTACAAGGAGCAAGTTTTGAAGGATCATTACTATCATGCGAGACAAACCAAATCGTACCAATATCACCTGACTTATAAGTTTCATCAAAGGAAAAAAAACTTTCTCCTTCCCCCAAAGCCGAAGCCTGAGCTGATTCTATAAAAGCTTGATTATCTAACTGTTCCCCGAATATAGGAGAACTACCTATCAAAAGTTTTTCTATTCCCGCTTCAGCTGCAGAAAACGCCTTAGAGGAATCCTCTTCAACTTTGGTAACAGAAACATCTGTCACACTCCTTGAAACTACAGAAAGGACAATAGTCAAGACTACCGCCATTCCCAAGATAACAAGAAGCACAGCCTGACCTGAAGATTTCCTTGACAAGAGCTTGGCAGGGTATTGCATACGTTAATTCAGTTTAGAAATAAATAAAAGCAAAGTCAAGAGCCATAGTCAAATTACAACAAATTAAACTTAGTAATTTCTTAAGACAACTCTCGCCGAAACAGTAGCAATATCAGCTTCGACCCCACTAGAACTTGCACTACTGCCAGTAAGAGTTATAACTACAACACCTTTCGTCGTGAGATTAGTGCAATCAAAGCTACAAGTTGTTAAGTTTATATTTGAGCTATTAATGAGTTCTGTACCATTCTTCTTAAGTGGCGAGCAAGTAAATGTAACAGACAAATCATCTTGATCAGTAAAAGTAATAGTGTTGCTATTACAGGTTGTAACCGAATCTTTTTTGGCTTCTCTCAAAGACCTTTCAAAAATAGAAACGGCATTTTCAAGCTCCGCTCTAACTTTCATTGCCGATTCACTTTTCTTCGTTCCCTTCATAGACGAGCCCACCATACTACCCACCAAAACAGCAAGACCCGCAAAAAGAGCAACAACAACAAGCATCTCAATTAAAGTAAATCCTTTTGCTTTAAAATTATCCTTAAACATATCAATCAGGCGCAGTAAAGACAGAAACTAATTTTGTTTCATGAGTTCCTGAAGAATCACTCCAAGAAACAACCACCGTCACTGTCACATTCTTATTATCAGATGACCTTGATAAAGTCGCCTCCCGCTTATAAATTCCACCGAAAGTTGTGGTACAAGCGCCAACTGATGGCCAAGACAAAGAGTTAAAACAATACTTCTGACCCGTGGTGGTTGACTTAGCAAACAAGAAATCAGTCCAATTACTTTTCTTTTGTTCTCTTAACCATTCCATCGCCTCCTCAGCATATCTTTTGGCAGTCGTCTCTCTTTTGGCAAAATAAGAAGTTTTGATAGAAACAGCTGCTAGTCCGACAACCGCCACAACCACAAGCATTATCAAAGTCAAAGCCACCAAAAGCTCAATTAGAGATTGTCCTGAATTTAAGAGATTTTTTTTCATAACTCATTCATTATAAGATAAAGAAATTGCACCTGTCAGCGAAACATTTACAAGAATATAAGGACTTGTTGTTGAGATACGTCTAATATTAATAGACGTCGCGCTATCAACCCCACCCACAACTGATCGAAACAACACTGGAGAGAAACTATTATAGATCTCAAATCCCGATATATAACGAACAGGAGGTACATCATTAAAAGTAAAACTACCACCATCCGGGTTACGACAAACACGCTGAATTTTATAAGAACTATTATCAACCTTGACAAGCTGATACCCATAAAGATACGTCCCAGTATTACAATTTGAAGCGTCCTTACCAGACATTGCATAACTTTGAGCAAGGCGGAGGTCGCCTTCTATTTGCCTTGCCACGGCCCACAGAGCTTGTTTCTGAGCATATTTGCGAAAGTTAGCATAACCAAGACTAACCAAAATAGAGATAACAAGAAGGGAAACAAGGAGTTCGATTAAAGTGAAACCTCGATTTTTAAGGGCAGTTTTTGATTCCATAAAAACATATTTTTAAGGATTTGTTGTCTTATAATTACAAGAAGAAGTTCCGCAACTTATGCCACACGATACAGAACCGCTTCCTGTCTCAAGAGCTGCACATAAATCATAAGCAAGACAATTAGACCCACTAACATTAGTGCAACGATATACATAAATTCTTCCACTAATAGGATCCGTGGGAACAGAAGAAATGTAGCTTGAAATAGCGAGGGATGAAGCATTCATACCAGAACTAGTAGACGGATATCTGCCATTATCCGCTTTATACATCTCAAGCGCAGAGCGTATGGATTCAAGGTCTGATTTGCGCTTAGCATCTCTTGCGCTCTTTCGCGAATTTTGAATTCCAAAAAGGGAAAGGGAAATCAAAATCCCAATAATAGAAATAACTACCAAAAGCTCAATTAAAGTAAAACCACGCAAAAAATCCCGTCTGTTATTACCAAGAAAACTTGACTCAACAATTTTTCTAGTCATAATTTAAAGAGGACATGATCCTGATGGTGGCGAGCCAAACTCCCCGGATTTGCCATTTGAACACACCACCCAATAATTGCTACTTCCAGCTTCTATTTGGGCCCACAGCACATATTCAGTACGATCAGAAGAATATATATAACCATAAGGATAAGTAGAGTCATCAGGACAATTACTCAATCCAAGAGCAGTACAAAGATTGGAAACCCCAGTACCCGAGATTGATGGATATATACCATTATTCTGATTAGCATAATTTTCCAAAGCAACTTGATACTGTTTCAAATCTGACTTCCTTCTTGTGTCTCTTGCCTGTTTTTGCGAGCGAGTATAGGAAACCAAGGCTAAGGAAGCAAGAATACCAATAATAGCAATAACTACCAAAAGTTCAATTAAGGTAAAACCAATCATTTTGTAATTTTTTTTGTTATTAATTTTCATTGTAAACACAACTAGCAACTTCCAAACCTCAACAACCAACTAAAATAAGTCTAGCCAAAACTTTTAAAAATCACAATACTTTTCTACTTACTACATTCAAGAACCAGCAAACCAAACTACAAATTCTAAATTCTAATTTCTAATATCTAAATCCTAAACAAAAATTCCAAATCACAAATTCCAATATACAAACAATATACAAATACCAATAAACAAATTACAAACAGATTAGGAACACTGAACTTAGTATTATGAATTATGTATTATGCAAGAAAATGCATTATCCCCATAATACATAATACAAAATACCAAATACTAAATACTAGCTTCCGGCTAGATTCGACTAAGTTCTAACATCCGACAGCCAACGGCCGATGTCTGATGTCCGAATTCTTTTACCTCTTGCCTTTTACCTATTCCTGACACTTGCTTCGTGATACTTGATACTAGCATATCACGGCTTGACCTCATAAACACAACCATCAACCCCTGACATCCAAGAGCAAGAAACCAAATTACCACTAGCATCCTTTTTGCATTTATCATCACCCTTGTTTTCTAAACACGCAGAAAGAGTATACTCACCACCTGCAGCGACATAATTGTAGCTCCTATTACTCTGCGGATCTTTAGGAAGAATATTCATATAGACAACATTGGTTGAACCTGCCGAAAAAGTTCCACCCCAACCGCAGACAGTATTACCACTGGTCCCGCAACCAACTATCTGCCCACTGCTGGAACTAGGATATCTATTAAAATCATTATAAAACATTCTCAAAGCTGTCTGGATGTTTCTTAAGTCAGACTTTCTTTGCGCATCTCTTGCTCTCTCACGAGTCGCGCTGTAATTTGCCAAAAGCAATGTTGCCAAAATTCCAATAATAGAAATAACTACCAAAAGCTCGATCAGGGTAAAACCTAAACCGCTTCTTTTTCTCATATTATTATACTAATTAGTTTTTGCTGTGACATTTGCACTGGTAATAGCAAAATTGCAAACCCCAGAACAACTAACACCGCTAGGAAGCCCAGACACCATAGAGCAATTTGAATCAATGCAATTCTGATCTTGATCATTTTCCAGGTGTGCATAAAGTTGAAATCCCTTGCCATCGTTGGTTAAACGATAATAATAAGAAAATCCCGAAGGATCTTTGGGAAGTGATTTGAAGTAGATCACTCCGCTACTAGCATCTTTAAACTCGCTAGTGTAATCAATGGATCCCCAATTACAAACTATTGGAGTATCGGGAGGTGCATAGTAAGGGCAAGCTCTAATTCTGCCATCAGCTGTTGAAGGCGGATAAAACCCCTTATCTGAATAAAACATCTCCAAAGCATTGGCAATTTGCTTTAAATCAGATTTCCTTTTTGCATCACGCGATCTCATCTGTGACGATCTAAAACCACCCAAAACAACAACGGCTAATATCCCTAAAATAGTTATTGAAACCAGAAGCTCAATTAAAGTAAAAGCTGGAGATTTTCTTTCTTGATAAGGCAGGCTATGCATAATCTAATTCATATTAACATCATTATTTGACTATTTCAATGCCATTTGTACGAGCTCCATTACAAAATTTGTATCCACAAGCAACTTTTTTGTTTAATACATTCTTGCTATAGTCAGGCATTCTTTTTGTCTCGTAAGCTACATAAACAAAGTAACGACCGTTTTCAAAATCGTAGCGGTAGCTAAAACCACGACTAGACTCTGGATCTTGAGGAAGTTTGTCTAAAAAAGCAGGGTAATTACCATCTGAAACATCTCTTAGAGGATCTTGACCCCACTCACAAGGAGCAAGACCAACCAGTTTATCTCGGCTAGCTCCTTTTTCTCTTATTCCAAGAACATTTTTATCCCTTAAAACTTTGGTATCATTACCCGCGCAAGCTACTATTTTTCCATCTTTTGATTCAGGATAATAGCCAAAAGCCTGCCTGTAAGCTTCTATTGCCTTGGCAATATTACTAATATCTTCATTCCTTCTGACATCTCTTTCTCTTTTGTCAGATTCATTAAAACCCAAAGCAGAAGCTAGAGAAACCAAAAAAAACAAAAAAAACAATTTCCAAAAATCTTTTTTTAAGCTTAGTAAGAGTTGCATTCGTTTATGGGACCAGATTCGTCTTGACATAAGTTACGACAATCAGAACTAGTAAAATTAGGTTGACAGACTGGTAGATGAGTATCTGAGTTAACTCCTATTGGTTGGCAAACCCCAGAAAAACAACCATAATAATTACCACTGACATCAGGGGGGACATTGGCGCTACCAGACTTAAAAGGATCAGGAGCACCAGGAGTAGTCACATAATAATTAAAACCATAAGCTTGATTTGGTCCACAGCCGTTTTGACAACCGATTTCTGTAATTTTCGGATCACCAGTATATTCTAGATTGGTAAAAAGCCAAGCCCATTTAGCACAAGTTGATGTAGGATCAGGATAATAAAGATAATCAGTTTTAGTATGAGGATCACAAGGGATAATGGGTATATATGATTTTAAAATACCAGCATCTGAACCCTTGCAAGAAGGCAAATAAGGAGGGTAACAATTATGATCTTTCTCATATTCTTCAAGAGCTATTTTAATCCTATTGAGATCTGACTTTCTCCTCGCATCATAACCCTTAAACAAGGGTCCTTTAAAAGCAAAAATAGCCACCAAAACCATCAAAGACAAAAAAGCAACCACAACCAAAAGCTCAATTAAAGTAAAAGCACTTTTTCTTTTCATCTTAAGAAAAAAATTATTCTTTCGCCTAAAAATAACACCACCCAAAAAGAAAAGATCATAAAAGGACCAAATGGAATCGGCTTTCCAAATTTAGCCCTGCCCAATAATATCAATATAATTCCAACTGCTGCTCCAGTCAAGAAAGAAAGAAAAAGCCAAACCAAACTAAGAGGAAATCCAAGATAAAAACCAAGAGGCAAGGCTAATTTAACATCCCCAAGCCCCATACCCCGACCAGAGGTAAAAAGATGCAAAAATAAGAAAAATAATGAAATAGAAAAAGCTACCAACAAGTTGAGATACAAAGTGCTATCCGAAAAGAAAAGGGAAGTGGCAAGAAAAAAAATAAAAAGAATAAAGACCAAGCTGTCAAAGACAACTTTATGTTCAAAATCTATGACAAAAACAACAAGAAGCAAGATAAAAGTGAAGAACCAATAGGGAAGGGTAAAAAATCCCATTCTTCCAGCCTGACTGCAAAAAAAATTACTGGACAGGGTCGGACCTTGTCCAAGACAGGAGAGATAAGACAAATAAATCAAAACAAACCCCAATCCTGTTATTAGCTCAAGTAGGGGATAGCGCCAAGAAATTTTTTTGCCACAATACCGGCAACGGCCGCGAAGAAGCAAAAAAGAAAAAAGAGGAATATTGTCGTACCAAGAAATATTGTGCTTACAATTAGGACAAAAAGACCGACCTGAAATAAAAGAAATTCCTTTTGGAAGGCGATAGGTAACAGCCGAAACAAAAGAACCAAAAATTAAACCAAGAATAAAAATAATAAGTAAAATCATTTCTTTCAAAAGGAAATTCCCATATCCTGAACTTTTTTATACACTTCTTTAGCTTTATCAATTTTACCCCTTTTAACATAAAAGGAAACCAAAGACATTAAAAGATCTACATTTTTGTCATCAATCTCAACAGCCTCAAGATAATATTTCTCAGCCTCATCATATTTACCCTGATGTTCTTTGATTGATGCTATATATTGCATTGCTCTTGGTAATTTCGGATTAATCTTCAAAACCTCATCTAACTCTTGCAAAGACTTCTCATATTCCCCTTTATGATAAAACAAAGAAGCATAACCCAAATGTGATATTATCGTATTTGGCTTTATCTCATCTAATTTCTTAAAGACCGGCTCTGCCTTATCAAGATCACCTCGAGACAGATAAACACCCGAAAGGCCCACTTCCGTTACAAAATGCTTAGAAGAAGTGGAATAAGCACTTTCCCAAAAAGAAAGGCTATCTTTGAAATTAAATATATGCCTTCTATTACCATAGAAAAAAACAAGGGTAATAATCAAAGATAAAAAAAACGCCACCTTACTATTAGAGAGAGATCTTTTAACAAACTCGATCTGGGAAAAAGAAATTAGAAGACCCACAATGGGCAAATAGAGTCTGTGCTCGTAAATTATATTCGGCTCTCCAGGCATAAGATTGATAAAAGTTGGAAAAAGGAGTATAAAAAACCATAATAAACCAAAAATAAAAACCTTTTTTCTACCCTCTTTAACAAAAAATAAAAATGAAAAAACAAGAAGGATAAAAGCTACAATACCAGGAAAGATATTAGCATCTCGAAGATCGACTACAGGAAAGACGGAGAGAGCAAAAGGATAAAAGATCTTGCCTAAATAGATCAGATAACCCGGTATTATAGTTTTTGGTATAGCATCAAACCAGTTAGTACTTGTCAGATAACTCCAGTAACTACCTTGCTTATCACTAAAAGAAGTAGCCATTAGGTACCACAAGGCAAACATTAAAAAAAACACGCCCAAAAGAGGTAAAGATCTCTTAAAAGCTTTTTTGTCTCTTCTAACCAAAAAAATAAAAAGAAATAAGACAGGCAAAAACATTATTGCCGTTTCTTTCACAAAGACCGCAAGAAAGGTAAAAAAGACAAAAAAGATAAAATCCTTCAGACTAGATGATTCAAGATAATTCAAAAAATAAAAGAGAGCCGAAATCAAAAAAATAAAAAGAAGACTGTCATTTCTCCCAGGAACCCAAACTATAGTCTGCATTAAAACAGGATGAAGAGCAAAAACTAGTGTGAGAAAAAAACAAACATATTTTTCTAATCGAAGACGAAGCATAAGTCTATAGAACAAAACAACAGAGACAAGATGAAGCAGTATGTTAGTTAGATGGTAACCCCAAAAATTATCTTTAAAAATTAAAGCATCTAAAATAAAAGATATTGTAAGAACCGGACGATAATAAAAAGCGGTACTGTCAGAAAGATACATAACATTACTTTTAAAAGAATTAATTATATTAGCGGGGTTAAATATATAAGGAAGGCGATACTTTACCAAAAGAGTATCATCTAGATTTACATATTCAAATCTAATCGAGATTCTGTAAAAAACAAAGGACAAGATCAAAACCAGAGAAAGCAAAAAAAAACTACTACCAAGCTTTGAAACCAAAAAACTTGCTTTTTGCTTGAGCAAGCTCATAGAAAATAACAGATTATGGAAGACAAGAGTATGGAGATATTGTGTTACCGCATACAGTACCTGCTATAGGTCTCAAATCAGCTGGCAAACCAGATCCAGAGGTATCAGCACACCTTGTGTTAGCCTCTGTTCTAAAGGAACCAGACTGAGGTGAAAAACAGATATAATAACTGTCACCAGCCTGCCCTCTATTATAGATCCATAAAGGATTATAGTTAGGTGCAGTAATCCTACTAACAAAAGATTGCTTGATTTCCTCCGTACCTGCTGCAGATAATTGGCTCAAAACGGAAGTGGTGGCAGCTCCCGACCATGCTGTAGTGACTTGCGTCCAAGCAACAGCAGCGCCAGCGGTACCAGCAACCGTCTGCCACGGATAATAACCTCTTGAGGCATAAAACCTATCAATAGCTCCAATCAATTGCTCTGCATCGGACCTAGAGCCAGTATCACGAGATCTATTAATCTGTTCTATTGGATTAATAGCAGCAAGAACAGCAACTGCCAGAATGCCCAAAACCGCGATGACTATGAGAAGCTCTATTAAGGTGAAGCCTTTGGCAGATAATTTCATACTAGTTTCAATTTAAACAATTAGAAAAATTTTGTCAAGACCCAATTCTAAACTAAAATTGGCTAGTCAAATTATAAATCGGCAAAATAACAGCGATGACCAAGAAACCAACACCAACACCCAAAACCACCATTAGAATCGGCTCGATAGCTGAAGTCAAAGCCTTGACTTTCTGATCCGATTCAACCTCAAAGACATGACTAACCTTAGCCAAAACTTCGCTCATTTTCCCAGTCTCTTCTCCCACTGCCACCATTTGAGAAAGAATATAAGGAAAAGCTTCGGGATGTTTTGAAAAAGCGTAGGCTAAAGGGAAACCTTTTTCAACCTGTTTAGCACTATCTTCAAGAGCATCACCAATAACAGCATTTCCTGAAATTTGCGACAAAATTCCTAAAGCTTCAAGAATAGAAACGCCAGCGCCAACCAAGAGACTCAAAGTTCTTGTTAATTCTGTCAATGCCACCTGTCTCTGCAAGTCGCCAAAGATCGGAATCTTCAAAATCAGCTCATCAATTTTTCTTCTACCGGTTTTCGTCTTGCGATAAGTGATCAAGAAATTGATCAAAAAAGCAATTATGATTAACATCAGCCACCAAAACTTAGCAAAAAAACCGGAAACAGACATCAAAATTTTCGTTGGTCCCGGAAGCTCAGCTCCAAACTCAGAATAAAGGCTTAGCATTTTGGGAATGACAAAAATCATCATTATAGCTGCCACCAAAACCATTCCAATAACAACTATCACGGGGTAAATAAGCGCACCTTTCACCTTGCCTTTAAATTCAACTTGCTTTTCCATATTATCAGAAAGACGGGATAAAACATTATCCAAAACCCCTCCCGCTTCACCCGCTTTCAACAAGGCAATATAAGTCGGGGAAAAGACATTTGGATACTTACCTATTGCGCTAGAAAGCGATTGACCCTCTTGGACATCAGCCAAGATTTGGCTTAGCATCTCCTTAAGCGCTGACCCTCGCGCCTGATTTTTCAAAATCAACAAAGATTCAGTAATTGGCAATCCTGCGTTGACCATCGTCGCTAGCTGACGAGTAAAAGTAGAAACATCATCCTCTTTAATCCTGTTTTTAAATTTGTTGATGATAACACTTAGGTTGTCTTTCCTTTGAGGAGATAGAGAAAGTAAAATCAATTCCTTTTCCCGAACCAAAGATGCCGCATGTTTTTCATCATTAGCTTCAACCAAACCTGCAACTAATCTTCCTTTTTTATCCTTAGCTTTGAAGTTAAACCTCATCATTGCTTTTTAACTTTCACCTTTAACAAGACGAGATAATTCTTCAACTCTAAGGGAATAAGATTGAGCTACCTCAAAAGAAATCTTTCCTGTTTTTACCAATTCAGCTAAAGACATCTCTAAAGTTGACATGCCAAATTCTTGCGAAGTTTGGATGATATTATCTAGAAGATGAGTTTTACCATCACGGACTACAGATCTAACCGCTGGTGTTCCAAGCATAAGTTCATAGGCAACAACTCTTCCTCCTCCTATAGCAGGAACCAAACGCATGGAGAAAACTCCTTCTAGAGTATTTGAGAGTTGAAGCCTAACTTGCCCTTGCTGATTTTCAGGAAAGACATCAACTATTCTATCAATAGTTTGAGAAGCTGAATTGGTATGAAGAGTAGCAAAAACTAAATGTCCTGTTTCTGCCACAGTCAAAGCAGCAGAAATGGTTTCCAAGTCGCGCATCTCACCAATCATCACCACATCGGGATCTTCCCTTAAAACAGAGCGAAGAGCTATCTGCCAAGAATGAGTATCAAAACCAACTTCTCTTTGGGAGATGATAGATTTGACTGGTGGAATAACAAACTCAATTGGATCTTCAATAGTCACTATATGCTCGCTCCTATTTTTATTAATCTCGTTGAGCATTGATGCTAAAGTCGTAGACTTTCCATGGCCAGTAGGGCCGGTTATCAAAACAAATCCTTGTCTTAGATGAGTGAAAGAATGAAGAACTTCAGGCAATCCTAATTCTTCTACTGTCAAAATCTGAGAAGGAATAACACGAAAAGAAAAAGAATAATTGCCTTTTTGAAAATAGGCATTAACCCTAAAACGAGCGACATCAGAAAGAAAAAAAGAGAAATCAAGATCACGATTAACTTTAAAGCGCTCATATTGCTCAGGTTTCAAAACGGTAGTAGCTACTTTTTCAATAAACTCACTGGTAACAACAGGTTCTTCATTCACAGGCAAAAGCTGGCCATCGATACGCAAGTAAGGAGGAACACCTACAATCAGATGCAAATCAGAAGCTTTCTTCTCAACCGCTAGATTTAAAAGTTGTATTACATCAAGCATAGGGCAGTAATTTAATTCAGATTACACCATACAAAAGAAAAAAACAATTAGTCTTGGGCTACCCTTAAGACTTCTTCTATGGTAGTCATTCCTTCAAGAACCTTAAGGTAGCCATCTTGCTTCATTGTTACCATTCCTTCTTCGCGCGCCACCTTCTCAATATCGCTAGCAGACTTATGCTCCAAAATAAGTCGACTGATTTTTTCAGAAACAGGCATTACTTCAAAAATACCAATTCTGCCATAGTAGCCTGACCCTCCACATTCAGGATCACCAGTACCGTGGTAAAGTTTCACTTCTTCACCTTTATTCCAAAGAGGGCCTAAAACATTTTTCATATCCTCAATCACCTTTGGGTCGGGGGTATATTCTTCTTTACAATCCTCGTGAATTTTCCTGACCACCCTCTGGGCTAAAATAGCCGTCATAGAAGAAGCCAAAAGATAAGGCTCAGCACCCATATCCAAAAGACGAGGAAGAGCTCCTGACGCATCATTAGTATGCAAGGTAGAAAAGACAAGATGACCTGTTAAAGACGCTTGAATAGCCAAATCAGCAGTCTCGCGGTCACGAATCTCACCAACTAGAATAATATTCGGGTCTTGCCGCAAAAAAGCTCTCAAACCAGAAGCAAAAGTCAAACCAGCAGCTGGATTAACCTGCACCTGATTAACTCCAGGAATCTTATACTCAATCGGGTCCTCCAAAGTAACAATATTAACTTTAGGGGTATTAATTTTTGAAATAATAGAGTAAAGAGTGGTAGTTTTACCAGAACCAGTAGGACCACAAATAATAATAATGCCATGAGGCCTAAGTATTGCCGTTTCCAAATTTTTAAGAGCAAGACCCCTTAAACCAAGTTCTGGTAGTTCTGGTACCCCACCAGTTTTTTTAAGAAGCCTCATAACCACCTTTTCTCCCCAAGCTGTAGGTAAAGTAGAGATACGCAAATCAACATCTTCAGAAGCCCCCATAAAATTAAACCTACCATCCTGAGGCACCCTTTTCTCGTCTATCTTCAATCCAGAAAGGATCTTAATCCTTGAAACAAGAGCCTCATGCAATGGTTTAGGGATTGTTAACTTCTCCTGCAAGATACCATCAATCCTGTAACGAACCCTGGTTGATTTTTCTTGAGGCTCAATGTGAATATCTGAAGCTCGAGCTCGAACAGCAAAATCAAGAATTTGGGTCACAATCTCTGCTATCTTTTCGTCCTTAATAAAACCGACTTTAGTTCCTGCTATTCCATTTGCACCCTCCTTGACTTCAGGAGCTACATCTTTCAAAGCTTCCGTTACTTCTTTTGAAAGAGAAGTGGCATAACGAACAGTGATAAATTCCTCAAGTTTAGCCTCATCACAAGCATATGGTCTAACCCGAAGATTAGTTTTCTGCTCAACAAATTCAATAGCAAAAAGATCAAGAGGATCAGCCATCGCCAAATCCAATGTCTTGGAGACTTTATCAATAGAAAGAGGAAAGACCTTAAATCTTTCAGCAATTTCCTTGGGCAAAATTGCCATAGCTTCAGGAGAAACAGGAGCATTAGCCAAATCTATAAAAGGAATATTAAACAAGGCAGCTTTCGCTTTAGCTAGATCTGCAGGCGAAACTATTCCTAAAGACTTAACAATTGCCTCTTGGTTTTTGCCAGTCTGAATTTCAGCTAACTTGATCTCCTTAGCTTTATCCTCGGTTATTGATCCCTGCTTCACTAAGATGTCGGCTAGGGTGACTAGAGAAGAAGTGTCTTGACTGTTGGTCTGATTAGATTTCTTTGAAATTTGGGCAGAAGTTGTCATCAATAATAATTTAACCCATTTTTCCAAAAGTGGCAAGAGGAATTCGGATACCATTCATCGGACATCAGACATCAGATATCGGCCATCGGCTATCAGCTGTTAGACTTCAGTTGTCAGCTATCGGAACTTAGTTGGAGCTAGCCGAAGCCGGCCGGAAGATTGTATCTAGTATTTAGTATTTTGTATTTTGTATTATGTATTATGCAGGAAATGCAAGTAGAAAGTAGAACGTAGTAAGTAGAAAGGAGCAGACGCCAGAGACATCGGCTGTCTGATATCGGATGTCGGCTATCGGATGTTGGAACTTAGTCGGAGCCTTCCGAAAGATTGTATCTAGTATTTCGTATTATGTATTATGCAGGAGATGCATTATCCCCCATAATACATAATTCATAATACTAAATTCATTATTCCTAGTCTGTTTGTGATTTGAAGAATTGGATAATTGTAAGTTGTTTAGAATTTAGAATTTAGATATTAGAATTTAGAATTTGTATATTGTAATTTGTGATTTGTTTGTAATTTGGAATTTGTGATTTGGAATTTGTATCCTATCTGTTGTATATTCCACTTATGAACTCGTTTATCATTGCCTCTACTGATAAAAAAAGAATTGAGGAAAAAATAAATGAGATTGTAAAAAAAAACCAAGCAATTGTTTCTGAATTCAAACTTAAGACAATTGAAGATGCTCGAGAATTAAAAGAATTAACTAAACTCTCACATCAGCAAAAACTGGCAGTAATAATTAAAGAAGTAGAAAAAGCCTCTCTCCCAGCCTTAAACGCTATTCTAAAAAATATTGAAGAACCAGGGCCAAATATAATTTTTATTATAACAACAAGAAATATAAAAAGTGTTATACCCACTGTCATCTCAAGATGCCAGATAATAAAACTTACTTCAAAAAGAGAAGAAAATAAAGATATTAATCCTGAATATTTAGCTTTCCTTAACAAAAAAAAGGGCCTGCAACTCCTTTATGTTGATAAAATTAAAAAGAGGGAAGAAGCGTTAGAATTTCTAGAAGGATTAATTCAATTTTGCGAAAAATCCATTTACCAAAAAGAAAGGGACACTAAGATATCACGTTGTCTTATACACGCAAATCAAGCTCTTTTGGCCATAAAATCAAACGCAAATGTCAAACTCCAGTTGACAAGAATGGTCATCAACCTTTAGGATTAACCTGCTCTTAACTTAAGATCAATTTAAAGCTATAATTAGTATATGAATACTTCCAACACAAACGAATACACAGCCGAACAGATACAAGTCCTTGAAGGCTTGGAACCTGTAAGAAAAAGACCGGGAATGTATATTGGTTCCACTGATTCAAGAGGATTACACGAATGCCTAAGAGAAATAGTTGATAATTCTGTTGACGAATCATTTGCCGGAGTAGCCAAGGATGTCTGGGTAGTCATAAAAGAAGACGGATCTGCCTTGGTAAGAGACAATGGCCGCGGCATTCCTGTTGAAAAACATAAATCAGGCATATCCGCGCTTGAATTGACAATGACCAAGCTTCATGCTGGTGGAAAATTTGGTGGCGGCGCTTACAAAGTTTCAGGAGGACTGCATGGAGTTGGAGCGTCAGTCGTCAACGCGCTTTCAAAACACTTTAGAGTAATTGTTCTGCGAGACAACAAAGCTTACTACCAGGAATACAAAGCAGGCAAACCGCTAAAGCCAGTGCAAGAAGCAGGCCAGAAAGATTTAGATGAATGGCTGCCAAAAGAGTGGAATATAAAAATAGGACAGAACTTAACAGGAACCATCACTCAATTTACTCCCGATCCAGAAATTTTCAAAAATGTAGAGTTTGAAACGAATAAAATCAAAGCCTTACTCAAAGACAGAGCCTATCTTGTAGGCGGGCTTTCTTTCCACTTTAAAGATGAGAGGATAAAAGAAATTGCCCACTACTATTTTGAAGGAGGAATAAAGTCCTTAGTAGCACACCTGAATCGCAACAAAAACACTCTATCTGATGTAATTTATATCAACAAATCCGAAGGAAATATCTCCTGCGAAGTAGCAATCCAATACAACGACGGCATTAATGAAATAGTCAAAGGCTACGTAAACGGAATTCTAACAACCGATGGGGGAACCCACATCACAGGATTTAGAATTGCTTTGACTCGCTCAATCCTAGATTATATTAAAAAACAAAATGGAGAAAACGGAAAAAACGCTTTAGTTTTAACGGGAGATGATACAAAAGAAGGCTTAACTGCAGTTGTTTATATCAAAATGCCTTCTGAAGCTCTCCAATTCGAAAGCCAAACCAAAGCAAGGCTTAATAACCCCGAAGTTCAAGGTTTTGTCAGCTCGGCGGTTAAGGAAGGTCTTGATACTTACTTTGAGGAACATCCACAAGATGCAAGAAGAATAATCGAAAAGATACTACTTGCCGCTAAAGCAAGACTTGCAGCAAGAGCAGCTAAAGAGGCAGTTCTAAGAAAAGGAGCGCTTGACGGAGCCTCGCTGCCCGGAAAATTGGCAGATTGCCAATCAAGAGATCCCTCAATTAGTGAGCTTTACATTGTAGAAGGAGATTCAGCGGGAGGCAGCGCCAAGCAGGGAAGAGACCGTCGCTTTCAAGCTGTTTTACCTCTAGGGGGAAAGATCTTAAATACAGAGCGAGCTCATCTTGATAAAATTGTTAAATTTGAGGAAATAAAAGACTTAATCATCGCACTAGGAACTGGAATAGGGGAGAATATCAACTACGATAAAGCTAGGTATCACCGCATTATCATTATGTGTGATGCCGATGTTGACGGTCAGCATATAACCACTCTTCTTCTAACATTCTTTTACCGACATATGAGAGATATCATTGAAAAAGGTTATCTTTATATAGCCCAACCGCCTCTTTATAAAATCACGATAGGCAAAGAATCCCATTATGTTTATTCTGATGAAGAAAAGGACGCTATTGTTGCTAATATTAAAGAGCAAAAATTCACAATTCAAAGATATAAAGGTCTTGGAGAAATGAATCCTTTGCAGCTTTGGGAAACAACAATGGATCCCAAAAATAGAACTCTTAAAAAAGTAACTATTGAAAATGCTGAAGAAGCAGACAAAATGTTTACCATGCTTATGGGAGAAGAAGTGCCACCAAGAAAAAAATACATCCAAACCCACGCCAAACTGGCAACTCTTGACATCTAGAAATTAGAACAAAGGGGACAGAAATTACAAATAACAAGGACCAAATTATTCTAAATCCTAAATTCTAAACAATTCTACAATTATCCAATTCTTCAAATCACAAATTAAATTAAAACTTAAAACTCAAAAATCAAAACTTAAATTAGAACAAAGAACATAGAACAAAGGGGAAAGTTTTGAACTTAGTATTATGAATTATGTATTATGTATTATGCAGGAAAATGCATTGTTCCCATAATACATAATACAAAATACTAAATACTAGCTTTTGGCCAGCTCCAACGGATTTTCCTTCTTGACAAAAAAAATAGGCATTCTTAAAATTACCCAAGACTCGCAAGTGACGAGTTTGTTTTTTTGAAAAATGAAAGAATTAACTTTTTTTGAAAAAGATATTTTGTTTTTTGTTCTTGCTGTAGCTGCTGTTAGCTTAGGTTATGCCATTTGGCTCTGGAAAAACGTACTGTCTTTTCCCAAAGGTAATGAAAAGATGCTCAAGGTCTGGTCTGCTATCAAACAGGGAGCTGAAGGATATCTCAAGAAACAACTAAAAACTATTATTGCTTCAGTAATTGTTCTAACTGTTGTTCTCTTTCTTAGTGTTTATGTGGTTCCACCCTCAAAAGAGGCAGTTGAAATGTTCGGAGACAAAGCAGTGTTGGTAGTAGCTATAGGAAGGACCCTAGCCTTTATAATCGGTGCCGCCTTCTCAACAATTGTGGGCCAGTTAGGAATGAGGGTCGCTATCGAGGGTAACATTAGGGTCACAAACCAAGCGAAAATGGGGAGTTACAACAAGGCCCTAACAGTAGCTTATCGCGCTGGTACTTTTACAGGAATGTTGACTGACGGTCTTGGCCTCTTAGGAGGCACTCTAATTTTCATAATCTTCGGCAAAGCAGCCCCAGACGCACTTTTAGGATTTGGTTTTGGGGGGACCTTGGTCGCCCTTTTTATGAGAATAGGTGGAGGTATTTACACAAAAGCCGCCGATGTCGGCGCCGACCTTGTGGGAAAAGTTGAAGAAAACCTTCCTGAAGATGACCCTAGAAATGCAGGAGTGATTGCTGACCTGGTGGGCGACAATGTGGGCGACTGTGCTGGAATGGCAGCCGACATCTTTGAATCATACGAAGTAACCATAGTTTCTGCCTTAATATTAGGGCTCGTTCTAGTGCACCTAACAGGTAACAACTTTTGGATAATTTACCCTCTAGCAGTACGGGCTATTGGGGTTCTTTCTTCAATTGTTGGAACGCTAGCCGTACCCATCTGGGAAAAAGTAAAAGTTAAATTTATTAAAGCTAAAGACGCAGAAGAAGCAATGTTTCGTTCATACGAGCTATCGAGTATGATTACTGTACTGTCATCTTTTGCTTTTGCAATACTCTATGCAGGCGAATGGAAACTGGCTCTCCTTAACACCATTGGAGTTATGTTGGCTGTCATTTTTAATCCGTTAACCTCATATTTCACTTCCTACAACAAAAAACCAGTTCTTGAGATAGTTGGTTCTACCAAAACAGGAACAGCAACAACTATTCTCTCTGGCATCGGAGTGGGAATGGAAGCTAGTGTTTTTAGTATCATAACTATAGCCATTGCTATCGCTTCAAGCATTTTGGTATATGCAGGTCATGATCCAATATATATGCTTTATGGTGTAGCTATGATTGGAATCGGAATGCTCTCCTTAACTGGCAATAATGTCGCCATGGATTCCTTCGGACCCATTGCTGACAATGCCAATGGAATTGGAGAGATGTCAGGAGCTGATAAAAAAGCATGGAAAATAATGGCAGACCTTGATGCTGTTGGCAATACCACAAAGGCAATCACCAAACAAGTTGCCATCGCATCTGCTGTAATCGCTGCAACCAGCTTGTTTTTCTCATATGTAACAGATGTTGGAGTAGTACAAGCAAGATTGGGGGTTGAGGCTATAAAATCTATCCGAGTTTCGAATCTTGAAGGAATTATTGGTTTTCTCTTGGGAGGGGCTTTGCCATTCCTCTTTTCTGCCTACTCTATCAAAGCGGTGGCCAAAGCGGCAAACAAAGTTGTAGATGAGGTAAGAAAACAATTTGCTAGAAAAGGTGTTCTTGAAGGCAAAGTATCCCCAGAGTATGACAAAGTGGTTGCAATTACCACAAGCGCCGCACAAAAAGAGCTTCTAACTTTAGTTGCTATTTCCATCGCCTTACCACTTTTTGTCGGATCTATATTCCAAGTTGAAGCACTAGGCGCATTTTTAGCGGGAGTAATCTTAGTGGGTCAACTAATGGCTGTGTTTATGGCTGTTGCTGGAGGAGCATTAGACAATGCCAAAAAATACATTGAGGATGGCAACTTGGGGGGGAAGGGGTCACCATCACACAAAGCAAGTGTAGAAGGTGATACTTTCGGAGATCCTCTCAAGGACACTGCAGGCCCTGCTTTAAATCCGATGATTAAAGTTGTCAACCTTATAAGCTTAATCGCTGCTCCTGTTATTGTTCAGTATCAAAATAAATTTGAGTTAACTGTATTCGGCTTGCTTATGCTCCTTATTTTGGCTTGGGCAATATCAAAAAGCCATAAAAAACAAGAGGCAGAACATTAATTTGCTTTATTTATATTTCAAGAAAAATCTGGTAAATTAAATTAATGGCCAGAAAAAATAAAAAACAAACCTTCGGTTTATTATCTGCTGTTCTTGGTATTCTTGCTCTTGGCGCTTTTATCATCTTCCTCGTCCATCAGATTTCAAAACCTCAACTGCAAAAAAGTGAAGCTTCCTCAAGTGAAGAGATAACAAACGAGGAAGATCTAAAACCAGAAGGAGTGATTGTAAAATACAAAAACTCATCTCAATTACAGACCAAAGCTGCCAGACTCAAAAGATATTCTTCATCTGCAGAGGATTCACCAAGAGAAATCTCAACTAGAACCTACGCTGTCAAAACAAATCCTGAGGATGTAGATAGAACTATCGAGAACATTAAAAATGAAGAAGGACAAGAAATAGAATATGTAGAACCTGATTACAAACGCCAATTATACTTCACGCCCAACGACCCTCTCTTTAAAGACGAATGGTGGCTAAAAAAAGTAGAGGCTGAAAAAGCTTGGGATCTTAGCAAAGGTTCTCCTAATGTTGTTGTTGCCTTAATTGATACTGGTGTATCTCTTCACCCTGATCTTGCAGCCAATGTAATAGAAAGGTATAACTTTGTGGGAGGCGGACTTGATGATGTATTAGGACACGGAACAAGCATAGCAGGCACCATCTCGGCTGTGACCAATAACAATCTGGGAATAGCCAGTATTGGTTATAACGTCAAAATCATCTCTCTAAAGGTAGTGGCTAAGAAAACAGGTGGTGCTAGTGATTCCGACATTATCAAAGCTATAAACACTGCTGTTGAGAAAAAGGCAGACATTATTAATATGAGCTTAGGAGGAGGGAAAGAAGGTCAAGCTTTAAAAGAAGCTATTGATTACGCTTGGAGCAAGGGAGTCTTCATAGTAGCTTCAGCTGGAAATACTAAATCAAGCAAGCCAACCTATCCTGCTTCTTATGATCATGTCTTTTCTGTTGCCGCGACTAGCGAAGATGACAGCAAAGCTAGTTTTTCCACTTATGGAGGTTGGGTAGATATAGCCGCACCCGGCGTTAATATTCTAAGCACAAACAAATCCGGCGGTTATGAATCCCATTCTGGCACTAGTGATGCAGCACCAATAGTAGCCGGGGTCGCAGCTCTTATCAAATCAAAATTTCCTAGCTATACCAACGCTCAAATTGAAAAGAGGCTTTGTGATACTGCTGATAAGATCAATAAAACAGGCCAATATTGGAAATGCGGAAGAGTAAACGCTTTTAAAGCTCTATATGGAACAACAAATGAAACCCCATCTCCCACCAATAGCCCTCAACCAACTCAAACCCCAGCTCCAACTCTGCCGCCCAATCCTGACAAGACCCTAAGTTTTAGAATTCGCTTCCAAGGAATTACTCAAAAGGCAAGTGATCAAAAAATTAAAGTCCAGTTTTACAAAGATTCAAATTTGATTCTTGAGAAGGAAAATCAAAAAGTCTCAAACGATGAAAATGGAATTTACACTTTTTATCTTGATAATTCCGATAATAAGATCGTTCCCGGAAAATATACAATCAGAATCAAAGGCGAATCTCACCTTGGCAAAAAGTATGATATAGAGATTAAAGGCAATAACGATGCTATTGATCTTTCCAAATCTGAGGCTAAAGCCGGAGATGTAAACCAAGACAATCAATTAACCATCGCCGATATCGCCCAAGTCCTCTCATTTTATGTAACCTTTTCAACCAATGTTGACCCAAATAATCCAAAAATGGTAGCTTCTGATATCAATAAAAATGGCAAAATAACTATTATTGATGTGGCTCTTGTGGCTATCAATTGGTCAAGCTTAACTATCAACGGGGAATAATTAGTGCGCCAAAAGTTCAGATAGAGCCATTACTTAACACAGAAAATACTTCCCACTTTCACCAATTCAGACAAGCTCAGATCTTGAGAATAAAAAGCACTAGCAGTTCCTCCATCCAAATTAAGAGCATCGGCAATACCAAGCTTAAGATCCGCATTAATTTTTTCAATTAAAACAGGTAATTCATCAAGAGTGGGACCTTCAATGAAATTATTTATAGAGTAAAAGACCAAAAATAAGGGTTTATTTTCACCAGTCACTGCTACCACTGCACGGCGAGAGTGATCTTCACTACTTTTAAAAACAACTTTACCTCCGTTTTCAAAAACAAGAGGACCGCTTTGAAGAGCAAGTCTCAAAGAATCACGCGGGCGCTCTCGAGTAATTCTTGGTGTTCCAAAAGAGTTAATTGAAAAAACACCGTTAAAAAGCTGATTTTTCTGCCAAGGAGAAACTTGTTCATATTCGCTTATGAAAAGACCAATAGGTTTAAACTTAGCATCATAAAAGCCTCCATTTGTTAAATTTTGGCAATTAAATCTTGATTTAATATCCTCTGCTTTTTCTCCCTTTTCAAAATTACCAAAAAGGAAAAGTTTATCTGGATCAGCTTCAAAATAATCAAAATAATAGCGAGCATTGGGGATTTCTATCAATCGCGAGGCTTTATTTTCTTCCTTCGCCCCCAAAGTTTTTGTTTCCTCAATTTTGGGAAGATTTCGGCGAGACTGAAAATTTGTGTATTTGTAAAAGGCAAATCCTAAAGATAAAAACAATACAAAAAACAAAATAAGCCACCTTTTCATCAAAATAAGTATACAATAGTTAACAAATTAACTAAAAACTTAAAACTCAAAAGTCAAAACCTTATAATTAGATTATAGATTTTAGATTATAGATTATAGAATCTTGCTTTCTACTTACTACATTCTACTTTCTACTTGTATTTCCTGCGTGATACAAAATACTAAATACTAACTTCCGGCTAAATTCAACTAAGTTCTAACATCCGACAGCCGACGGCCGACGGCCGATGTCTGATGTCCGAATTCTTTTACCTCTTGCCTTTTACCTACTAGGTTAGAACAAAGAAAAAAGGGAAAATTACAAATTCCAAATTACAAATCACAAGATACAAATCCTAAATTCTAATATCTAAATCCTAAACCCTGAACCAGAATAAATTCGATTCAGGGCAAGCAAATTCCAAATCACAAACAAATTAGGAACACTGAACTTAGTATTATGAATTATGAATTATGGAAATAATGCATTCACCTGCATAATACATAATACAAAATACTAAATACTAGCTTCCGGCCAGCTTCGACTGAATTCCGATAGCCGACAACTGAAGTCCGACAGCTGATAGCTGATAGCCGATCTCCGATGTCTGACATCCGATATCCGAATTCCTCTTGCTTTATAACTTGCTTCAAGATAAAATTGGATAGGCTCACATAGCCTTATTTTTTTGCCTAAAATGGATATTGGAAAAATCAAGACAGTTGAAATAACCTCAGAACTCTCCAAAAGCTACCTTGATTATGCAATGAGTGTTATTGTAGCAAGAGCCTTGCCTGATATCAGAGATGGCTTCAAACCAGTCCACCGCAGAATTCTTTACGCCATGTATCTGATGGGCCTTGAACCAGGAAAACAATTCAGCAAATCAGCCAAGGTAGTAGGAGAAGTACTAGGTAAATACCATCCTCACGGCGATATGGCTGTCTACGATGCTTTAGTCAGACTAGCACAAGATTTTTCAATGCGTTATCCACTTGTTCAAGGACAAGGAAATTTTGGCTCGGTTGACGGCGACCCCCCTGCTGCTATGCGTTATACCGAGGTTCGCCTTTCAAAATACGCTCCATACATGCTTTCTGACATTGATAAAGATACCGTTGACTTTGTTGATAATTTTGATGCCACCCTAAAAGAACCAGTATTCTTGCCAGCACTTCTGCCAAACCTCCTTTTAATGGGATCAGAAGGCATTGCTGTCGGTATGGCCACCAAAATCCCGCCTCACAATTTGAAAGAAGTAGCAGACGCAATAGTTGAAACCATTAAAAAGGGAAGAGTAGTTTTTCTTGATCAGGAAAAACAAAAAGAAGAAACGGAATTTGTTATCAAGAAAATAAATCTAGTCGCTTCAGGTGAAGCTCAAAAATTAACTGAGGAGGAAGTAACTCCCCAGAATCTTAGCTTTGAAAGCGATATCACCATTGACGATCTTATCAAAATTATACCCGGCCCTGACTTCCCAACAGGCGGCGCAATCTACAACGCCCAAAGCTTAAAAGAGGTCTATGCCACAGGCCGTGGCAAAATAGTAGTCCGTGGCATCGCCGAAATTAAAGAGGAAAAGGGTAAGCCTCAAATTGTCATAAGCGAAATTCCATACCAGGTTAATAAATCTCAACTGGTCAAAGATATTGCGGATCTTGTCAAAGATAAAAAGATAAACGGCATTGCTAACTTAAGAGATGAATCCGATAAAGAAGGATTGCGAGTAGTAATTGATCTTAAAAGAGACTCAAAACCAAAAGCAGTTCTTAATAATCTTTACAAACACACAAAATTGCAAACAACATTCCCTGCCAATTTCGTAGCTTTAATTGACGGCACTCCACATCTTGTCAATTTGAAACAAATTCTGACCGAATATATTAAACACAGGCAAAAAGTGGTAACAAGAAGAACCATTTTTGAATTGACTTCAGCCAAAAAGAGAGCCCACATTTTAGAAGGCTTAAAGATTGCTCTTGATAATTTGGATGAAGTTATAAAAACAATACGCAACTCAAAGACCCAAGAAGACGCCAAAAATAACTTGATGCAAAAGTTTGGCTTAACAGCAATTCAAGCAAACGCGATTCTTGATATGCAACTTCGTCGCCTTGCCGCGCTTGAGCGAGAGAAGATAGAAAAAGAATATGAAGAAGTTAAAAAATTAATTGACGAGTTGACGAATATTCTCAAAGACCCTCAAAAAGTGATAGATATCATCACCAAAGAAACTCAAGAGATGAAAGAAAAGTTTCAAGACGAAAGAAGAACCCGCATTTTCAAGCAGGATATAGGCGAATTTAAAGAAGAAGACCTAATTCCTCTTGAAGAAAATCTAATAACAATTACCAAAACAGGCTATATCAAGCGAGTGCCAAGAAACACTTTTAAATCACAAAGGCGAGGTGGCAAAGGCATAAGCGGAATGACAGTTAAAGAAGAGGACGAAATTGAACACATCATTGCTGCCACCACGCACGACAATCTCCTATTCTTTACCGACCGTGGCAAGGTTTATGGAAGCAAGGTTTGGGAAATTCCCGAAAGTTCCAGAATAAGTAAAGGCCAGGCAATCGTCAATATTTTAAATATCGAACAGGGCGAAAGAATTATGTCTATTTTGCCTATTAAAGAAGGCGTCGGCAAATACTTTGTAATGGCAACCAAAAAAGGAGTTGTAAAAAAGACCGAAATATCGGCATTTAAGAATATGAGGGCCTCAGGCATCATTGCCATACGTCTTGAACCAAACGACACTCTTGTCGGAGTTGACAAAACTACAGGAGAAGACAATATCTTACTTATTACCAAAAAGGGTATGTCTATTAGGTTTAGCGAAAAAGACTTGCGTGCAATGGGAAGGCCAACATCAGGAGTCAGAGGAATTAAGATTGCAGATGATGATGAAGTTATAGGAATGGACGTCTTCAATCCTAAAAGCCCTGAGATAAAAGATAAAAGAAGAAAAGTCTTTAGAGACATTCTAACTGTTTCTGAAAAAGGGATTGGTAAAAGAACACCCATTGACCTTTTCCCTCTTCAAAAAAGAGCAGGGAAGGGGGTAAAAGCTGCCGTAATTACCCCAAAAACAGGCAATCTTGCTGCGATGACAACCGTAACCGAAAAAATAGACCAGGTCGTTATAACTTCATCAATGGGACAAATAATTAAGTTGCCTCTTAAAAATATACCCCAAATGGGTCGAGCTACCCAAGGAGTAATCCTAATGCGATTTGCCAAGAGTGATGACTCAGTAGCAGGCGTTGCCACACTTGAGAAAAACATAACTGAGGACGAAAAAGAAGAAGAAACTAACTAGAGCGGCCGTGATAGGTATCGTAAATCTCCTTTAGATGACGGTGGGTTACATGAGTATAAATTTGAGTCGTCTGGATATTTTTATGCCCCAGCATCTCCTGAACCGATCTAATATCAGCTCCTGCCATTAAAAGATCGGTCGCAAAAGAATGACGCAAAACATGGGGTGTCGCATCAAAAGGCAACTTAACCTTGCGAGAATATTTTTTCAAGATTCGCTGAACAGAACGAGCTGTTAGCCTCATCTGGTTATCTTTCAAATTGGGCGCCAAATTCCTACTGTGCCTAATAAAAAGCGGCTTAAAACTATCTTCTCTTGCTTTAAGATATTCATCAAGATAAGAAGCGGCACGACTTGAAAGAAAGACCACTCTTGCACGGCCGCCTTTACCAACCACTCCAAACTCACGCCTTTTAATATCCACATTATCACGATTCAAAGAAACAAGCTCAGAAACACGCAAACCAGTTGAAAAAAGAACTTCCAAAATAGCCTTGTCACGCTTGCCGACTATAGTTGACAAAGATGGCGCGTTTAAAAGCCTATCAACCTCCTTTCCTGTTAAAAACTTCACCTGTCTTTCGGCAATTTTTGGCAATTCAATCTTTTCAGGAGCCATAACTTCAAGATCATTTTTCAAACACCATTTTAGAAAACTGCGAAGAGCTATTGAATGATAGCCTTGGGTCTTGCGGGATAAAGTCCTGCCGTCTTTATCAACCAAGCGCGAAAGATAAAGACGATAATTATGAATTACTTCAGGCTTAATACTTTGAAGAGTCGGCTTAAGACCTTGTTTCTCAAGCCATAACAAAAAGCGAGTTAAATAATGTCTATAGTTTCTTACCGTTAGGGAAGAGGAGCCCTTTTCAACCTCAAGATACTCCAAAAAAGCAGAAATCTTGGACGACAGTTCGCTGTTTTTAGGCAGGTTATCTTGCATTAGCTAAATTCATTGTAGAACTCCCCCACAAACTTGTCAATAAGATTGTGCGACACTAATCGGCCATCAGGCATCGGACATCGGGCATCAGCTGTCAGACTTCAGATGTCGGTTGTCGGTCATCAGCCATCAGCTTTCGACTATCGGAATTCAGTCGAAGCTGGCCGGAAGATTGTATTTAGTATTTAGTATTTTGTATTATGTATTATGCAGGAGAATGCATTATCCCCATAATAATACATAATTCATAATACTAAATTCAGTGTTCCTAATTTGTTTGTAATTTGGAATTTGCTTGCCCTGAATCGAATTTATTCTGGTTCAGGGTTTAGAATTTAGATATTAGAATTTAGAATTTGTATATTGTAATTTGTATATTGTTTGTAATTTGTAATTTGCTCTTTATTTGCTTCAAACTTGGCTTCACCAAATCGATTTTAAAGGGGGTTTCTCAGTTTAGACGATTAACTGGTCGTCTAAAACAAGTTCCTTTTTGTCCGTGATTACGGTCTAAAAGCACTTTTGACACTTTCTTATAATATCGATTGCTTTTTCGGGTTTAATTTGGAAATAAAAAAATCCTAAGACAATTTAAAAAGAGAAAATATAAAAAAATAATTTATTTCAAAAATAAAAATCCCGGGATAAAAAAAATAAAAACCCGGGGGAGCACCTCCTACTCCAACAGCTTTCATTATGTCGTAAAATCTATCTTGTGCGACATTATATTTTAAAGAATTTTACTAAAAAGGCAAACACACCAAAAAGAGAGAACAGTTTTTTTGAAACTAATAAAATTAAAAGGAAAAGACAGAGTTTTTTAGAAATTCCCTCTATAAAGAAAACAAAACTAAAAGAACACTTTCCAATAAATCAGAAAACAGTTATCCACAAGACTAGCAAAAACACTCCGCTTTTGATAAAAAGAGAGGCTTAATACTCTATCAAACTATATCAACTAGCTTCACTTTTCCTTTTCGGTTCTTTTTCTAAAGTTAAATTCTATTTTTCTTTCGTGAAAAAATAAAAATTATCCTGTGAAAAATGACCGGTTTTCATAAACTATAGGATATTATTATAGGATACCCGACTCCCCTCTCCCCTACACGCCGTGTGTCTTTTTTTTAGTTTTCAATAACTAAGAAGAAACCAAATTTCTATTCGCCCCAATGAGTGGCAAAAAACATTGAAAGAAGTACCAAAATACCCACTGTAAGGTATTCCCTGATTGTCTGTGGAAAAAGTCTGCCCTCAATTTTGGCTTGACCTAAACCCAAAAGGACATAAACCGAAACTGTCAAAAACAAAGAACCAACCACAACTATAGTAGGCCAGAAGAAAATAGCAACCGAAATTTCAAGCAAAACAAGGCTAAAAATAAAAGAGAGGCTAAATAAATCACGATTAAAACTTGTTGAAAGGTCGACGTGCCACAAACCTTGGAAAAAGATGAAAAAGCTCGCTAAAAAAACAAGCGAGCTTGAAATCCAAAAAGGCTGACGCAGAGACACAATCGTATTAAAAAGCAAAAAAGAGACTAAAAGAGTTAAAACAAAACCAACTCCTCTTGCCGCTCTCAAAAGAGCAATCGTTCTGATCGCCGCAACCGTAAAGATGTTCTCAGTCAGACAAAGGATATAGATAAAAAAACCATAAAAAATAAGTATTGGGATCTGTGTAAAGATGTTTGTGGGAAGAAGAAACCAGAAAAAGCCCACTCCCAGAGTGAAAAAGACAGGCAAGGTCAAGCTCAAAAGAGTAAGATCAAACGCCAAACCCTCTCTTAAAGACCAATAAAATAAGATTAGAGTTAAAAAAGATAAGCCGCCAATACCAAAAAATTTATAACTTTGTTCTAAGAATTGTACCCCTGCAAAACCTAAAGTTAGAAGCAAAGATGTAACAAGAAAACGTTTTCTTTTGCTCATTTATTAGTTCTGAGGAGAGAAATCAAAGTTGGAATAAACACCTTGAACATCATCATGCTCCTCCAGAGCATCAAGAAAAGACATTATTTTCTTGGCATCATTTTCATTTTCAACAATCAAATAGCTTTTAGGTCTTTTTGTAAGCTCTGAGGACATGATTTCAAAACTTTTCTCCAAAAGCTTATTTCTTGTTTCTTGAAACTGCTCAGGAGCAACATAAATCTCAATACCATCTTCTGCTTCAAAAACATCTTCTACCCCCAGATCAATAAGACTAAGCATCTGAGATTCAACGTCATCCTTTTTTTTGACAGTAAACATACCTTTAAGTTCAAAATTGTAAGAAACAGAACCCGGGCCAGCCAGTCTTCCCCCTGCCCTCTCAAAAATATTTTTTATTTCCTGGGAAGTCCTGTTACGATTATTGGTCACAGCATCAACCACAACTCCCACACCCAAAGGACCATAACCCTCATAAACAACCTCCTCAAGGTCCCCCATCTCCTGGCTTCTCTGCAAAATCCTTTCAATATTTGCTTTAGGAAGATTGTCTGCTTTTGCCTGCTCGATAGCAAAACGAAGCTTGGAATTAAGTTCAGGATCGGCGCTTCCACCAGCTTTTATAGCAAGAGCGATAGCTTTAGCGTGACGCGAAAATATTCGCCCCTTGGCTGAATCTTTGGCCTCTTTCTGCCGTTTTATGGTTGCATAATGTGAATGACCACTCATAGACTATTGACATTAATTATACAATACATTTATCCTTTTGTAGATAGGAAAATGCAAAAAGATATTATAGAGCAAAAAGCAAGAGAAGCAATAATCGCCGCCCTCGCAGGAGACTGGGAAAAGGCATTAAGACTAAACGAAGAAATAATTAAGGAAGACCCCGAAAATATTGAGGCATTAGGGCGACTCGCTCGAGCCTATTCAGAAATAGGAGATATAAAAAATGCAAAAATAACAGCCAAAAAAGTACTATCAATTGACCCTTATAATATAATCGCCAAAAAATGTTTGGAAAGATGGCGCAAGCTCAGACCCAAAGAAAACTATAAAAGCACCTCTCTTAAGGCAGATCTTTTCATTGAAGAACCTGGCAAAACAAAAATCGTGACACTCAACTACCCTGGCAACCCCAAAACTCTGGCCAAACTTGATGCTGGTGACGAAATAAAGTTAAATTCTCATGGGCACAGAATTATTATCACAACAAGTGACGATGAATATATCGGGCGCCTCCCTGATGATATCAATAGCCGCCTCAAGAAGCTTATTAATCTAGGAAATGAATACCAAGCCTATATTAAGAGTATCGACAACAACGAAGTAAAAATATTCATTAAAGAAATCAAAAAAAGTAAGAAAACAAAGGAAATACCCTCTTTTACTGTCGAAAAATTGGACTATATTTCTTTTACCCCACCAGAGCTAGTTCACAATAAAGAAGACTTTATACCTTCTGAAGACGAAGAACAAGAATAATAAACTTGAACTTCTTGCCCTATCTAAACTTTTTTAAATTCTAAATTAAAATCTTTCCTTAAACTTTTTACCGATTTTGAGGACAATTTCATTTCTCTCTAATTTTTCGTCTTTTACCTCACGGCAAGAAAAAACCAAGGATAAATCAGACAATAAATCTTGATTTAAAGCTGCTATTTCACAATCTTCGCTGCTCTCATTTTGGTTATAAACAGAACCCAATTTTGCCCCCATAGTTTCCAAAATTCTACTTATCTTTCCTACTATAAGTGAGCTTCCTGTTTCATTAATCAAAGAAACAAAAACATTATTCTCTAAAAACAAAGGATGAGCAAAAACCCAGATTAATTCTTGCGGCAATTCACCTTTAACACGATATCCATCTTTACCACTTTTTAGCCGAGTTTTTTCAAGAAAAGAAGTACTAGACAAATCTATTTTTGTTAACTTAGAATCTTTAAATCTTGCCGAAAATATAGCTAATTTTATCTTATTTATTAATCCCAAATTTGACTTACTCTCAAGGAAAGGAAAAGCCAAACTTGAAAAGACACTGCCTTCAACTAAAGATTCACCTTTCTCTGATGAAAAATAATAGACAGGCGCAAAGAGATTGTTTCTCAAAGTCTCGACTAAAAGCTTACCTCCTCCTATCTTTTCATTTTCACCCAGATTCCAAATACTTGATAATTCCCAATTCCCTAAATTATGAGATGCTTCAACTTCAAGACTGTCCGGGATATCAACAACAACAATCTCAGAAGAGGTAAAATCAAAGTCAACTATACGAACTACATCTTTGCCTTGGACAACAAGCAAAATCTTATCTTCTGCCCTTCTATTTTTCTTTAAAAAAAACAAAATAAAAACCAAAACCAATAACAAAAAGACCAAGAATAATTTTACAAGACTAAAGATTTTAAAAGACCGATAAGGTCTTCTTTTGAAATATTGGGCAGATTTCATAAATTAAAAAGACGGCTCTTCCGAAATGGTGTGAGACCGTCTTAAATCCCTTATTTTAGACTTTATTTCAGGATTACTTTTCCCAAGAGCTGAAAGAACCGAACTTACAATACCAATTGCAGCCTCAAATTCCGGCTGGACGACTTTGTCTACCCTCAAGAATCTCAGTCTCACTGCATCTTCATCAAAATGGGCTCTAGCAAAAATTTTTACGTTAGGAGAAATAGTTTGAATATGAGTGATCAATTCCTCTTGAGCTAGTTTATCAGGAATTGCGATTACTACACATCTCGAAGAAGCAACTTGTGCTTGCTTAATAATTTCATGGTCTGAAGCATCACCATAGACAACCTTAATACCCTTCTCTTTTGCTTCTCTAATTGCCTTCTCGTTATAATCAACAACCACAAAATCAATTCCCAAAGATTCAAGTGCTTTACAAACCCACTTTCCAACTCTCCCAAAACCGCAGACTACAATATGGCCTGACAACTCTCCCAGATTATGATTTTTGTTCCTCTCAGAAGAAAGGATATATTTCAGTAAAAATGGCCTATTTTCAGCCGCGAGTTTCAACCTCTTCCATAAAGTATAAGAATGCTTAAACACAATTGGGCTTAATATCAAAGAAGAAAGAGCAACTGCGATCCCAAGAGAAGCGTTTTCAGGAGAAATAAGACCAAGAAGATTAGCTTGAGAGAAAATGATAAAAGAAAACTCACCTACCTGAGTCAATCCCAAACTTGAAATAATGGCTGCTTTTCCATAATAGCCAAAAGTAAAATTAACAAGAAGGAAGACCAAAAACTTAACCAAGAAGATAAGTAAAACCAGAATTAAAATCAAAAAGGAAGATTTTATAAATATACTGGGAATAAGAGAAAAACCAAGAGTCACAAAAAACAAAGCTACAAATAAATCTCGAAGAGAACGAGTCTCAGCAAAAACAGCATGTTTTTCTTGCGAATCAGAAATAACAACTCCTGCCAAAAAAGCTCCTAGAGCAAAAGAAAAACCAAAGAGATTAACCAAAAAAGCTGTTCCCAGAGCAAAAATAACAGAGAGTAAAAGAAGAAGTTCTCGCGAATTAAAGGAAGCAACCTTATGAATAAGATAAGGCAAAATCAATCTTCCCAGAAGAACAACTAGTCCAATAATTAAAAATCCCTTTGCCGACATCAAGGCCAAAGACAGAAACCAATTTCCTCCTCTAGTTGAGAGACTGGTCAAAAAAATCATTATGGGCAAAACTGCCAGATCTTGAACCAGAAGCCAACCGACCATTAGTTCGCCGTGAACGCTTTCCAAATCACCTTTTTCAGACAAAAGCTTAACCACAACAGCTGTTGAAGAAAGTGAAAAGCCAATCGCCAAAATCAAACTTACTATTTGGCTAAAACCAAAAAGCAAGAGAATTATAAAGAAAATAACTGATGAAAAAACTAGTTGAATTATCCCCCCCCAAACTGCCACTTTCAGAATCCTTTGTAATTTGGATAAAGAAAGTTCAAGCCCAAGCGAGAAAAGAAGCAAAATTGCCCCAATTTCAGCCAACTTATCAATTTCAATTAGATCTTTAGGTAAGAAACTGCCAAACAAAATACCAACAATAATATAACCCACAAAAGGTTGGAGTTTTAAGATTCTTGCTATCAATCCCCCCAAAAAAGAGGCTAAAAGAAAAATAAATATTATATTTAAAAGACCCAAACTACCCATTATTTCCATTGTAGTTAAAAACAGTCAAAGTGTAAATAATAGAGAAAAGCTATCAGACACCAAACATCAACTATTAATCGAAGCTGGTCAAAGTTGATATCTGCCTGCGGCGGAGTTAGTCCTCGCCTACGGCGAGGTTGGTCAGAAGTTGGTCAAAGCTAGTCAGAAGCTAGTATTTAGTATCTTGTATTATGTATTATGCAGGAAAATGTATTATACCCATAATACATAATTCATAATACTAGATTCATTACTCTTAAATCATAAATCTAGATTCTATAATCTATAATCCAAAATCTAAAATCTGATCAAAGTCTTAACTTTTGACTTTTAAGTTTTAAGTTATTATGTGTTAAAATAAAGGTGCGGGCAAGTGCTGGAATGGTAGACAGGCAAGTCTCAAAAACTTGTGGTGCGAAAGCATCGTGAGGGTTCGACTCCCTCCTTGCCCACCAGCAAGCAAATCTCTTATCCTTGATTTATCTCTCTAAAAAAGTTAACATCTATCTTATCTATGCTTGAAACACCGCATGTTGTAGTAGGAGCAGCTATTGCAACCACGATACCCAATCCCATTATTTCCCTTCCCCTTGCTTTCTTAAGCCATTTTGCACTGGAGAAAGTTCCACACTGGAACCCGCATCTAAATACTGAAAAGAAAGCCTTTGGCAAAGTTACAAAAAAATCAACTTATATCGTGATAGCTGATTCCACTTTGGCACTATTTTCAGGTTTTGGAATAGCCATTACCAAATCTCAAAATTTTGGACAATTTGTGGTAATTATTCTTGCCTGCTTTTTCTCTATCCTGCCTGATTTAATAGAAGCTCCTTATTTCTTCCTAAATCTTAAGTCAAAATTCATAGAAAAATGGATAAAATTTCAGAAGTCGCTTCAGGTTGATACCTCTCCCCTACCCGGCCTTGCAACTCAACTTGTCACAATAATTGCCTCACTATGGTGGATCTTTAAATAGACCTATTTATTGGCTCTTTCCACATATTCACCACTTCTTGTATCAACTCTGATTAAGTCTCCTTCCTTGACAAAAAGAGGAACTTTTACCTCAAGACCATTCTCAAGTCTTGCTGGTTTAAACACATTGGTAGCAGAATTGCCTTTAACACCAGGGGCTGTCTCAACCACCTTCAGAGTAACTTTGGGGGGGATATCAATAGAAAGAGGTTTGTCTCCCCAAAACAAAATATCAACCGATTCACCCTCTTTAATATAAGGCAATTCGTCTGAAACAACTTCAACAGGAATTTCAATCTGCTCAAAACTTTCAGGATCCATAAAAGTGGCCACATTTTTATCTGAATAAAGAAAAGTCAGTTTTCGCTTTGATGTAGTTACTTCCTCAACTTTAACATTTGAACTAAAAGTTTTATCTTCAACCGTACCACTAAGTAAATCCCTAGCTGTCACGCGAACAGTTGCCCCACCTCGCCCCATCTTGATCAAGTTGTATTTGATAACTCGGTAGGGCTTATTATCAGAAAGAAAAGTTACTCCAGCTCTTAAATCTGTTGCTTGAATCATACAAGTTGTATTTTAATAAGTTATAAAAAAGTATCAAGTATCAACAATCACGTATCAAGTATGATAATAGGTAAAAGGCAAGAGACTTCAGCTATCGGATATCGGCTATCGGATATCAGACATCGGATATCAGCTATCAGCTGTCAGACTTCAGTTGCCGGCTATCGGAACTTAGTCGGAGCTAGTCGAAGCTGGCCGGAAGCTAGTATTTTGTATTTTGTATTATGTATTATGGGAACAATGCATTTTTCTGCATAATACATAATTCATAATACTAAATTCAGTGTTCACAATCTGTTTGTAATTTGTTTATTGGTGCTTGTATATTGTTTGTATATTGGAATTTGTAATTTGGAATTTTATTCTCTAATCTCTATTCTCTAATCTGTTTGTAATTTGGAAAATTGGGTAATTATAGAGCTGTTTAGAATTTAGATATTAGAATTTAGAATTTTATTCTACGATCTATAATCTAATTACAAAGTTTTGACTTTTGATTTTTAAGTTTTAAATTATTATTCTAACTCAACCAAAAAACCCAGAGTTTTTTTAAGATCAGCTGGTAAGTCAATTTTAATTTCTAACCTTTTATTCGTCTGTGGATGGCTAAACGACAAAAAGAAAGCGTGTAAAAAAAGTCTTGGGCACCACACTAGATCTCGGCGTGAGGTTTTCCGGCCAGCATAAAAGATATCTGAAACCAAAGGATGACTAATATACTTAAAATGAACTCTTATCTGATGAGTTCTGCCCGTCTTTGGAACTACTTCTACCAAAGAAAAAGTATCAGCACTTTCAGGATGCTTAAAATTTTTCAAGACTTTATACTTTGTGAACGCTTCCCTTCCACCCGGCAAAACACCAAATCTTTCCCGATTCCAAGGCAAACGGCCCACAGGAGCTTTTATCTCACCTTCTTCAGGCTCTAATTTTTGATGAACCAAAGCCAAGTATCTTTTTTCTACCACCCTCCTCTTAAATTGGCTTTGGAAAGCTCTAAAAGCCTTTTCTGTTTTGGCTACCAAGAGAAGACCGCTAGTATCTTTATCCAGACGATGTACTATCCCCGACCTCAAATTCCTGTTTTTGGCTATCTCAAAATCAAAATTATTAAAAATAAAGTCCTGAACAACAGGGGTTTTGCCTACTGTGAAAGCAGAATTCGTAATCCAACCAGAGGGCTTATCTAAAACCAATGAAAAATCGTCTTCGTAAATTACTTGAGGCTTGAGGTTATTCTCTACTCTTCCTTTTCCTTTTGACATTTGACACAAAGGGTGGCCTCAGGATAAACAAGAAGACGGTCGGTATCTATCATCTCGCCACAATTCTCGCAAATGCCATATTTACCAATCCTAATCTTAGTCAGAGCTTTTCTAGTTTGAATTATTTTCCTGTTAAGTTCCTTCTTGATTGCTAATACTCTAGTATGACCAAACTGCTCGGCAGCATCTGCATCGGGAGAGGCGTTGTCAGACAAACGGTCAGGATCACGAAACGGATCCTCTTCCTCTATATTTTTCTTCGTCTTTTCCAACTTAGCCAGCCTCTCTTGTAAAAACTTTCCCACAGGCTGAAGCAAATTGGCAGGGAACCTAACTGGCCGTTTATCGACCCTAGACTGTTTTTTCTTATCATTATTCTTAATTTTTTTCATCTTGACAAAATAAATAATAACAGAAAAGAAAAAAAAGAAAAGATACCAGAAATAAGTGCCTCAAAGCTACCACTTAAGGATACCATAGAGGGAAAAAAAATAGCAACTATCATCCTTGCCAAAAAGAAGACTATTGTCACCACCAAAGCCGAAAAACCAACTTTGCCCGACTTGTACCAACTGAAGCTCTTATAGTGAAGATTTAGGAAAATATAAAGCAAGACCAAAAGCCAACTAAACAAAAAACCACAAAAAGAATACCAGCTAGTTGTCTTCATGGCATCAAGAAGAAAAAAGAAGCTTAACCAAGGCAAAAGCCCCACTATTCCTGCCTCATAAACCTCATAAAAATGAAGAGAAAATCGCCACCTTCCCAAAAAAACTCCAGTCAAAAATGCCAAAAATAAAGCCCAAAACCAAAAGTTAGGCAATAAAAAATGAGAAACCAATAGAAAAATAGATGCCAAAAAGATAACATAAAAAGCTGTTGTAAAAATCTGGCTCGAGAGGTAATCCTCTTTCAGTTTTTTCCAGAAAACAAAAAGGAAAATAAAGAAACCTAATAGGTTAAGAAAAATTTCGTAAAATAACATAGGCCCGGAATAAAATTACAAATTACAATATACAAATTCCAAGTTCCAAATCACAAATTACAAATTACAAGAACTAAATTCTAATTTCTAAATCCTAAATTCTAAACAAATTAAAAATCACAAATTCCAAATTCCAATATACAAACAATATACAAATACCAATAAACAAATTACAAACAGATTAGGAATACTGAATTTAGTATTATGAATTATGAATTATGTATTATGCAAGAAAATGCATTATCCCCATAATACATAATACAAAATACTAAATACTAGCTTCCGGCCAGCTTCGACTAGCTTCGACTAACCCTCCGAATCGGAGGGACTGGCTTCGACCATGTCTATCCCCTTTTCGTCTCTCTTCCATAAAACCTAATTCTATCCCCTTTGAAATAGAGCTTTATAGAAGCCAGTGGACCGTTTCTGTGTTTTGCTATATCAAGTGTGACATTTTCAAGATTTTCCTCGTCATCACGCCATAAAAACATAACAACATCGGCATCCTGTTCAATTGATCCTGACTCCCGCAAATCTGCAAGCTGAGGCCTTTTCTCTCCCCTTTGCTCAACAGCGCGCGAGAGCTGAGACAAAGCAAGAACTGGAATCTTCAATTCACGAGCCAGATTTTTCAACCCTTGCGAAATTTCAGAAACCTCCTGTACCCTATTTTCAAGATGGCGAGATCTTGCAAGCTGTAGATAGTCAACAATCAAAAGGTCAATACCCACATCAACCTGAAGTCTCCTTGCTCTTGTTCTCATCTCAGTAATTGATAAAGCTGGCGTATCATCAATGTAAAGAGGAGCTTCAGCCAAAACACCCATCGCGTTTGAGAGTGCAGTAAAATCTTCCTCTGACAACTTGCCTGTTTTCAATTTCCAAGCATCAATATCAGCTTGAGCAACAAGAAGCCTATCGACCAACTCCTCTTTGCTCATCTCAAGAGAAAAAATAGCCACAGGACGCGAGTGTTCTACAGCTAAAGACTGAGCAATATTTAAAGCAAGGGTAGTTTTACCAACTCCAGGGCGAGCTGCCAAAATCAAAAGATTTGACTTTTGCATACCAGCCAAGGCTGAATCAAGATCCTTAAAACCAGTCGGCACACCCCGCAACCCTTCAGCTTGCTTGTGAAGTTCATCCAAGCGATCAAAGCTCTCAGCTAGCGCCTCACGCACAGGAGTAAAAGTCTTAAAACGTTGCTTTTCAGAAATAGAAAAGACTTCGGATTCTGCTTTATCAAGAAGCTCATCTGCTGCCATTCCTTCGTCAAAAGACATCTCAACAATTTTGCTTGCCGCTGAAATCAAATTTCTCTTTGTTGCCAAATCCTTTACTATCTTGGCATAATGTTCAACATGAGCTGCTGTTGGCACTTGGTTAGCAAGACCAGCAAGATATGAGGATCCTCCCACTTTCTTTAGAGCTTTCTTTTTCTTCAGTCGGTCACTGACCGTCAAAATATCAAGAGGCACTCTTTCCTCATATAAATCCATACAAGTTTCAAAAATCAATTTATGGCGAAGGCTGTAAAAATCATCGGGGGTCAAAATTTCAGCCAAAGCAACCATTGCATATTTGTCTATTAAAATAGCTCCCAAGACAGAAGCTTCGGCTTCCTCTGAAAAAGGCGGTAATTTTAAATTTTGGTCAGCCATTAATTTTTAAGGAGAAAGGGCAGAATTATTTTCTCTCAAGTAAAACAACTTTTTGGTCCTCAGTTAAATCAGCCAACTTTAAGAAAAGCTTGGGCAATTTTTCAACCGGCAGTCCCATCTCGCTCAAGAAATTATCAACCGGCAAAAGACCATCAAAATAATCTTTATTTATCCCCTCAAAAAAGTGATGCATGGGAATAATTATCTGAGGCTCAATATCATTTGCAACTTTCACCGCCTCTTTTGGCCCAAGAGAATATTTATTGCCAACAGGCAAGATTAATATGTTCACATTACCCACCGCTTCCACCTGCTTTTCTGATAAAACATGACCTAGATCTCCGAGATGTAAAACTCGAATGCCTTCTGCCTCCAGAAGATAGATAGTGTTCTCTCCCCTCTCTGCCCCATTTTTATTGTCGTGGTAAGTAGGAAAACCAATGATAGAAATTCCTCCAATTTCATACTCCCCCGGCCCGTCAATAATCTTGCGATAACCCCGCGCCGCCTCAATAAAACTGTGATCTTTATGGCTGTGAGTCACCAAAACTCCGTCCACTTCCTCATGAGGCATCTTTATACCCACCATCTTGGGATCAAAGGGATCAATCAAAAGCTTGGTGTTTGAGCTTTTGATCTTAAAACAAGCGTGGCCAAGGTGATTAATTTCCATTAGCTTGATACTAGCAAACTTAAAATGTCTTGACAAGAGTACTTTTTTAGCTTGACAAATGGAGTTTTAAAACTTATATTAAGCGAGCAATAACCTATATGCGCAAAGAAATCATTTTTGCTCTTTTGGCAGGAATAACCTTTGGACTGGTCATAGCTTTTGGTGTCTGGAGAGCCAATTCAAATCAGAAAGCGCCAGAGCAAAATCAAGAAAATAAAACCCAACAAAGCCAAGTCGCCCCCACTCCCAAAACCGCAGGTGGACTTACTATCCTAAAACCTGAAGAGTACGAAGTTTTTAATGAGAATACTGTTAACATTGAGGGAATAACTGAACCTGAAGCACAAGTTGTCATTTCCACCGAGGAAAAAGATTTCTTAACCAAGACTGACAAGGACGGAGGGTTTGATGTCAATGTTCCTCTTGTCAGCGGACTAAACGAGATAATAATAACCTCGTTTTTCGGCGATGATAAAAGTTCCAGTGTTAAATTACCAATAGTCTATTCTCAAGATTTTCAAAAATGAAAAAAATACAAACATTAACCACTTTTATTATTTTAACTCTTTTATTCCTCTACCCTGTTTTCATCAAAGCTCAGGACAATAACGCATCCTCATCAGATGAGATTAGGAAAAAAGTACAGGAAAAAATAATTAAAATCAGCCAAAAACCCAAAGCTTTTATCGGCACTATAACCGATATATCAGAATCAACTATTCAGATTAGCCGCTTTGCAATTAATAAAGAAAGCCAAGAGAAGTCAGGCGAAATTTTACAAATCAGCTACAACAAAGACACAGCAATCATTGACAACAGAGAAAAAGCAAAACAGATCAAAGCTCAGGATCTTGCTATCGGAGACTTTATAATTGCAATGGGAACAGAAAAAAACGGCAATATTTTGGAATCTTCACGCATTGTAAACGTTAAGCCTATTACCCCAACCAAGAGAGCCTCTTTCAAACTAAACGTCAAAAAAGTTGGAAAACAAGAAATAAGCGCTGAATCAAAAAATGACCAACCCTACAGTGTCAAAATAAACAAAGACACAAGCATCCTAGACCAAGAAAATAATGACCTCAAAGTATCCGATATCGAGGCTGGAGATAAAATTATTGCAACAGGTGAAACCGAGGAACAAACCATCTCCGCAAGAACAATCTTCGTTTTAAAAGAGTAGAAAGTAGAAAGTAGTAAGTAGTAAGTAGAAAGCAAAATTCCTAAATCCTAAATCATAGATCCAAATTCTATAATCTAATTTTTGACTTTTGACTTTTAAGTTTTAAGTTAATTTGTTAATTTGTTAACTGTTAATTGTTATATTGTAATTTTATTCAATAATCTATAATCTAGAATCTATAATCTAACAATGTTCTCAAAACCAAGAATCAAAGCATATCTTTATCTTACGCTTGTCGCTTTCATCTGGGGATTGGCAGGACCTGTTATTAAATACACTCTAGGCGGCATCTCGTCCTTACCCTTTCTCACTTACCGCTTTGCTATATCCTCAATAGTGGCTTTAATCAGCTTTAATTTCATAGCCAAAAGAAAGCTTAACACTAAAGAATGGTTTATTGTCATTATCTACAGTCTTTTTGCCTCAACCTTTTCCCTTTACTTTCTCTTTATCGGCCTTGAAAAGACGACGATGCTTGACACTGCTTTAATCACTACTTTCAATCCACTTCTAATTGCAGTAGCTGGATTTTTAGTCTTCAAAGACAAAATAACCTCAAGAGAAAAAGTTGGCATTGCGCTTGCACTTATAGGAACGGTAATTGCCATTATTCAGCCGTTAATTGAAAATGAGAATAGTATACGCCTTCAAGGAAATATCTATGTGGTTTTGTATCTTCTGACAAATACAATTGCCGCTATTTTGGCCAAAAAACTAACCAAACTTGATATTGCCCCGCTTTTTATAACCAACTTTTCATTCATTATCGGATTTTTAAGTCTTTTGCCTCTTTCCATCTATCAAAATGTAAATTTTATCTCCATAATTTCCCATCTTGAGTTAAGATACCATCTAGGTGTTTTGTTTATGGCCTTAATATCGGGAAATCTAGCTTATACTCTTTGGGTAAAAGGACAGAAAAGTATTGAAATAAGCGAAGCTTCTCTTTTCTCTTATCTACAGCCAATATTCTCTACTCCACTTGCAATACTTTGGCTTAAAGAAGAAACTAGCAAAACCTTCTTTCTTGGGGCGCTTTTCATCATCATCGGAGTTATTATCGCTGAGACAAAGAAGAGAAGAATTACAGACTAGAGAACAGAGATTAGAGAATAAAATTCTAAATGACAAATTAACTCAAAACTTAAAAATCAAAAGTCAAAAATATAATTCAAAACTCAAAAGTCAAAACTTTCTAATTAGATTATAGATTTTGGATTATAGATTATAGAATTTTGATTTAGGATTTAGGAATTAAAATAACAAAGAACTCCAACAGCTGACGGCTGATAGCTGAAATCCGAATTCTTTTAACTTTTAACTTTGCACTTTGAACTTTTAACTATTTATTAATTTTGCTTTCTACTTACTACGTTCTACTTTCTACTTGAATTTCTTTTACCTTTTACCTCTTGCCTTTTACCTACTAGACTAGAACAAAGAACATAGAACAAAGGGAAAGATTTTGAATTTAGTATTATGAATTATGTATTATGCAGAAAAATGCATTGTTCCCATAATACATAATACAAGATACTAGATACAATCTTTCGATCAACTTCGACCAACTCCGACTAAATCCCAATATCCGACGTCTGACGACCGATAGCCGATGTCTGATAGCCGTCTTGCTATCCTAAATATCACTTGTTATAATTGACAGGCTATGAAAAAGGGAATTCACCCAACATGGTATCCTGAAGCAAAAGTAACTTGCGCTTGCGGTAACATTTTTACCACTGGTGCCACAGTACCCGAAATCAATGTTGAGATTTGCTCCGCCTGCCATCCTTTTTACACAGGTCAAATGAAGTATATTGATACGGCAGGTCGAGTGGAAGCATTCTTAAGCAAACAATCCAAGGCTAAAGAAAAAGTCATCTCCAAGGCTGAAAAAAGAAGGCTTAAAAGAGAAAAAAGAATACGGCAAGAACTAGAAAAACCTGAAACATTGAGCGAATTGCGCTAAATTCCCCAAGCCAAAAATATGCTTCCCAACCAAAAAGTCTATCTTGAAACTCGAGGTGCGGCAGGCGGAGACGAGGCTAAAATATGGGCTTCTGAGCTTTTGAGAATGTATTTGCGCTACGCCACCAAAAAGGGATGGAGGGTAAGTCTTGTTGACGATAATACCCTTGTCATAAGCGGTCCCAATGCTTTTGATAATCTTAAAAACGAAAGCGGGGTTCACCGTGTACAAAGAATTCCCAAGACAGAAAAAAGAGGTAGAATTCATACATCAACTGCTACAGTTGCTGTTTTGCCCGAAATTAAGGAAAATGAAATCACAGTTAACCCCCAAGATCTCGAAATTCAATTTTTTAGAGCAGGTGGGCACGGAGGCCAGAACGTAAACAAAGTCTCAACTGCAGTAAGGCTTATTCATAAACCTACAGGAATTGTCGTTACAGCTTCACAAGAACGCTTTCAAGAACAAAACCGCCAGATTGCTCTTTCTATCTTGCGCTCAAAGCTCTGGGAACGCGAAGAAGAAAGAAAAATGAGAGAAATAGCAGGCTACCGCTCCCCTATCGGCCAAGGCAAAAGAGCAGAAAAGATTAGAACCTACAACTTTCCCCAAGATAGGGTCACTGATCACCGCGTAAATAAATCCTTTGGCAATCTTGAAGCGATTCTTGATGGAGAATTAGACAAAATAATCTCTTACCTTAAAGAAAATCTGAAATAAATTACTCAGCCTCACCTAAAGTAGCACTCAAATTTAAACTCTCGCCATCTCTCCAGACATCAAGACTAACTTTATCTCCTGGTTTCTTGGAAGCTATAATATCCGCCAAAGCGCTATCTGAATCAAGCTTCTTATCATCAATTTTGGTAATAATATCATCCACTTTAACTCCCGCCTCCTCAGCTGGTGAGCCACTCACAACTTCAACTACATAAGCTCCCTGAGGAACATCGTTCATAATAGCAGTTTGTTTTCCAATCATCTGATAACGCACACCCAAAAATGGCTTGGCAGGAAATTTTCCTGTCTCCTTAAATTTACTCAAGCTATCTTTTATAACATTAACAGGAATTGCAAAACCTATGTTTTGCGCTCCTTGAGCCACAGCCACATTAATACCTATTACCTGACCAGCTGAGTTCAAAAGAGGCCCCCCAGAATTACCAGGATTAATAGCTGCATCAGTTTGAATGACATTATCAAGACGCTCTACATACCCTTCATAAACACTACCTGCCACAATTCCTCTACCCAGGCCAGAAATAACCCCAGTTGTAACAGTATGGCGGAATTCTCCCAAAGCAGTACCAATTGCTATTACAAATTGACCAACCTTAAGATTTGAAGAATCTCCCAACTCTAAAGCTTGAAGCTTTGTTCCCGGATGATCTGAAGGATTAATCTTTAAAATTGCCAAATCATTAGAGGGATCACGATTAATTTCTTTAACTTCATATTCCTTATCATCCTTGGTAATAACTTTATAACTCGCTTGTGTGTTTGAAACTACATGTTTGTTGGTAACAATAAGCCCTTCCTCTGAGATTATAAACCCGGTGCCTATATCTTGTTCTACCCCGCCCCGAACACCCTGCCTAAAGCCAAAAAATGGAGAAAACTCAAGCACCTTTTGTTGTGGAGTCTTAATTGAAACAGTAACAACCGAAGGAGAAGCTTTTTCAGCAACATCAATAACAACCGACTCTTCGTTCAATATTTTCTGGTCAACTCCACCAACCCTAAGATTCTTCTCCTCGCGAGGAAGAATTTTATCAAGAAAACTGAATTTGGCTACTCTATCCAAAAAAGCACCGGTTATAAGAAAAGAAAAAACAACAAGCCCAATCAAAATTCCTACAATAAAACTTTTGAAGTCAAATCTTTTCATAGGCAGAATCCAGAATAACAATAACAAACTAAATTTTCAAGACCTCAAGCGCCTTATTAAACTGCTCATCTTCTGTTGTATCAGGTTTATCATCAACTTCTATATCAGGCTTCAAGCCCTTTTCATTCACCCACTCACCCTTTGGAGTTAACCATCTGGCTATTGTGATATGAAGACCAGCTCCTCCATTGATAGTTTTTGGTTCCTGAATTGTTCCTTTTCCAAAAGTCGTCTTTCCAACCAATTTTACTTCTGCTTGATCTCTTAGAGCTCCTGCTAAAATCTCACTAGCTGAGGCAGACCCTTCATTAACCAAAATTACCAAAGGATATCTTGGCAAGCGAGGCAGACGACTTGTCTTAAAATCATCTTTTTTACCATTTACTTCCTGCGACACAACCACTGTCCCCAACTTTAAGAAATCAGAAGCAATATCAACAGCCCCCTGCAAATAGCCGCCAGGATTGTTGCGTAAATCAAGTATTATCCCTTTTGTATTATTTGAAATAATCTTTGAGACTGCATTATTCCATTCATTCTCCGTCTCCCCACCAAACTTAAGAAGCTTTAAATAAGCTATATCCTTATTCCTGCCTTCAAAAGTAAGAATAACGGAAGGAACCTTAATATCCGCCCGAACCAATTTGACCTCTATTGGTTCATTTTGCCCATCACGAAGAAGAGTTAAAGTAACCTCGCTACCTGCCGGACCCCGAATAATTTGCACAGCTTCAGGCAAAGACATACCTCCTGTGGTTTTATCAATTTTCTTTTTTTCATCTTTAATCGCCAAAATAAAATCTCCCGCCTTAACCCCCGCTTTCTCAGCAGGAGTATCAGGCAGAGGCGCAACTACAGCAAGTTGTTTTCCCTTAAATCCTATCTGAATTCCTACGCCACCAAAACTGCCTTGTAAATCCTCCTCTACAACCTTATTTTCCTCGGGAGGCAAATAAACGGTATAAGGATCACCAATTGCCGCCACCATTCCTGAGATTGCCCCCTCAACCATCTTTGAAGGATTGAGTTTGCTCTTATCATAATAAGAAGCTCCTAGCGCGTCCCACACTTTCCAGAAGAGACTAAAATCAACATTCTTATTTTCAGGAACACTTCTATCTACCTTAAATTCCAAAAATGAAGGCTGGCTAACTTTGTAGCCCTTTGACCCCAAAACATATCCAAGGGAAAAAATAAGAGAAATAGCCAAAACCCTAAGAACTAATTTGCGCAAAGAAAGAGTATCCACTTTTAAAGTATAACGCATAAAAACTTAAAATTAGCTAATCTTTTCTATATAAGGAAGAAGAGCTAGAAAACGAGCCCTCTTAACCTCCCGGCTTAATTTCCTTTGGTGTTTAGCACAAACCCCAGTGCGAGAAGCAGGCATAATTCTTGCCCTATCGGTCAAAAAATTAGCCAAAAATTGATAGTCTTTATAATCAGGCTCCTTCTTTTGATCACAAAAAGGGCAGACATTATTTATTGGTCTTGTTTTTCTTGATGAAATGGTTTTTTTCAACATCTTGGGTTTAACTGACTAATAACTAGAAGGGTATATCTTCATCACTTAGAGAGTCTTCTTCTTTCTTTTCTTCTTTGTCTTTTTTCTTACCCTCTTCGACTTTTTCTTGCTTTTTTGCCGTCGCCTCTTCAGGTGGAACTTCAACATCAGGCACTTGAGCGGGAGCTTCAGCAGGAGTTGCTACATCAAAATCCTCAAGGCTTTCCCCTTCTCTTTTCTGATCAAGTAGAACCATATCTGAGACGACAATTTCTGTTGTAGTTCTTTGAGATCCATCCTGGCCTGTCCAATTTCTTGTTTGAAGCCTACCTTCAACAAAGACTTTCCTTCCCTTCTTCAAAAGCTGAGCGCAGATCTCAGCCAACTTATTCCAGGCCACCAGACGATGAAATTCCACATCTTCTTTTTTCTCGCCAGAGTCTGTTACCCACTGTCTGTTAGTTGCCAAACCGAAGGAACAAACAGCAGTACCCTGCGGGGTGTAACGCAATTCAGGATCGCGAGTTAAATTGCCGATTAATAAAACCTTATTTAAACTTCTTGCCATAACCTAATTCTAAACAATTGAGAAAAAAAATCAACTAGACTTAACGAAAAGGTAGCGCACAATATCATTTTCCACACGCAATTTTTCATTTAGAGATTTTGCTGAACGGGTATCAAGATCAAGCTCAAAAAAAAGATAAGCTCCAGAACTCTTCTTATTTATATCATAAGCAAATTCCTTAACCCCCCAATCGCTGAATTTGATTATTTTCCCTTTCAGTTGAGATAGAATTTTTTCAAGCATTTCCTGCACCTTTTTCTTCTTGGCAGAAGTAGCTTTGGAATCAAGAATTAAAGTCAACTCATATTTACTCATAGGCTTTGATTATAACAACTCTCCAAAAAGAAGACAACAGGAAATTAGAACATAGAACAAAGGGAAAAACCTGAATCTAGTATTATGAATTATGTATTATGGGGATAATACATTCTCATGCATAATACATAATACAAAATACTAAATACTAGCTTCCGGTCGGCTCTGACTAGCTCCGACTGAATTCCGATAGCCGATAGCCGACGTTCGATGTCTGGTTGCCGATGTCCGATGTCCGAATCCTCTTATTCTAAGACCTGATATATTGCTTTGGCGATTTTATCAGGATCGTGACGGAAAAAGGTCGTCTTACTAACAAAATCCTTCTCAATTACCAAAAAACTATTTTTCCCTTTTAAATCATTTATCACCGGCTGGCTGCCAAATCTCTTATACCAACTCAAAACTTGCTCTCTACTTCCATTTATCTTTTTATTAACAAAAACATATTTCAATCTAGAGCTAGCCGGGCCAAGATAATTCTTAACTGTGGAAACAAAATCAGAAGCCTTAAAGCCATCAGTCTCCTCTCTTTTGGTCATCAGATTAATTACATAAGCCAAATCGGCTTTTGACGTATTGATTGCTTCTACAACTCCCTTAACCAAGAAAACAGGCAGCAGACTTGTGTAAAGATCGCCAGGCGCGGCAACAATTAAATCAGCACTTTCTATCTCCCTTGCCGCCTTATGATAAACACTTGCCCTAGGTGACAGATAAATCCTCTTGATAGACAAGTCTAGCTTCACGTCTCTTTTATCAATGTTCGCCTCACCATGAATCCGTGTACCATCAGAAAGTATTGCCACCAAATTGGTTTTATCCAAAGTTACAGGGAAAACAGACCCTGAAACATTAAGAATTCTTGCAGCTTCTTCTATTGCCTTATCCATGCTACCTGTTATTTGAGTTAAAGCAGCCAAAAGAATATTCCCAACCGAATGACCCTTGAGACTTTCACCCTCTTTAAAACGAAAATTGAAAAGTTCTTCCAAAGTTTTCTGGGCAAAAGGTAAATCAGAAAGAGCCAAAATTGCGCGCCTAACATCTCCAGGTGGCAAAATTCCAAGCTCCCTTCTCAAGCGACCCGTGGAACCACCAGAATCACACATTGAAATAATTGCTGAGATATCAAGATCGTATTTTTTCAAACCCTGAAGCACTTGATAAGTCCCCGTACCTCCACCAAGAACAACTACCCTCTTGCGTATCATTTGCAAAAAATATAATATCATACATACCAAATAATTCAAATGTGTGGCATCTTTGGCTATATTGGCACTCGCAAGATCTCCCCGAATGTTTTAATAGACGGATTATCTAGACTAGAATATAGAGGTTATGACAGCTGGGGTATCGCTTTAATATCAAACCAGAAAATCTTCATAAAAAAGAAGACGGGAAAAATAGGAACAGCAAAAGCCAACAATTTGCCAAAAACCCCAATAGCAATCGGGCACACCCGCTGGGCAACGCATGGAGGGATCTCAGACATAAATGCTCACCCCCATCTTGATTGCACGAGATCAATAGCGGTTGTTCACAACGGTATATTTGAAAATTACGAAACAATTAAAAAAAGATTGATTAGATTAAAACACAAATTCATAAGCGATACTGACACCGAAGTCATTGCCCACCTGATTGAAGACGAAACAAGGAAAAAGGCTTTACCACAAGCCTTAATATCAGCTTTTAAAAAAATGGCGGGATTAAACGCCGTCGTAATAATCAGCACAAAAGATAAATCTATCATTGCTATCAAAAACGGTTCCCCTCTAATTATCGGGTTTGGTGATAAAGGAAATTTTATATCAAGTGACGCTTCTGCTCTTTTACCTCACACCAAAAAGGTTTACTTTATGGAAGATGATGAAATGGCAATAATAAAAGAAAAATTAGTAGAAATAATTTCAGTAAAACAAGGTAAAAGAAAGAAAATTAAGGCTCAAAAACTAGACTGGACTATAACTCAAGCTGAAAAAGGAAAATACCCAAACTTTATGCTCAAAGAGATCTACGAGCAGTCTAAAATACTGCCTGAAATAGGCATATCAACATCTCAGACCTACAATATTTCCCGGCTAATAAAGAATTCAAGTGGGATCTACCTTCTGGGCTGTGGCTCAGCTTCTCACGCCGCTCTGGCTGGCACCTACCTGTTCTCAAAGATAGCCAAATATCATGCTAACTTTGCTTTAGGGAGTGAATTTGGTTATCAACTTGATTTTTTGAATAAAAAAAGCCTTATAATTTCGATCTCTCAATCAGGGGAAACAATGGACATCTTGGAATCAGTAAAAAAAGCTAAAGAGAAAGGAGCAAAGATAGCCTCTTTAACTAATATAGCAGGCTCTTCCCTCTACCGCATGTCGGATTACAAAATGCTAATCGGTGCCGGTCCTGAAAAGTCGGTTGCGTCAACAAAAGCTTTGACTGCAATGATAGCTCACCTCATACTCATTGCTTACGCACTAAACGGCAACCCCCAAAAGGGTGAGGGAATATTGAGAAAAACAACTAAATCCGTAGAAAGTATCCTTTCAAAAAATTCAATTAAAACAATCAGGACACTGGCAGACAAAATATACAAAGCAAAAAACATATACGTGGTAGGCAGAGGACTTTCATATCCTGCAAGCTTAGAAGTAGCACTTAAGATAAAAGAGATCTCCTACATCCATGCTGAAGGGTTGGCAAGCGGAGAGTTAAAGCACGGACCATTGGCACTCATAGAAAAAGGGGCTCCTTGCATCGTCTTTTTGCCAAAAGACGAGACCTACGGGGCAAACCTCGCCGGAGCTATGGAAATGAAGGCAAGGGGAGGCTTTGTTATCGGCATCTCATATAAACCTCACGAGGTCTTCGACTACTTCATAAAAGTAAAGGATGCTGAAGAAGCAACCATAATCCCCAATATAATAGCGGGTCAGCTTATTGCTTATTATCTAACCATTAAGAAGAATCTCGACCCCGACAAGCCCAGAAACCTAGCCAAATCTGTCACTGTAAAATAAAAATAATCTTTATAATCGCGAAGTGATTTCTTCAAGATCAAGAAGCTTTGTCTTCCCCGTTTTTCTTTCTTTCCATTCAATTTTATCGCCAGTTTTTTCAGAAACCAAAAGCCTGACAGGAATTCCAATTAAATCTGCGTCGGCAAACTTCTCACCAGCTGAAACATCTCTATCATCCCACAGGACATCCACCCCAACCCCCCTCAACCTGCTATAGATTTCTTTGCCATTTCCACCAGGAAGTTCAATCAAGTGGACATCAAAAGGAGAGATAACTTTATTCCAGATAATACCTCTATCATCATGAGACACTTCAACCCAAGTTCCCATAACTCTTGTAGGCCCTATACCGTAACTTCCAAACCAGACAGGCTTTCTTTTACCATCTTTATCAACAAAATAAACGCCCATCTTCTCCGCGTACCAAGTTCCCAAAGGAAAGATATTTCCCACCTCAACCGCCCTCTCAGCTACTCTTATGATTCCCTTTTTACATTTCAGGCAAGTATCCCCTTTTTTACCTTTAAAGATCTCTTGATTTTGAGCAAAATCACAGTGGTCACAATAAAAGAAAGTGTCTTCCCCATTTGCATCCAAAACCTGAAACTCGTGAGTAAATTTGTCTGTAAAGACTCCACCTGATGCTTCCACAACCTTAAAATTAAAGCCCAGCCTTTTGAAAACCTTTGAATAAGCGCCCTTGACCTTCTCATAATAATCCATCAAATCAGCCTCGCTTGTATGAGCGCTGTACAAATCTTTCATCATAAATTCTCTACCTCTTAAAATTCCACTCCTTGCCCTTGGTTCATTCCTAAATTTGGTTGAAAAATGATAAACATAAACAGGCAAATCCTCATAACTTCTGATGTTTTTCCTCAATAAATCCATCACGATTTCCTCATGGGTAAAGGAAAGGGCATATTCTTTATCCCGCGAATCTTTTAGTTTATAAAGTATCTTATCTGCCTTGTCCCACCTCCCGGTTTCATTCCAGATTTCCTTGGGGTGTAAAAGCGGCATCAGCATTTCCTGTCCACCAATAGCATTCATTTCCTCACGAATTACCTGGTTAATCTTCGTCACAACTCGCCAACCTAAAGGAAGAAGAGTCCAACTACCGGCCATAAGTTGATCAATGAAACCGGCACGTACCAGTAACCTGTGGTTAATGCTTTCTGCACCTTTAGGAGCTTCTTTTCTTGTTTTAGGAAAAAGCTCTGATTGTCTCATTACCGTAATTTTATCAGGATAAAACAAAAAAAACGAGTTTATCTACCAAAGGAGTTTAGAAACCCAGAAATTCCTCCAGCTAAAATCAAACGCTTAATATCATAAGCAGTAATAAATAAAAGTAAAATAATCAAAAAAACCATTCCCGCCATATGAACTGCTGCTTCAAATTTTTCAGGCACCTTTTTGCCTAAAATATACTCTAAACCAATAAAAATAAGTCTGCCTCCGTCAAGTGCAGGAAAAGGAAAAATATTCAAAATAGCCAAGTTGATTGACAAAATCCCCATAAAATTAAGAAGTGAGAAAAAGCCTAGCTTGGCAGCTTCTGAAGTGATGGCAAAAATTCCAACAGGACCTGAAATATCTTTAGGCACCTCTCCCCTAAAAAGCCCAACAATCATCATAAATAAACTTGAAACAATGTTTTTACCCCAAAAAACAGCCTCTTTCACTCCATAATATATTCCATAAAAAGGACGCTGCCAATAAGGAGGATAATAAATCTCTGTCGTTGATATAATCACCCCCAAAGGGCCTTCACCCGAAGGGGGCGTTTTGCGAGGAACAACTTTCAGCTCAAGCTCTCGGATATTCCCATTCTCTTCTCTCTCAATCACCAAGTTTACCTTTTCTCCTTTCTTACTATCAACATAATTGACGAATTCATCTGAAGTCGTAATTTTAGTATCATCTACCTTTTTAATTACATCTCCACTTTTAAGCCCAATTTCAGAAGCAGGAGAAGAAGGCAAAACTTCAACTACTTTAACTCTATCGGTTTGCCTTGGGAGACCCGTAAAAAAGTAAGTAATTGAAAATACAAAAATACCAAGAAGAAGATTCATCAAAACCCCAGCCGTGACAACAAAAAGACGCGCTCCTTTACTCTTACTAACAAATGCCTCTTTAGGTCTTATTTTTTCGGAGGAATCCTCCCCATGCATTCTGACAAACCCACCAAAAGGAAGCCAGTTGACAGAATAGATGGTCTCGCCAATCTTCTTTCCAAAAATTCTTGGTGGAAGGCCAATACCAAACTCTCGAACCCAAATACCCATACGACGAGCAGCCACAAAATGGCCAAATTCATGAACCAAAACTAAAATTGAGAGAACTAAGATAAAAACTAAAATTGAAGTAACCATCACACTAAAGCTGAATCAGCTCCTCCTTCTTTTTTTCACCATGCTCGTTGATTTTGGCGATAAACTCATCAGTTATCTCCTGCAATCTTTTTTCCTGACTGAATTTTTCATCTTCGCCAATCTCCTTTTCCTCAAAAGATTTTTGTATCTCTTTCAAAAAACCCGCCCTAATTTGGCGTATCATCACCCGCCCTGACTCAAGTTTGGCTGAAAGAAGTTTCAAATACTTTTCTCTATCCTCGGTCGTCAAAGGAGGAATATTAATTCTAATTTTTTCACCGCTTATAACAGGATTAAGGCCAATCCCACTAGAAAGTATTCCTTGCCTTATCTCGCCAATTATTGATTTATCCCAAGGCTCAATCTCCAAAGTCTGAGGATCAAGAACCGAAATAGTCGCCAACTCCTGAATCTTTAATTTCTGCTGACCGCTATAAACCAAAACTGATAAATCTTCAACCAAAGAAGGCGTGGCTCTACCGATTCTTATTGAAGCAATATCAGAAACAACCAAATCAACAACCTGCTGCATCTTGGTTCTTAAAGAAGACTCGTCCATAAGCTAGAAGTAATTAAAGCAGAAAAAAGCCAGGGTGTCAAACAAAGAACTAATGATTTTCGCTCTGGGGAAAAATAAACTTAAAAATTTGATCCTTGATAAATTTTTCCTCACCTTCAGATGTTTCATCATCCTGCCTAACAAATGAACGCTTTATCAATCTCGGAGGGGCACCGTCTTTAGGCGCAAAGTACCTAAGGGCAACATACTTTTTCAATCCCGGAATAATGACTACTTCACTATCATGAATTACTTTACTGCCGCTACCATCAAACGTGGCCATTGGATCAAGAACAGGTTTACCGTCACTAGCCTTAGCAAGAACATAATCACCCGGCAAAACTGACTCCAATCTAAATCGCTTTTCATTTAACTCCCCCCCATCAGTAAGAGGGGGGGCAAAAGAAGAATCCCATGTAGCCACCAATATCCCAACTCTAGGTTCATAAGTTAAAAGCAAAGCTTTTCTATGAATTCCCAAATCACCCACCTCCAGCGCAAATTTAGCCCCAGCCTCGGTTAAAGCCTGGGACATAGAATATCTTTCAAGTAATTCTCTGCCATCTTTTCCTCCCCAATTGGTAGGCATATTATCGGTTGGCATTAAATCAACATCCACCTCTACGTCGCTCTCACTTCCTCTTCCTAACAACAAACTAGTTGCAAAATTATCCGGCAGAATAATTTGCTCTCCCGTAAGAAGAAGCCTTTTGCTAGTCTCGCCTCCCCAACCTACTATAAGGTTCGGGTCTTCAGGTAAATTGAAAGCCCTACCAACCTCACCATTTCTAATATCACAAAAACCATCAAATACACTAGTCAAGACAACACCATTTTCTAAAACACGTCCTTTTTGTTGTGATAGCGAAAATTCTCGTCGCTCAGGCATAAGATATAAGAAAAAGTTACGACCTAATTTTAATTTCAACAAAACACAAAAATGCTACTACACCGTGTTCCAATCCAGTTTCTAGATCTCCAATCTTACCACTTTCCCCAACCTTATATTCTCCCCTGTTTTGGCAATAACTTCTTTAACTAAATCAGAAACCGTCTTTGAAGGGTCTTTGATAAAAGCCTGTTTTTGAAGATTTTCCTCGCCCATTGATGCCACCTGCATAGCAAGATCACGACCTAAGATCTCAAAAAGCTCATTTCTTGCCACAAAATCAGTCTCACACAAAAGCTCAACTAAAGACGCCACTTTCCCTGTGTGATGAACATAAGCAAAAATTTTGCCCTGACTAGTCTCCCTTCCTCCTCTTTTCTCAACTTTTTCCAGAGCTTCCTTTTTTAGAATTTCAAGAGCCTTTTTCTCATCCCCACCAACCTCCTCCAAAACATCGCGAATGCGAACTATAGCAACCCCTGTTTCTTCTCTTAACTTTTTGATCAAATTAATATCAATTTTAGCCATTTTATTCTATCTCAACCTTTTTACCATCTCTTGCTGCTTTTATCACTTCTGCCATCAAATCCAAGACATAGCTCACAGCCTCTTTTGAGTCATCATTCATAGTAATAGGATAATCAACTAAATTTGGATCAGAATTTGAATCAACAATAGCAACAGTTGGCACCCCAGTCTTTTTTGCCTCACTTACGGCGGTTTTTTCTCTTCTTATATCAACCACAACCAAAACTGCAGGCAACTCTTCCATCCCCAAAAGACCGCCAAAAAGATTTTCCAACCGAGCTATTTCCCTATCAATCAACAAACGCTCTTTCTTCGTGTATTCACCAAACTCATTTTTTTCCCTTTTTTCTTTAAGATCTCGAAGCTTTTCAAGCGATTTCTTAATTTGAGAAAAATTTGTCAGAGTACCACCAAGCCATCTTTCATTGACAAAATAACTACCCGACACCTGAGCTACTTCCTTAATCTTATCTTTTATTTGCCTCTTCGTTCCCAGAAACAAAATCTCTTTCTTCTCTTTTGCAATTTTTGCCAAAAAAAGAAGCGCCTCAGAAAGAAGCTCTCTAGTTTTTGGCAAGTCAAAAATCAGAACACCACCTTCTTGGGTATAGACAAAATCTTTAGCCTTAGGATTAGAGCGACTCACTTGGTGGCCAAAATGAGCACCTAATTCAAAAAGTTTTTCAACTGAAATTTTTATTTTCGTCATAGTCCTCGCAATCTTATCAATTTAAAGTCAACTTATCAAGAGATATATTAAACTCTTGAAAATGCAGATTCAACAAGATTTTCTACTAAAAAGTATATGGTAAGAGGGCCAATGCCGCCAGGAACGGGGGAAACAAAGGAAACTTTTTTGTAAGCCTCATTTTCAATATCACCAAAGGGATAACCAATATCAATCAAAATTGTGCCGTTTTTTATATGAGACGCCTTAATTATACCCTTACAGCCTGTCGCTGAAATAACTATAGTCGCCTCTTTAAGAAAATCCTTCAATCTGGAGTGATCCTTCTTGTCAACACCCTTGACATCATATCCCATTTCAGATAAAACGCTAAATATCTTTTTTCCCTCAAAGCCCTCAGATCCTACCACCATCACCTTTAAAGGACTGTCCTTTAAAGGTAGTCGCACAATATAAGAAGATGCTTCCTTTAACACTTGCAAGACGGCTTTAACCACAGGCGTTAAGTAGATCGAATCCTCTCTTAAACCATCGACGTCTTTTTCTTTTACAATGCTATTAATTATCTCTTCCCTATCCAAAGCCGAAAAATTTGGTGGAAGTGGCAGTTGAACCATCACTCCATCAATATCTTTATCTTTATTTAGCTCGTCAATCTTTTGAAGAATACTTTCTTTAGAAACTCCTGCATCAAATTCAAAAACTATCAATTTGCAACCTACGCTCTCCGCAAATTTTTTCTTAAGATTGGTATAAAACAAACTGCTTTTATTAGGACCAACCAAAATTGAAGCAAGAGTAGGAATAATTTTTTTATCTCGCAGCTTTCCAACTCTTTTTTCAAGCTCAGCTTTTTTCTTTTCTACAAAAACCTTTCCGTCAAAAAAATAAGTCATAAGGGTAATTATACATTAGAACACAGAACAAGGGGGAAAATTACAAATTCCAAATTACAAATTAACTTAAAACTCAAAAGTCAAAACTTTATGATTAGATTATAGATTTTGGATTATAGATTATAGAATTTTGATTTAGGATTTAAGATTTATGAATTAAGATAGCAAACAACTCCGACAGCTGAGGGCTGATAGCTGAAATCCGAATTCTTTTAACTTTTAACTTTGCACTTTTAACTATTTATTAATTTTGCTTTCTACTTTCTACTTTCTACTTGTATTTCCTGCATAATACATAATACAAAATACTAAATACAATCTTCCGGCCAGCTCGGCTAGCTTGCGCTATTTTCCTATCAAAAATTCAATTACATCCCCATCAGATACAATATAATCTCTGCCTTCGCTTCTCACTTTACCCGCTTGGCGCGATGCTTTCCAACCGCCAAGCAAGACAAAATCATCAAAACTAACAACCTCTGCGCGAATAAAGTTTTTAGCAAAATCTGAATGTATCTCGCCTGAAGCTTCCTGAGCATTTGTCCCTTTTTTAATCGTCCAAGCGCGAACCTCTTTTTCACCAGCTGTCAAAAAATTAATTAACCCCAAAGTAGAAAAAGCCTTCCTGATAAGTCTCTCAAGACCAGATTCGCTAATATCAAGATCGGCAAGGTAAGCTTTTTGGTCATTTTCATCAAGGCTTGAAAGCTCGCTTTCAGTTTTGGCGCAAATAGCAACTACACAATCAGGATTAACTTTTAATCTCTCGGCAAAATAAGAAGCCACTTCATCGCTTCTTCTTAAATCATCCTCATCAACATTTAAAACAACTAGTATTGGTTTTGAGGTTAAAAGATTCAAAGTTTTGGCAATTTTTTCTTCTTCCTCGTTTAGGTTAACTTCGCGGGCAGGAACGCCTTTTTCCAAGGCTTCTCTTAATTTGTCAGTAACTTTTGCTCGAGCTAACTCCGGATCGCTGGGGTCTTTTTTACTTCTTGAGACATCGGCAAAAGTCGGCTGTTTTTCAAGAGTCTGAAGATCAGCTAGTTTAAGCTCTGTTTCAACTACTTCAAAATCAGACTCGGGGTTACTTGAGCCTTCTTTAATTACAGTAGGATCAGAGAAGACGCGCAAAACATGGCAAATTGCTGAAGTTTCCCTAATATGACTTAAAAACTTATTTCCCAACCCCTCCCCCTTTGAAGCACCAGCAATTAATCCTGCTATATCTACAAATTCAACTGTTGCGGGAACAATGGGAGGCAAAGAATTCATCTTTTCCTCATTTTTGACCACCTCAGACAGTTTTTGCAAACGATTATCAGGCACAGGAACTATGCCAACATTGGGTTCAATCGTGGCAAAAGGAAAATTAGCAACATACGCCTGCTGACGCTTCAAAAGCGCATTAAAAAGCGTAGATTTACCAACATTGGGAAGACCTACTATACCTACACTAAGACTCATTTATTAAGCCTCCTTCTATAATAAAACAAGACAAGTCCCGCATACTCGCCCTTGCGACACAAACACGTAGTATTTGTGAGCAAGTAAGAGTTGTGCTAGGGCCAACATTGAGAAGGCCAACTATACCGACCGATAAACTCATACAAGTATTTTAACCTAAAATTGAAAATAATTCAGAAGATATAGATCCAGACTTCAAGCTCCTTCCTTTCTGTAGTACCAAATTTAAATCATCCTAAAGATCCTAATCACTTCTTCTTCATAAATTGGTTCTTTGGTCACCGGATCCCTAAAACTGTGGTCGGCATTTGGAATCTGATAGTAAGCTATGTTTCTTGAGACAGCGTCCTGCAAATCTTTCTTCACCATATCAATATCCCCAAATTTATCTTTTTCTCCTTGAATAATGGTAATTTTCCCTCCGAAACCTTCTAACTTAACATCCCCTGTTACATAACCCAAGATAATCACCTCGTAGCGCTTCTTTTCCTCAAAGTCCAAACTATCAAGATAAAAGCTGGCAACAATTCCACCTAACGATTTTCCAATCAAGCGAATGCGGGTAAATTCACTAGCTCCTGCAATTCTTAGCATTCTCTTAAGAGTCGAAAGTTCTTCTTTCAATTTTGGACCTGAGGAATGGTCCTCTCCCATCTCAAAGTAAGGAAAATTAAACATGATAACGCTATTTCCTCTATCTTTTGATACTTGAAAGACTTTTTGCATAAATGGGGAGCCAATTCCAACCGATCCGCCATGCAAAATCACATCCAAAGTTTGGGAGGCAGAATTATGAAAGTGAATAAAGCTTACCATTTTTTTATTCATTGTTTACATCATAATCACTCCACCAAGAATCTGCTACAAAGACCTAGTAAGAGCTTTCTCCCAGAAACTTAATAACCTTCGCCTTAGCCGATTCCGGAAGAAGATTAAGATTTGGCAGATCGCTTAAACTCATCCATTATCGCCTGAGAATATTCAGGCCAAGCTTTCTTTTCAATTTTTCTCATGATTTGATTATATCGATTTCTCTACAGAAGACAAAATGCACAAAAATATCACTCGCAACACCGGGTGTTGCGCAGGTTTGAACACTATTGAAGAACTCGTTCCATCCAAAACAACTCTTTGCAAACTATCAAATGAAATTGGTTCCCGTTCGTTTCTCATATATAAAAACGGGCAGTCTTATGAAGTTTGATGCTTTTCTTTCCAAAGTTTTATTGCATCCGCAAACATGGCGTCACCTACAGTTCCCCACTTAATGTATTCTGTAACCTCTTCAGCCGATACAAACATCCTCTCCCATACGTTTCCTCGATCAGGATCAGGAGTTTGAGGTAGCAGCTCTCCAAGTTCTACGACACAGCGCACCTGATAAAAAAGATCCCCTTCATCTTGGTTAGGATTTCCTGGCATCTCTGTTTTCTGTACCCCGAGAGGATAAATAATACCAGCTTTAACATCAACTTCTTCTAGTAACTCTCTGCGAACTGTCTCCTCGATAGACTCACCCTTTTCAGGTTTACCCCCTGGCAGTTGCCATTTCCCACTAGAAGATTCTCTGGCAATTAAAATTTCGCCTTTGTCATTAAACACTATTCCATAAACTTGAGTAATAGGTTCATAGTCTCTAAATTCCCTCTCAGGCATCCAGGTCATGGTAACTTGAAATCCTTTGTAATTATAAGAAGATTGTACGTAATCCATATATATTGGCAATTATACTATGAAATCAGTGTTTTTGTAGTAGAATACATTTATGAAACTCTTAATATTTGATTTTGATGGCCCGATAAATGATTTAACAAGTGCTAAAAAAGTCGTCGCTGATGATGTGGCAAAAGATTTAAATCTCAAATGGTCAAAGGAAAATTCATGGGAGTTAATTAATTATATAGATCAAATCTACGAAGCTGAAAAAATTTACAATTACAAAGAACTCATCAATAAGTCCCTAAGCAAAATGGCAGTTAATAAGCTTGTATATCTCTCTGATCAAGAAATCGATAGTTTCTCAGAATCATTTTCAGAGAAAATAAATAAGGTCCAATCCATAAGTAAAGATATTCAATCCATAATAAAAGAACTTAAAAGAAAGTATGAAGGCGTAAATATTTGCATCTACACGAGTCAGACAGAGTCAAATGTAACCAAGTTGCTAACAGCTTCTGGGATTGAGCTTAGACTTTTTGACAAAATTTATGACAGAAATTACTTTGAAGAACAAAAACCTTCAACTGTAAATCTTCTAAAAATTTGTGGTGACTTCAATGTGACACCAGAAGAGGTGACCGTAATTGGAGATAATGTAGCCGTTGATCTAGCACCAGCGAGCTACTTAAATATGAGGACAATACTGGTGAATCCGTTCGTCACTCAATCTATTAGTTCACTTCATGAAATTAAAGAGGTTTTAGAATAAGCTCTTTTACTAACCCACCAATTTGGGATAGTGATCCTTGAATAAAGTAACATGGGATTATCTCTGAAAGCTCTATGGATCGATTTAAGCGTTCTTGAGCCAATTCCCTTGTATCCAGCGGCATGAGTGGCATGCTCATGTTAAAAATCATTCCATTCACTAAACGAATGTCCTTAGAAAACTCCTCATATAGTAACCACTTTAGTTGATCTTGCGCATAGTTTTTCACAACTGGGGTTGCTAAATGATCTGTTACCAAAGGGATTACAATACCAGATAAATTCTTTTCCCTTGTCTTAGGAATAGATATTTCTCTCTCGCTCTCTACCCCAATATTTGCAAGTGCCTCCGCAGTTTTGTCTTCTAAATATATTTTCTGAGTTTGACCTACAAGTAATTTTTTTTGTGCAGAAACTAGAGTTTTCTCATCAGAATAGAGAAAGAATCCTAATTTATTTGTAAAATATAGCGCGGTAGAGGTTTTTCCTGCTCCTGTCAAATTTCCCAAAAGCAAGATCCCGTTATTCCCTTTATAAATTGAAGAGGAATGAATGGTGTATATGCTTCTTTCTTGTCTATGCCTTTCCAATATATATTCTGCTAGAACGATGATATCGGTGCTATTAAAATCTTTGCCATAAGTCCCACTAATAAAACTTTTCGATAACCCAAATTCAATCTCTTTGGGACCTAAAGAATTTATAACCTGCAAAGTAGCTATAATTTGACCTTCTTCCATAAAGTTAGGAATAAATCTGTAAAGAAGCTTATTCTCCAGAATTTCTTTCCATAATCTTTCTGAAGCTAAGCCCTTAACTTCTAGTTTTACTCCAAGTCCACATGATCCAATAATGTTATCTTGCATATGATTTATATAATTTAGCTAACTCTTCTATTGTCCTTGTCGTATTCCACCTTTCTTGGATATCTAACTTTGCTTGGTTCCTCAGTTTCTCTCTCAACGTATTGTCTTTCAAAAGTCTTTCCATTAACTCTGCTAAGGAGTTAATATTTTGTGGTTTAGCTAAGACAGCATTCCTTTCATCGTTAGCGAATTCTGGCATTCCACAGGCATCTGCTGTAATAACACACGCTCCGCAAGACGCGGCCTCAAGCATAGTCGTAAGGACCCCTTCTTTAGCGTAAGAAGGACACAAGAAAATTTTGGAACGATTGTATAAATTAAACAATTCTTCATTACTTAGTCCATCTTTTAGCTCAATGTCGTTTTCCAGACTTAATTCGCGTATCTTTTCTATCAAATTTTCTTTTTCAGGCCCCGAACCGACCATAACTAACTTGTTAAAATTAAGCTCTTTTGTTTTCAAAATATACAGCGCCGAGATAATTTCATAGATGCCTTTATGTGGTAATAAGCGACCAACATACAAAAAATCAATATCTCTTTTCAGATTTTCATCTCTAAACTTATTCGCGTCGATCCCGTTATAACATATATCGATACTTCTCCTTTTTAATTCTGGATATAAAGATTCCCATCCATCCTTAACTGACTTTGATACTGAAACGAAATTATTAGGTCGAACTAAAAATACTTTATCTATAGCTCGCTTTTCAGAGGGAACGCCATGCAAGTGAAGTACGTTTCTGAACCTCTCGGGAACAAATAGGCTGTCAGATAAAAGATGTGTTATTACTAAGTCATAATTAATCTCTAGCTTTGAATAAAAATCCATTGATTTTTGACCAAAGAAGATAGTCTCTTTATCCCAACGATACCAATCTTTTCCAGGCTCTTCGTCATAAATATTTCTTTGTTCGCCGCTCAACTCCAACTCATGAATGGTAATTTGTGGGTTATTTTTCTTAAAATCCTCAAATACAGATGAGTATTTGGGAGGTTTTGAAGTTAGTATTTCTATCTCAAATCCTAATTCACTTAGCAGTTCCGCTTGCTTTAGTGGAACTGTTTCTCCTCCGCCCAGGTAATAACTTAATCTTGGTTGATGAATAAGTATTTTCATAATTAGATTCCTTTGCCTGATTTTCCAATTAAAAAGTGTAGATAAGCTAAATTTAAATACTTTAATTGTTTGAGTTTATTTTCTAATTCAGAATCAACAATTCGTGAGGATTTCTGAATGTATGATCTAAAAAAAGAATAAGTGAGCGCAAGCAAGCTGTGATGTTTTAAAACATAAAACAAAAAATCCCGAGAGTCATAGTACAAAACCTTTATGGAACCCTTCCCTGTAGTTGCTGAAACTTTGTGATATGCCTTAGCGCTTGGAACTACCATCTGTTTATATCCTTCATCCGAGACCCTTTTTTGCCAATCAGTATCGCCGTAGTAGAGAAAAAATCTTTCATCCATCAAACCAATTTCTTTAATTACATTCGCTCTCAACATTATTAAGGCTCCAGGCAACTTTTTTACCTCGTAAGGCTTACTTAATCTCTTTGGCGCTTCGCTCTCCTTGATCCACTTTGGCATAGGTTTTGAACGAAATATACTTACACATCCACCTGATTGCTCAAATAGATCTTTTTCGTAGTATGAATACATTCGAGGACCTACAATACCTACTTTTTTGTTCTTCATTGCAAATGATACAAGTTCTTGGATACATCTTGATTCCATTATTACATCGTTGTTCATAGATAAAACGAAATCGACATTCCTATCTAGCAAATACTTAATGCCAACATTGTTACCTCCGCTATAACCAGTATCATCTTTCAAAAAAATATAGTGATATTGAGGAAACTCTCTCTTAATTTTCTTTGTAGAATTATCGCTAGATTTTCCGTCAACAATAACAAGTTCATAATTTTTATAAGTTTGCCTTTCTAAGGCACGTAAAGTCTCCTTCGTATCAGAAAAATTATTCCAATTAAGGATGACTATTCCTATTTTAGGCTTTACGCGTTTTTTACTTTGTACGTCCATAAACTATCATTGTATTTAGGTGAAAGTCTAAATAAAAGGTTAAAAGTATGCTTGATAATGTTGTAACAAATGAAATATAACTGCGGTTCAAAAGATAAGGTGCGAATATATTTCCAATCAAGTTTAACCTTTTCTCGCTTTATGATGTCTTTCATCTTTTTGTTCTGGAACTCAGGAAGTTGAAAGAGTGTATATGTATCACAGAAGATTCGCTTATAGACCTTCCAGTGCCCAATTAGTGAACTGCTTGGATGATAAAAACAATAAGCATCGTATCTAATACGGATGCACCCAGGCCCGTGTTTTTTATAAGTATCAAGGGTTAAATAGGTATCGTCACCTATGCGATCTTCTGGAACATTCCAGAGAGTTTTATTTCTCAAAGCGTAAAGTCTTCCATGAAAGTAGATTCGTGATTTTAATTCAAACTTCTGCGTAACAGCTGGCTGTGGATCTCTAAGTGCAATTTTATGAAAATGGCTAACCTCTTGAGCAGCAATTTGAGACATAGGATATCTAGAACGGACATCCAAAATATTTGTTATTAGACGAAGCTTAAAGCTATTTCCGTCATAATCTAAAGCCCGAGGGTATCCTCCTACTATCTGAAGTTCCTTGTTTTTAACAAGCTCTGAAAGCAATATAGATATGGCATTTTCTGCTATCTGGACATCAGCATCTACCTTAACAATGTGAGCCTTTTCGTCCTGAATAGCTTCCATTATCTTACACAGAGCTCTATTCATTCCTTTACCGCTGTGAAGTAATATTATTTTTAGTCTCGGATATTTTTTCTTGTATTTCTTAACTAGATCTACAGTATTATCAACACATCCATTCGCACAAATATAAGTAGCCACAAGTTGGAAATTTTTGTCGGCTTTTTCCACGGATTGAACTAGGCTTGAAAAGAATCTCTTAAGATTCTTAGCCTCATTGTAAGCAGGAGTTATTATATAGTATTTCTGTCTCATAGTGAATTTATTGGATATTTTACCTTATAGTGATAAAATTGTGAAACTTAGTCGATTACAAGGCCTTTATGGGAAACCAAAAACCAAACAACAGATATTCGCTCTTTGTGGTAAAACCTGATGCTATGAGAGACTTTTTAGATGTTACTATAACAAGTGACCTAGGTGAGCTTGGTTTAGACATTGTCAAAAGAAAACTTGTCACTTTTACCCAAGATCAGGCAGCTAGAATCTATGCAGAGAAAAAAGGTCTCAATTATTTTCCATTGCTGGTAGATTTTATGTCTTCAGGTCCATCTCTGTGCATGATTTTAAGGTGCAGCGAGGATGGAGATGCTGTCAAGGAAGCTAAGGGCTACCGAGACTGGGCTCGTCAGAACTTAAAACAACAAAGGTTTGAACTTACCCCCGATGACTTGAGACAATTAAATGAAGGTGAACATCCAATGCAAATGGAAATTACAAGAGAAATGGCTCTAGAAAATCTAATCCATGTCTCAGACGATTTCTGTGCACAAACACCTGTTCTTGCAGAAATTTTTAATCAATGGGACTTGGCCGAGATGAAAGATAGAGAGCCAGAATTATACCATATTATAAGTGAAGCTAAAAGAGAGGTAGAAAGACAAAGAGAGATAACTTTATATCACCCTTCCCCAGAGCGATTTTAATATGAAAACTAATCTTGGTGTCAGTATAATCATTTGTAGTCATAATAGCGAAAGAATTATTGAGAAAACTCTACGCACTCTAATTAAGCAAAAAACTTCACGCAGAAAAAATTGGGAGATATTATTAATTATTGATAATCGCTCTGATGACAATACTCTAAAGCACAAAAATATCATTCGCAACACCGGGTGTTACATTAGTTCATAAAGACTATTTATGCACTAGGATTGGCAAGCCAAAGTAATAATTCTCTCAGATTTTCTTAAATCTATCTTACCTATTTAAAAGTTGCAATAAGACTTATAAGGATTTTCCAAGATCAAAAGCGGTGGCACGGAGCGTAGAATCCTTCCATAATCGTCCCTCTGGGTTATAATTCTCACTTTCCTAGGGCTAGGCAAATGGAGCTTAAACCTGAAGTCCAATGTTGGGGATTGGCTTGTTTTATACTAACTGATAAACTAATATAAAGTTTTTTAACCTAAAATTGAAAATAATTCAGAAAATATAGACCCAGACTTCAAGTTCCTTCCGCTTTATAATGCCAGATTTAAATTGCCCTCAAAATTCCAATCACTTCTTCTTCATAAATCGGTTCTTCGGTTACTGGACTATAAAACCTGACCAGTAGCTAACATAAAGACCTAATCAGAACATTGTCGCGTAACTTGATAACCTTCACCTTGGCTGATTCCGGAAGAAGATTAAGATTTGGCAGATCGCTTAAACTCATCCATTATCGCCTGAGAATATTCAGGCCAAGCTTTCTTTTCAATTTTTCTCATAATCTAATCTTGCCAGCTATTCATCAAAATTAATATCACTACAAATACATCGATGTATTTGTAGTTAAAGTCAAAATATAAAAGATCTTGTCACAACACCACTGCTAATTAGGTTTTACCACCGGCAACGGGTTATTATCCAACCCTAACTGCACTCAATATCAGTCTCATAAAAAAGCTTCAAATCCCAACACAAATTCCTATTCGCTAACAACTAAAGTTCCTTTCATTCCCATTGCCCGGTGGTTTGAAACTGAACAGTAATACTCAAACTCTCCGGTCTTCTCAGCAACAAACTCAAACTCCGTAGTCTGGCCTGACTGAATAATACCGGAATTTACCTTCAGCTCATCAATAACAAAATCATGCATTCCCTCAACATTCTTTAAGACAATCCTGACTTTCTCGCCCTTTTTAACTTTAATCTCACTTGGTTTAAAGTAATACATGCCCGCCTCAACCTCAATAGTTCTAACCTCTTGAGAACCAGAAGTTGATTCTTCTTGATTCTCCAGGTTGCTAGTAGGTGCTACTTGATTATTTTCAGAAACAGATTTCCTGCCTCTTGTTCCAAACCATAAACCAACAGCAAGTATTATCACAAAAACAACTAAAACAAAGAGAAAAGGACCAAGACCGCCTTTTTTCACCCCTTCTGTTTGAACACTCTCGCTTGTTGCTTTTTCTTCCTCCTCCATATTTATCACCACCTTTCAACAAAAAGTGAAACCAGTACTCCTATCTTATCACACCCACGATACGAACCCTCTTTCCCCTATGCTAAAATACAAAAGAAATGACGAAGGAGATAAACTATCTGGGGTTTGGTCAAGGAAATAAAAAGATTATTTTCCTACATGGCTGGCAAGCAAATGGAAAATCCTTCCTGCCACTTGTTCCCCACCTTTACAAAAAATACAAAATATTCTTGCCAGACCTACCCGGATTTGGAAAAAGCAAGTTTAATCCTAAACTTAAATCTTCGTTTGACTATGCAGAAGAGATTATCAAATGGATTAAAAGTAAGAAGATAAAAAACATATACCTTACAGGGCATTCCTTTGGAGGAAAAATAGCAGCAATAATAGCTCAAAAAGAACCACAACTAGTCAAAAAGCTTATTCTCATCGCTCCTTCAGGAATAAAAAACAAAAAACTTTCAGTCTTATACAGAATTAAAGCCATAATCCCTCAAAGGATAATTTCAACTTTTTCTCCTTTTCTAAAAAGACTTTTGGCAAGCAGGGATTATAAAGAAGCAGGAAAGTTGTTGCCGCTTCTTAAAAATTTGGTAAAAGAAGATCTGCAAAAAAATTTCAGCGAGATAAAAGCACCAACCCTTATAATCTGGGGCGAAAACGACAAAGAATTAAATAAAGAAAACGGCAAAACAATTAAAAAACTGATAAAAAATAGCAAGCTTAAAATAGTGGAGGGAGATCACTTTCCTTTCTTAGAAAATCCTAAAAAAATAGCTAAGTTGATCGAAAACTTTATAGAAAATGGAAAAGATTAAAAAGCTAATTTATCTGCTTCAACTTGAAGAGTATAATACCGAAAGGTTTCTAAATTGGCTATCTAAAAACTCTATTGAGGACCTCAAAGAAAAGAAAAATCATTTAAAGATAACCTTAAGAGTCTTACTCACTTTCTTTTTAACCTCACTACTACTCCCCTTCACAAAAGACAAAAAAGCAGTAGCCATCGCAAATATGATAAATAAAAGAATATTCCAGCTAATTGAAGGACTGATATTTCTTGCCGCCAAAATAAAAATCAGCCTATACCCTGATCTTAAAAGAATTGTAATAACAGGAAGCTACGGAAAAACAACCTTTAAAGAATTACTAAGTTTCGTGCTTCAGGAAAAATTTAATATCATCAAAACTGAAGAAAATATAAATACAAAAATAGGAATAGCAAGTCTCATTTTAAAAAAATTAAACAAAAAACACGAGATATTTATCGTTGAAGCTGGCGCTTATCAAAAGGGAGAAATCAGAAAAATATGTGAGCTTGTAAAGCCAGATTTCGGGGTTATTACCATCTTCGGTATTATGCACCTTGAAAGGTTTGGAAGTGTCAAAACAATAAAGGAGGCTAAAAGCGAATTAATACCTTTTATCAAAGACAGAAATAAACTTTTTGTGCCCCAAGAGCTTAATAAATTCATAGATTTTGAAAAAAGCATTGTCAAAATTGGCATAATTCTAGGCTTAAAAGAAAGCGAGATAATCTCAAGAATGAAAAAGTTTAAAAATCCAAGTCACAGATTGGAGGAAAAAGCAATTAACTCTAAAATAACCATCCTTGACGATACTTATAATTCAAATCCGCTTGGTTTTGAAAGAGCGCTTGAAAAACTTAAAGATTTTAAAAACAGACAAAAAATAGTTGTAACCCCAGGAATCATAGAACTTGGTAAAAAGCAATATGGGGTCAACTACGAAATGGGCAAAAAAGCGGCAATGGTTGCCGACACTCTAATTATTGTGGGTAAAACAAACCGACAAGCTATCTTCAAAGGCGCACAAAAAGGAAAAAAGAAGAAAACTAAGATAATCACAATAGGAAAAGATGAAAACGTAGAAGAAATAATACCCAAGATTATAAGGCCGCCTGCTGTTATTCTTCTTGAAAACGAACTACCAGACCACTACTTTTGATCAAGAATTCGGCTCTTAAAAATCAAACTTAAAGAATCTTGTTGTTTTTTTCTTTCCAAAGCTAAATTAACAAGCTTGTCTATTAACAAAGAAGGTTCAAGTCCACTTGCCTTCCACAAATAAAAGGCTAAAGAGCCAGGAATTGTGTTTATTTCATTAGGATATATTGCCCTACTTTTAGGCTGATACAGAAAATCCATCCTTGCAACTCCCCAGCAACCCAGCTCCTTAAAAACCATCTTTGCCTGCCTCTGTATTTCCTTTGTTGCCTTATCAGGAATAGGAGCAGGCACAATACGAGAAAGACCTAACATCCCTTTCGTTTTTCCACCCTTGAGATATTTTTCTTCAAAGGACAAAAACTCCTCATCTGTTAAAACTTCCTCGCAAACTGAAGTCTGAGGATCATAACCTCCCAAAATTGAACAGTTAATATCCTTAGCACCACTTATACCCTCTTCAATCAATATCTTGTGATCAAACCTAGTTGCCTGCTTTATAGCTTCATCTAACATTTTCCTACTCTTTACTTTTCTAATTCCAACGCTTGAACCACAATTTGCGGGCTTAACAAAAACAGGATAACCAAGCTCTTTGTCTACCCTTTTAAAAACCGAGGACTTATCTTTTTTATACTCAACATCATAAAACCAAAAATATTTAACAACTTTCAAACCTAGTTTCTCAAAGATTTCCTTCATCAAAACTTTATCCATCCCTAAAGCGCTACCCAAAACTCCACTTCCGGTATAAGGAATATCAAAGAAATCAAGCATGCCTTGAATCTTTCCATCCTCGCCATAAAGCCCGTGCATTGTAAGAAGAGCCACATCTATATTTACTCTTTTCTTCAGCAAAATTCCCCCCTTCATTTCTATTCCGCCTTTCACAAAATCAACACGTTTATTCTGCTCCAAAACTTTCTTGACAAAATCCTTATAACTTTCCTTTCTAAGAGGCGGGCATAAATAAGCATTGTTGTTTTGATCAATATAAATAAGAAAGGGGTTGTACTTCTTTCTGTCTATCCATCCCCAAGCTTGAAAAGTGGTTACAATGGAAACCTCATGCTCAGCGGACTTTGCTCCAAAAATAACTGCCAGATTCAATTTAGACATCACCTTATAATATCATTTATTAGACATAAGTAAACATTCATTATGAGGGTAATTAACTATACCTGTATTCTTGCAAAAATCGGGTCTTGGTTCTGTATCATAATTCCTACAAGACTGAGAAATAGGATCAAACCTATCACACTGATAAACACCAACTATTCTTTCCCTTCACTGAAACATAACAATATCACTTCCAACCCTTTTTACAAAAGGAAATTTTTCCAGTTTACGCTTAAGTTCGTCAGGATTTGTCAACTCGGTGGATATCTTAAAATTAAAGCAACAATTGTGATTGCAACCCAAGCAAAGGTTCTCCTTCATTACGCACATATTATAACACGCAATTCAAGTAAATAATTTCAAAAATTAGTCTATCAGAGTTGGCTGGCCAAAGTCTTCTATCTTGACTGGAAATTCTTCAACTTTTAAAAGATTATCACCGTCAAAAGTGAGACGAATGGCAAGACCTTCTTTTGTCTTCTCGCTCCACATCTGGTCAAAGACAAAATTACCCAAACTATAAAAAATTCGCTTGCCTTTATATTCTTCCTGACCTTGAACCCAATGCGGATGGTGGCCAATCACCAAATCTCCTCCTGAATCAATCGCCAAATGCGCTAACTCCTTCTGCCTTGATGATATATTCTCTGTATATTCATTTCCCCAATGAAAACTGACGACAACAACATCCGCCAACTTTCTCTCAGATTCTACTTGTGATGCAACTTGAGACAAAAGTTTTTTATAAGCCGCCTCCCCTAAACCCACTTCATTAAAACCCAAAAAGGAAAACCTAACACCTTTTATTTCTTTCCTAAAAATATCAGCGCCTCCAAAACTTGCGATGCCTGCATTTTTAAGTATTTGTTTAGTTTGAGACAAGCCATCTTCACCGTAGTTTAAAGAATGATTATTGGCCAAATTACAGGCATCAATACCGGCAAAAACAAGCCCCAAGGTTCCCCTTTTATCACCACAAAAAACCATACCTGTTTCAGTCGGCTTGCAATTTTCAACAAGCGGCGATTCAAGATTGGCAAAAGTTAAATCGGAAGATTTCAAAAAATCTGCCACTTTTTCAAAGGGCCAGTTAAAATTATCCATCATAACCATTTTATAATTTACTTTGCGGGCAAGAAGAATATCACCAACTGCAATCAATGTTATCCTTTTGTCTTCAACAGGAAGAGGTGTTTTTAAAAATGAAGAAACAAGTGGTGGTTTAACTTCCACTTTCGTATAAGACCTAGGACCTAATAAAAGGCCAAAAGAAATACCCAAGACAAAAAGAAATAAAAAAAGAAGATAATTTTTATTCACTAAAAGAAAATATAGCATAACGGACATCAGACGTCAGCTGTCGGTCGTCGGATATCGGATATCGGACGTCGGATATCAGACGTCGGAAGTCGGTTGTCAAAGCTAATCAAAAGCTTGTATTTAGTATCTTGTATTATGTATTATGCAGGGAATACAAGTAGAAAGTAGAACTTAGTAAGTAGAAAGCAAAATTAATAAATAGTTAAAAGTTAAAAGAATTCGGATTTCAGCTATCAGTTGTCAGCTGTCGGAGTTGTTTGCTATCTTAATTCATAAATCTTAAATCCTAAATCAAAATTCTATAATCTATAATCCAAAATCTATAATCTAATTAGAAAGTTTTGACTTTTGATTTTTAATTTTTAATTTAATTTGTGATTTGGAATTTGCCTGCCCTGAATCTAATTTATTATGGTCCAGGGTTTAGAATTTAGATATTAGAATTTAGAATTTGGATATTGTGATTTGTAATTTGGAATTTGGAACTTGAAATTTGTTTGTAATTTGTGATTTGTAATTTGTAATTTTCCCTTTGTTTTTTGTTCTAACCTAGTAGGTAAAAGGCGAGACCCGCCCGCAATGCTTTCAGCATAGCTGATGCAGGCGGGGGTAAAAGGTAAAAGAAACCCAAGTAGAAAGTAGAAAGTAGTAAGTAGTAAGTAGAAAGCAAAATTCTATAATCTATAATCTATAATCCAAAATCTATAATCTAATTAGAAAGTTTTGACTTTTGAGTTTTGAATTATATTTTTGACTTTTGATTTTTAAGTTTTAAGTTAATTTTTCCTCTTGAGAAAAAATAAAAAAACAGTTTTAATATTTAGGTTATGACTAAATTTAAAGAATACTACGAGCGAATGATTGAAAATAACAAAGAAGCCTTTGAGAGCTTCCGCAAGATTCATCTTAAATATTCAATTAATCCTGAAGGCAATCAAGAAGAATTCAACAAAGAAGGAGAAAAAATACTTGCTATCATCAGAGAATGGGAAAATAAGCTTTGCAATCAAAGCGAAAAAGCAGGATATGCAAGCTATACGGGCCGCCTTTCAGAAAAATTTTGGGAGGAGATAAGAAAAAATTTCCCCAGAATTGATTCTGTCGGACTTGTTGTAAATTATCCCCAAAGAAAAGAAAAAGAAACTTTTGAAATAAAGAGAATCAGACTTAATTAATTACCCTCTCCTGCGGCAAAAGCTTGAAATCCTTGAAATTGTGAATCACTTTCTGCGCTTTTTTAAAATCACTTTTTCCATCTTTTGCTATCCCCACAACAGCCATTCCAGCTAAATGCGCAGCCTCAACTCCAGCTTCACTATCTTCAAAAACCAAGCATTCGTAAGGCTCAACACCCAATTTTTCAGCAGTCAAAAGAAAAATTTGAGGAGAGGGCTTATTTAAAGAAACTTCTTCGGCTGAAGTAACAACATCAAAATATTCTTCAAGCCCAAATTTATCAAAAAACTTCTCCACCATACTGTAATCGTTTGAGGTAGCAATAGCAGTTTTGATGCCCAAAAGTTTGAGATTTTTGACAAATCTCAAAAGACCCTTCCTCAGTCTGACTTTGTCAAACTCCTTAAGATATGCCTTTTGCGTTAAAGAAACAAGCTCATCAAGACTCTTTTTAGTCTTAATATTGTATCGTAACTTAAAATCTATCCAGTTTTCCTTTACCCCAACACCTGTCGTATGAGTAAAATCATCACCCGTTTTAACTCCTAAAAGATGAAGTACATAACGAAAGGCGTCAGTGTAATTATCTTCATCATCCAAAATCGTGCCGTTTAAATCAAAAATGACCGCTTTAAGCATTTTTGTTAAGTGGATAGACTTCAGTTTTATCAGGTAAATCCTTTACTCCAAAACCCTTACTTTCAATTTCTAACCTTATCTTATCCGCCTCATCAAAAAGGCCCTCTTTCCTTAAAGAATATCTTTTGCGAGCCAATATTAAAACTTCCTCAGGTACTTCTACCTTCGGCATTTCCTCAGTTATCTTAAGGCCCAAAACTTCATCAAAGAAAAGTAGAAGATCATACTTATCTAAAGAAGGAATATTGCTTTTAACTGCCTCCCAGACAATAGCCAAAGCAGAAGGAATATTCAAATCATCAGCCAAAGAAAGAAGAAACTTTTCCCTAAAACTCTCAAGTTTTTCTAGCTTTTCTTTTGAAAGTACCTCTCTTGAAGCCTCATCACGCAAGGAGAGAGTCTGTTGTTTTAGTTTTGATAAAGCAACTGAAGCAGCATCAAGCGCCTCCCAAGAAAATTCAAGACCTTTTTTATAATGCGAGGTCATAAAGAGATATCGTAAAGCCAAAGGATTATAACCTTTCTCTTTAAGCTCCTGAACAGTAATAAAATTGCCCTTGCTCTTACTCATTTTTTCTCCACCTTTTAAAGAAAGCCAGTCATTATGGAGCCAATAATTAGCTGTTTGATGGCCAAAAGCGCCATAAGCTTGAGCTATTTCGTTAGTATGGTGAACTGCAATATGTTCTTTTCCACCTGTATGAATATCAAATCTTTCGCCTAAATATTTAACACTCATTGCTGTACACTCAATATGCCAACCCGGAAAACCTCTGCCCCAAGGAGAATCCCATTGCATAATATGATTAGGCTGGCCTGTCACCCAAAGCAAAAAGTCCCAAGGGTTCTTCTTTTCTGGATCTACTTCTACTCTTGCTCCAGCTTTTTGCGACTTAAGATCAAGATTGGCAAATTTGGGGTAATCCGGAAATTTTGAAGTATCAAAAACAACACCCACCTTAGTCTTATAAGTAAAACCATTAGCTTCTATTTTTTGAATTAGCTTTATCTGATCTTCTATATGCTCTGTTGCGCGGCAGAGGACATCGGGAAAGCTTATGTTTAAGAGATTCAAGCTATCTTTAAATTGAGCGATATACTTTTCTGCCAATTGCCAGATATCAAGACCTTCTCTTTTTGCCCCTTTTTCCATCTTATCCTCCCCAGCATCTTCATCGGAGGTCATATGGCCAACATCTGTTATATTCATCACCCATTTGACCTTATAACCCAAAAGACGGAAGAAACGAACCAAAATATCCCATTGAGTGTAAGCATACATGTGGCCAATATGCTGATTCCAATAAACAGTTGGTCCACAAGAATAAATCCCCACTTCGCCTTCTTTAAAAGGAATAAACTTGTCTTTCTTATGAGTTAAAGTATTGCTTAAATAAATATCCATAACAGATTAAGACCAAAAACTTTTGTCATATTATATCTGATCCTTCTTAATTTATCACCACCACCCTTTAAAGGCCTGGCCTTTAAAGGGTAACCTAACCTGAAGGTGGCATTCTGGTTTCTCTACTTTTCTGCAGATCCTCGACATGTTTTTTAGATCCACCAAAACTAAATAATCTTCTTGAGGGTCGACTAGAGGGTCCTGAAACAGCTTGCCCAGCTTGTGCTTTTACCTCTTCTTCTCTTCTTTTGGCAATAGCTTCCATTTGAGCTTTCAAAACTTGCTTCTGTTCAACTGGAATTTCAGGATATTCTTCAAGATAAACTACCTCACCATTTGCAATTTTCTCCTGAAGCTCACGAACAATCTTTTCTATTCTCACCTGTCTTAATTCAGCCTCGAGTTCGCGTAGATGAGACATATCAACTTGCTCTTGTTTCTTCTTGTCCTCTTCAGAAAAGCCATTTTCCGAAACATCAAGAAAGGAAGAGGGTTGGTCAGACTTGGTTGGTGATTGTTTTTCAGAAGTTGGAAGAATCTGTCCTGCTGCTGTTTTTAATAGCTCAGAAGGCTCCTGCACCAGAGTTTGCGCCACCTTGATCGCGTTTTGCTTGGTCTGACTTGCTATTTTTTGGGCAGGATTTCCCATAATTAAATTTGTCTTCTTCCTTCAAGAGCCTGCGTCAAAGTTAAATCATCAGCATACTCAAGATCAGCCCCTGTAGGAATTCCCATACCTAAACGGGTTATTTTAATACTATCACTAATTTTCCTTATTTCCTTGGCCAAATACATTGCCGTTGCCTCGCCTTCCATATTGGGGTTGGTAGCAATAATAATCTCATCTATATCTTGGCTACTAATCCGCTTTAAAAGATCATCAACAAAAATCTCATCAGGACCAATATTTTCAAGAGGGCTGATCCTACCATGCAACACATGATAAAGACCTTTAAACTTTCCCGTCTTTTCAAACGCTATTAAATCAAGAGGCTGCTCAACTACCATAATTACTTTTCTATTACGAGAGGGGTCAGAACAAATAGGACAAGGATCAACTTCTGTAATATTTTTGCAAACTGAGCAAAAAACAGTCTTCTTTTTTAAATTCAAAAGAGACTCTGCAAAATAATCTAGCTGGCTCTGCGGCACATTCAAAAGATAAAAAGTAAGCCTTTGCGCTGTTTTGGGGCCAATGCCCGGCAATTTTTGAAAAGACTCAATAAGATTTTCAATAACTTTGGGTAATTTCATAAAGACAATTATAAATCTAAGGTGTCAGAGGAGAAAGCTCCAAAATCAGAGCTGAGTTAGGATCCATCCCTTCTACCACCTCCCAAGTGTCAGAACCTATATCCATCAGTTTTTCAGTCTTTTTTCCCTGAAACTCTTCTCGAGTGTATTTAAACTTCCTAAAAGGCAAATTAATAAATTTAATTGGAACCGCCTCATAATGCTTATTGTGAGGATCATAATTCACAAGCAAGAGGCGGGTAACTCCATTTTCCTCCTTGGCAAAACCTTTAACCCAGCTACCCAAGCCTGCAATATTAACACTATTGCCACTCATCTTATTAAGAAATTCAAGAGACATATAACGCGGCTTTGTTTCAGGAGTTCCCCATTTCTCATGAGTTAAAAGTCCCCATCTCCCCCAATATTTCTCAGGTCCAGGACCATCTTTTATCTCAAAGGTAAAGACTCGTCTTGCTTTTCCTTCAAGAACAGAATAAACCGCTAAATTGTGAATAGCTGAAAATGAAGTATCATAACGTTTATCGTTTTCCCCGGTGATTCCAAATTCCGTGACTAAAATCTCAATATTACTATAAGGTGGGTACTTTCCAAGAATTTCTCTCGCTTCCAAAAAGTCGCTTTCAAATTGAGACAAATCTAAGGAATAAGTATGATAAGAATAAAAATCAAAGCGCAGTGAGTTTTGTTTAACAAATTTCAGCAGTGGTTCAAGCCAGTTTTTGTAGTGACCAGTCGTTGCCGGACCGCCAATTCTAAAAGGGAGAACATTAGAAGCTCTCAAGGCACCATTATGAGTATGGTAATAAAGATCCAAATAATTTTTACCCCTTCCAGGCTTAAAGCTGCCAAAAAGATCAGGTTCGTTCCAAACCTCATAATAAACATCACTAATTGCAAGACTCGCTCGTCCACTGATATGTTCTACCAACTTTTGCACAACCAACTCCCATTCAGGCCAGTCTTTCGGTAAGTCGGTCACCGATCCAGAGGAGATAACAAGTGGCATATAAGATATACTGATAAAAGGCTTGGCACCTGAAGCCATGATATCTTGCAAGGTCAAATCTAATTGACTCCAATTAAAAACCAGCTTTCCATTCTGATCTCTGTTCAAAACTTTATAATAATCAAGAACGTGGTCAATTCTAATATACTCCGGCTTAAGTCTTGCAATTTGTGGCACACAACAGCCAAGCATTCGTCCATCTTCTTCCCCACCTTGCGCTAGATTTTTCCAAGAGTAAGTAGAAGTAGCGAAGGAGCTGCCGGCGTCAACGACTATATTCGCATTTTTGCCAAAAGCGCGGCTAAAAATTTCCACTCGGTTCTGAACGAGGAAAAGGGTTACAGGCAAAGCCAATAAAGAGGCGAAAATAAACAAAAACTTGCGAATATCAATTTGATGATCTTTCACTTTCACTAATTCATTGTAGACAAAAAAGGCTAAAAAGAAAACTGTAAGAAGTTATCTACCCAAACCAGAAAGAAGCCCAGTTAAACCCCCACCCATTTCCATCATCTTCTTCGCCGATTTTTTCTGGACTTCTTTAAAAGCACTGTTAATAACATCTGCTATGTCCTTTCTTTCAACGCCATCTATTTCCAGATATTCTATCCTCTGAGCGCCTGTTACCACCACCTTTACGCCATTTTTCTCCAAAGTCTCTTTGACCAAAGCAAGCTGTCGCTCTAATTCTTTCGCTTGCGACCTTAACTTACCCAGTTCCCCAATCTGTTTAAACTTATCAAACATAATTTACATTCTAGCTGCTAAAAATATTTTTAGCAACATCTACTAAACTTTCCTCTACTCCCGTTTCGTCGCTCGCAACACCCTTTTCTCCAATTTTTCTAACAGGCGGAGCGCTTAAGGAACAGACCACTCTCACCGGCCTACTTAACACCTTAGCGGCAACCATTTCCAATACCCGCCTGTGTTTTGCATCCTCAAGTTTTTCTTTATGAAATTTATAATAAACACTCAAACTTAAAGTTTGACCATCAAAATTTTCAGGTCTTGCAGCATGAAGTAAAGCTTCAACAGAAGCATTAACTTTACCCACCTGTATCAAAATATTCCGCCACATTTCTTCGCTAATCTTGCTATCTACAGGTTTGGGTTGCGTATTTTTTAAATCACTAACTTTCTTTTCCTTATCTTCTTCCTCCACCTCCATTTTATTCTTAGTTTCCGGCCCCTCTTTTTCGCCCTTCTCCTTTACTTCACCACACCACTTAATAATTGCTATTTCAAGAGGCAGATATTCAAAATCAGACAAAGATGACATTTCCCTTTTTGCCTCAAGCAAAAGTTCAATCAATTGAATTAATTCACTTCGTTTGAATAAAGCACCTTCTTCACCAATTTCAAGACTTCCAATCAGTTCATCTCTCAACCTTATAAGCAGCTTATCAAGCAGCAATTCCATCTCGGATCCCTCTTCTGAAGCTTTATTTATTGACTCAAGAAGAAAATCTAAATCTTTTTGAGACAAAGCTTGAACAAAATCATCCAAATCAAAATTTGCCAGTTTATCAAGATATTTTTTAACTTCCTCAAATTCAAGCTTTATACCCTCATCAATCAATTGCTCCAAGATTTTAGTTGCGTCGCGAAAAGAACCATCAGAAAAAGAAGCTATTGCCTCAAGGGCCTTCTTTTCAAATTTGATTTTCTCTCCCTTCGCTTTTTTCTCAAGAGATTCTATCAACTCAACTTTTGATGCCCTCTTAAAATTAATTATTGTCGTTCTTGACCTAATAGTAGGAATTAATTTTTCAGGATCTGTTGTTGCTAAAATAAAATATACATGGCTTGGAGGTTCCTCCAAAGTCTTAAGCAAGGCATTTGAAGCCTCAAGAGTTAACATATGAGCTTCGTCAATAATGTAAACCTTGCTTCTTGCTTTTGAAGGTGCAAGTTTAATTGATTCTCTCAAAAGTCTGATATCATCAATACCCCTATGACTTGCAGCATCAATTTCAACAACATCAATATTCGAGCCCTTCATAATAGAAAGGCACTGCTCACACTCGTTACAAGGCTCACCCAACTTCTTTTCGTTTTTCTCGCAATTTAACACTTTGGCAACAATCCTCGCAGCGGAAGTTTTACCCGTTCCTTTTGGTCCTGCAAAAAGAAGAGCATGGGGAATATTTCCCCCTTTTACCATTTTTTCTAAACTTGTTCTTACTTCTTCAAGGTCAAGATCAGCAATTTTCTGAGGCCTATATTTTAAGTACAAAGTCATACTCACTCTTCATGATGATGTCCCAAAAGATGCATTATTCCATGCTCCACCAACTGCCAGACTTTTTCATCGATCGTCGTATTATCCCTTTTTGCCTCCTCAACCGCTTGCGGATAACAAACCACAACTTCACCCAATTGAAGAAAAGAATCAGGCGGATAGACAAACTTGGGACCAACTTCACTTTCAGTAAAAGAAAGAACATTATGCAAACTATTCTCCTTAAGATATTTTTTGACAAGCTCAAGCATTTTAGGTTTACTTACCAAGGCGATAGAAATTTCAGCATCAGAAGTAACAGAATTTGCCAAAAGAAAATTTCTAACCTTCTTCTTTAAAGGCGGCGCTGACACAGGATAATTTGATGTTTTAAAAACTCTAACTCTAATCATAAAGAAAGAAAATCAAGCAAGCTTTTTGCGAACCAACTGCGAAACGGTATTGCCATCAACTTTATTTCCCATTTTTCCCATCACAAAACCCATAATTTTGCCAAAATTAGCTGGCGATGCGCCAAACTGCGAAATTGCCTCATCAATCACTTTTGAGATTTCTTCTTCGCTTGCCTCCTCAGGCAGAAACTCTTTTAAAATTGCCATTTCTTTCTCTTCAGCTTCTGCCCTTTCCTTTTGATTAACTTTCAAATAAGCTTCAATCGCATCTTTTCTCTTCTTGATTTCTCTTTTGACAACAGCAAGTTCTTCATCCTCTGAAAGTTCGTGTTGTTTACTAATAAATTCGTAATTCAAGGCTGAGGAAAGAAGCTTAAGAGTCTCAAGACGAACTTTGTCGCCTGCTTTCATAGCCTCACCTATTTTTTTGCTAATTTCTGGTCTAATCATAAATTAGGTTTTTCGCTCCAACCTCCCATCAAGTGATAATGAAGATGAAAAACTACCTGACCCGCATTTTTTCCATTTAAAGTAGAAACTCGAAATGCATCTTTAATCCCCAATTTTTCTGCAATCTCAACCGCCGTAAGTTGAATTTTTCCCAAAAGCGCTTGATCTTCAGAACTTGCATCAGAAAGATTTTCTATGTGCTTTTTGGGAACAATTAAAATATGAACAGGAGCTGAAGGCTTAATATCTTTAAAAGCCAAGATCTCTTCATCCTCCCAAACTTTTTCAGAAGGAGCCTCACCTCTTATTATTTTGCAAAAAATGCAATCTTCCATCTTTTGAAAGTATAGAAAGAAAAGAAACAATTCTCAAGAGGAGAAATTAATCTAAAACTTAAAATTCAAAAGTCAAAAATATAATTCAAAACTCAAAACTTAAAAGTCAAAACTTTATGATTAGATTATAGATTTTGGATTATAGATTATAGAATTTTGCTTTCTACTTACTACGTTCTGCTTTTTTCTGCTTACATCTCTTTTACCTTTTACCTCTCGCCTTTTACCTACTAGGTTAGAACAAAGAACAAATGGGAAAATTACAAATTCCAAATCACAAATTACAAACAAATTTCAAGCTCCAAATTCCAATATACAAATTCCAAATTCTAAATTCTAATATCTAAATTCTAAACCCTGAACCAGAATAAATTCGATTCAGGGCAGGCAAATTCCAAATCACAAATTAAATTAAAAATTAAAAATCAAAAGTCAAAACTTTATGATTAGATTATAGATTTTGGATTATGGATTATAGATTATAGAATTTTGATTTAGGATTTAAGATTTATGAATTAAGATAGCAAACAACTCCGACAGCTGACAACTGATAGCTGAAATCCGAATTCTTTTAACTTTCAACTTTGAACTTTTAACTATTTATTGATTTTGCTTTCTACTTTCTACTTACTACTTTCTACTTGGATCTCTCATAATGCATATATTGTCTTCCGAATAACTTCGACTGAATTCCGATAGCTTATAGCCGACAGCTGACGTCCGATATCCGACATCCGATATCTGATCTGCCTATTATGGTACTCTATACTGAAGAGCAAATCTTTTAACTTCAGAGACAATTCCCTTCAAAAACTTATCCTTCTCGAGACTTTTTCTAAAAGATTTCAAAAATTTGGCTCTTTTTTCCTTATCTTCGGGCAATTTTTTGTCTTTGACATAATCTACCACCTTTAAAATCCAACTTGCTATCTTTCTCATTTCTTTTTCCTTCATCCCCCTTGTAGTTAAAGCAGGGGTGCCAAGTCTTATTCCAGAGGGATAAAAAGGAGGAGCACTATCGTTAGGGACTGAATTTCTATTAACAATAATTCCTGTTGCCTCAAGTGCTTCTGCCACCACATTTCCAGATAAACCAAGAGGTCTTAAATCAACCACCAAAAGATGGCTCTCAGTCCCATCACAAACTAATTTCAGGCCTCCCTTTTTAAGCTCATCTGCCAAAACCTTTGCATTCTTTACAACTTGAGCACCATAGCGGCGGAAAGAGGAAGAATCAGCCTCAATTAAAGCCTGGGCTATACCTGCTGTTGTATTATTATGAGGGCCACCCTGAAGACCAGGAAAAACAGCTCTATCTATTTTTGAGGCAAGTTCAGGATCTTTTTTTAAACCCTTTTTCGTGACCATGATCATAGCGCCCCTTGGACCTCGTAATGTCTTGTGTGTTGTTGAAGTAACAATGTGGGCAAAAGGAACAGGATTGGGATAGGATTTAGCTATTATAAGGCCAATAACATGAGAAATATCAGCAACAAACCAAGCTCCCACTGAATCTGCTATTTGCGATATTTTTTTCCAGTTCAAAGCCAGAGGGTAAGATGTAGTTCCTATAATCATAAGTTTTGGCTTAACTTCAAATACCAATTTTTCAACTTCTTCGTAACTAATTATTCCATTCTCGTCTGTGCCAAACTGAAAAGACTTAAAAATTCTGCCCGAAAAAGTAATATCAGGGTGGCCATGAGTAAGATGACCACCAGAAGAAAGTTTTAGACTAACAACCGAATCACCAGGTTCAAGAAGCGCAAATAAAACAGCATCGTTGGCAGGCGAACCTGAATAAGGCTGGACATTAACATGAGCCACGCCAAAAAGCTTCTTTGCTTTTTCAATTGCGAGATTTTCAATTTCATCAACTATTTTATTTCCTTGATAATATCTTTTACCGGGGTAGCCTTCAGAATACTTGTTCATTAAAACCGAGCCAACAACAGTCCTGACCGCCTTTGAAGCATAATTTTCAGAAGGGATCATCATCAAAGTCTCCTTTTGCCTCTTTTCTTCCTTTTTTATAAGTTTTAAAACTTCATCCATATTAAAAATCCCGATGTGGCAAGCTAGACCACCTCCGAAGTGTCTTGAGCCTACAGACCAAAACTACTCTCATTTTACTACAAATACATTTTACTACAAATACATCGATGTATTTGTAGTAACAAAGCTATTTAAATCCTTAAAACATCCTCTTTAACCCTTTTCAAAAATCTGGGTTAAGACCTCAGAAATTCTAGCTTGTACTTCCTCAATTGTTCCTTCACCATTAACCATATACCATTTTAAACCTCCCCACCCCTCTTGCGCCATTTCGCGATATCCCGCAATTAATCTTCTGAAATAATCCTCACCCTGCTTGTCAAAAGGATCGCCATTAGTTTCAGCTGCTCTTCTTTTAATTGATGTTTCAGGCGAAATATCAAGAAGGATAACTGCATCAGGTTTCACTCCCTCCATAACAACTTCTGAGACTTTCAAGATTTGGTCTAAATCCCCGCCTTCAGCAAAACCTTGATAAGCAGCAGTTGATGTATGAGCTCTATCAGTTAAGACATTAATACCATTTGTCAGTGCTGGCTTGACCAAAGAATTAAGCCAAAGGTAACGCGCAGCAAAAAATAAAACCATCTGTCCTTCAGGACCAATTAGATTCTTGTCCCTTAAAGCAAAAATCAGCTCTCTTATTTTCTCGGAAGCTTCCACCCCACCCGGCTCTCTTGTTGTCAAAACTTTCAAGCCTTTTTTCTCCAGAAAATTCCTGGCGAGCTCAATTTGTGTAGTTTTTCCTGAGCCACCAACTCCTTCAAAAACTATAAACCTACCTCTTTCCTGATTCATAAACAATTAAAAACTAAAAATAAAGACTCGCAAAGCCAAAATCATATCAAACGGTTCTCCTTATATTTTTCGATAGTCCAGTTAAAAACAGGTTTGCCGCACCATCTTTCGCCCTCAGGACATCTTGGTCTTATCCCAGCTAACTTTCTCACCCCACAAGGAGCAAGAAGCATATCTACCGCTTCAGGTAACACTTCTCCCACCTGTTCTACCTGTTCAACCGAGACAAAAAAGATTTCCTCTTGAGCAAGATAACACAATCTTTGCTTCCATCTGTGCAAGAAATCAAACAAATCACCTGATTCAACTACCCTAACAGTAAGAGCATTTGGTAATAACAATAAAGCGTATTCTCTAGGAATCCCTATCTCAATAGCTTTTTCTACATTCGCAAAAACCTTTAACATCGTATCATCATAAAATTTTTTCAAATCAGGATTTCCTCTAACAACCAAGGGAGTAATATAATCAGGTGCCCCGTCGTATAGCATATCAACCGTTGGTGTTGCTCCAGGAGTCATTCTATGTCTTTGTCTCTGAGAATCAGCTGTGTGAGAAAGTTTCGTCGCAAAAGCAAGAGAAATTTGCCTCAAGCTAGAAGTCAAAGGATCTAACATCCCTATATCATAAACATCAGCTAATAATTTATTTCGCGAAGGAGACATAAGAAGCCTTAAAATTTCTTCGTCTGATATTTCAGTTAATGGGGCGGTAATAGCATTTCTGGCTGCCATTATCAAAACATTTCTATCAACGCCTTCCCGATTTAAAAGTAAAGATGTCCTCCCACCTAAAATTCTATCGAAATTTTCCTTCTGAGATCTTAGATAAGTATCCCCTACATTTTCCTTTTTTTCATCACGAATAGGAACTTCTAGCTCTTTCAAAAATGTAGGGTCATAACTAGCAACCTCCGCAATCATTTTCCCAATAATAAATCGCGCCTCGTCTGGAAAATGCTGCATCTGGCTTGCTCTAAAAAGTCGCAAAAGCTGAAGTTCGCTTAAAGTATGATAAAGAGTTGTAAATTGACCAATAGGAAGAACATATCTAGCTATCTCCTGACAAATTTTGGCAGTTTTCAAGTCCAATCTATAAGCAGTTTCCTCAACTTTAAAGCCACCTTCAGGATACATCTCTCTCATTCTTTCTGTAACAACAGGCTTTAACTTTTCCAAAAGCTTGAAATAAGATTGATTTGCAAAATAAGCTGCGCTTTCAAAAAACTGACGCTTTTCAGGGGATAATTCAGCCGGCACAAGATAGTTTCCCCTCCTTGCTTCAACATAGCGCTGACTCTGCTGTTCAGAATTATAAAAAGGATGAGCGTGAAAGACATCATGAATAACAGACCTTGTTGCGCCAATAATTTGCCAGGTAAAATAGTTATGCGACCTCGTGGTATGATGCCCTGCAGCAAGAGTACTTCTAGCAATAGATTCTGATTTTTCGTCCCTTCTTTCCTTCAATTGAGCCACACCAGAAGCGTAACATTGCACAGCTGTACTCACAGCTACATCTCTTGCTCCTAAAGGTTTTTCTTCAGGAGATTTGGAAACAAGAACAAGCCTTACCTGAGGAGGTTTCAAAAAGTGATTCCCTAATTCTATATAATTCGAGACGGTTCGCTTAACAACATCCTCTCTTTCATAAGCAAAATCTCGCTCCATAAATACAAGCTTATATCAACAACTTCTCACTGTGTCAAGAAAAGAAAACTCAAGCTTTCATCAAAAAAATTTATCTTCCACTTTTCTTTTCAATATTTTCCTGATATTAATATCTTAATGTTAATCATTGGTATCACGGGGACAAACGGTGCTGGGAAAGGAACTGTTGTTGAATACCTGGTAAAAGAAAAAGGATTCTCTCACTATTCAGTCTCTGGATATTTAACGCAGATTTTAAAGAGAAGAAAAAAAGAGATTAACCGCGACAATATGAGGGAATTAGCCAATGAAATAAGAGCTAAATTTGGTCCCGAATATATAGTAAAAATACTGTTCAATAAGGCAGTTAAAGCTGGTAGAAACGCGGTTATTGAAAGTGTCAGAAATCTGGGAGAAGCAAGATTCATAAAAGAAAACGGCGGCGTTATTTTTGCGATTGACGCCTCACCCAAATTTAGATACAAAAGAATAAAACTACGCGCCTCAGAAAAAGATTTCGTAACCTTTAGGCAATTTATAGAACAAGAAAGAAAAGAATTAAACAATAAAGACCCCAATTCTCAGAATCTCCTCTTGTGCATTAAAATGGCAGATTATAAATTTAAAAACGATGGTACAATTAAGGAGCTTTATGAAAAAATCGAAAAAGCACTCAAAAAAATCAGCTAAAGAGGTCTACAAAAGACCAAGCTGGGACGAGTATTTTATTGAAATAATGCATGCTGCCGCAAAAAGAGCAACTTGCGACAGGGGCAGATCTGCCTGCGTTTTTGTAAAAGATAAGCAAGTTCTAGTTACAGGTTATGTTGGCTCCCCTACTGGTTTTCCTCACTGTGATGAAGTCGGACATCAACTCAAAAAAATAATCCATGAAGATGGAACTATCACTGAACACTGCATGAGAACTGTTCATGCTGAACAAAACGCAATTTGCCAAGCAGCAAAAAGAGGGGTAGCACTTGAAGGAGCAACTGTTTATGTATCAATGACTCCCTGCCGAACATGCGCAATGCTCCTTATCAATATAGGTGTAAAAAGAGTCGTCGCCGAGAAGAAATATCATGCTGGAAGTGAATCAGAAGAGATGTTCAAAAAAGCAGGAATAAAGCTAGAATTTTTGAACGAGGAGGTAATGGAATACCCTAAGAAATAACAAGATAACAATTAACAAATTAACAATTTAACAAATTAACCCGAAAACAGGACAAAAAACAGAGAACAAAAAACAAAGGGAAAATTACAAATCACAAATTCCAAGCTCCAAATTACAAACAAATTACAATATACAAATTCCAAATCACAAGATTCAAATCTTAAATTCTAATATCTAAATTCTAAATCCTAAACAAATTACAATTATCCAACTCTTCAAATCACAAATTAAATTAAAAATTAAAAATCAAAAGTCAAAACTTTATGATTAGATTATAGATTTTTGATTATGGATTATAGATTATAGAATTTTGATTTAGGATTTAAGATTTATGAATTAAGATAGCAAACAACTCCGACAGCTGACAACTGATAGCTGAAATCCGAATTCTTTTAACTTTCAACT
>Ga0101944_10000679_pt1 | contig 92206 bp, 82 predicted proteins | sample DewCreD2012metaG_FD_75245 | JGI IMG/M metagenome (GOLD analysis project Ga0101944, IMG submission 75245) | Hot spring sediment bacterial and archeal communities from British Columbia, Canada, to study Microbial Dark Matter (Phase II) - Dewar... ... | reverse complement strand
CCCCCCCCCCCGCCCCCGCCCGAAGGGGGGGGGGGCCCCGGCCCCCCCCCCCCGCCCCCCCTCTTGGTCCGCTCCAACTTCCCCCCCCCCCCCTTGTTTTTTTTTTTTCCCCCCCCCGTTCCCCCCCCCCCCCCGATGCTCGAACCTGTAGGACCAGTCCCTCGGCTTCTGCACTCTCGGGCCCTCGGGGCCACAGCTTCCCTTTTCTCTCTCGCTCCTCCGGCGCGTCGCTCACACCAGACGAGCCCCACAGACCGAGACCGCACCTCGCCAAACTTTCTCCCACAGCCCGCAAACTTCCGTAGCGGGCCATCAGTGCATCGATAGGCGCCGATCCGCCCGGCTCGCCGAGTCTCTCTCCCTTCCCTCCTGCTGTCTCCGCCTCCGCGAGAGCGAGCCGGCCTCAACCATCTTCGCAGCCTCCTGGACTCCCCTTCGAGATCGCCTGCGAGCAGTGCCCTCCCGCCGTGACGGTCCTCCGCGGTTTCCACGGTAAGCTCCTCGACCGCCCGGTCCTCATCGAAGCCCCTTGGCTCGATGTCGTCGTCCGCGGGGAAGGGGAGGGGGTCTTCTCCGACTTTCTCCGGGCCGTCGAGGACCGTTCCCGAAACGCCGACCGCTGGACGGTGGGCGGCATCGTCACGCGAACCGACGGCCAGACCCTCGCCACTCCGGTCACGGCGCCGATCGAGCACATCGCCGCGATCCCGGCCGATTCGAACATTCTCGCCTCCTCGACCTATATTTGTCCTTCCAGCTCCGAACCAGGGTCGCCGTGCCCGACTTCGCTCGCGTCTGCCTCTTCCTCTCGAGCTACTGTTCTCGACGCAAATTCTGACGTCATTATCGTGTCCGAGACACGATCACGATCGTCTGCGTGATCACGAACCTGTTTCGTTATCACCACAAGCGACTTCTTCCTCCTCACCGACTAGGAGCCAATCGCCTGCCGCGAAACGTTCATCGCCTTCTGCGAGGAGCTGGTTCGTCGCGTTCGCGTAGTGTTGTCGGGCTTCAACACTCGGACCACCGACACCCTGCGGGACGAAACCCTCCTGCTGCTTTCCCGCAAAGCCGGCCTCCTCCGCGTCCTGCTCCGCACCGAGGCAGCTGCCCTGGAGAAGCTCGACCGCTTCTGCAAGGAGACGGCGTTTGCCCAGAACAAGAATGCGACCGAATTTCTCAAAAGGCACTGTATACTCACCGCGTATCCGCTCATCCTTGACCTCGCAAGACAGTCGCACGCGATGCGCGAAGCGGCTTTCGTCATATACATTCCGTAGTACCTAGACGTGATGATCTGATAAATATATGCACCCCGATCGTTCATCACACTTCACAACGAGATCGACTACGAGGTCTCGATGGTCGTTTTTCGAACGCACAATGTAGTCACCCCGATCGTGACGCCCGATGCCATGGATCGCACCGAGCTTCTCGATCGCACCATGTACAACTATCGTCGGTTCCGGATGCGCAAGGCATTCTCTTCCTACCCATGGCAACGTGATCCGTTGCGGCGGCGCTATCCTCGTGGCTGCCTCGAAGCCTCTCTCGACGTCGGCTTCAAACCACAGGGCTACGACCGCAGCCGGGGCCGGGGCAGGTACTCGGGCCGGCAATCGAAGACCAAGGGCGACTTCCGTTTCCCTCGTGCCCGCACCCTCGAGCGTGCCCGGGTCGGTGATTGGAAGGCGCTCGCCGAACGGCGGCTCGAGAAGAGGCTTTGCACCGAGCGCACGCCACGGCGCGTGACGGCTTGCGGCGGCAGCCCCGAACAGCTCCCCGAGGTGGCCGAGACGAATCCACCCGTGCCGTATCCGAGCGGGCCGACCGAATCGACTCGAACGCCACCCTCGAGGTTCTCGCCGCGATCCGAACGAGGGCAGGGGAGGCGACGGTCGCAGTCTTGAGCCGGCGGGCCGCTCCCGACGCCCGCCTCGCCCGACCGATCGGCGACCTCGTCCCGGTCGCCGCGGTCCTCGCTGTCCATATCGCTCTCCTCGACCTCGCCGGCCTCGTTCGCGCGCCCCCGTTGTTCGGCCCGTGCTCGAAGTGCTTGACGGCCCCAGATTCGGGTCAGGGCCGACTCGCGCTCCACGAGCGCTTCGAAGGCCCGACGAGCTGCCTTCTCCCGGGGTAAGGGCGCGACGAGCGCCGACGGCGTCGGGTCGACCCGATCGAGCGTGTTGCCGAGCGGCAGGATGTGGACCAGCGCGTCGACCAACGCGTTGCACACCTCCTGCAGAAGGCAGGTGGCGCCGGCGGATGATCGTTCCCGGCAACGAGGCCGGCACGAAAACCGTGCGGCCGTCGATCTGGGACAGCTACACCCGCTCGTCGTAGCTGGCGAACAGCACGAGCTGGGTTTTTCTTCTGGACGAGCTCGCGGATCGCGGGGTTGTCGGTGTTGCCCCCCGGAACGCGTTGCGCCGCGAAACGGCACGGCAGGCCGAGCTCGTGCTCGAGATAGCGGTGCACACCGCGGGCATAGGTCACCCCGGCCACGATTCCGAACGTGGCGGTCGCGAAGAAATCCCGGGTTACCGAGCGCCAGAGAGCCCACGAGAGCTTCAGGGTCGTAAGCCCCTCCCACTCGATGAAGGGCTCGGGATCGAAGCTCAGTGGCTTCCCCAAGGCGCGCAGGAACTCGGCCGTGCCGAACCGGCCGAAGGAGGCCACGAGCCAGGGCTTGGCCAGCGTCTCGCACAAGCTCCGGCCGACTCGCGATAGAGGCAGATGTTGACATCGACTTCGCCGAGTTTCGGAACCTCGGAGAGGTGGCTGCCGAGCGGGAAGAGGAGAATGACCTCGGCCTCGATCCCCTCGACGAGCCGACGGACTTCGGCCAGATCCGAGGGCATGTTGAAGCTCTCATAGGCGGCGCGATGTTGTCGACCCTCGGCTGCTCGCCGGCCTTGCGGACGCGCGAGCGGACCTCGAACTCGCTCCACAGCCGACAGATTGCTCGGTCGGCCGCCTGCCCTTGATCTTCCTCGATCGTCCACGGCGAGAACCGGCGCAGATCGACACCCTCGGCGGTCCGGCCGCTACCGATCGTCTCGGCGATCGAGCCAGTCACCGCGACCGCGGGCAGATCCGGGTCGAGCACCGAGCGGACCAGCTTCATCGCCTGCTCGGTATCGAGCTTGCCGAGCTTCCTCCTCGCCGAGCAGGTACGGGCCCAGCTGGATCAGCCCCTGGACCGTCTCCCGGTGGTACTCCGCCGGCTCGTCCGGATCGATGAACGGCCGCTCGACGTCATCCTTCATCGTCCCCTGAAGCCGGTCTGGTTCTCGAGCTCGAGCGGCGCGGTCCTCCCGTCGATCTCGCCGACCATCTCGAGAGGGCGACTGCTGTGATCCTCGGATGCACCTCGCTGCGTGGTCTCGCCGAGGAGACTACCCGGATTCTCGAAGATCTGACCGGCTACGATCGGGTGATGGCGCGCCGCCTCGACACCGACGGTCGCGGCGAGGTCTTCGTCGAGCCCTGCGAGCCGAAACGCGAATTCTATCTCGGCAACCGTTACCCGGCCTCCGACATCCCGCAGATTGCCGGTCGCCCGCACGAGTGCAACCACATCCGTGTTCTCCTCGAAGTCAACGCGCGGCAAGTCCCGATCGAACCACATCTGTGGCCGCTGACCGGTCGCGACCTCGATATATCGGCGCAGCATCTCACCGATCGATATCTCGTACCTCGAGAACATTGACGTGCGCAGACGGAGCTCTCGGTTCGTCGCCTCGACGGATGCACGAAGCGATCGCGCGAGAGGGGGATTGGCGTTCGGCCCCTTTTCTCCCGCCGGTAGGGCCGAGCAGCGCGGCACTCCTGCTCGGTGGTCGGGTGCTGAGCGTTGGCGAGATTCCGGGCACCGTCGAGCTGCACGAAATCGGAGCTTGGCCCGACACGACGCGACGGGAGGAACTCGTGGCGACGGCCTCGTTGAGCCTGGACGAGCCCGCCTTCGAGCCTCTGCGGGCCACCGCGAGCAGACCGCTCGCGGTGGTGGTCTCCTCGCTCCCCGACGAACGGCTCTCGTGGTTCGGACCGAAGGGGGTCTCAATCGGCGGTGGCGCTCCCTTCAAACCGGTGGGAAGAGGGCGACAGCCCGGACGATCTCTCGCCCCGCCGCTCGTTCGCCACGTGGCGCCAGCTCGTTCAGGGAACGACCGATCCGTGGGTCCGGCCGGTCTCGCTACCGCTCGGCTGATCGGCGACACGCTGCCCGATCTCGTGCTCCCGTTCCGCCCCGTTCGACTCCTTATCGCCCAGGACCGGCTCGACCAGATCGGCCGCCAACTCGACATGGCCGAACAGCCGGTGCCGATCGCCAGTGCCCGGGGCCGTATCCTGATGGCCAATCGTGGCCTGAACGCGCTCTTCGACAGCCGGTGTCCGGCACCGCACCGTCTGGACCAGCGGCCCGCACGGGGTTGCACGAACTCGTCGAGGAACGCCACAGCTGGCGCGTCGAGGTCGAACTCGCGCACGAGAACAACGAACGGATCCTCCTTTCGGTCCGGGCGGATCCGGTCCTGACACCATCCGGACGGATCCTCGGCTTCGTCCTGTTGTTCTCCGACCTCGTGGGGAGCGGACCCTTCAGGCAGCGCGCCATCGTCTCCAGGCCGATATCCTCGAGCGTCACCGGCTCATGACCAACTGTCTCAAGATCGAGATCGATCTCCTGTTCCTCAGGCTTCTTCTTCTCGATCGTCGGTAATGTCCAGCTCGCGGCGCTCGCGATCACGGATGGCACCGATTTGACCCGTGTCTTCGATATGTTCGAGAGCGACCGCTCCTCGCTGAACCGTGCTACGGCACTGCTCGAGCAGATCGTCTCTCACACGAGAGAGGGGACAGACAATCGGCCCGATTCCCGTTCGAGGCCGTGGCCTCGGCCAACGCGATGTCCCGTCGGACCGCCTCGCGGGCCACCTCCACGACGGCGTCGAACGCGATCAGCCGAAAACCGGCCCGGCCGACGACCCGCCGATATTCGACCTCGGCGGTAGCCAGATCGTCGAGCGCAGGAAAGGCCTCCGCCAGGAGTCGCTCCGGTTGATCTCGAGCGACCACCGCGATCCGTCGTCGATAGGCCTCGTTTCCGTCGAGGATTCGCAACGGCGTGCTCGAAAAGCGAGAGGCGAGCACAGCGACGTTCCGAAGAGCGCTTCCGTCCGATCGGGTTCGGGTCGCACGATCTTCCAGAGCAGGGGCAGATGTGCGTACTCGGCGAGTGTCGACTCGAGCGCCCGGTAGATCTGGAGAAAATCGAAGCTTAGCAACAGACAAACCAACGATCGGACGCGACCGGTCAGGAACTCGGCGATCACCCCGGACCGTCCCGCCCAACGATGCAACTCGCGAGTGCCTCGTCACGACGCGGTGCCGAGACCCCTCACCGCGCGATCGACCCGGCCGTCGCTCTCTACGATGGTGCGACCATCTCCCGAAGTTTATTTTCCTTCCAGCCGATTACCGCCACGGCAACCGTCGAGTATCCAGATAATGGACGCTGCGCGGTGGGGCGGGCGGGGCCGACGGCGAGAGCCGTACTCCATCTTCGACCAGATCGACGATCGCCTGAGGATAGACCAGGAGAGCCTCTTTGAGGGCTTCCTTGAATTTCGCGCGAAAATCCCGTTCCCGGTCGTAGTTGGGCCCGAATGCCTGGTGGAGGCTCTTCCAGCCGACCCGAGTCGGCCGTTCGAGCGCGTGGAGACGATAAGCGAGCCAGAGATAGACATCGAGGGCCAGACTCTTGCCCGCGAGAGCCTTGATCGCCGGTTCGAAAAGAACCGCCGGATGTCGGATCAAAGCCTCGTAGAAGCTTTCCGAGAGCTGAATCAGCTGAGGAAACAGTTCTTGCTGTCGGCCGCCACCCTCGTCCGGTGGCAACAGGTTGAAGGAACCGCGGATGATGGTGTCCTGCCAGCGTTCCTTGCCGTTCGGTCCGACATAGGCCACCGTGACCAGCGAACGCTCGATGCGCAGCGCCTGCTCGCGGGCCGCCCGATATCCCTTTCCGGAGGAGTCGACCCCCATGGCGCGGAGCCAAGCATGCATCGACCGGCCGAGTTCGACCTGGCGGGAGCGGTTCCGATAGGCCTCGTTCTGCAGATAGATCATCATCAACCGGCCGGTCGCCCCGTAGGGCACGCCGTAATACCGTCCCTGCTCGTCTTTCGTCGGTTGGATCATCAACGTCGCACCCTCGCCGTTCGAGCGTTGCCAGGCGAGATCGGGTTCCGTGCGGCGATGCGGCAGGTAGATCGTGCAGAGGATCGAATGGAGATGGGTCGTGGCGGCCGGGTTTTCGGCCTCTTGCACGAGGATGTCGGCAGCCAGACGAAGCTGGGCTCGTTGCCTCGCGTTGCTCGCCCGACGCAGCGCCGCGTCGAGCCCTTCGCGCATGATCAGTTCGTGTTCGGCAGCCATCGAACCCTGCCGTGATCGACCGTCCGTCCTTTCCCGATAGCAGCCTGGGCTGCCGTTTGTCGATTCGGGATTTGGTCGCGCCGAAGGCGGTTTTCTTATTTTGAGAGAATCCTTTTTGATTCCTCTAGAGTGGCGCGACCAAATCCCGAACTGGCCGCGACCAAATCCCGAACCGCAGGCCGAGTGCGACCAGATCCCGGAGGACGACCCGGCGACCGATGAACCGCTTCGCGACTTTCTCCCGGAGGAGAGCGACCTTCTCCCGAGGGACGAGCGGTGGGCGCGACCAGATCCCGAATCGTCCGCGACCATCTCCCGGAGGACCGTCGAGGGTCGGTCGCGAGGAGCGGCGAGGCGCGACCAGATCCCGGGGAACATCGTCTTATCACGCGACCGAGTGCCCCTGCCGAGGGGCCGTCCGGCGATCGCATCGATCCGGATGGTCGGTGTTTCCGGCACACGTTCCGTGCCGACCCGGTCAACCCGGTCGCGCACCTCGGTAGGCCCGTTGCGCGCTGCTCTGGAGCTTCCCTTGCCTGTCACTCGGAATGTGCATATAGGGTTTCACGCCGAGGAAGAGCGACGTGAGCGGCAGTCGATGCGAGACGTTACAACGGTTAAGGTTGACGTTCCGTCAACCTCACCTTCGACACTCAACAATGCATCGGTGGACGTCGTCTCCTTCTTCGCTGTTCTTTGGCGGCGCAAGTGGTTGATCCTGCTGATCAGCCTCGTCGGTGCGACGATCGGTTGGGCGTACGGGAAGCACCGCGTGCCGCTCTATACCGCGAGCACGCTGATCGTCGTCGACCCTCGCGAGGATCGCGTGCTGAACATCGAGAAGGTGGTCGGCCGTCTGCCGGTCGACGAGAAGATCGTCGCCACCGAAATGGGGGTGATCACCGCACACGCCAATCTACGGCGCACGGTCGAAGAGCTCGGTCTCGTCAACGATCCGGAGTTCAATCCGTTGCTCCAGGCGGAGCGGTCAGGCCGGCTGCAGCTGGATCCCCAGGTTCTGATCGAGCGGATCATCGGTCTCGTACCACGCGACTGGTTGGTCGCGATCGGTGTGGCCGCCGAGCCGACCACGTGGCCGCGCGAAGCCGAGGTCGTCGACCAGCCGGTCGAGGACCTCGTCGCGGCGGCCCTCGCCGAACGCCTGCGGGTCGCCAACGACGGTGTCTCCTACCTCATCCACCTCGAGGTCAGTGCCGAGGAGCCCGCGAAGGCCGCGCAGATCGCCAACCACCTCGCCGAGGTCTACATCGACAACCAGCGGCGCAGCAAACTCGGAGCCACGGGCCGGGCCTCTTCGTTTCTCGACGAACGGCTCGAGACGCTCCGCGCAGAGGTCGAGAAGGCGGAGCGGGCGGTCGCGACCTTCCGCGCAGAGCAAGGGCTGCTGGACGCCCGCGGTGTGACTTTGAACGAGCAGGAATTGAGTGAGCTCAACCGAGAGCTCATCGTCGCACGGGGCGAACTGGCCGAACGCCAAGCCAAGCTGCGGCTCGTGCGCGAGCTCAGGGCGAGTGGTCGGGGGCTCGATGCGATCAGCGACATCGCCGCTTCACCGGTGATCGTCAATCTGCGCGCCCAAGAAGCCGAGCTCGCCCGTCAGGAAGGCGAACTCGTCACGCAGTTCGGCCCACGCCACCCGAGGATGGTTCAACTCGAGCGCGACCGTGCCAATCTCCAGGCCAAAGTGCGCGCGGAGGTCGACCGGCTCGCGACGCAGCTCGAGAACGACGTTCGGGTCGTGCAGGCCCGGGTCGCGACGATCGAGAGCCAGCTTTCCGGTATCAAAGGCCGCTCCGCCCGCGACCGGCAGGCCGAAGTGAAGCTCAGGGAGCTCGAACGGCAGGCCGAGGCGGCCCGCCAGCTCTACGAATCGGTCCTGCAACGCTCGAAAGAGACCCGAGAGGAGGCGCGGTTGGTCGAGGCGGATGCGCGGATCGTGAGCCGGGCGACGCCGCCGCTCGCGCCGAGCTCGTTCGGTCCCAAGGTCTACCTGCTGGTCGGTCTCACCGGCTCGCTCCTGATTTCTTCCGCGCTCGCCTTCCTGCTCGAGAGTGTGGGGAAGGGACTGCGCAGCGCGCGCGAGGTCGAACGACTCACGGGGCTGCCGATGCTCGCTCTGGTCCCGGAGATCCCGGGCCGGCGGCGGCACAAGCCGCATCATTACCTGCTCGAGAAGCCACTTTCGGTCTACGCCGAAGCGATCGGTGCATTGTTCGTCGCCGTTACGGCGACCCCGCCGCGACCCGGCGGCGGCAGTGTGGTGCTCGTCACCTCGAGCCTCCCCGAGGAGGGCAAAACCACCCTCGTCGTCTCACTCGGCACCTTTGCCGCGCGCTCCGGCAAGAAGGTACTGCTGGTCGATCTCGATCTACGACACCCCTCGGTTCACCGTAACTTGGGCTGGCAGCTGCCGAACGGTGTCCTCGAGGTGCTGCGCGGCGAATGCACCCTCGAGGAAGCCATCCAGACCGACGAGGAGACCGGCCTCCATTTCCTCCCGGTCAAGGGGCAAACCGTGAATCCGATAGCCCTTTTGGCGAGTGAGGGAATGCGCGATTTCCTAGCCCGATGCCGAGCCGGCTACGATCTGGTGATCATCGACACAGCTCCGGTTGCCAGCGTCACCGACGCACGGATCCTGGCCCCGCTCGTCGACCAGATCATCTACGCCGTGCAATGGAACAAGACCCCGGCTGCGCTCGTTCAGGACGAGGTTTCGGCACTTCATGAGCTCGGTGCCAATCTGAAGGGGATCGTTCTGACGAGAGTCGATCTCGACAAGCATGCCAGCTACGGTTATCCCGACAGGACAGGATACTACAAGAAGTCGCAGAAATATTATTTGAATTGAGAGGACAATCCCGTACGCAGGGGGTCACGTCTCGACCGGCGCGGACGAAGGATACCGGACCGGAACCCTGCGGACCGGCGAAGATCAGCGTGATCCGCTCACCACGGCAGTTCGGCCGAGAACCGTGCCGGCCGCTGTCGGACGACCGATGTCTGCCGGGGGTGGAGCCGGCGACAAGGTGAGGAGCCCTATCACCAAGAAGAGTTCCCATTGATAGGCAAGGTCGTCCGAGAGCATTGCACGTACGACCGATAGACTGGCGAACAACATCGTGATGCTCAGATAGAGTGGATCCTCGCGCAGGCGTGCGATACGAATCTTGCGCGCCGCCGACCACATGAAGAACAGAAAAAGCAAGAAGCCGATCAGACCAGTCTCCGACAGAATCTCGAGCACGATGTTGTGCGGATGGGTTCCCGGGATCTCCCTCCCTTGGAGATAGAGGGAAGAGAAGCTGCCGATGCCGGTCCCGATCAAAGGAGAAGAGGACCAGAAAACGATAGCGTTCGACCAGTAGTTCAGGCGTTCGAATCGCACACCGCTCCCGCCGTACTCGATGTAGCCGAGAAGGTCGAAGAAACGCTGAATCGTCGCGGTCACATGGCCTGTCGAGAGGATATAGGCTAAATAAGCAGCAGCGATGACGACCAGAAAGAATGCGGCGATCTGCAGACGCTGAACATGCAGCGTACCACGACCGATCCGGGGAGGTACGATCAGAAGCGGAACCAGAAGGGAAAGACCGAAGCAAAGCATCGGGCCGCGGGCACTGGCGACGAGGAGAAACGTCCCGAAGATCAGGCTCGAGGCGATGCCGAGGATCTGCCGGAGGCTGCCCAGCGGCGAGGTGAGAGCGAGAACGAGGGCGAACGGGCTCGCGGATGCTACCGGGTAGGTCCAGGTGAGATAGGCGCGTGTACCCTGGAAAGGTCGGTAGAAGCGGAACGTGCCATGCTCGAGGTATATCCACAGGCCGTTGATACTGAAAAGCAGTCCGACGCCGAGCAGGAAAACGAACAAGCGCTCAATCCGTCGGCGATCGGTCGTGAGAACGAGAGCTCCCACGACTAGGCAGTAGAGGTTGAAGGTCAAATTGAAGGCGACGGAGCGGACGGCCAAGGTCCTCCCCGGGCTCCAGAGCATGCTGAGGGCCAGCCAACCGAGGAAGAGGAGCGCGGTGGCGACCACCAGAAGGCCGTCGCGACGCAGGCCGTTTCGCCAGAGGATCCGGACGGCGAAAGGCAGGCTCACCGCCATGAGGGCAACTGTCTCGTCGAACGGCAGATTCGGTAAGAAGGGCTTGAGGTTGTTCGAATAGAGGAAAAAGCCGAAGAGGGTCTCGAAGGAGAAGAGGAACCCCAGAACCCCGGCGAGACCCCTACCGATCACGGAGAATGGGGTGGGGCGCAGGGGCGGCGCCGGCGCGTAGCCGAGCTTCCGACCCGCCGGAGCCATGCGATCGATCGGCACGCTCATGGCAGGCGCAGCCTGGGGATGTCGATCACCGGAATTCCCGGTGGCAGACGGCCGAGGAGACGGGCCGCGGGCTTGTTGAGCACGACCAGCCGTGCACGTCGGATCGCACGGTCGAGATCCTCGACGAGAGGAGGGTGCAAGAGCTCCGGATGGCCGGTGGCGAACGCGAGATCGGCATCCACCGACGGCTCCGGGCCGAGATCCGGATCGACCGCCTCGAGCTCGTAATCGGCCCGAAGAAGCCGATCGGCGAGCGCCAGACCGGCGCTGCCGCGTAAATCGTCGGTACCTTCCTTGAACGACAAGCCGATCAAGAGAACGGGCCCGGGTGGTGCGACAGCAGCCCGAATCCGCTCGAAGAGGAAATCGAGATGCCGGGCATTGCTTTCGGCGATCGCCTCGAGAACCGGCAACACGAGACCGGTGTCTCTGGCGAATGTCGAGGCGGCTCGGAGATCCTTGGCGAGACAGGGCCCACCATAGGGGCCGCCCGGTCGCAGATAGGCCGGAGAGAGGTTGAGCTTGTGGTCCATGAAGAGGAGATCGGCGAGGCGGCCGGGCTCGACACCGTTGGCGACAGCGATCCGGCCGAGCTCGTTGGCGAAGGCAACCTTGAGGGCATGGAAGCAGTTGTCCAGGAGTTTGGCACTTTCGGCGAGTCGGAACGAGACTTCGAGCAGCGGCGCTCGAAGTCCGTCGTAGATGCCGAGGAGCCGCCGGCTCGCTCCCGGGACGCGCTCGCCGAGGAGAATACGGGAGGGCGATCGATGATCCTCGAGCGCACTGCCCTCCCGCAGGAACTCCGGGTTGTAGGCGATCTCGAAGTGCGATCCGGGTTCGTTTCGAGCCTCGGCCACGAGCGTCGGGACGACCAGCCGGTCCATCGTTCCGGGGACGAGCGTGCTGCGTACGACGATCAACAGCGGTCGCCCCGCCGGAGCGCGCCGTCGCAGACCTCGGCCAACTCGGCGAAGGACGTCCAGAAGCGCCGTGTGGTCGAATCGGCCATCGGGGCTCGCCGGAGTGCCGACGCATACTAGGACCATGTCCAGCTGGTCGAGAACGGTCTCCGCCGTCGGGCTTGCGGTGAGGAGTCCGGCTCTTGCCGCTCGATTCAGAAGTTCATCGAGCCCGGGCTCGGCCACCGGCGAGCGCCCACTCGCGAACGCCGCGATCTTTCGGGGATCGACGTCGATGCCGTGCACGCGGTGCCCGGCAGCCGCCAAGCAGGCGGCGGTCGTCGTACCGACACGACCGAGGCCGAACACGGCGATGCTCAGACCCGGCTCGACCCGGTCGATCACGCGAGATCCGCTCCGTCACGCCGTCAACGGACGCCACTATAACCAGCAGATCGATCGACCTGAAGACGCTCGCCCAATGCGCGAGAGCTCCGCGTTCACGAGAAGGGATGGGGAGACACGGGACAGATGGCCGGCTAAACGCAAGGCGTTCGGGCTGCGGAGCGGGTTCGCGTCATGCGCCAGATCGGGGTCGCATCGGGTTCGGTCGTGCCGGATCCCTTCGACAGTCGCCCGAACGGCGGGTCGGGGCGGCTTCTCGGAGTGGGTATCTGTCTGGGGAGCTTCCTCCTCTATCTCGTCAACCTCGATCAACCTTCGGAGAATTCCGACGAATTCTACCACATGCTGGCGGCCCGCGGTTTGCTCGCTACGGGCGAGCCGCGGATCGCGGAAGGACTCTATTGGCGCGGATACCTGTTCACCCGGCTGGTGGCGGCATCGTTCCGGCTCCTGGGCGAGAGCCTCGTGGCGGCGCGGCTGCCTTCGGTCATCGCGACGGCGCTCCTGGTCCTCCTGCTTTTTCTCTGGGTCCGCCGAGAGGCCGGCCCGATCGCCGCGGTCCTCGTGGCCGGGCTCTACGCGATCTCGCCTTTCGCGGTCGAAATCGCCCAGTTCTGCCGATTCTACGCCCTTCAGGCCTTGGCCTTCCTCGGGACCACCTGGCTCGTCGTGGAGGTCTCGAGCAGGCCGGCGCGGCCAGCGATCCAGTTGATCCGTCTGGTTGCAGCCGCGATGCTCACCGTCCTCGCTCTCCATCTCCAGCCGACGACCTATCTGGGGCTCGCCGCTCTGGCCTCCTGGGTCGTTCCGGCTCTCGTCCTGCGCCTGCTGAAGCGTTCGGACCTGTCCAGGAGCGTTCGGCTGGCTTGGTTGGTCGGTGGTGCTCTCTTGATTCTCGGCGGTGCCGCTACGGCGGTCGCCAGCGGAAAGCTGGCCGAACTCTGGAACCTCTATCGCGAGCCCCAGCTTTTCAACCTTCCAATGAAAGGTCAGTTTTGGTTCTATTATTTATGGTACTTGCTGTTGTACCCTACTCTCTGGACGTCGATCGGTGTCCTGGCGATCGTCGCGATCGTCCGGGCTCCGCTCCTCGGCGGGGTGGCGACGGTCGTGTTCGCTGTCTCGTTCGTCCTGAGCTCGCTCGGGGGCTCGAAAGGTCTGCGGTACATCGCCTATGCCCAGCCCTTCCTGTTCATTCTCTGGGGAGTGTCGATAGCAGCGTTGCTTCCTGTCGTGCCGACCGTATTGGGTCGGTTGGCCGAGCGCCTCGAGGGAGTTCTCGTGGCGTTCGGCGCGGCGGCCCGGTTCACGAGCCGGGTGCTGATCGGTGGTGCGTGTGCGACGGTGCTGCTCGCCAACCCTTTCTGGCTCAGGACCGCGAGTGTGCTCGCCGATCTTCCGCTCGGCCCGGAAACGCCCGATACCGATTGGCGACGGGCGGCTCCGGTGCTGGTTCCTCTCCTTCGAGAGACAGCGGTCGTGATCAATACCGAGGAGCTCGGGCCGCTTTTCTACTTCGATCGACACGACATTCTGTTCAATCCTTCGAAGCTCGCCGAGCTTCCGTCCGGTATCCGTTCGGACTATGCTCGCGATCCACGAACGGGCAGGCCCGTGATCGGCAGTCTGGAGGCACTCGAGACGGTCATCCGCTGCTCGCCGAGCGGTCTGTTCCTCGCCCCGGCGGTGCATTGGCGAAGGCCCTATCTCGCCACCCCGGAGGCCGTCGATCTGCTCGAGCGGCTCGCCGAACCGGTCGAGATGCCGCCCGACAGCCACGTCTTCGTCTACCGCTGGCGACACGATCCCCCGGAAGGGCTCGAGGCCTGCCGAGGTCTCCCGCTCCCACCGGGAGCGACTGGCCGCTGAGACCGGCCGGGACCGCGGTACCCAGAAGGTACCGCGGTCCGGTCGGCGTCGATGGCCCCCGATCGTCCGAATCCGCTCACGGCTTGTAGAGGGTCCGATAGGGCTCGCCCCAGCCGTCCGCCCTCTTCAGCGCACTGTCCCCGTTCCAGAGATAGATGAAGTAGACGAACCGACCGGCATAGCGTTGGCGGACCTTGGCCTCGAAGCCGAGCCGCCACATGGCATCCATGTTCTGCGTCTTCGGGAAATAGGGCCTGGCGTTGTAGTTGCTCTCGATCTCGCTCGTCCCCAGCCATTTGTTGCGCGACGCGCCGAAGTCGAACCAGTCCAGGATGCCCTCGAAGGTGGTGCCGGCGATCGAAGCCGGATAGCGGAGATATCGGTCGAAGTCGGCCTCGGAGGCGATGCCGATCTGGTCGTGGATGCCGAGCCCACAGATGTCCACCCAATCGTCGCCAGGGTAGACGTTCCACAGCCGTTCGCTCGAGCCGTTGCCGAAGCGGAGATGGCCGGCCGGGCCGAATTCGATCAAGAAGCTCTTGCCGGCGCCGAGCACGGCGCCGACGGCGCTGCGCATGATGTCCATCGTGCGCCGCCAGGCGGCGATGAAGTTCGCCTTGTCGGGGCCGATGCTGTGCGGGTACCAGTCGCCGTTCGCTTCCCAGCACCACCGGATCACGACCGTGCTCGGGTCGCGTCCGGTGGCCCCGCACTTCGTGGCGAGCCGCCGGAAGAGCCGCTGGTAGTAGACGTCGTACGTGCCGGAGGCGATCTCCTGCCAGATGCCGGGCCTGCCCCATTGCCCGGTCGAGCTGTTCTTGGCGTTGGAGTGCGAGCGCGGCACGGCCGTGAGCGCGAAGACGATCGGGTTCGCGACCGGCCAGTAGGTCGGGTCGAAGGCGCGGTTCGGGTTCAGCTCGCCGAGCTGGCCGGACCAGGTGGCGTCGCTCGAGCCGGCGCCGCCGGCGATCGCGTCCCAGGTATCGTTGCCGCTGCCCGACATGAGCGGCCAGACCTTGACGATGTTCGCCGGCCGCCCGAGCCAATTGTTGTAGTCGCGCAGCGGATACCAGACGAGGTTGCCCTGGTTGTCGTAGGCGACGTTGAAGGGCTGGCCGATGCCGTGGTGCGAGCCGAGTGCGGGGCGTGCGCCCCAGCCCGCCGGCCAGGCCGGCGTCCCGCCACCCGAGCCACCGCCACCGCCGCTGCTTCCCGTCGAGCCGGCCGGGTCGGCCAGCCAGTCGATCGCTTCGAACGTGTAGAAGCCGCTCGAGAGAGTATCGATCAGCCAAACCCGGATCTCGACACCGGCGCCGGTCGGGTCGTTCAGGAGACCGGCATCCCACGAGAAGCTCAACGTCGCGAAACTCGTCGGGACCTGCTGGGTTCCGAGATCGCGGCGCAGGGTGCCGTTTTCGAGCAGCTCGACCTTGATCGAGCCGCCGGTCGTCGAGCAGCGGGCTCGTACTCGGAAGGTCTGCTGGCCGACCGGCGGGCGGAGCGGGGTGGCGAAGCCGAGCCGGGCCCAGACCGTGGAGCCGCCGGCAACGGCGCGCAGCTCGGTCGCTCCGTCGCCGACCCCGGCATCGTCGGCGAGCCGCGTGATGTCACCGATGTTCCAGGCGCTGGTTGCGATCACGTTGGAGACGCCGAGCCGCTCGACGCTACCGGCGATGCTGAAGGCGATCGGCAGGTGGCAGTCGGTGCGGGTCACGCCCGAGGCGTCGCCGCTGTCGCTCCAACCGCGCCAGGCACCGCCGCCGTTGGTGGAGATCTCGGCCCAGGCGTCGAACCACTGTTCGCGACTCTGCGCTTCCCCCCGTCGCACCGCGTGCACGATGTAGGTGCCGGTCGATGCGCTCAGCCGGAGGACATAAGTGCGGCCCCGCTCGAGGGTGTGTGCCTGCGCGAAGCGGCGATAGACCCAAAGCGCCGGTGCACTCGCCGTATCGCCCGCGATGTTGCGGGTCTGCGGCAGGACGCCGCGCGGTACCAGGAGCTGCTCGAGCAGGGTCCCCTCGAGGGTCTCGAGACGAACGAGGAGATCACTTGGTGTGCCGCTTTCCCACCAGACCCGAAACCAGACCCCGTCGACCTTGCGGGTATAGTCGGTCACGGTGAACCGCTCGCGTACCATGACCGTGCCGCCGAAGCTCTTCTTGAGCCCTGCCGAGCCGGCGACGATCGGATTGCCGGTGGCCAGACCGTCGGACCAGACGAGTCTCAGGAAACCGCCGTGCTCGTTGCCGGCCTGCCAGATCCCGCCGGTCTGCTGCTGGACCGTGCCGGCGTCCCCTTCGTACGGCCCACCGCGGAGGTTCTGACCGGGCGGGATCGGCACATCGGCTCGATGGTGGAGAACCGAGACCGTCCCCGAGGTTCCGACCTGATACCACACCACGTGATAGGCGCGACCCGCCTCGAGTGGCACCGGCTGCTCGAACGACCATTCCGGCCGCGAACCCTGAGTCGCCGGCTTCCCGAGACCACCGTTGATCGCGGTGGTCCCGATCGCGAGGCCGGAGGGCTTTCCCTCGTAATCGGTCTCGATCTTGACCACCACGTCACCGCCGTCGCCGCCGCTCACCTGGCAGGGCCAGCCGATGGCGACGACCGAACCGGTCCGCTCCGCCAAGAACCGCTTGGCGATCGGGCTGTTGGTCAGGAGCCGCCGGTCGGCCAGTCCGTCGGCATGGAAGGGGTTCCCGTACAACCGGTCAGCGAACGGCCGGTCCTGCGTCGGGGAACTCTCGGTCGCTCGGGCCTGGACCGCCACGGTCACGGTAGCGGTCGAGCTCTTGCCGTTCTTGGTGATCGTATAGGTGAAGCGATCGCTGCCTGTGAAACCACTCGCCGGTGTGTAGCGGATCTTTCCCGCCTCGATCGTGGCGGTGCCGTGCGTCGGTGTGCCGACTTCTGCGAGCACGGCCGTGCCGCCATCGGGGATCAGGGCCGAGGCCAGCGGGTCGAGCAGGAGCCCGGTGCCGACCGAGGTCTGTGCGGCGAGTGGCAGAGCGACCGGAGCCTGGACGGCATCGCCGAACGCATCCTCGCCACCGGTGCCGTAGAAAGCCTCGGGTGTGCGCTGATTGGCGTGTTCCATGGCGAGCCAAGCGGCCGGCAGGGCCGAGGCCCGCAGCCGCACCTCGTCGATCACGCCGAGCCAGCGTCCCGCCGAGGGCTGCAGGGGGCCGGTGCCGATCCGGAGCGGACCACGACCGAGACGGGTGGGGCCGAGTAGGGTGCTGCCGGCCGCATAAGACGGGGTGTCGGCGACGCCGTCGATTACGAGCGTGGCGCCCTCGCCACGGTCGAAGACGAGCGCGAGCGAATGGAGAGAATCGTCGGCTCGACCGGGGCCGCTCTCGTGCACGATGCGACCATCGGCGAGCGCCATCTCGACCGTGAAGACGCGGGGTTGGCTGCTGTAGAGACCACGGTCGGCGTGTCGGAGCACGAAGGCGGCGTCGAGGTCCCGACCCGTGATCGGGCCGCAGACGAGCAGCCCCTGATTGCTGCCGAGCCGGTCGCTGTCGAACCAGAGCTGGGCGGTGAGGGCCGCGTGGCCGTCGAGGAACGCGGGATCCGCGAGCACGAGTTCGCTGGTCGAGCCGTCGAACCGTGCGGCCGAGCCGATCGGTCCTTCTGCGAGGCTCAGGCCGGTCGCCGTCAGGTCGTGGCCTCGGCCGGTCCGATCCGTCGGATCCGGCAAATGCCAGACGGCCAGATAGTCGCGCCAAGTAGCCGACGGGTCGGCCTCGCTGGCGGTGAGACCGGGCTTCCCGTAGTAGAGGAAAAGGACGAGATCGCTCTCCGGTCGAAGTTCGGGCAAGCGGATCCAGGCGATCAGCCGACCCGCTGTCGGGTCGTAGCGCTCGATATCGTGGGGGAGCTTGCCGCCATGCTCGAGCTCGAAGCGCAGGTCGAAGCCCTGATCGCTTTCGACCTTGCCACCCTGAGCCGTGCTCTTGAGCCAAGCACCTTCTTGAACCACGAGGAGCGGGAACCCGAGGAGGGGGCTCGTGCCACGCACCGAGCCGCGCGGGATCACGATCCGGCGACGAAAGCGATAACCGTTGACGAAGGCCGAGGGGGCGGCCGGTGCGGTCACCGTCACCACGACCGTGGCGCTCGACTCGGCGCCGCGAGGGTCGCGGACGGTATACGTGAAGCTGTCGGTGCCGACGAAACCGGCTTCGGAGCGATAGGTCAGCCGCTGGTCCGTCTCGACCGTGACCCGGCCGTGCTCCGGCACTCTCAATCGCACGAGGGTGAGAGGACCGCCCTCGACATCGCTGTCGTTGGCGAGGACGTTCACGCTGACCGGGGCGCCGGATTCGACCGTCACGGTATCGTCGACGGCTACAGGGGACGCATTGAGCGCCGCCACCGTCACCTCGACGTCACCGACCGCCGTACCTCCGCGACCGTCGCTCACCGTGTAGGTGAATCGGTCGGTCCCGTCGAAGTCGCTCGCCGGCGTATAGGTTACCTGTCCGCCTTCACCGATCGCCACCGTGCCGTGCTCGGGAAGGCCGAGTGCGGTCAGGGTCAGGGGATCACCGTCGGGATCGGTTGCCGCGGCCCGAAGGTCGACGACGACCGGCTGCCCGGCGACCGTGTTGGCGCGGACGGAGCCGGCTATTGGTTGACGGTTGTCGGGCGCCACCGTGACCCGAACGGTGGCCGAGGCCATGCCGCCGCGTCCGTCACCGACGCCGTAGATGAAGGCATCCTGGCCCGTGAAGCCGGCACGCGGTGCATAGCGCAGCCTCTGGCCATCGAGGACCGTGACACTGCCGGCCTCGGGCAGCCCGAGCGCTACGAGGCTCAACGTATCCCCGTCGGGGTCGCTATCGTTGGCGAGTGGAGCGATCTCGACGATACCGCCGGGTGCTACGGTCGCGGTGTCGTCGACGGCCGAGGGAGGGCGATTCGGCTGCACGACCCGAACCGTGACCGTCGTGGTCGCGGTGGTGCCGTCCGGCCCCTGGACGGTGTAGTCGAAACTGTCTGCGCCTACGAAGCCCGACGAAGGGGTGTAGGTGAAGCTCTGCTCCTCGTCGTCGAAGGTGACGGTGCCGAAGCTCGGCTGCTGGAAGGCGACGACGACGAGGCCCGACGGGCTGTCGTTGGCGAGGGGGAAGAGTGTCACGGAGACGTCGCGGGCCGTCTCCACGAGATCGGGCTGGGGCGTGGCCAAGGCAGGATCCTCTCGCGCGCGGCAGCCGCCGCGGGATTGCGTCCTGCAGCTCTTTTATCCTATGATAGGTTTTTCGTCAAGTCCTGGAGCAGGCAGTTCGCACGCCGGCTCGGCAGGGCAGCGCGATCGCCAGAGCAAGGTCCGTTACGGCGGTCAGTACGCCCCGCGTCGCGAGAAGACGACGCGCACAGTCATTAGAAGAATTACGATATCTCTAAGTAGACTCCAGTTTTGTACATAAAACACGTCAAGATGAACTCTCCGACGAAAGTCGAGTTGATTGCGTCCGCTCACCTGCCATAGGCCAGTTATACCAGGGCGAGACTGAAGATAATAATCGCGATGCTCCCCGTATGCCTCGACTTCTTCGGCGGTGACAGGGCGTGGGCCGACGAGGCTCATTTCGCCTCTGATGACATTGATCAGTTGTGGTAGTTCATCGAGACTCGTACGTCGCAGGAAGCGGCCGATCCGGGTGACACGAGGATCGTCCTTGAGCTTACGGGTCAGCTGCCATTCGGCGGCGGCACGGGGGTCCCGCTCGAGGATCTCGGCGAGTCGGCGCTCCGCATCGGGGGTCATGGTCCGGAACTTGAGACAGCGGAACGGTCGGCCGTGCCGGCCGATTCGTGTATGGGCGAAGAAGATCGGCCGACCACTGGCTGCTACACAGGCTGTCAGTACAAGAAATAACGGACCAAGAAAGACAAGAATCAGTGTGGCCAGGACTAGATCGAAGCCCCGCTTGATGTATTGTTGCGAACGAGGCCCCAGACCAGGGGCGAGTTGGACCGTCGTGATATCGTGATTGACCCAGTGAGTTCGATAGTAGCGCCGAGCCGGTAAGTTACGAAACGGAAGCATCACCTCGACGTCGCCATGGGTTCGGCTCAATCGCTCGATGAACGGTTTGGATGCAGGAAACTCTTCCAGCTCGAGAGCAACGAGGACACGTGCATGCGGAAACCGGCGAGCGATCTCGAACGGGTCTCGGCACGCGCCGACCACCGGAAGTGCCTGTTCCCGCTCGATCTCGAGCGACGCCGCGCGGTTCGGTTCGGCACCCAGATCGATGAAGGCCAAGGGTCGGTAGGTCGGAAGCGGATCGTCGAGGAGTGCCAAAGCGAGATCGCGTGCGTTCTGGCCGGTGCCGACGATCACCGCCGGCAACGACCAGAGACCTTTGGTGACGAGCCAGCTCTTGAGGAGCCAGCGGCCGACGATCAGCGCTGCGCAGCCGACTGTCCAGAAACCGAGGACGCTGAGCCGCGAGGGTTCCAGCTTGAGGAAGAACATCGCTGCGGAATCGACGAGCAGCGCCGCAGCGAAAGCGAGTACGATCTCGGCGAGTTCCTGCCAGAACGAATGTCGCTCCGTATAGTGACCACTCGAACGGAAGAACAGCACGAGCCCGAGCGCGATGGCGAGGTCGATCGCGATCCGGGAGGGTACGAGCTGAAGCGTGGCGGCGAAGCTCGGGCGGAGCTCCAGTAGGCCGAGCGCGATCAGAAAGCCGCTCAAGATGGCGAGCGCGTCGACGAGCGCGAACAGGGCCGCCTTGCGAACGACGCGCGGCTCGACGAGCGAGCCGGCCTCGACACGAGCTATGGCCATGGCAATCCCTTACGACCCGATCCCGAGGCGTCTACGCCAAAGAGGGAATGGAGAGTCCCGCGCTCCGTTCTGCAACCCTGCCCGAAACGACCGAGCGAGTGCAACAGTTGCGCTCATATCATGATGCAGCGCTCGAAGCGAGTGCGTGTGGTCGAGTGATCTTCACCACAGGTGAGGTGAAGGCGACAACGACTCGGTCGGCGTACTTGGCAGACAGAACGGGTGCGACCGTACCACGCATCCATGGCGGACTGGCATTACCTTTGCCAATACCCACCTCTCCGGCGACCGCTCCGTTGTGGGGCGCAGCGAGAGGGGAGCGAGACGATGGATTTCAAGTCGTTGATGCCGTTCGGTCGCCGCGAGCTCGCCGAGGATCCGTTCACGGCGATGCGCCGCGAGATGGATCGGATGTTCGAGGAGATGACCAAGAGCTTCAGCCTCGCCCGACCGGCCTTCGGCATGGGACTGATGGCGCCCAGGGTCGACATGCGCGAGACCGATACCGCCGTCGAGGTCCAAGCCGAGCTGCCCGGGGTGACCGAGAAGGACGTCGAAGTCCAGCTCGCCGACGGCGTGCTGACGATCAAGGGTGAGAAGAAGCAGGAACGCGAGGAAAAGGAGAAGGGCTATTACTTGATGGAGCGCTCGTACGGCTCCTTCCTGCGCCAGATCCCGATTCCTGTCGAGGTCGAAGAGGACAAGGTCGAAGCCAAGTTCGACAAGGGTGTCCTGACCATCACCTTGCCGAAGAAGCCTTCTGCCGAGGCCAAGGCCAAGAAGATCGAGATCAAGACCGCCGGCTGAGCAGCCCGGCCCTGCCGCTCGAGCCGGCTCCTCGCGGGCCGGCTTTTTCGTTCGTTTCGATACTCACTGCCCGGTAAGGAGCAACGTCGTCCGCGCCGCCGTGCAGATCTCGCCGGTTGGACAGCCGGCGAGGTGGTCGTTGACGAGTCCCATCGCCTGCATGAAGGCGTAGGCCGTCACGGGACCGAGGTAGCGGAAACCCCGAGCCTTCAATTCCCGGGCCAGTGCGCGGCTTTCCGGACTCTGGGTCCGGGCCGCGAAGTCGGCCCGGCTCTCGGGCCGCCGGTGCCGGAGCGGATCCGGAGCGAAGCGCCACAGAAAGTTGGCGAGCGATCCCTCCCGTTCGATCGAAGCGCAAGCCGCGCGGGCATTGGCGATGGCCGCTTCGATCTTGCCTCGGTGACGGACGATTCCGGGATCGGCCAAGAGCCGGACCACTTCGTTGTCGCCGAAGCGGGCGACCGCTGCGGGGTCGAAATCCGCGAAGGCGCGCCGGAAATTCTCCCGTTTGCGAAGGATGGTGAGCCAAGAGAGCCCGGCCTGGAACCCCTCGAGGCAGAGCTTCTCGAAGAGGGCTCGATCGTCGGCGGAAGGCCGTCCCCATTCGTCGTCGTGATAGGATTCGTAGAGCGGGTCACCGACGCACCAGAAGCAGCGTTCCCGACCGTCCAGCCCGCGGACCAGCCCGTCGCTCATGCTCGTGTCCCGCGCCGACCGCGGGCGGCACCCGTCACCAGTAGGAAAGAGTGTGTAGCCGAAGCGTCGACGATCATTCGCTGGACCTCGGTGGGCTGCCGCACGGGTCATTCGGCGGTGCTCCAGGAGAGGAGGAGAGCATGATCACCCGACGTCGGACGATGATCGGTACAGCCGCTCTCGTGGTGACCGCGGCCGCACCCGCCGCCCAGCGAGCCGAGGCGGCGGCACGCCGCCAGCCGAGCCGGGCCATTGCCTTCCGTCGGGTCACGGTGGGCGAACTCGAGGTCACTCTGCTCTTCGACGGCCATGCCCGCCGCCCGCTCGATGCCGGGTTCGTGCGGAACGCGCCGTTACCCGAGGTCCAACGGGCACTCGCAGACGTCTTCCAACCCACCGACGCGCTCCTGATCCCGTTCACGGTGACACTCGTCAACACCGGCTCCACACTCGTGCTCCTCGACGCCGGCAACGGCAACTCGGGCGCCTCGGGCACCGGGCAGGTCCGCGCCGCTCTCGCCGCTGCCGGCTACACCCCCGAGCAGGTCGACCTCGTCGTGGTGAGCCACTTCCACGGCGACCACATCAACGGCCTTCGCAGCGAGGAGGGCGAGTTCCTCTACCCCAATGCCCGGCTCCTCGTGCCCGAGCTCGAATGGGAGTTCTGGATGGACGACGGTCAAATGAGCCGGGTACCGGAGGGAATGAAAGGCGCCTTCCAGAACCTCCGCCGGGTCTTCGGCGCGATCGCCGGCTCGATCGAGCGCTACGGCGGCGAGCGCGAGATCGTGCCCGGGATCAGCGCGGTCCCGGGCACTCGGTCACACGCTCGGGCATGACGCTTTCCGCCTGTCGAGTGGCGGGCAGAGCCTGCTCGTCTGGTCGGACACTACCAACAAACCCGAGCTGTTCGTCCGCAACCCGGGCTGGCAGGTGGGGTTCGACATGGACCGCGAACGCGCCGCCGAGACCAGAAGGCGACTGCTCGACATGCTGGCAGCCGAGCGGATGCCGGTCGTCGGCTATCATTTCCCGTTTCCGGCCATCGGCTTCATCGCCAAGGAAGGGGCCGGATACCGCTACGTTCCGAGCTTCTGGGCTTGACGGGACGCGCCCGCTATTCCGTCAGGTGGGGCGGGCGCCCGCACCGAGTTCCCGACGTAGGAAGTCGATCGTTCGGCTCCAGGCGAGGTCGGCGGCCGCTCGATCGTAGCGTGCAGCGTTGGTGTCGTTGTTGAAGGCGTGCTGCGTGCCGGGGTAGACGTGAATCACGAAATGCTTCCCGGCAGCCTCGAGCGCCTTTCGATAGGCTTCGACACCGGCGTTGATCCGTTCGTCTTGCTCGGCGTAGTGCAGCAGGAGGGAAGCGCGGATCGCGGGTACCCGTTCGGCCGCCACCTGTCGGCCGTAATAGGCGACGCCGGCCGCGAGCTCGGGCGAGCGGACGGCGAGCTCGTTCACCATCCCCCCACCCCAGCAGAATCCGATCGCGCCGACCTTGCCGGTGCTCTCGGGATGGTGGGCCAGGAAGAACACCGCCGAGGCGAGCCGCTGCCCGCTGAGTTCGGGGTCGAGCCTGCCGATCATCTCGCGCGCCCTGTCCTCGTCGGCCGGTGTGCCGCCGTCACGGGCGAGCATGTCGACGGCGAGTACCAGGAAGCCCTCGAGGGCGAGCCTGCGGGCGATGTCCTCGATGTGCGGGTTCAGGCCGCGGTTCTCGTGAATCACGATCACTGCCGGCCAACGGCCACCTCGGGCGAGCCGTACCAGATAGCCGGCCATCACCCCGTCGGGGCCTTCCCATCTCGTCCGTTCGGCCCGTAACCGCGGATCATCGATCGCCACCGTGGCGGCACGGGCATAGTCGTTACGCAGGATCGTCAGGAGCGCAGCCGCTGCAGCCCCGCTGCCGGTCCGGCGTCCCAGCTCTTCCATGAAGCTCCGCCGATCGAGGAGCCCGTGGGTGAAGCGATCGTAGAGATCGAGGATCGCTCGCGGGATCTTCATGAGGCTTCCTCCCGGCTCGGATGCTCGAGGAAATAGGGTCGACCCCGGGTTCGGCCAGTGCGATTTCGGGGGCATCTGTGGAGCGGGCGGGTCGCGGCGTCGTCGATCGGTCGAGGCTTCGCTCTCCCGGCGCGTTCCCGTGGTGGGTCGTCTCGCCTCCTCGAAGCCTACAGGAGGCGAGCTGCGCCTGCGCGGCCGTGCCGTCTGGGCGGCGGCCCGGCCACTCGTTACACGAGGACCTCTGACCGAGGCAGGAGAAAGGTCGTGGCCAAGAACTATCTGGCGCTCGAGCAGGAGTACGTCGCCAACTCCAAGGCACTGCACCAGGCGGGTGGCGAGCCCATGAAGGCTTTTCGCGGGCTCGTTCAGGCGGCGAGCCACGACGGAGCCTTGAGCCACGCGCAGAAAGAGCTGATCGCGCTCGCGATATCGATCGCCGTGCGTTGCGAAGGCTGTATCGTTTTCCACTCCCGCGCCTGTGTCCGGCTCGGTGTGACGCGTGAGCAGATCCTCGAGATGATCGGCGTGGCGGTCGAAATGGGTGGTGGCCCGTCTTCGGTCTACGGGGCCCAAGCGCTCGCCTGCTACGACCAGATGGTAGCGGCCGCCGGTTCCGGTTCCTGAGCGGGATCTCAGAGAAAGCCGAGAAGTTCGAAGCGGAGAAGGTGGAGCAGGACACCGCTCGCGGCTCCACCGAGAAGCAACGGACCGGGTCCGGGACGGAAGCGGACGGCGGCGAGCAGCGCGAGCAGAGCGAGGAGGCAGGCAGTCGGGTTCCAGCTCGCGAGGACCGGGACTTCCAGGACGAGCGGACCGATGCGGGTGGTTTCGACCGCGAGAAAGAGACCGTACAGGGCGAAGCGGAGAACGAGGAGGGCGATCGCCCCGACGGCGGCCGCGGCGATGGCCGCGAGTGCGCCCGAGAGCGCGGTGTGCGTGCGCAGCCGCTCGATATAGGGCGCACCCACGAGGACCAGCAGAAAAGACGGCAGGAACATCGCCCAGGCGGCGAGTGCGCCACCCAAGATGCCGGCGAGAACCGGGTCGAACGCTCCGGGCGCGCGGAACGCGGCGAGAAAGCCCACGAAGGAGAGCACGAGAACGAGCGGGCCGGGGACGGTCTCGGCGAGGGCGAGGCCGTCGAGCATCTCCGAGGGGGCGAGCCAGCCGCGGCTCTCGACCGCCACCTGGGTCGCATAGGAGAGGACGGCATAAGCACCACCGAAGCCCAGGAGTGCGAGCTCGCTGCCCAGCCGGGCGATCGCCGTGAACACATGCTCGGAACCGAGGAGAAAGGCCGAGAGAAGAAACGGCCCGAGCCAGAGCGGGAGGCCGATCCCGAGGAGCCGGGAAGTCCGGTCGGGGCCGATTCGACCGGGCTCGGATGGAGCCGTGGCGCCTCGGGGGCCGGCCACCGGGAACCTCCCCGGGCCGAGCCAGCCCAGGAGACCGGCTCCGAGCACGATCACGGGAAAAGGGATCCGGAAGGCGAAAAGAGTGAAGAAGGCGAGTGCGGCCGAGGCGACCATCGCGGGGGCGTCGAGCATACGCCGGCACATCCGCAGCCAGGCTTCGAGGACGATCGCGATCACCGCCGCGCGCAGGCCGAGCAGGGCCGCCTGCAGGAGCGGTAGGGTGCCGAGCAGGACATAGACGACCGAGAGAGTGAGGATCGCGAATAAACCCGGTAGCACGAAGAGGGTGCCGGCGAGGATGCCGCCACGTATTCCGTGCAGGATTCGACCCGTATAAACCACGAGCTGATGCGCCTCCGGGCCCGGCAGGAGCATGCAGAACTGAAGGGCGTGCAGGAACCGGCGCTCGTCGAGCCACCGCTTCTCCTCGACGAGGATACGGTACAGAAGCGCGATCTGACCGGCCGGGCCACCGAAGGAGAGGAGGCCGATCCGCATCCAGGTTCGCATGGCTTCGGCGAACGAGGGTGGGAGTGGCTCGGGTGGAGACGGGTTCACGCCGCCCCCGGCGTCCCGGTCCGAGCGAGCAGTCGGTGTAGGTGAAAGTGATAGGGACCGAGCTTGCCGCCGTAATTGCCGGCATCGATCGCGACGACGCCCGCGGTCCGGCCGAGTGCGCAGGCCGCCCGAATGCCCTCGACGATGGCGCGCGCGACCGAGGCTTCGTCGAGCCCGTCGATCACGATCTCGAGCACCGATCCGACCTCGGGCGGTAGGGCGCTGTCGGCGACCACGCCGCGCAGGGTCGGGCAATAGAGGTGGTTGGTGGAGGCGATCATGCCCTTGTAGCGGGCGCCGACCTTCGAGCCCGAGCGGACGATCCCGCCCGGAAAAGGTAGGATCACGTTCGGGACGCGCGCGATCGCTTCGACCGCTGCTTCCGCCGCACGCAGGGCGGCACGGGCCGTCTCGGCCAGAATCAGAAAATTGCCGCCACCGACACCCTTGGTGACTCCGATCCGGTCCTCGACGAGGAATTCGCCTTCCATGACGGGCACACGCCAGAACCGCCGGGCGCCGAGCCGCTTGCTGCTCTGGTAGCCGTCGCCGAAGAAGCGGAGGCTGCGGCCGAGCGCCATCGTGCGCTCGGACTCGAGACCCGACCAGGCGGCAGCGGTGGGACAGGTGAGCACGCATTGCCCGACCCGCTTCACCAGCTGGTCGGCGAGGCTCTTCTCGTTCATCGCGAAGAGGAGAACGGCCACACCGGGCCGTCCGTCCGGCGTCTCTTCGGGATCGAGCGGCCGTTCGATCCCGGCCTCGCAACCGCAGGCGATCACCGAGGTCGCGAAACCGGTTGCGGTGCGTGCCGCGATCTCGGCCCAACGGGGGGTCTCGGCCGTGATCAAAAGGCGCGTGGCCCGCATCGGAAAGGCTTCGGCGAAGCTCGGTCGGACGAGCACGCCGTCGAGTTCGAGCGTGCTCGTCACGGTACGACGGCTCCCGAACGCAGCCGCACGAGTGGAGGCGCCGGCGGGCTCCCCCGGCAGGGGTGCTCGACGACCTCGCTCACCTCGGCCAGCTCGTCCGTACCCAAGACGAAACTCGAAAGCCGCTGGTCGCGATAGGTTTCGAAGAAGGTCCGGACCCTGGCCTCGATTCCGGGATCGAACGCCGGCCGCACGAGATGGACCGCACCCGCGACGCCGGGCTCCAGTACTTCGCCGTCGCGGACCACGAGCCGGCCGTTCTTGAAAAGCAGGTGGACACACTCGAACATCCGTTGGCGGTCCGGATCGTCACGGTAGACGGCGATATCAGCCCGCGCCCCGGGCCGAAGATGACCGATCTCCCGCTCGAGGCCCAGAAGGCGTGCCGGTCCCGCGCGGGTGAGGATCGCGATCTCGAAGAGCGAATATTCGCGCCGGATCGAGGGTAGGATCGAGAGCTCGCGTGCGGCCTGCGGGAGCCGATTGAAAGCCGCGTCGCGGAAGTCCTTGTCCATCAGGAGCCGGATCAGCTCGGGATAGCGCGTGAAAGCACCCCCGTTGGGGTGGTCGGTGGTGAGCGCGAGCCGCCAGGGATCCTCGACGAGCAGGAAGAGCTCGAGCCCGATCGCCCACTGGAGCGCGTTGACGAAGCTCTTGTCTTTGTAGCGGAACGGGACGACGCCACAGCCCGCCTCGCATTCGATGTCCATGCCGACCCAGCGGCGCGGGTGCGCATGCGCGGCGTTGCGGAACTGGGCCATGGTATCGGCCGAGGCGGTGACGGTCTGGCCGAACATCACCTGGCCGACATCGAGGCTGACGTTCGGGCAGGCGTTGACGAGTTCGGCGATCCTGGGTGCTCCCGAAGAAAACCGGTGTGGACCCTCGGTGCCGTAGCTGTGGAACTGGAGGTGGGTGAGATGGATCCGGCGGCCCTCCATGGCCCGGATCGTCGCGAGCGTGCTTTCCATGTTGCCCGGCACGCCCAGGTTGCACCCGTGGACGTGGATCGGATGCGGCACGGCGAGCCGATCGAGCGCATCCGCCAGGGTCACGAGAACCGCACGAGGGGTGACGTCGTAAGGTGCCGCCCGCTCGTCGGGGTCGAGCCGGCGCTGACCGTATTTGAAGGCGGCGATCCCGCCCGGATTGACGATTTTGACCGCGAGGGCACCGGTCGCCCGTAGAGTCCAGGCGACGTAATCGGCGATCCTGTGGTCGCCTGCGCCCTCGGCCAACAGACGCAGGAAGAGATCGTCGTTTCCGAGCAGCACGTACGCGCCGCGATCGAGCAGCGGGATGTCCGCCATCTCGTGGTGCGCGGCACGTGCATTGGCGGGCAGCATGGCCGGCTCGAAGGCTGCGGTATAGCCGAGCCGGGCGTAGCGGTATCCGGTCGTGAAAGAGGAAGGCGAGACTTCGCCCGTGCCACTCCGTAGCCCCCGGCCGCGTGTCTGGCGATGGGTGCGGTGTTCCTCCGCCATGAGCAGCCGAGCGATCGTCACCTTGCCGCCACCGATGTGGCTGTGCATGTCGATTCCGCCCGGCATCACGACACAGCCCGAGACGTCGTAGACCTCGATCGCTGCACCGGCCGGTGGCGCCGGCACGATCCGATCGCCCTCGATCCAGAGATCGCGGATCTCGCCGTCGATGCCGGCGAGCGGATCGTAGATCCGCCCGCCCGCGAGCCGGATGGTCACCAGCTTCGCTCCCCCGTGCGTTGCGAGGGCTCTCTTAGAGGGGCTAGGGAGCTGTCGCCAAGAAACCCGCGCGCGAGTCCGCCCATGCGTCCTACGTTCCCGCTTTCGTCCGCTGCCCGGCCGGCGCTGCTCGCGAGCGTGGCCGACCTCGAGGAGGCGGATACCGCGCTCGCACTCGGCGCCGAGGTACTCGATCTCAAAGATCCGCACGAAGGGGCGCTCGGAGCTTGGGCGCCGGAGCGGCTCGAGACCGCGGTCGCGCGGTTCCGCGGGCGCGTGCCACTCTCGGCGACGACGGGCGATCTGCCGATGGATCCCGCGTGCCTGTACGCCGCGGCCGAGCGGATCGCGGCGACCGGTGTGGACGTCGTCAAGATCGGCTTGTTCACGAACGAGGGTCGGGCCGAGGTCCTGAAGAGACTGCAGCTGCTCGCGACGCACGGTGTCGGGCTCGTCGCCGTGCTCATGGCCGATCGTGATCCCGATCTCGTCGATCTTTCGCCGTTCGCCGAGGCGGGTTTCGCCGGGGTGATGCTGGATACGGCGGACAAGCGCGGCGGAGGGCTGCGGGTGCATCTCGACGAGGCTCGTATCGCTCGGTTCGTGCAGGAAGCACATCGGGTCGGGTTGCTGTGCGGGCTCGCGGGCTCGCTTCGCCTCGGCGACATCACCCCGCTTGCGCGGCTCGGCCCCGATTACCTGGGGTTTCGTGGTGCTCTCTGTGGGGGAGATCGCACCGACCGGATCGATCCTCGGGCGTTCCGGCGTATTCGCGTCGCCCTCGATGCGGCGTGTGCCGAAGCCGCCTGATCGAATCACTCAGGGGCGAGCTTCCGGCTCGAGGGCGAGCAGAGCCACGGCGAGGGCCGGAGCGGCCACTCCGGCCCAACGAGCGAGATCGCCTTCGAGGCTCAGGACGCCGGCGAGATCGGTTGCCGGCCGGTCCGTCCGGCGGGCGAGCTCGGTGACCAGAAAGCTGCCGCAGCCGGCAGCGACGAGCGGCGCATCCTCGGGCAACTCGCCGCGCGAGAGCACGAGGGCGAGGCCGTCGGCGATCCGACGCAGCTGCGCTTCCGCGAAGACGGCGGCGAGGGTTCGGGCCTCGGCGGACGAGGCGGCACCGAGATCGGTGCCGACCATACGCAGAATCCGTCGGGCGCTGCCTTCCGGGGTCTTGGGGCCATTGTCGGCTGCCGGATGACGGTCGAATTCCTCGTCGAGTCGACCGAGGATCCGGAAGACATCGGCCGTCGTCGCGAAATACTCGGCCATGACGCCCACGAGCCGACCCCGGAACGGGACCCGCTCGGCGAGAGCCATGAGCGGCGTACGGATCACACCTTGATAGACGAGCTCGCCCGAAGTCAGCCGTTCGGCATCGTCTCTCCCGCACGACCGGACGCTACCGTCAGCGAAGGGCACGAGGTCGGTCGTCGTGCTGCCGATGTCGACGAGGATCCCGGCCGGCAGGCGACGGGCGAGGAGAGCAGCGGTCGCCCGCCAGTTGGCCGAGGCCACCGCAAGGGGCCGCGCGACGGCGCTCTCCGGTGCGAGGAAGCCCTCGAAGCTCCAGACCCGCAGCGCCCGGCCGGGGAACCGGGTCGCTACGGCCTCGAGCAGTCGCCGCACTCCGACCCCACGATCGGGGAAGAGGTCGACCAGCTCGCCGGTCATCGTCAACGCGACGGCCTCGGGCTCAGGCCAGCCGGCGAGCACCTCCGAGAAAGCCGCGTCGAGCCGGTCGAGCCCTTCCCAGAGCCGGCAGGCCGCCTCACGGATCGCCACGGGCTTGCCGGCGTGCAGCAGAGCGGCCTTGAGATGGGCACCGCCGAGGTCGAGACCGAGGAGTGCGGATCTCGACGTCGTCGCCCGCAGTTCGGGGAGCATGCACGTGTCGTCCTTCACCGTCGTTCCCGTGATCGATCTCATGGGAGGGCTCGTAGTTCACGCCCGGGCCGGCGAGCGCGATCGGTATCGGCCGCTCTCGGGCTCGCGTCTGGTCGCTTCGGCCGAGCCTCTTTCGGTAGTCGAAGCTCTCCTGGCTCTCCATTCGTTTCCCGCACTCTACCTCGCCGATCTCGATGCGATCCGAGGCCGCGGTGATCATCTCGCTTTACTGCGCGGCCTCGGCGAACGGCATCCCGAACTTTCGCTCTGGGTCGACGCCGGGATCGGAACCGAACGACGCCTCCACGAGCTGCTCGCGATTCCCGGCGTACGTCCCGTCCTCGGCACCGAGAGCCAAAGCGATGTGCGACTTCTCGAACAGGGGCGTTCGCTCGCGCCGGATCGGATCCTGCTGTCGTTGGATTGGCGCGGCGAGGAGGCGCTCGATCCGGCGGGTCTGGGCGAGCATCCCGATCTCTGGCCCGAGGACGTGATCGTGATGACGCTCGGCCGGGTCGGGACCGGCAGCGGGCCGGACCTCGCTCGCCTCGAAGAGGTCCGCGACGTGGCAGGATCGACGCGCCGGGTCTGGGCCGCGGGTGGGGTCCGTGGGCTCGAGGATCTCCTGCTCTTGCGCGAGCGTGGAATTGCCGGCGCGCTCGTGGCCACGGCTCTACACGACGGCCGACTCGATCGGACCGCATTGGTTCGGTTGGCCGAGTCCGCTCTCTGACCCCGCGAACGGAAAGGCGGGCGTCGATCGTTCGACCGACGCCCGCTTCTCGCTCAATGGCGTTTGATTCCGATCAACCGGAGCAGGGTCTCCCACCAGCCCGTGCTCTGGGGAGCCGCTGGTCCCGTCGGCCGGCCCGGAGCCACCGGCTCCCGCCGGACCTCCGCTGCCGGCCGCTCGGGCGGTGGCGGGGGAGAGGCGGAAGAAGCCGCCGGAACCGTGGGTTCGATCCGCGGACGCGGCGGCGGTGGGGCCGGCTCGGGAGGCGAAGACGTGGATCGAGCAGGCTCGATCGTCGCGGGCTTCGCCTCGCCGGTCGACGCAGGTGGGGCCGCTGGCTCCTTTCAATCGGCGCCGAAGGGATGCTTGGTCTTGTCCTTGCGCGCGACCATCGTGCGGGCACGCGGCAGGCCGGCCACGGCGCGTTCGATCGCTAGTTTGGTGGCCTCGTAGTTGAACTGCTGGATCTTCTTGTCGTCCGCGGCTTCCCAGTGGATGAAGACACCCACGGAGATGAACAGATCCTCGCACTCCTCCTCTGGGATCGTGCCTTCCGCGACGCAGTCGGCGACTGCCATTGCCACCGCCCGCTGAGCCGGGCCGAACATCTGAACCGCCTGCTTGGCGTTCTTGATCGTGACTTTATTGAACATCACCGTCGCGGGCTTGACCATCAGATTCGGCTCGAGCACCGCGAGGAGCGCGTTCACGCCTTCCTTCTGATTGGTCAAGGTCAGGGCGAATGCGGTCTCGGCGGGAGTGCCGCGCGGACCGATGATGAGATCGATGTGGGCGACCTCGTTACCGTCGCCGACCAGCGCCTCACCGACGAGCATACGATCGATCTTGGCCATGAAGGAGCCTCCCCCCTGGGGTTGCGAGCCTCGAAACAGGGCGGCTGATAAGCGACGGGCTCGATCTCGACAATCCTCACGAGCCCATGCGCCCCGCATGGTGCCTACGAGTCGCGAAGCCATGGCGCGAGCGCATCACCTCGCGTTGCGCCTCCGAGCAGCAGCCGTGTGAACAGCGAGGCGACGACGAGGTCCGCCGTGGTACCGGGGTTGATGCCGCGGGTCTTGAGGGCAGCGTCGAAGGCGAGAAGCTCCTCCTGCAGCTCTTCCGGTCGTTCGGCGGCGAGCAGCCGACGAGCCAAGGGCGTCGCTTCGGCCGCGAGTGTCTCGGCCACCGATCGGCCGCGCTTGCGTGCGACGTGGCTGTCGGGAAGGAGGGCGAGGAGGTGCAGATATAGGCCGGAAAGCGCCCAGGACTCGCTCCAGCCGCGCGCTTCGAGCTCGCCGAGAAGCGGCACGCCGATCTCGAACGGGTCGGCGAGCCGGTGTGTCCAATTCCAGGCAAGCCGATCCCGCTCCTCGGCCAGCCGCATCGCCTCGAGGAGCGATACGGTCGGCTCTTCGGCCACGTCTGCCTCCTCGACCCGACCGAGGCCGCCCGGTGTTGCGAGTCGGATCGCGGCATAGACGTCCCGGGCGTCCCGGGGATCCGTTCCGGCGAGCACCATTCCGACCGCCTCGCGCAGCGGGCCCGAGTGCTCTGTTGCCGCGGCCAAGGGGGCGCACAGAAGCAGGATGCCGAGATTGGTGTTGGTGCCGACAGCCGCGCGGGTCGCCCTGACCGCATCCAGGATTCGGAGCCCGAGCGGAGCGCCCGGTCGGGCGATCGCCGGCGCAGCGACACGGGCACTGACCACGAAGTCCGCGACGCGGAGCCCGTGCCCCTCGGCGAAGCGATGGACGTTGCCGGGCTTCAAAGCATCGAGCTCGGCGAGACAGGCGTGCTCGAAGAGAGCGGCGATCCGCTCCGGGCTCACGGGTGGATCCGTCGGGCGATCGCCGAGAGGAGCGCTTCGGCGATGTCGAGGCGGGTGACCGTCTGGAGTCCCTGCCAGGCCGGCTGACTGTTGACCTCGAGGACGAGGAGGCGCCCCGTGCCCCGTTCCTCGAGGAGGTCCACTCCGGCGTAGAAGGCACCGACCGCCCGCGCAGCGGCGACTGCGAGTTCACCCAGCGGCCCCTCGGCCGCAACCGGCTCTGGCCTGCCGCCTTGGTGAACATTGGTGATCCAACCCGTACCTACCCGTGCCATTGCCGCCACCGGCTCGCCGTCGATCACGAACACGCGGAAGTCTCGATCGCCGCCCGCGGGCGGAACGTAGCGTTGGAGGTACCAGACCCCCGCACTGTCTTCTTCGTTCGGAAGATCGGCCGGACCCCGCAGTCGGCGCAGGCCTTTTCCTTGCGCGCCGAAAAGCGGCTTGTAGACGAGTTCGAAGCCCGCTGCCGCCTCCGCTTCGAGAATCGCCCGTGCTTCTTCGAGACGCTCCACGGTCCAGCTCGTCGGTGTGGGTAGGCCGGCGAGCCGGAGCCGGAAGCTCGTCGCGGATTTGTCGACACAGCGCTCGATCGCACCGGCGGCATTGATCACCGGCACGCCCAAGGCTTCGAGCGCGTGCAGAAGGCCGAGCCTTCGGGTCACCTGCTCGAAGCTGCCACCGGGGACGAAGCGGACGAGCACGGCGGCCGGCGGTTCCTCGCTGGCGCCGAGCCGGACGCCGAAACGGGCCGTCCCGTCGAACCGTAGTCCAGCGAAGCCGAGCCGTCCGATCGGGAGGTCGAGCTTGTGGGCGGCGCGAGCGAGACGTTCCCAATGCCAGCCGCCGGCACCGAGAACGAGCACCTTTACCCCGCGCTCGGCGCCAGCCACGACGAGAATTCCCGTCCGGCTCAGAATCCGAACGAGCGGGCGAGAAGATCGGGAGCGAGCCGACCGGCGGTGAAGCTCCGCCCCGTTTCGAGCGCGGTGACGGTTACTCTGGCAGGGCTGAAGAGCATAGAGTCGATCTTGTAGAAATCGTGGCCGGCCGCGGCGAAGAGTTCGGCGAAGGGGCGACCGTAGTCGCGCGAGCTCGAACTCGGCAGTTTCTCGGCGAGTGCCGCTGCCTGATCCTCTAGACCGCTCACGAAAAGCTGAACCTCGCCGCCGAACAGGACGGCGTCGTTGGTTCGCCCCATGGCCACGAGAAAGTCCGGGCTGGGTGGGGGAAGGGGAGCGGATCCGAGGCCGTCGACGATGCATTCGAGCGGAAAGCCGAGCGCGTGCGCCTTGTGGAGTGCGACCTCGAGCACGCGGGCCACGATCTGCACGGTACCGGCCAGGCTCGTCGTGGGCGTCAGCACGAAGCCGAGCTTCTCGACGGGAAGGCCGCAGTCGGCGGCGACCTTCTCGATCAGGGCCTCGGGCGGTTCGCGATCGGTCTCGAGAACGAACCAGGCACTCTCGGCCTCCAGATCGCGGAAGTCGAGCTCGGCGAAGAGGGCTTCTTTGGCCGCCCGTGCCCGGCCGGGCCCGGAGGCCATCGCCCGCCACACGCCCTTTCCCTCACCATGGGCGAGGCTCCAGCCCGCGTACTGGCTCAAGAGACACGCCAGAACCGGATCGGCAGAACGCGCTTCCACCCGGAACGGGACGCCCGGGAAACGGGTCTCGGTCGAGAATGCGACCCAGCCTACCCCGCCCATGCACAGCTCGGCGATCCGCCGGCCGGCCTCGAGGCTCCCCGACACGGCGATGCCGGCGTCGACGAGCGTGGCGCCGTTCGCCGTCCGGCGGACCGCGATCCGCAACGGAGCGGCGTCGGCCAGAAGCTCGCGGGCGAGCCGCTCGGCGCGTACGGCGAGAGAAGGCCAGCGCCGCCGTCGCTCGGTCTCGGTCGCCGTACCGCTCATCGTCTCCGGCCTCCTTCCAACACGACCCGCACGCGGCACGGGGGCGCATCGAGCATCTGTGCGAGCAGACGATGCTCGCGCTCTTCGAGCAGTCGCCGGACATCCGCGGCATCGCCGCCTGCGGCGCGCACCGTGGCGAGCGGATGGCCTTTGCGCACCCGAGCGCGAGGCGGCGTACGGTCCCCAACCCAGTCCGGCCATCGGAACCCTTCCGGCACGGTCAGGTCGCGATCGGCGCGGACGATCGCCGTCCCTGCGAATCCTCCCGTCGGTCGTGGGAGGGGTTCGGGAAGCCGGCCATGGCACGCCGCCAGATGGAGAGTCACGAGATTGGTTCCGAGCGCCGCCTCGGCCGCCTCGAGCGAGCCACCCGGGCGTGGGTTGATCTCGAGCAGATGGAAACCCCCGTCTTCATCGAGGAGGAAATCGGCGCTCGCGAGGCCGCGCAGAGCGAGCGCGGCCCCGACCTTCGTTGCCGCCCGCGCGAGCTTTTCATGCATTCCCTCGGAAAGGAACGCAGGGGCGAGAACACCCTTGAAGTGCGGGGGTGTACCCGTGTTCCACTGCTCGCTCGCGAGAAGCGGGACGATCCGTCGCCCGTCACCCAGAAGTAGGATCGAGACCGGTCGGCCCAGGACCCGACGCTGGACGTAGTCGAGCGGATGGGGTCGATCGACCCGCTCTGCCGGGCGCACGTGCCAGCCGCCCCCGGCGCCGCGCCGTTTGACGAGCCAGTCGGTCCGCCCCCCGGGAAGATCGGGTCTCGTCTCGGGGAAGGGCACGTCGAGCGCGTGGCAGAGTTCCTGGAGCGCGAAGGGATCGACCGCGCGGGCGACGAGTTCGGGCGGATTGCCCAGAAGTTCGCGCCCGCGGGCCAGAGCTCCGAGCACCCCGAGCCGGCCTTCGAGACCGCCGCCGACCAGAAGCGGGATCGGCGGTGGGGCGAACGTGCGCGCCGCGCGCAAGAGGGGGCCGGCGGCGAGAGGCCCGGCTCGCCCCGGGGCGATACGCAGCGCGAGTTCGGCGACTTCGAGCGTGTCGAGATCGGCGAAGCGGTCGAGCACGATCGGAACGAGCCCGGCACGCCGGGCCGACTGCGCGAGTGCGCGACCGGACAGAGCCACGATCAGGACCCGTTCGCCCGAGCTACGCTCGCCGCCCATTTCGCTCAACCCGCGGCCAGTTCGCGCGCCTTAGCGAGTGTCTCGGCGATGCCGATGTACCGCCGTGGTTTGGCATCCCGCATCGACGCCAGGAGCTCGTGCTCGGTCTTGAACTTGAGCCGACCGACGGCGAGCGCGCCGATGCCGACCGCGTCGCCGCCGACGAGCGGCTTGGCCTCGTCCATGGCATCGATCCCCTCGATGCCCGAGGGCGGTACGGCGTTCACGTCGACCGCGACCAGGAGCTTGCCGGCTGCCCGTAGATGTTCGGCGTCGAGGATACGGATCCCGGCCTTACCGGCGGCGAGCACGATCTCGGCCTCGGCCAACAACCCTTTCTTCTTTTCCGCGTCCGAACCGTCCGCACCGTCGAGGGGCACCCCGAAGCGCCCGCCGAGCTCGCCGGCCGCCTGCCGCACACGGGTGGGGCCGTCGTGACCGGCGAGGAGCACGCGAGCTCCCGCGAGCGCGGCCATGAGGCCTGCGATCCGGCCGACGGGCCCGGTCGCCCCGAAGACCACGACATGCTTGCCGGTGAGCTCGTGCCCTCGACCCCGCAAGCTCTTCTCGACCGTGGCGATCATCGCCGCGGCGGTGGTGAAGGCGCCCGAGGGATCGGCCATGAGCGAGATCTCGAACCAGGGCGGCAGCATCGCGGCCTTCGCCTCTTCGAGCATGTCGAGGGCGAGGAGCGGATCGCGGCCGCCGATCAACATCGCGGTCGCCCGACCGTGGTCGGGCGCACGCGAGAAGATCGCGTCTTGGACGAGTGGACGGATCTCCTCGAGCGTCACCTGGGTATAGGGCACGATGTGGTCGAAACCGGCATCGGCCGCCATGTTGACGTCGAACGGGCTCGGGTTCTTGAGCGGTGTCACGAAGTGGAGAATGCTCGGCAGGTTGCTCACGGCGTGCTCTCCGGCTCGACGGCGGGGGGAAACGAAATGATCTCGGCCGGCCGATTGCGTCCGGCGACGATCCGAAAGCGCAGGCCCGTGGATGCGAAGCGCTGCTCGGCATCACGCCGGGCGGCCTCCGCCGAGGCGGCATCGGGGAAGATCGCCCAGCCCGTAGGACCCCAGGAAGTCTGACCCACCCCTCGTACACCTCCGGCTTCCAACCAGGCGAGCACCTCGGCGACCGTCGGACTCGCGAAGCGACCGCCACCCTGAAACCGGGCGAAGCGCTCGCCCATCGTCCGTTGGATCTCGCCGAGGGTGTCGGCCACCGGGGCGAGTTCGGCCCGGACCAGACCGGGGAGAAGGCGCAGAAGCACGAGGCGACAGAGACGATCCGTGAGGCCTTCCGGTGACGGTGGCAAGGCGGCGAAGGCCGAGGTCTCGGCCGTGCCGTGGACGCCCGTTCGGATCGGATCGACGATCAGGAGGATCCGCCAGGCCTCGGGAAAGGGGAGTCGAACGGTGACGGGCGGCGGCAGCCGATCCTCGGGGGCACGACCGCCGTCGACCAGAAAACCGCCCGTTGCGAAGGCCCCGAGCCCGATCGCCGAGCGAGCACCACGTTCGAGGAGCTCGGCGATCGCCTCCAACGGCTCGCTGCGCCCCAACAGCCGAGCGAGGCCGGCGCCGATCGCGAGGCCGAGCTGCGTGCCCGATCCGAACCCGGCATGCGCCGGGATCGCTTCGTGGATCCGGACCGTGATGGGCTCGACGACGGTCCAAGCGGCGCGGAGCCTGGCGAGGTGCACGGCCGCGCGGGTCGTGTCCGGCCCCTCGATCGTGTCCTCGCGGCCGCGGGCGATCTCGACCTCGGTCGCGATCTCCTCGATCGCGAGCCCGAGACTGCCGAAGCGCCTACCGAGCCCGCCGTCGGGATCGAGGAATCCGAGATGGAGCCGCGCCGGTGCGCGCACCAGGACCCGCTCCACCCGACCCGCCACGCTCCAACCTCCCGATTGCTCACGCGCCGGGGGTCTAGCCGCGCGAGCCTGCGAGAGCAAATCGGGTTCTCGACTTGCTCGCCGTCCGGCGACCGCTAGATCGGCGGATGTCTGTTCGGGAAAGGAAGACCCCCATGGCCGATGCGAAGAAGCTCAGGGTTTACGGAGAGGAGGAGGCAGCCGAGCGGCTCGCCCGCGAATTGCCGAGCTGGCGGGTCGAAGGTGGCTGGATCCGCCGGACCTATCGCACGAACAGCTGGAAAGGCACACTCATGGTGATCAACGCCGTGGGCCATCTGGCCGAGGCGGCGTGGCATCATCCCGACCTCACGGCCTCGTATGCCTGGGTCGAAGTCCGGCTCAAGACGCACGACCACAAAGGCATCACCGACAAGGACTTCGCACTGGCGAAGAAGATCGAGGAGGTGATCATGTGGCAGCCCGCGCTCGAGGGCGGACCGCTCGAGGGCACGCCACAGAACGATCTGCGCTTCGCCTACATCAAGTACGACAATCCCGGGGCGACGAAGGCCGGGTGAGGAGCGTCGAACGTTTCTCGGCGCGGCCGTCTGCGCTAAGCCTCGACCCGGTGGTCGCGGCCCGATCGGCGTGAGGAGGGCGGTTTGGGCGGAGGCGAAGCGAGGCGAAGCGAACGCGAGATTGTCTGTCCGTTCTGTGCGCTCCTGTGCGACGATCTTGAGGTGGCGGTCGAAGGCGATCGGCTCGAGGTCGTGGGCAAGGGCTGCGGCCGCGCGGTCGAGGCCTTCGCTCGCCCCCTGCCCGGAGACTGCCGTCCCCGGGTCCGTGGCGAGCCGAGCGATGAGGAGACGGCGCTCACCCGTGCGGCCGAGCTCCTCACCGGTGCGCGTTTGCCGCTCTTCGCCGGTCTCGAGACCGATCTCGCGGGCCTGCGAGCCGCGGTGGCACTCGCCGAGCGGGTCGGTGGGGTCGTCGATCCGGTGGCCGGGGAGGGAACGCGAGCTCAGCTCCTCGTGGTCGAACGCTCGGGATGGGTGACCGGTACGCTTGCCGAGGCGCGCAATCGCCCCGATCTCGTGCTGCTCCTGGGCGATGGCTGGCGCTCGGCCGCGCCTCGATTCGTCGAGCGGGTCCTCCTACCGGCCGTTCGGCTCGACGATCGGCCGCGGCGTATCGTCCAGCTCGGTGGCGCCCGACCCGAAGAAGGCGCGATCGAGCATCTTCCCTGCACCGACGAGGTGCTCGCCGACCAGGTGGCGCTGCTGCGGTCGATCCTTCGGGAACGGCCGGTCTCGGCCCCGGAATCCTTGCGGGCGCTCGCCGGCGCGATCCGAGCCGCTTCCTATCGGCTCCTCGTCTGGGCGGCCGGGTCGCTGCCGAAGCCCGCGACCATGCTTCACCATCTGGCTGCCCTCACCCGTGAACTCAACGCCGAAGGTCGGGCGATCGGTTTGCCACTGGGGCCCTCTCCAGGGCCTTTCACCGCGCGTCAGCTCCTACTCTGGCAAGCCGGGGTGCCGGATCCGGTCGGGTACGTCGACGGTGCGCCCGAGCACGACCCCTTCCGTTGGAGCGGTGCGCGGCTCCTCGCCGAAAGGGCGATCGATCTCCTCGTCTGGATCGACGCCTTCGGCTTCCGCCCGCCACCCGCAACCCCCGTACCGACCATTCTTTTGAGCCGGGCGGGAGTATCGTCGTCCGGCACCGCCGAAGTCTCGTTCCCGGTTGCCACTCCTGGTTTGGATCACCCGGCCGATCTCTACCGGACCGACCCGGTGGTGGCGCTGAGGGCCCGCGGCCTACGTCGGACGGCGTTGCCGAAGGTGGCCGACGTTCTCGCGGCGATCGGCGAGCGGCTCCCGCCCATGGCGGGCTAATTCCGCTCCGCTGCGGGAACGGCCCGGGCCGCCTCGATCCAGCCCCAGGCTTCGCGCTCGGCTTCGCCTGCGGTCTTGTCGACGAGCACGCGCAGCTGCGCCAAGCCTTCCTCGATCTCTCTCGCCGGCAGCAGGTGGCGACGGGAGAGCAGGATGGCGGCTTCGATCACCGCGAAACGGGCTCGATTGAAGCCGAGGAACGATCCGTGTCGGGCAGCGTGCACGATCCGGCAGAGAAAGCGGGGGCGGAGCCCGTCGGGCTCGACCGCGACCGTCTCGAGCTCCTCGTGGGCGAGACAGGAAGCGAGCCGGAAGCCCGGAATCCGCTCGGCCGGGACCACCGGCCAGTCCCGCTTCGCGCCGCTCACGCAGCCGGCGAAGACGCGGACGTCGTCGGTGTAGCAGGCGGTTGCGAAGGGATGGTGCTCCAGGTTCGCGAGCGTCGTCGAGGGCCGGAAGGGGGCGATGACGAGAAGCTCGTTCCGCTCGATCAGACCAAGGGGCGCCACGTGAGCGCGGCCGTCGGGTCTCACCGTGACGACGATGGATTCACGGATGAACGGCATCAGTTCTCGGATCCACCACCAGAACGCCCGGCAAGCGTGACGCCCGGTACTCGGTGCCGGCCGAGATCCTCTCCCGGCAGGTCGACCGCGCAGCCCCAGCGCAGAGGCTCGTCCTGAACGTAGCGCTTGCCGAGGCGCAACGCGATCTCGGCCTTGGCGAGCTCGTAGCCGAGATAGAAGGCGTGCGCACCGTCCGTCTCGACCCCGAGTCGAGGGAATAGATCGTAAGGATTCGTGCTCACGTGATGTCCATCACGATTGAAGACGTGCACGCCGTCGCGTGCAACTCTGATCCGAAAATTCGGATCACGTATTTGCATAGCTTCAGCAACTATTTCATCAGGTTCTTCGGTGAAAGGGCGACGATCGCGAAGACACAGCAAAGCTGGATCGATCCATTGAGGAGGCGTGCCTTCGCGTTTGGCAGCGAATAGGATGCGCCGGGCTCGATCCGCCTCGATCACCGCTCGTCGGCAGTGGTGGCTCACCCGCACGACGAGCACGTTGCGGATCGAGAGTTCCGAGCAGACCGCCATGAGCAGCATGGTGATGCCGCTCGTATCGGCGTCCGTGAGCTCGGTGAGGTTGCCCACGCCCATGAGCATCTCGGCCTCGGGCAAGCGTCGGCGGAGCTCGTGGTAGCGGAGGAGCGAAGCCGTGAAGCCCAAGTGGATCGGATCGAGGATCGGATCGGCGAGGAAGGGCTTGCCGACATCGGCGAGCCGCTCGCAGGCGCGAACCAGACTCTCGAGGTCGCCCGGCTTCGCCGGCACGAGCACCGGTGTGGCCTCGCATTCGAAAGCGAGATCGAGCGTCCCCTCGTGCAGGCTGAGCAGAAACGAGGCACCGGCACGGGCGCCACGACGGAGCTCGTCGGGGTCACCGGAATCGACGCTCACCACGAAACCTTCCGCGCGCAACGCCGCGACAGCTTCCTCGAGGTGCGGGAAGGGTCGACCCGGAAGACACCCCAGATCGATCACGTCCGCCCCTTCGGCCGAAAGCTCCCGGGCACGGGCCAGGATCGCTTCGACCGCGAGCTCGGGGGCTTCGACGATTTCGGCGAAGATCCGACAATCGTGGCGTGATAGGTCCGGTGGTGGACCCTTGCGACCCAGATGACGGGGCAAGTCTTTGAGCTCCTCGGGGCCTCGCTCGAAGGGAACGCCGAACAAGCGTGCCAGAGGCTCGAGTTCGCCACGGACCCTGCCCGGGAGGACCACTTTGGTCGCGCCCTCGACCGAGCCCAGCCGCCGTTTGATGATCTCGGGTGTCATGAGGGCCGCTACCTGGACCCCCATCTGACGGATCTCCCAGGAGAAAGGGGTCGCACCGAGGCCCTCGAGCACCTGCCTTAGGCGCGGCTCGGCGAGCCGGCCGGTCAGGAAGAGGAGATGCTCGCGCATGGCGCGGATCGTGCCACGGGCGGGCCGGCTCGGCCAAGCCGGTCCACGTTGCCTCTTCTCGTGAGAAGCCCTTGCGCAACGGCCCGGACCGTGCCGATGGTCGGCGCGATGAACGCGCGCACCCTTCGCCTCCGTGAGCCCCCGTCCCTCCCGCTCGATCTCTCGGCCCTTTCCCCCGAGCGCGTCCTCGCTGCGAGCGAACCGGAGGTCGCCGCTCTTCCCCTCCGCTACGGCAACCGCACCGTGCCCACAGGCGAGCTCTTCGCGATCCGGCCGGAATCGGGTGAGGACGGAGCGCTCGTTCTCGAAGGTACGAACCGGCTCTGCGATCGCATCGGCGCCGGGCTCGCCGGCGGCACGATCCGGGTCGTGGGCGACGCCGGGATCGAGCTCGGCCTCGGTATGCGTGGTGGGCGGATCGAAGTGGAGGGTCATGCCGGGGCGCTCGCCGCCGCCGAAGCGAGCGGGGGGCTTGTCCACATCCGCGGCGATGCCGGCGAGCGTCTCGCCGGAGCGTTGCCCGGAGGTGGAGGCGCGGCAGGTGTGACGGTGCTCGTCGAAGGTCGCTGTGGGCCGATGGTCGGCGAAGCGATGCGGCGTGGTCTCGTGATCGTCCTCGGCGGCTGCGGAGACCATGCCGGCTTCGCCTTGCGCGGCGGCACGGTGATCGTGTGCGGAAGCTGCGGTTCGCGTCCCGGTGCCGCGATGCGCCGTGGTTCGTTGATCTTCGTCGATGCCTCGGCCGATCCCGGTCCCACCTTCGCCGATGCGGGTGTTCACGAGCTTCTCTGGCTCGCCGTCCTGCGGCGGCAGCTGGCCGGACTCGGCCGGCCCGACCTCTTGCCCACGAGCCGGGCACGCCGGCTCCTGGGTGATCTCGCCGATCTCGGAAAAGGCGAGCTTCTGGTCCTCTGTTGACGGACGGGCCGTCGAGTTCGGTACGATCCTGCGATCCGCTCCATGACGACAGACGTACGAAAAAACGGCGTCCGATCGCGACTCTCGGCCGGGCCGCCTGGAAAGCCGTCTCGATGCTCTACGTCCTGACCTTCCTCGCCTCCCTCGCCGGTGTGTCCGAACTACGCTGCGGCCGAATCGAGCTGCCCTGGAACGGCCCCGAGTTCCGCTGTCAGCTCTTCGGTCAGATGGAGATTGCCCGCTGGCTGCGGGAGCATCCCGGTTTCGTCCTCGAGGGCGGCTGGCGCTGGGAGCGCGGCCGGAGCACCTGACGGCTGCGCCCGACCGCTCGCCCGAGGACGCCGAGACGTTGCGGGACGAGGGTCACGGGGCCTAGCCTCCGTGCATGAGCCTGCTCGTTCGCGAGATCCCGTTCCTCGACCCGCTGCGGGCCTTCGCAGCGGTCCGCGATCTTCCTGCGCCGGTATGGCTCGACAGCGCCCGGCTCGATCGCCGGCTCGGTCGCTGGAGCTATGTCGCGGCCGATCCCTTCCTCGTCCTTTCGAGCCGCGACGGTCGTATGGAGATCGGCGAAGAGCGACGCACGGGCGATCCCTGGACGCTCCTCGAGCGTTGCCTCGCCCGGTTCCGGCTGCCGCCCGATCCGGGCGTGTCACCACCGTTCCACACGGGGGTCGTGGGATGGATCGGTTACGAGGCCGCGCGTCATCTGGAACGCCTGCCCGCAGCCGCGGGTGACGAGCCGGCATTCCCCGATCTCGAGCTCGGATTTTACGATACGATCGCCGCCTTCGATCTTCTCGAGCGGCGTGCCTGGGTCTTGAGCTCCGGCTTTCCCGAGCTCGTACCGGAAGCGCGCCTCGCCCGCCGCAGTGCCCGTTGCGAATGGTTCGTCCAGCGGCTCGCAGCTGCTCCCGAGCCGCGACCACCGAGCCCGATCGGGCTCTTGGCGCCGACGAGCAATTTCGGCAGGGCCGGCTTCGAGGCTGCCGTGCAACGGGTCGTCGACTACATCCTCGCGGGAGACATCTTTCAGACCAATCTCGCCCAACGCTTCGCGACCGCCCTGCCGGACGGGCTGGATCCGTTCGATCTCTATCGTCGCCTGCGGCGGATCAATCCGGCGCCGATGGCCGCATTCCTCGATTTCGGCCGAACCGTGATCGCTTCGGCTTCACCCGAGCGTTTCCTGCGCCTCGAAGGTTCCCGGGTCGAGACCCGGCCGATCAAGGGAACCCGACCGCGCGGTACGACGCCGCAGGAAGACGAGGCCCTCGCCCGCGAGCTTCTCGAAAGCGAGAAGGAGCGAGCCGAGAACGTCATGATCGTGGACCTTCTGCGCAACGATCTTTCGCGTGTGTGCCGGCCGCACAGCGTGCAGGTGCCCGAACTCTGTGTCCTCGAACGTCATCCGACCGTGCATCATCTGGTTTCGACCGTGATCGGGGAGCTCGAGCCCGGCCGTGGACCGGTCGATCTCCTTCGTGCCACCTTTCCGGGCGGTTCGATCACGGGGGCACCCAAGATCCGGGCGATGGAGATCATCGCCGAACTCGAACCGGATCGACGCGGTCCCTATTGCGGCACCATCCTCTGGCTCGGGTTCGATGGCGCGATGGACAGTGCGATCACGATCCGCACCTTCGCGATCCGCGATCGCATCGTGACCTTCGCCGTGGGAGGCGGGATCACGGCACTCAGTGATCCCACGGCGGAATACGAGGAGACCATGGACAAGGCGCGGGCGCTGTTGCGGGCGCTCGCGGGTGAGGGAGCGAGCCCTTGATCTTGCTCGTCGACAATTACGACAGCTTCGTCTTCAACCTCGCCCGCTACGTGGCCGAGCTCGGCTTCGAGCGCCTCGTGGTCCGCAACGACGCGATCGGGATCCCCGAGATCGAAGCCTTGCGCCCCTCCCACATCATTCTTTCTCCCGGGCCTTGTGGGCCCGCGGAGGCCGGAGTCTCGGTCGAGCTCGTCCGCCGCCTCGGCGCTCGGATCCCCATCCTCGGAGTATGCCTCGGCCATCAATGCATCGCCACGGCCTACGGTGGACGGGTCGGGCGCGCCCGCCGGCCGATGCACGGCCGCACGAGCCCGATCGTCCATCGCGGCACGAGCGTCTTTCGCGGGCTTCCCGCGCCCCTGCGCGTCGCCCGCTACCATTCGTTGATCGTCGAGGACGAAGATCTGCCGCAAGAGCTCGAGGTGACGGCCCGCAGCCCCGAGGGAGAGATCATGGGGCTCGCCCACCGTCACCACCCGGTCCACGGTGTGCAGTTCCACCCCGAGGCGGTGCTCACCGAGCGTGGTCACGATCTCCTGCGCAATTTCCTGACATGCTCGACGATGTCGGGAACAGCGGAGCCGCTCGAGGCGGCCGAGGCGGGGTGGTGCGGGAAGGGGGCTCGAGAGTGATCGTCTGGTACCAGGGCGCGTTGCGACCGGTCGAGGCGATCCGGATCGATCCGACCGATCGCGGCCTGTTGTTGGCCGATGGTCTGTTCGAGACGATGCGCGCCCGCGACGGCCGCATCCTCCGGCCGGAGCGGCACTGGGCCCGCCTGTCGGAAGGAGCCCGCCTGCTGGGCATCCCTTTGCCGGTCGACGAGCCGAGCCTCGCCGTAGCGGCGCGCGAGCTCCTCTTGGCCAATGGTTTCGTCCGTGGCGAGGTCGCGCTCCGCCTCACGCTGACCCGGGGACCGGGGCCACGCGGCCTGGCGCCGCCCGAACGTTCGACCCCGAGCCTGCTGCTCGCCGCCTTCCCGCCGCCGGAGCCCGTGCCGCCGGCGCGCGCCGTGCTGATCAGGAGCATTCGACGCAACGAGTTCTCGCCCACGAGCCGCATCAAGAGCTTGGCCTACCTCGACCAGGTCCTGGCTTTGCGAGACGCCGTCGCGGTCGGCGGTGACGAGGCGCTCCTTTGCAACACGGCCGGTCGGCTCGCCTGCGCTTCGGCCGCCAACCTCTTTCTCGTCGTCGAGGGCCGGCTCTGGACGCCCTCGGTGGGAGAGGGGGCGCTGCCGGGGGTTACCCGCGCGGTTTTGCTCGAGCGCGCCCGAATCGAGGGACTGCCCGTGGTGGAGGCCGAAGTGCCGCCACATCTCCTCGCCCGGGCGGAGGAGATCTTCACGACCAACGCACTGCGCGGTGTGCGGCCGGTCGCGAGCGTCGACGGCCGTATGCTCGACGGTCCTTGCCCGGGGCCGGTGACACGCCGCGTCCAGGCACTGCTCGAGCCCGAATGAGGACGAAGCCGTCGGTGCCGGCCCGACGCGCATGCGTCGTCGGCCTCGTCTGCCTGCTCGCTGTTCGGCCGGTCCGTTCCGGACCCTCGGATGAAGCCGAGGTGCCGGAGCCGGAAGGCTACCGGCTCGACGCCTATCGGGCTCCGGTCCCACACACGCTCGCTGGTGCCACCGTGCTCGATACGGTGGGCCTCGTCGAGCTCCTGGCACACGAGCCGGTCGTCCTGATCGACGTGATGCCGGCACCGCGCCGGCCACCCGATCGCAGGACCGGTCGACCCTGGCTACCGCCGCGGCGGTTCCACTTGCCGGGTTCGATCTGGCTGCCGAACGTCGGGCTCGGCGAGTTGCCGCCGTCGACCTCGGCGTGGTTCGCGCGACGCCTCGAGGAGCTGACGGGCGGTGAGAAGGTGGTCCCCCTCGTCGTCTACTGCGAACGTGCGTGCTGGATGAGCTGGAACGCCGCCAAGCGGGCTCGCCACGAGTTGGGCTACCGAAGGGTCTATTGGTATCCGGACGGGGTGCAAGGTTGGGAGGAGGCGGGCCTGCCACTGGTTCCCGCGACACCCGAGGAAGAGCCTTGAGAGGTTTGCTGGATCACTCCGGCAGGCGCCGGGGACTCCGTGCTCGGCGAACGCCTCCTCGAGATCGGCCCGCTCCTCGCAGCCGCGTTTCCAACCGTTGTTGTCGAAGGCGATGACGATGAACCGGCAGACCTCGTCGAGACGGACGGCTGTGGTTTTGGCATCCTCGATCCGGCCGACTTCCAGATAGCCCTCGCCGAGATATTCGAGGGCCTGTTCGTGACGTTGGTTGAGCTCGCGTGCTTCGCCGTAGCGATAGAAGGCGCTGTCGTAGTCGCTGAGTTTGCGGTAGGCGAAGCCCATCATATTGTGAGCATTGTCTCGGTGTAGTCGATACTCGACGATTTTGAGCATGGTCTCGATCGTCGGCCGGGCGGTACGAAGAAAGAGGCGAGGTGGATCAGCCGCGCTCCGAGCGCCAGCGAGTGGCGAGAATTTCCGGAACACCCCGACCGGAATGCGCCTCGGGTTTGCGGATGCGTACCCGGCACCAGGCGACCCGCGGATCCTCCAGGCATTTCGTGATCAGGTCCTCGGCGAGCTGTTCGAGGAGCTCGGTGTGCGGACGCACGGGCCAGGTCTCGACGAGCCAGCGATGGATCCGATCGTAATCGAGGCACTCGGCGAGGCTCGTGCCTTCGAAGTGATCCATCCGACGCCAGAGCTCGACGTCGACCAGGATCCGCTGTGCACGCTCGCGCTCGTGTGGGTAGACCCCGAGCCGTACCTCGAGCGGGACCTCGCGCAAGGCGAGACACTGCCAGTTCCCTTCGCTCGGCCCATCCATGCCGTTCCCTCGCCCCGTGCCGCTCTCTGGTCCATCGCGGTGCCGGGCTGCTATGGAGGTCCCGACCGGTCCCGGCAAGCACGCCGGCCGAGAAGGGGAGGTCTCGTCGGTGCTCGGCATGGTAGCGGACCGTCGGGGGCTCCTGACCGGCTCGCTCGCTCTCCTCGTTGCCGGTCGGCCGTGGGCCGGGCGGGCAGCACCGCTCCCGCTGGTGGAGGTGGAGCCCGGTCTTCTCGTTCATGTCGGCGCGCACGAAGACTTCACGCCGGGCAATCGGGGCGGCATCGCGAACCTCGCCGTTCTCATCGGTGAAGAAGCCGTGGCGGTGATCGACGCCGGTGGCAGCCCGGCCCAGGGTCGCGATCTGCTCGCAGCGATCCGCACGCGAACCGATCGGCCGTTGCGCCATCTGATCCTGACCCACCATCATCCCGACCACGTGATGGGTGCGAGCGTCTTCCGAGAAACCGGGGCACGAATCTGGGGTCACGTCCGTCTCGAAGCAGCGCTGCGTGATCGGTTCTCGACCTATCGTGCGGCGATGGAGCGTCTCGTCGGTCCGTCGATCGATGGAGCCGATCCCGTGCCGATCGACGAGGTGGTGTCGATCGGTGCTGCACGACATATCGATCTCGGCGATCGTGTCCTCGAGCTCAGCGCTTGGCCTACGGCACATACCGACTGCGATCTCACGGTGATGGACGGGCTCACCGGCACGCTGATCGCGGGCGATCTCGTGTTCATGGAGCGGATCCCGGTGATCGATGGCTCGCTTCTGGGCTGGCTTCGGGTGATGGAGGATCTCGCCCGGATCCCGGCCCGCCGCGTCGTTCCGGGCCATGGGCCGGCTTCCGCCGCATGGCCCGATGCGCTCGTCCCGCAACGGCGTTACCTCGAAAGTCTCGCCGTGGCGCTCCGTCGCTCGATCGCACGGGGCCGCTCGCTGTCCGCGCTCCTCGCCGATCCACCGCCGGCCGGCGACTGGCTGTTGTCATCGGACAATCATCCGCGCAACATCACCGCCGCCTACAAGGAGCTCGAGTGGGAATGAACCGCCTGCCGTTCGCCCGCCGTCGGTTGTTCGCCGCTGCCTTCGGTCTACCGACCGCGATCCTGGTGTTTCCGGCTTTCGCCCAGAGCCAATGGGACGTGTTGCGCGAGGTCTTGTTCGCGAACCGACCGGTATTGGACGGCGCCGGCGTGATCGAGCTCGATGCCCCGAGCCGTGCTCACGATGCGGCGCTCGTCGAGGTCGCCGTCCGCGCCCTCGTTCCGCAGACACCCGAACGCTACGTCCGGGCGATCCATCTCCTGATCGACCGCAACCCCGCTCCGAGAGCCGCCGTGTTCAAGCTCTCGCCGGCAACGGGCTCGGCCTCGATCACGACCCGCATCCGTGTCAACGAGTACACCCCCGTGCGTGCGGTGGCCGAAACCAACGACGGCGCCCTTTTCATGGTCGAGCGGTTCGTGAAGGCGTCGGGCGGCTGCTCGGCACCGGCCTCGAAGGACAAAGAGGCGGCCTATGCCCGGCTCGGCAGGATGAAGCTTCTCGAGCCCGACCGCTTCGTCGCCGGCGAGCCGAACGAGCTCCGACTTCTGATCAGCCATCCGCAATATTCGGGGATGCAGATCGACCAGCTGACCCGTAACTGGATCCCCGCCGACCATCTGGAGACGGTGCGAATCCTCTGGAACGGCGAGCCGCTCGTCGAGATCGAGGCCGACATCTCGCTCTCCGAGGATCCGTTGATCGGGTTCCACCTGAAGCCCGAAGGACCCGGCGAGCTCCGCGTCGAGGCGGCCGACATCAAGGGGCGCAACTTCGTCCAGAGTTGGCAGCTCGGTGCCGGCTCGTGAGATCCGGAGACAGGTGAGGGTGAGCCGACGGGCGATCGTGGCGCTCGGGGCGAATCTCGGCGAACCCCGACGAACGTTCGAGACCGCGCTCTCCCTCCTCGCCGAGGAGGCCGGAACGATCGTCGGTCGCTCGCGCTGGATCACCACGCCGGCGCTCGTCCATCCGGACGATCCGGTTCGCGAGCACCCGCCCTATCTCAACGGAGTGGCAATTCTCGCCACCGAGCTCTCGGCCGAGGCGCTCCTCGCGGTCCTGCACGGAATCGAGCGGGCAATGGGACGCGATCGGAACCGAGAACTCCTGCCCTGGCAGCCGCGGGCCCTCGACCTCGACCTCGTGGCCCTCGAGAACGAGATCAGGCCCCCGCCAGCCCGACCCGTCCTACCCCATCCGCGCATGCACGAGCGTGACTTCGTGCTCGGCCCCTTGTGCGAGCTCTGGCCCGACTGGCGCCATCCGATCCTGGGGCGCACCGCAGCCGAGCTTCTGGCTGCCCTCGCAGCCGCTCGATCGGACACTCGACCTCAAGCGGCGGGCTGAGGTGCCGCCGGCAGAGGCCAACCACAGCGCCGCGCCATCTCGAGAAATTGCAACATCATCTTCGGTGCATGGGTGCGCACGTACAGTGCTCCGCGCGAGGCCGCGATCAGGGCCGCGAGTTGGGAAACCGGATCGCGCTCGGCGAGCGGAACCTTCAAGACCCCTTTGCGTGAGATCGCGACCATGATCGGGATCGGCCGAAAACGCTCGACCAGCCGCCCGAGCCCACGCAACAGCCGAAAAGTCTCCTCGGGATCGTGGCTCAAGAAGGCGCTCCAGCCCGGATCGAGGACGAGCCGCTCGCCGGGAACCCCGCGAGAAAGGGCGAACTCGACCCGCTCGGCCAGAAAATCGCCGACCTCTTGCACGACGTCGCGATAGTGCCGTTCTGCCGGGGTGACGTGGGGTAGGGGCCCGTCCTTGGCGTGCATGAGGACGAGGAAAGCGCCGTGCTCCCGGATCACGTCGGCTAGTGCGGGATCCGCACGGAGCGCCGAGGTGTCGTTGATCATACGTGCGCCGAGGGTCAAGCAGCGTTCGGCCGTGCGGGCATGATAGGTATCGACGGAGAGGAAGGCTTCGCGGGCGAGCTCACGAACCACGGCTTCGATACGGGCGAGTTCTTCTTCGGCTCCGATCGGTCCACGCCCCGGGGCGGTCGATTCGCCGCCCACGTCCAGGAGATGAGCGCCCTCCTCGAGCATTCTCCGACCGGCCGCGATCGCCGCATCCGTCGCGAGGAAACGGCCACCATCGGAAAAGCTGTCGGGGGTGACGTTCAAGATCCCCATGATCCAAGGTGGGGGTGGAGGGAACAGGGTGAGGGTGCTCGTGCCCATGGAACCCCTTTCGAACGAAGTGGCGGCGGCCGTGCCGGCTCTCCGAGCGATCGTCAAGCTCGGCGGTAGCCTCGCGCGCGATACCGCCCTGCTTCGTTGGCTCTCGGCGATCGCCACGGCTGGCGAACCCCGGCTCGTCGTGCCGGGCGGCGGTCCCTTCGCCGACGCGGTGCGCAAGCTCCAGCCTCGCCTCGGCTTCGACGATCGGGTCGCGCACGGCGCGGCGATCCTGGCGATGCAACAATACGCTCTCGTCCTCGCCGCGCTCGAGCCGCGTCTCGTTCCGGTCGAAACCGAGTCGGAGATCGCGGCGGTAGCGGCCGCCGGCCGCTCGGCGATCTGGCTGCCCTGGTCGATGGTCGGCCGCGATCCGACCATTGAGCCCTCCTGGCGGATCACCTCCGACAGCCTCGCACTTCTGATCGCGACACGGCTGGGGGTGTCCGAGCTGTTGTTGGTCAAAGCGGCCGTCCTGCCCGAGGCTCCAGTCGAGCTCGAAGCCCTCACCGAGCGTGGCGTCCTGGACGAAGCCTTCCCCGGGTTCGCACGGAACTATCCGGGGCGGATCCGGCTCGCGCATCTGTCCGAACTGGACGCGCTCGTGAAGGGAGGGCGCGAACCTCGCCGAGTGGGCTTGCCGGACGACGATGCGCTCGCCACGCTCGGTTGGGCCGGTTGACGGTACGAGAGACGTCGCAGGTCGAGGCGAGCGGAGAATGAGCGAACTGGACGAGCGCGACGAAAGGCCGAGAAAGCCGAGACTCGCTTGGGCACTCACCGGATCGGGCCACGATTTCATCGAATGTCTCGAGATCATCCGGAAGCTCGGAGAGCTCGATCTCTTCCTCTCCAAGGCGGCGGCCGAAGTCATCTTCCTCTACACCCGCGAGCGCAAGCCGTTTCCACCCGGCATCCGGCTCGTTCGCGACACGACCGCTTCCGCCCCACCCGTAGGCCGCTTCTACGACGGCTGGTACCACACGCTCGTGGTGGCGCCGGCGACCTCCAACACGGTAGCCAAGTTCGTCTGCGGCATCTCGGACACCCTCGTGACCAACGTCTTCGCACAAGCCGGCAAGTGTCGGATCCCGATCATCGTCTATGCCTGCGACACCAGGCCCGTGCACGACAGCATGGCGCCGCATCGGATGGTGCGTCTGTGGCCCCGCCGAATCGATCTCGAGAACACCGCCCGGCTCAAGGCGTTCGAGGGAGTGACGGTGGTCGAGGACATGACGGCCCTCGGCGCGGCCCTCGATGTCCGCTTGGCCGAGATCGCGGCGAAACGATAGCGCCATTGCGAGGGCCTTCGAGTGTGATCGGATAAGCTATATTATGGAAAGAATCGGCACTATCACCATCCTCGACTTCCCCGCGGGGGTTCGGCCGAGCTTGGGCTGGGTCTCGGCCCGGGCGGAAGCGAGCGCGAAGTCCCGAGTTCTCGAGGATGCCCTCGCCGCAGCTGCCGAAGGGCTTCGTGATCGCGAGCCCTTTCCGGCCGTCGAAGCGACCCGTCGTGCTTTTCGTGCACTGGGCAAGGACCCGGCCCGCTATCGCCCTTCGGCCGAGGCGCTCGCTCGTCGGATCCGCAAGGGCGAAGCCCTGCCCTTCCTCGATCCACCGGTCGACATCGGGACTCTGGTTTCGCTCGAAACCGGATTCTCGATCGGTGTCTACGATGCCGATCGGCTCGAGCCACCCCTCGTTTTCCGGCCCGCTTGCGTGGGCGAGAGCTATCTCGGCATCGGTGGGATCGCCGTGAACCTCGAAGGATTACCCGTGCTCGTCGATCGCGAGGGAGCGTTCGGCAGTCCCTTCCGTGACAGCGCGCGGACCGCGGTGCGCCCCGAGACTCGGGAGATTCTCTTCGTCCTCTACGGGTTCGCACCGTATCCCGTCGATGGGCAGGTCCTCGCGCTCGCTCGTGAACGGTTGACCGTTCATCTGGGGGCCCGGATCCGCGCCTCCGCGCTCGCGCCATGAGCCGCTTCGGTTGGCTCGAGCGACGTTCCGAGGGTCTCTTCGTCCGCCCGGGAGGCTTCTTCGTCGATCCCGTTCGTCCCGTACCGCTCGCCATCGTGAGCCACGGGCATTCCGATCACGCTCGCCCCGGCCACCGGGAAGTGATCGCGACCCCGGAGACTTGCGCGATCCTCGCGGAGCGCTACGGAGACGAGGCGTTCGGTCGGATGCGACCGTTATCGACCGGCGAGACCGTCGAGCTCGGTGAGGCCCGGGTTCGGTTCGAGCCCGCCGGCCACGTCCTCGGCTCCGCGCAGGTCGTGATCGAGTGGCACGGCATGCGAGCCGTCTGGTCGGGCGACTACAAGCGCCGGTCGGATCCGACCTGCGTTCCCTTCGCCCTCGTTCCGTGTGATCTCTGGATCACCGAAGCGACGTTCGGCCTTCCCGTCTTCCGCCATCCTCCGGCCGAGCAGGAGATCGCGAAACTCCTGCGCGCTCGCGACGCCAGCCCCGATCGGGTGATCGTCGTAGGGGCTTATGGTCTCGGCAAGAGCCAGCGGCTGATCGCCCTGTTGCGTCGTGCCGGCTACGATCGCCCGATTTATCTCCACGGTGCACTTCTTTCTCTCTGCCGGCTCTACGAGCGGCTGGGTGTTCCCTTGGGACCACTTTTGCCGGCTACGGTCGGTGAGCACGGAAGGTCGCGCCAGGATCTCGCCGGCGAGATCGTGGTCGCTCCACCGTCCGCGCTCGCCGATCGCTGGATCCGCCGCCTGCCCGATCCGTTGACCGCTCTCGCCTCGGGCTGGATGGGCGTGAAGCAGCGAGCCAAACAACGCGGGGTGGAGCTTCCGCTCGTGATCTCCGATCACGCCGACTGGGGCGAACTGCTCCTCACCTGTGGCGAAGTCGGGGCGGAGGAGATCTGGATCACCCACGGTCGCGAGGAGGCTCTCGTCCACGCGCTCGGCCTACGTGGTATCCGCGCCCGACCGCTGGCGCTCGCCGGCTACGAGGAGGAAACCGGCTGAAGCCGTGAGCAATCGGGCCGGACGGGATCGCTCCCGCCCGGCCCACCGAGGTACAGGGAGGCTGAACAGACCTTTCCTTCTTAAAAGGACCGATCGGGATCGGCGAACCCCGGCGCGTGCAACCGTCGCATCTGGCGCTGCATGGAAACACCGGAACGACGCTCTCCTCGCCCGCCTTCCCTCCTGCTAGCGCTTCACCTCGGAGGCAGGAAGGGAGCTCGACGATCATGCTCTGGGAGGTCTTCGCCATCCGCTATGCACGGTTCGCGGCGCGCATCCGCCGCGAGAACTTCCTGGGCGTCGACCCCCACGATTCGGCCCCGATGCCGATCGATTTCTACGTCTGGCTTCTGCGCTGTGGGGAGCGTTTCATCCTCGTGGACACGGGCTTCGACAGCGAGGAAGGAGCACGCCGGGGGCGTACCATCGAGCGACTACCGTGCGAGGGGCTGGCGATGCTCGGTGCCCCCGCCGGATCGATCGCCGATGTGGTCGTGACCCACCTGCACTACGACCATGCCGGCACACTCGACCACTTTCCGGCCGCTCGCTTCCACGTCCAAGAGGCCGAGCTCGCCTACACGACCGGTCGCTGCATGTCTTACGCCGAGCTGCGAAGGCCCTACAGCGTCGAGCATGTCTGCAGCATGGTCCGCCGGGTCTTCGAGGGACGGGTGGTTTTCCATGATGGCGAGGGCGAAGTCGCTCCCGGTGTCACCGTCCACCGCATCGGTGGCCACGCCAAGGGAATCCAGTGCGTGCGGGTCGCGACCGCGCGCGGACCGGTCGTGCTCGCTTCCGATACCGCTCACTATTACGAGAACTTCCTGGACTATCGTCCGTTCCTCGTCGTCCACGACGTCGAGGCCACTTTGCGCGGTTACGACCGCCTCCGCGTCCTCGCCGGCGCGGTCGAGCGCATCGTCCCCGGCCACGATCCGCTCGTGATGGAGCGTTATCCGGCCCCGGACCCCCGGCTCGAAGGCGTGGTCGTGCGACTGGATGTGCCCCCGAGATCCTGAGCGGGTGTTCAGCCGCCTTCGAGCAGGGCCAGGAGCCCTTGGAGAAGTATCATCGGCGAAGGAGGGCACCCCTTGATGTGGAGATGGACCGGGACGACCTCCGCGACCGCCCCGGTTCCGCCTGCGAGCGCGTAGGAGCCAGCGAACACGCCACAGCCCGCTGCGCAATCGCCGACGGCCACGACCCATTTCGGATCGGGTGTACATTCCCAGGCACGGCGTAGGGCAGCCGCCATGTTGCGGGTGACGGGGCCGGTCACCATGAGCACGTCGGCGTGCTTGGGGCTCGCTGCGAAACGGATGCCGAAACGCTCGAGATCGTAGATCGCGTTGCCGAGAGCATGAATCTCGAGCTCGCAGCCGTTGCAGGAGCCCGCGTCCACCTCTCGGATCACGAGCGAACGGCCGAGGCGGCGGAGTGCGGCACGATCGACCGTCCGAGCGAGTTCGGCCAGCGCCTCCGGGGACGGCGCCGGCTTCGGGATCGTGACCGGTCGCTCGAGAAGACCTTCGAGGAGAAGCTCGCGGCTCACAGGTCGACCCCGCTGTACGAGCAGTCGAAACTCTTGTTGCACAAAGGAAAATCGGCGACGATGTTGGCTTCGATCGCAGCTTCCAGGAGTGGCCACTGGAACCACGAGGGGTCACGCGGGTGACAACGCAGCACCCGCCCCTCCGGATCGAGCCGCAGCCAGACCAGAACCTCGCCGCGGAACGATTCGACGATGCCCATCCCCTCCCCCGCTCGTGGTTCGACCGGGACCGAGAGCGACCCTGGAGGCAGCTGGTCGAGGATTCGACCAACGAGCTTCAGGCTTTCGCGAATCTCCTCGATACGGATCCACACCCGGGCGTCGACGTCGCCTCGAGTGCGGACCGGGATCGTCGGGCGAAGCGCGTCGTAGGGAGGGTAGGCGAGATCCCGCCGGGAATCGAAATCTCGACCCGAGGCGCGACCGACATGGCCGCCGGCGGCGAAGCGCCGTGCGAGGCCGGGAGCGAGAATCCCGGTCGTCGCGGTGCGGTCCTGCAAGGAAGGCGTATCGTCGTAGATCTGCACGAGCCGCTCGAAGCGGTTCCCGATCGTCCGGAGAAGCTCGCGCAGCCGGTTCGAGCCGGCGGCATCGAGATCGACCACGACCCCGCCCGGGACGATCCGGTCCATCATCAGCCGATGGCCGAAGAGTTCACCCGCGAGCTGGAGAAGCTGCTCGCGTAGGATAGCGGTGTGGGTGTGGACGAGGGCGAAGGCGGCGTCGTTGCACACGAAGCCGACATCGTGGAGGTGCATCGCGATCCGTTCGAGCTCGCTCAGGAGCGCCCGCAACCAGACCGCGCGCTCGGGAGGCTCGGTTCCGGTCGCGGCTTCGACCGCTCGGGCGAAGGCCCATTGGTAAGCGACCGTGGCGTCACCCGAGACGCGCCCCACGATCCGAGCGGCCTCGTCCCAGGGCAGCCCCTCGAGACGTTTCTCGATGCCTTTGTGGACCCAGCCCAACCGCGCCTCGAGCCGGACCACCGTCTCGCCCTGGGCACGGAAGCGGAAATGCCCGGGCTCGATGATCCCGGCGTGGATGGGGCCGACCGGGATCTCGTGGATCCCTTCGCCTTCGACCGGCAGGAAGGGGTAAGGATCTGGTGTGCCGTAGTGTGTCGGTGGTGCGTTCGCGAGAGGCCGCCGGGTCGGCCAACGACCGTGGTCGAGCCAGCCCCGCCGATCTTCGAGGCCCGAAGGCTCGAGCCCGAACAGGTCGCGGATCGTCCGCTCGAGGCGGATCGCCGGTGGATGGAGCCGGCCGAGGGAGGGGAAGCTGCCCGTCGGGCAATCGAGCGAAGCGACCGCCAGAACCTCGGTCGACGGTTCGAAGAGCGCGACGTGCACGGCCTCACGCTCGCCCCAGAGGCCGAGCAGATCGAAGCGTCCCGCGGCGAGCAGCCGGCCCAGCGTCTCCCATGTCGCAGGGTCGACCCGATGCCGGGCCCAAGGGCGATGTTCGGGCACGGCCGGGGCCCCGGCCAGGAGTTCGGCGAGCGAGTGTTCGGGGAGCGGGATGGGGGAGGCGCTCATCCGAGCTGGGCCGCGATCGTCTGGAACCAGCGCACCAGCGGCTCGGGCAGCCAGATGCCCGCGAGCAGCACGAAGGCGAGGTGTGCGAACATGGGCACATAGCTCGCATGGGTGGGGGTCCGAGGGCCCTCGGGTGGACCGAAGACGACTCCGACGAGTCGGAGGACGAGCGCTCCGAAGGCCAGGAGGAGGCCGAGCACGAGGAGGATCGCCAGCCAGGGCGAGCGCGCGAAGGTCGAGCTCACGACGAGGAACTCGCTCGTGAAAACGCCCATGGGCGGCAACCCCGCGATCGCGACGACCCCGATCGCGAAGCCCCAGGCGAGCACCGGATGGGTGGCCCCGAGCCCTTTGAGCGCCTCGATCTTCTGCGTCCCCTTGACCTGCGCAATGTGACCGACGGCCATGAAGATCGCGGATTTCGTCAAGCTGTGCATAGCCATGTGCAGGAGACCGGCGAAATTCGCGAGCGGGCCACCCATACCGAAGGCGAAGGTCGTGATCCCCATGTGCTCGATCGAGCTGTAGGCGAAGAACCGTTTGATGTCGCGTCGGCGGTAGAGCATGAGGGCGGCGAAGAGGAGCGAAGCGAGCCCCATCGTCACCATGATCGGCCCGGGTGTCAGAGCTCCGGGATTGGCCGCCATGACGAGCTTGAAGCGCAAGAGCGCGAACAGCGCCACATTCAACAGCAAGCCCGAGAGCACGGCCGAGATCGGCGTCGGGCCTTCGGCGTGGGCGTCCGGCAGCCAGGCGTGGAGGGGAGCGAGCCCCACCTTCGTGCCGTAGCCCACGAGCAGGAAGACGAAGGCGAGGTCGAGGAGCTGCGGATCGAACAGGGGGGCGGCCGCAAGCAGTCGATTCCACGCCAGGGCGGGCATTCCCTCGCCGAGCGAGTCCTGGGCTGCGAGATAGACGAGAATGGTGCCGAAGAACGCCAGAGCTATCCCGACCGAACCAAGAATGAAATATTTCCAGGCTGCTTCGATCGCTGGCTCGGTCCGGTAGATTCCGACCATGAGTACGGTGACGAGGGTGGCCACTTCCACCCCCACCCACATGAGTCCTACGTTGTTGGAAAGGAGAGCCAGGCTCATCGATCCCAACATCGCCTGATACATGGCATGGTAGAAACGTAGGAAGGTCGGGGTGAGCCGACCGATCTCGAGCTCGTGGGCGATATAGGAAGCCGAGAACACCGCCGTCGTGAAGCCGACGAAGCAGTTGAGAAGCACGAAGGCGGTATTGAGGTCGTCGACGATGAAGTAGATCCCGGGCTCCGGTCGCTCGAATACGAGAAGACCCGTGGCGGCGAGCAGCGCCGCCATGGCCGCGGCGGCGTTCAGCCGGGCACCGGTTCGATAATCGGCAACGAACGACAGGAGCCCTGCTGCCGCGAACGGGATCCCGAGCACGAGCAGACGCGCCGTCTCGCCCATGCTTCAATCTCCGCGGAACCGCTCGAGCGCGTGGACATCGACCGTGTCGAAGCGTTCGCGGATTCGGAAGAGGAAGATACCGAAGACGATGAAGGCGATGAGGATGGAGAACGCGGTCGAGATCTCGACCACGAGTGGCATACCCTTCGCTCCGGTTGCGGCGAGCACGAGACCGTTCTCGAGGCTCATGAAGCCCACGACCTGGGTGACCGCGTTGCGCCGGGTGATCATCATCAAGAGCCCGAGCAGGATCACGGCGAGCGCGAAGGCGAGGTCCTCGCGGCCGATTCGCCCGGCTCCACCGGTCACCGGCAAGACGACGAGCACGGCCAGGGCGGTGAGCGCCAGGCCCAGCAGCATGGTGAGACCGACGCCCACCACCTTTTCGATCTCGCGATGGATGCCGAGCTCGCGCACGATCCGATGGAGCGCCAACGGAATGACGACGCCTTTGACGATCAGGGCGATCAACGCCGTCACGTAGAGATGCGGTGCTGCCTGGAACCAAGCCTGGAACGCCACGGCAAAGGCGAGGATTATCGCCTGTACGGCGAAGACGTTGAGAACACCCGTGATCCTGTCCTGATAGAGCAAGACGAAGCTCGCCACGACCATCGAGCCGGCCAAGAGATGAGCCACATCGAAGGCGAGGCCGTACATCAGAGCACCCGCGAAACGAACAGGAGGAGCGTGCCGAGAAACCCCAGCACGAGCGCCCCGCCCAGAAACTCCGGCACCCGGAACACGCGCATCTTGGCGATCGCGGTCTCGAAGGTGGCGAGGGCCGTTCCCAGAACCGTCATCTTCACGATCCAGGCGAGAATCCCGAGCGGATAGAAGATCGGAGACGACCCGGTCGGGACCATGCCGAAGGGGAAGAAGAGGCAGGCTACGAGCGAGAGATAGGCCACGAGTTTCAAGCTCGCAGCCGCCTCGATCAGCGCTAGATGGCGACCAGAATATTCGAGTACCATGGCCTCGTGGACCATGGTGAGCTCGAGGTGCGTCGTCGGATTGTCGACCGGGATCCGGGCGTTCTCGGCGATCGCCACCATGAGGAGGGCGACCAGCGCCAATCCCAAAGAAACCCGCAGTCCGACCGGCTCGCGGAGCATGAACTCGGCGATCGCGGAGAGCTGGGTGGAACCCGCCAGCAGTGCGACCGTGAAGACCACGAGCAGCATCGCCGGTTCCGCGAGGCTCGCGATCATCATCTCGCGCGAGCTGCCGATTCCGCCGAAGGCCGTGCCGACGTCCATGCCCGCGAGCGCGAGTGCGAAACGGGCGAAGCCCAAGAAGGCTACGAGGGCGATCAGATCGGTCGCCCAATTGAACAGGAGCCCGGTCGCATAGGTCGGCACCAGCGCCGCGGCGATCCAGACGGTCGTGAACACGGCGTAAGGTGCCACGCGGAACAGCCAGGACGCGTTCTCGGCGAGCACCGGCTCCTTGCACAAGAGCCGCCAGAGGTCGCGATAGGGCTGTAGGAGATCGGGCCCCTGCCGGCGCAACAGCCGTGCCCGTACCTTGCGGGTCCAACCGAGGAGCAAGGGGGCGGTCAGGAGGACGAGGAACATCTGCACGCCCTGGGCCAGGAGCTCGAGGAGGAGCCGCATCACCAGCCTGCCCTCAACGTCCGGCCGCGGTGAGCACGAGAAGCCCGACGAGCACCAGGAAGACGAGCACCAGATAACGTCGGATAGTCTGGAACTGCAAAGGATTGAGCCGATCGGCCAGAGCCAGCACGGCAGTGGTCAGCGGCCGGTAGAGGCCGTCCATGACGCGGTCGGAAAGCCGCACGTCGAGCCGGGCGGGGCTGGGGTCGAGCGGCGGCGGCATCACCACGTGTTCTTCGGCGGCGAGCAGGAGCGGCCCCATCACGCGGCGAATCGGCTGGCCCATCGAGGCGGCGGTGTACTGGGTCGAGGGCGCGGGGTCGGGGTAACCGCAGTCCCAGATCGGCCCGCGTCGGAGCCCTGCTCCCCCCAGACGGTGAACCAGCGCCGCGGTGAAGGCACCGGCGAGGATCAGGAAGGAGAAGAGCACGAGACCGTCGTAAGAGGCACGTCGCTCGGGGATCGGCTGGAGGGAGAGCCAGCCACCCACACCCTGCTCCGGCAAGCTCGAGCCGAGCCCGAGCCCGGTCACGACCGGTCCCAAGAGGTCGATCACCGGGGCCGGGAAGACGCCGAGCAACAGGCACAGCGTCGCCGGTACGAGAAGGCCCGCGCGCGAGAGGAGATCGACCTCGTGCGCTCCGGCCGCCTCGGGGCTCCTTGGCCGACCCAAGAAGACGATCCCGTAGAAACGGACGAAGCAGGCCGCGGCCATGGCGGCCGCGAGGGCCAAAAGGGCACCGGCGGCGGGGATCACGAGGCGGAGCGTGGCCTGCGGCAGATCCGGGCTCACCAGGATCGCCTGGAACAGAAGCCATTCCGAGACGAAGCCGTTCAACGGCGGCAGGGCCGAGATCGCGGCCGAGCCGACGAGCACGGCGGCACCGGTGAAGGGCAGGCGATGGATCAGACCGCCGAGCTTTTCGAGGTCGCGCGTGCCGGTGGCGTGCAGGACGGCGCCTGCGCCACAGAAGAGAAGGGTCTTGAAGACCGTGTGGTTGAGGGCGTGGAGAAGGGCCGCGGTGACAGCGAGTGCCGCCGGCAGCGCGAGACCCGCGGCCGAGAACGCGAGCGCGAGTCCCGTGGCCGCGGCGACGATGCCGATGTTCTCGATCGTCGACCAGGCGAGCAAGCGCTTGGCGTCGCGTTCGACGAGCGCGTGGACGAGCGCCAGAACCGCGCCACCGGTGCCGAGCGCGACGAGCAACGTGCCCCACCACCAGAGCGGGTCGCCGATCAGATCGAAGGCGAGGCGGAGGAGACCGTACAGAGCGACCTTGGTCATCACCCCGCTCATCAGCGCCGAGACCGGTGAGGGGGCGGCCGGATGAGCGAGCGGCAACCAGACATGGAACGGCACGAGTCCCGCCTTGGAACCGGCGCCCACGATCGCGAGCAGGAAGGCGATCGTGGCGAGACCCGGGTCGAGCTCGCGCGTTCGGATCGCCTCGAAATCGTAGGAGCCCTCGGGGCCGGCGAGAAGGCCCATGGTCAACAGAAGGGCCATCGTCCCGAAGCCGGCCATGACGAGGTAGAAGCGAGCCGCATCCCGGCTCGTTTCCTCCTCGTGCCCGACGAGCACGAGGGCGAAGGAGAGAAGCGACATCACCTCCCAGAAGAACAGGAAGGCGAAGGCATCGTCGGCGAGGCAGACCATCGCCATCGCGGCGAGGAAACCCGGATAGAAGGGCAGGATCCGGCCCGGCTCGGGCTCGCTCCCACCGTAGCCCGAGGCGAACAAGGACGCGATCGCGGCGCCGATCCCGAGAAGCAGGAGAAAGAACGCGGAAAGGGCGTCGAGCCGGAGATGCAGCCCGAGCCAGGGCAGCCCGATCGGCAGGACGAGCCGTGCGGGCTCCGCAGCCGTCGCGAGCGCGAGCGAAGCGGTGATGCCGATCGCAACGGCGACGAGGAGCGACCCGCCGTAGACGATTCTCGGCCAGAGCGTGCCCGGTCGGCTCGCGAGTGCCGCCACGGCGAGCGCCAGCAAGAGCACCACCAGGCCGAGAAGCGTACCGAGCAGACTCACCACAGGTCCTCTCGAGAGAGGCGAGACTAGCGGGCCGACCCACCGGAACGTCAACCGGAACGTGAGCCGAGCGACCTCCTGCCGACGCCGTCGTGACCGCGCCGGCACGTTCGAGCCTTGCGGTGAGAACGGGTGTCGCTACTTCGCTGCTGGCGTTCTCTTCGGCGGGACGACGATGCAGGCCTTCGCCGAACTCCTCGAACGGCTCCTCCATAGCCCGCAGCGCACCAGCAAGCTCTCGATATTACGCGACTATCTCGCCCACACGCCGGATCCCGACCGCGGCTGGGCGCTCGCCGCTCTCATCGGCACGCTCGAGTTCGCCCATGCCAAGCCCGGGATCGTCCGCTCGCTTCTGGCCGAGCGTACCGATCCCGTGTTGTTCGCCTGGTCGTACGATTACGTCGGCGATCTCGCCGAGACCGCGGCATTGCTCTGGCCCGAGCCCGCTCGGCGGCTCTCTGCACCGCGGCTCTCGGAGGTCGTCGATCGGCTCGCCTCGACGCCGAGAGCTCGGCTTCCGGCTCTACTCGCCGATCTCCTCGATCGGCTCGACGCGACCGGCCGCTGGGCGCTCTTGAAGCTCGCGACCGGACGCTTGCGGGTCGGCGTCTCCGCCGGGCTCGTCCGCGAAGCCCTCGCGGGCCTGGGTGGGGTCGAGGCGGCTCGGGTGGAGGAGTGCTGGCACGGCCAAGCACCGCCCTACGAAGTGCTGTTCGCTTGGCTCGAGGGTCGTGGTCCGGAGCCCTCGGGCGGGAGCGATCTCGCTTTCCGCCCGTTCATGCTCGCCCACCCGCTCGAAGAGGCCGACCTTCCGGGGATCGCTGCCGCTCCCGACGACTGGTGCGTCGAATGGAAGTGGGACGGAATTCGTATCCAGCTCGCTTCCTGTCCGGCGGACACCCGGCTCTATTCCCGCAGTGGCGAGGAGATCGGCGCGAGCTTCCCCGAGCTGCTCGAGACGGCCCGGCATCTGGGCCTGCACGCGGTTATCGACGGCGAACTCCTGGCGATGCGCGGCGGCGAGATCGGCAGCTTCGACGATCTCCAACGGCGCCTGAACCGGAAGGAGCCATCGGCGCGGACGCGCGTCGAATTCCCGGTCGGCCTCGTGCTCTACGATCTCCTGGCCGAGGCCGGCCAGGATCTCCGTCCCCTCCCCTTCGCCACGCGCCGTACACGGCTCGAAGCGCTCGTCGAACGCTTCGCTTCGCCCCGTCTGCGCCTCTCCCCGCTCCTTCCCCAGGGCTCACCCGAAGCGCTCGATCGGTTGCGACGGGAGCCGCCGCATCCGGCGATCGAGGGCCTCGTACTCAAGCGTAAGACGAGCCCGTATCTGGCGGGTCGGGTCAAAGGTCACTGGTGGAAATGGAAGCGTGATCCGTTCACGGCCGATCTCGTGCTCCTCTATGCCCAACGCGGCCACGGCAAGCGCTCCTCGTTCTACTCGGATTATACGTTCGGGGCGTGGCGAGACGGGCCGGAAGGCGCAGAACTCGTGCCGGTGGCCAAGGCCTATTCGGGTTACACGGACGAGGAGCTCGTCCGGCTCGACCGCTGGATCCGCGAGCGCACGGTCGACCGCTTCGGCCCGGTTCGGGCGGTAGAGCCCGTTCTCGTCTTCGAGATCGCCTTCGAAGGCATCCGGCGTTCGACCCGGCACAAATCCGGGATCGCCTTGCGTTTCCCGCGCGTTCTCCGGATTCGCTGGGACAAGCCGGCGGTCGAGGCCGATCGGCTCGCCGCACTCGAGGCGCTTCTCGAGACCCGCGGGCGCGCGGCCATCGCCTGAGCGTCGCGTGTCAGACAGCCTCCCGACCTTCCGCGAGCGTCCGCCGTGCCGCCTCCGCCAAGAAAGCCGAGCGCGACCGACCGCGCCGTTCGGCGACCCGATCGATCCGGGCGAGCAACCCTTCCTCGATCACGATGTTCACCCGGACCGGCTTCCCGGCGAACTCGACCGGAAGCAGGACCCGGATGCAACGGCTCGGGTCGAGCTCGGCGAGCCAGTCGGACAAGGGCGCGTCCGATGAGGAAGGAGTGGGCAGCTCGAGTCTTTCCTGGATTGAAATGTAACACAGGATGGCAACCATGGTCATGATGCATGAACGAAAGGCGTTATCCAGCTCATCCTTCGTACCAGGAGAAAAAGAGCCCGCCGGAGACCCGGCGGGCGAGTGGTCAGGGAGGCCAACGAAAAGAGAGAAACTCAGGCGCGACTTGCTGCCTCGGCGGGAGCGGCCGAAGCCGCGGTTTCCGGCGGCGGCAACAGGCCGTCGGTGTTCGTGCCGATCTCCTCCTGCCAGGGACGCCACCGCTCGAGGGCCACGAGTCCGATCACCAGCAGCGCGGCGAAGCCGAAGGCGGCCCAAGGGAAGGGAACACCCAGAACCTTGTCGAGGGTGAGCTTGCCTGCCCCGCCTTCGAGCAGCACGGGCCGGAGCGTCGGCTCGAGGTAGGTGAAGGTGAGGGCACCCAGCAGGCCGCCCGCGAGAGTGAACCAGGCATCACGATAGCCGGCACCGATCTGGGCGAGCGTGGTGCCCGGGCAAGCCCCGGCGAGTGCGATGCCGGCGCCCAGGATCAGCCCGCCCACGATGTCGGCTGTCCAGAGGGCGGGCTTGGGGTGGAGCCCCGCGAGCCCGGTCGCAACGAGTACGCCGATGACCACGAGGCCGGCTGCCACACCCGACAGGAAGATCTTGAGCATCAGGAAATTGCGCAGTTGCAGCTGGCCCAGGATCACGGCTGGCTCGAACACGCGCGATTTCTCGAGCACGAAACCGAAAACCACGCCCATGGCGAGTCCAAGAAGGACGGCGGAAAGGATCGACATCGGAGGATCTCCTTACACACGCCGCAGGACGTGGGCCACGGCGATGCCGCCTGCGAAGGTCGCGGCGATGGCGACGAAGGATCCCACGGCCAGTTGGGCCATGCCCGAGAGCCCGTGACCGGAAGTGCAGCCGTCGGCGATCCGGGCACCCGCGAGCATCAGGAAGCCGCCCGCGAAGGCGAGAACGAAGCGGATCGCCGGACTCTTCGTCCCGAGAGCCCGCTCCCAGACGGGGGCGATGCCACGGCGCAGCGTTCCCGAGAGCCGCGAGGAGAGGAATGCGCCGAGTGCGACACCGACGACGAGAGCGACCTGCCACCAGTTCTTGGCACCGGCCAGGTGCTTGGCGGCGTAGTCGATCTGCTGGATCGCCGGATCGACGAGGGAGGCGAGTGTGGCCGAGACGGTGACGAAGGAAGAGGAGGCGCCGAGGGCCGTGCCGATCAGGAGGAAGGCGGGGATCTGCAGGAGGCCCAGAAGCGCACCGGCGAGATAGGGTGACCAGGCGCGGTCGGTGAGCGCGGGCATGGAAGCGTCTCCCGTGCGGAGCCGAGACCGAAGCTCGGCGTCAATCTAATATTAGAATATACGAAATCAAGGCCTCGGCGAGGAGCCCGCTGGCCAGCGGAGGAGCTCGGGCGTCGGGGAGCGACAACCGCTACATCCGGCCGAAAGCGTGCTGTGCGCCGGCTCGGCCGGCACATCGTCGCCACACGAGAAGCCGCTCATGTAGCCCGCGGACCCTATGCGCCGCGGATCCGAAGGCGAGTCGATCCCGCCACCCCTTCGGCGATGCCCTCGAGAACGAGATGGCGAGGGGTGCACGGCCACCCTCCCATCGCTCGACAGGCGCTCCACGATCGGGCGGCAATCGGCCGTCGATAGGGCGGCCGCCGGTGACGTCGACCGACTCGAGCTGCTCGGGATCGGCGAGGAGCGAGCCACCCCCGAACCCGCCGCGGCCTGTCACCCTCCCCCGAACCGGTCGAAGAGGCGGGGCCACGGGCTCCGGCCGGGATGTGGCTCGTCAACCTATTCGACGATGCGGTCGACCTTGTAATCCTTGGCCTCCCGTGCCCAGGCGAACGTCACGAGCTCGCCGATCAGACCCACGGCGACGATCTGGATGCCGAGTACGACCATCAGGGTCGACAGGATCAGAGCCGGTCGATCGCCCAAGGGCACGCCGAGCACCAGCCGCTCGAACACGAGCCACGCCGTGGCGAGTCCACCGAGGGCGAGCGTCAGGAAGCCGAAGCCACCGAAGAAACGGAACGGCTTCTTGAGAAACTTCAAGAGGAAGTAAAGGGTCACCACGTCCAGCACGAGACTCGGCCAGGCTCCGGCCCGGGCGAGGCCGGGGCCCGCGCGACCGGGCGCCGGAGCCACGAGCTCTTCGACCGTGAATCCTTGAGCCTGCGCGATCAGCGGAAGAAAGTGATGCTGGTTGCCGTAGAGGCTCAGCTCCGCGGCGACCCGCGCACGCATCGCCCGGATCGGGCTGCGAACGTCCTCGAGCCTGCTCTGCAGGAGGACCTCGAGCAGCCGCTCGAGCTTGCCGCGGCCGACCCGGCCCGGGGGGCGACGGGCGAGGGTGACGATGTCGGCGCCACCCGCCTCGAGGGCCCGCACGAGGCGCGCCAGTTCGGCCGGGTCGACCTCGAGCTCGGCCGGTACGGTGAGCACGATCGCCCCGGCCGCGTGGCGCAAGCCGACGGTCAACGCCGCAGCTTCCCCCATCGGTCGAGCGAAGGTCAGGATCTCGATCCCGCCATTCTGCCGACGGAGGGCTTTCAGGGCCTCGAGGGTGTCGCGCCATGGGCCGTCGACGACGTAGATCACTTCGCAGCTACGGCCGAGCGGTGCGAGACCCTGGCGAAGTCGGGCATGCAGGGTGGCGATTCCGGGCTGCTCGCGGAGAACCGGCACGACCACGGACAGCTCGGTCGCGGCGGCGGCCAGATGAACGATCCCGAGCTCGGCGGTCATCGGAGAGTTCCGTTCTCAGGGTGAGGTGGCGGTGTCGGCCGGACGGGCGGCGAGCAGCCGGAACAGGTCGAGACGCGGCGCACGAACGCTGTGCAGGAGGTAGCTCAACAGAGCCAGGAACAGCAGAAAGGCGGTCAGTGCCCCCGAGAGCATGACGACACCCTGGAAAGCGACCCCGGGCTCGGCGCGTGTGAGGACGAAGAGCCCGGCCGCCAGGCAGCCGACCCCCGCCACCAGCCCGCCGGTGCCCAGGAGCCAGCGCATGGGGCGTCGGGTGAAGTCGAGGATGGTGGCTATCACGACGAGGTCGACGAGGACCTTGTAGATGCGGGAGAAACCGTACTTGGACCGGCCGTAGCGGCGCGGATGGTGGCGGACCTCGATCTCGGCGATACGCGCTCCGGCGAGGCTGGCCATGGCGGGAATGAAGCGATGCATCTCGGCATAGAGCGGAATCGCCTTGATGAGATCGGCCCGATAGGCCTTCAACGAGCAGCCGTTGTCCTTGATCGGTACGCCCGTGATCCAACCGATCAAGCGGTTGGCGACTTTGGATGGCAGGACGCGCGACCAGTGATCCTTGCGATCCTTGCGCCAGCCGACCACGAGGTCGAACCCTTTATCGATCTCGGCCAGGAAACGCGGGATGTCGGTCGGGTCGTTCTGCAGATCGCCGTCGAGGGTAACGAGGACACGACCACGGGCGTGCTCGATTCCGGCGGCCATCGCCGCCGTCTGGCCGTAGTTCCGTCGAAGCTTGACCAAGCGGAGCTTCGGTTTTCCGTCGCGCGGCAGCTCGAGCGCGCGAGCGAAGGTGGCATCCTGGGAGCCGTCGTCGACCAGAAGCAGCTCGACCGTCGACGGCAACGGCGCCACGGCGGTGGCGATCGCGTCGAACAGCGGCCGTACATTGTCCTCTTCGTTGTAGAGGGGGACGATGATCGAGAGGTCGGGGCTCATCGCGCGGTAGCATCCATCAATCGCGACATATCGAAAAGACCGTCGGCCGAGAGCAACGCGGTACGCCGATATGCTTGCCGATCCACCGTGCCCCGATCGTCGGGGTGTCCGGACGACCGTCGACCCGACCGGTGTGGCGGCGCCACGGATCGCTGCGACCGCCGTACTCCCCGGCAAGCGCTCGCATCCGCCAAGGCCGTGATCCGGTCGCAACAATTATAGTTGCTCCAAAGTCACGGACCTCTCGCCGTCAACCCGACCCGGACGTTACCGGGTACGCGATCGGCGAACGACCATTGGGCTGTTGCAGATTCTCGCCGGATCGCCTAGTGCGCATCTCGTCAGCTCGCGCCGGTACGACGTCGTCGCCACTGTCCGGGGCTTGCCCGCCCGGGTCGGTCAAGAAGCGAGGAGGAGAACGGCATGCCGGAACTGACCGTGAGCTCGCGTCGCCGTTTCCTTCTGGGGCTGGCGACGGGCCTTCCGGTCCTCTCCCTCGGATGGAGGGCGGCGCTCGCCACGGTTCCGGTCCGCCAGATCGCCCTGCACCACCGACATACGGGCGAAGCCGTGCGGGCCGTGTATTTCGCCGACGGCCGCTATCTCGACGAGGGGCTACGCTCGATCAACCGGCTCCTGCGCGACTGGCGGACCGACGAGATCGTCGAGATCGATCCCCAGGTACTCGACATCGCCTACGTTCTTCAGCAGCAGCTCGAGGTGAGCGGACCGCTCGAGGTCCTCTCGGGCTATCGCTCGCCCGAGACCAATGCCATGCTGCGTCGTCGGTCCCGCGCCGTGGCGCGCAACAGCCTGCACATGTACGGCATGGCCGTCGATCTGCGCTTCCCGGGCGTACCGCTGGTCCAGGCTCATCGAGCGGCATTGGCCCTGCAGGCGGGCGGGGTCGGCTACTATCCGGCAGCCGACTTCATCCACCTCGACAGCGGGCCGGTACGGTCTTGGACGCAGCTCGGTCGGGTGCAGAGCGGCCGAGACGGCGGTGTGCCGCGCGGGTTCGCATCCAGCCGGCGTGCCGCGGCACGCCGGGATCGGCTCGCCCGCCTCAAGAGTCGGATCAAGACCGCTCGTCGTTGATCGTTCGGGTCGACCTCCACAGGCGCGCGGCGTCGCGTTGACAAGTCGTTCCCGGCACGGCTAAGCGGCGCCGCTCGCCGGCCGCCCGTTTCGGGCAGGTCGGTCGAGGTCGGAGACGGGCGACGCGTCATGGACCATCTCGACGAGCTCGAGGCGGAGAGCGTCTTCATTCTGCGCGAGGCCAAGGCCAAGCTCGATCGGCTCGCGATTCTCTGGTCGCTCGGCAAGGACAGCAACGTCGTTCTCTGGCTCTGCCGAAAGGCCTTCTTCGGCCACGTGCCCTTTCCGGTGATGCACATCGACACCGGCAAGAAGTTTCCCGAGATGTACGCCTTCCGCGACCGCTACGCCGTGGAATGGGGCCTCAACTTCATCCGCGAGGAATGCCCGCCGCTCGAAGCGACCGATCCCTCGCTGCCGCCGGCCGCGCGCTCGGCGGCCCGCAAGACCCTGGGTCTCAAGGCGGCGCTCGAGAAGTACGGCTTCCAGGGATTGATCCTCGGCATCCGCCGCGACGAGGAGGCGATCCGCGCCAAGGAGCGCTACTTCAGTCCCCGCGACGAGAGCGGGCAGTGGCAGCTCAAGGATCAGCCCCCCGAGTTCTGGAGCCAGTACATGACGAGCTTCCCGCAAGGGACGCATGTCCGGGTCCATCCCCTCCTGCACTGGACCGAGCTCGACATCTGGAAGTACACGCGACGGGAGGGGATCCCGATCATCGACCTCTACCTCGCCAAGGACGGCAAGCGGTATCGCTCGCTCGGTGACCGGGACATCACCTTTCCCGTACCGAGCCGGGCCGACACGATCGACGCGATCATCGCCGAGCTCGAGACGACCCGCACGCCCGAACGTGCCGGTCGGGCGATGGATCACGAGGCCGAGGACAGCTTCGAACGCCTGCGGGCCGCTGGCTACATGTGAGGGGGCCGGCCGGCACCCCCGGGACGGACGGGATCACCATGCCGCACAAGAGCGGGGCCGCGGAAGCGCGGCCGCTTCGCATCGTCATCGTCGGCCACGTCGATCACGGCAAGTCGACCTTCGTGGGTCGACTCCTGCACGAGACCGGTTCTTTGCCCGAGGGCAAGCTCGAGGCGGTACGGGCGATGTCGGCACGCCGGGGCATGCCGTTCGAGTGGGCCTTCGTGCTCGATGCCATGCAGACCGAGCGCGACCAGGGCATCACCATCGACACCACCCAGATCCGGTTCCGGACCGCGCGGCGTCCGTATCTCGTGATCGACGCTCCGGGCCACAAGGAATTCCTCAAGAACATGGTGACCGGGGCCGCCCAGGCCGAGGCGGCGTTGCTCGTCATCGACGCCACCGAGGGTGTTCAAGAGCAGTCCCGTCGACACGGCTACCTCCTTCATCTCCTCGGCATCCGCCAGGTCGCCGTGCTGGTCAACAAGATGGACCTGGCGGGCTACTCGGCCGACCGGTTCGGTCGCGTGGCGGAAGACTTTCGAGCCTACCTCGCGGAGCTCGGCGTCGAACCGGCCTGCATCGTGCCGATCTCGGCCCGCGAGGGTGACAATCTGGTCGACCACAGCCCGCGGATGCCCTGGTACCAGGGGCCCTCGGCGATCCAGGCTCTCGATTCCTTCGCCTATGCCGATCTGCCGGTCGATCGGCCGCTCAGGATGCCGGTTCAAGACGTCTACAAGTTCGACGAGCGACGGATCGTTGCCGGACGGATCGAGGCCGGCCGGCTCGTGGTCGGCGACACGGTGCTCTTCTCTCCTTCCAACAAGACCGCGCGCATCCGTTCGATCGAAGCTTGGCACGTACCGGCGCCACCCACCGAGGCCGTGGCCGGCCAGAGCATCGGTGTCACGCTCGACGAGCCCATCTTCGTGGAGCGCGGTGAGATCATGAGCCATCCGGAGCGCCCGCCGATCCTCACGACCGTCTTCAAGGCCCGACTCTTCTGGCTCGGCGACACGCCGCTGCGGATCGGCTCCACCTACAAACTCAAGCTCGCCACCACCGAGGCCACGGCGGTGGTCGAGGCGATCGAGCGGTCGATCGACACGGCCGAACTCAAGAGTCTGCCGCCCGACCGGATCGAGCGCAACGGCGCCGGCGAGGTCGTGCTTCGGACCAAGCGCATGTTGGCGCTCGACGAGTATGCGACGAGCCCGCGAACCGGTCGGTTCGTGCTGGTCGAGGACCATCTGCCGGTCGGTGGTGGGATCGTCTCGATGGAGGGTTACCCCGACCAGCGCCAGCTCGTAACGGTCCGCGCCACCAACATCACCCAGGTCGGTCACGCGGTGAGCCGGGCGGCCCGTGCCGCCCGTAACGGTCACAAGGGTGGCGTCCTGTGGTTCACCGGCCTCAGTGGCGCCGGCAAGTCGACCCTCGCTCTCGCCCTCGAGCGCGAGCTGTTCGCCCGCGGCTGGCAGGTCTACGTGCTCGACGGCGACAACATCCGCTCCGGCCTCTGCCGCGATCTCGGCTTCGGCCCCGAGGACCGTGCCGAGAACATCCGCCGAGTGGGCGAGGTTGCGGCACTCTTCGCCGATGCCGGCTTCCTCGTGGTCTCGAGCTTCATTTCGCCCTACCGAGCCGACCGACAGCGAGCACGGGAAGCAGCCGGCGAGGCGTTCCACGAGATCTACGTCAAGGCCGATCTCCAGGTGTGCGAACGGCGCGACCCCAAGGGGCTCTACAAGCGCGCGCGCAAAGGCGAGATCAAGGAATTCACCGGGATCTCGAGTCCTTACGAGCCACCCGAGAATCCCGAGCTCGTGGTGCCGACTGACGCGCTCGGCATCGAGGACTGCGTAGCGCTCCTGCTGCGTTACGTCGAAGAGCGCTTCCGGGTCTGACGCCCCCGATCGGGCGGGGCCGAACCGTCAACCGGCTCGAGTCCGCTCGAAGGCGTCGGCGAAAGCTTCGAGCGTGGGGAACCGCAAGGCGGGGGTCACGACGACCGGAGGAGGCTTCGTGGCTCCACCCGTCCGGCCGGCCCGACGATCGATCCAGACCGAGGCGATCCCCATCGCCGCTGCCGGGGCGTGGTCGTGGAAGAGGCTCTGGGCGACATGCAGGAGCCCCTCGCGCGGCAGACCGCGCCCGGCGAGAAAGCCCAGGAGATAGGCGAAGTTCCGCAAATCCGGTTTGTAGGAGCCGATCGCCTCGGCGGTCAGGATCGCCGTGAAGGGATTGCCGAGTTTGGCGGCCGAGCGACGGATGCTCGCCTCGTCGACGTTCGACAGCACGATCAGGGGGACCCGGCGGGCCAATCTCGCGAGTGCCGCAGCGCTGTCCGGAAAAGGCGGCCAATCGCCGATCGAAGCACCGAAGGCCTCCGCTTCCGCCGCTGTCGCCGGACCCCCGAGACGCCGGCCGAGCCGCTCCAGCACCCGCGCGAGGAGTCGATCGTAGCGGAGTGCCGGGGTTTCCACCTGTTGGGCCGCTTCCTCCTCGGCGAAGGCGGCGAGGAGCGCCTCGTCGTCGAGGGGAAGCCGTACACGCTCCCGCCAGGGCTCGAAGGCCCGCAGCAGGCCCTGCTCCCAGTCGATCAGTGTGCCGTAGCAATCGAAACTCAGGACCGCGCACCGGTCGAGTCGCATCACCCTCTCTCCCCTCGGCCGGAGCGAAACCTAGCGGCGCGGCCCAGGAAAAGGAAGGCGTACGGATAAGGGTTGACAATCCTAAGCAATAGGATTATGCACCGCCGCACACGCATCCGGAGCCTCGCCGTGACCCACCCTACCCGCCTCGCCGCGCCCCTCGCCCTGCTCGCCCTCGCCGCCTGTACCGAGGTCCAGGCTTTCGGCACGAGCGCGATCCAGCAGCGACGGATGATGAACGATCTCCAGGCGCGGTTCACCATGGCCGCCACTTGCGACATCTCGCTCGGTTCCTATTTCCGCGAGCTGTCGGAGCTCGAACGCCACTATGTCGGGCTCGTCTGCGGCGGTGTACTGCCACCGCTCTCCGCCCCACCTGCGGTCGTCCGTTGAGCATCCGTCGCCTCTCGCCGTCCCGGCTGCCCCGTGCCGCGAGCGTCCGTGCCATCGGATGACACCGGGGCACCGGCCACGGAGCCGGTGACCCGCGCGAGATAGAGGGCCAGGCCGGGCGCCAGGCGTCGGTTCCTCGCCTCCTCGGGTGACAACCAGGTGGCTCGGACCACCTCGCGACCATCGACCCGAACCATCGGCCTGACCATCGGTCGCCAAGCGAAGACCGCACACCGGATCTGCCGTCGCTCGAAGGCGAAACCGAGCTCGAGCGGCCCCTCGAGCTCCGGCTCGGGAGCGCGCAGGCCGGTTTCCTCGGCGAGCTCGCGCAGTGCCGCCGCGAGCACCGACTCGCCGCGCTCGACGGCACCTCCCGGCAGATCGAGAAGACCGGGCCGATAGGAGGTTTCGACCACCAGGAGCCGTCCCGCCGACCAGACGGCGATCCCCGCACCACGAGCGGCCGGTCGTCGAATCGCCCACCAGAGGAGCCGGGCGGAGTGGGCGAGCCGGTAGGCGAGACGCCAAGGCAGGTCCATGTGGCCAGCATCTCTTCCTGTCCGCGGCCCGGCAAGCCCGACCGCTTGACGGCTCCGCTCGCCACCGCCTAGCTCGCCCGGCCGTCGTCCTTCTGCCCGCGGAACTCGTGCATGCTGCTCTCCGGCAAGGCCCGGCTGGCCGGGGTCATGGGCTGGCCGGTCGGCCATTCCCTCTCGCCTCGCCTGCACGGCCATTGGTTCGAGCGGTACCGGATCGACGGCGCCTACGTGCCATTGCCGGTCCGACCCGAGGATCTCGAGCTGGCCTTCCGGGCTCTGCCGAGGCTCGGCTTTCTCGGCTGGAACGTGACCATCCCACACAAGGAGCGGGCCTACGCGCTCGTCGACCGACGCGACGCCGCGGCCGAGCGGATGGGGGCGGTCAACACCGTTCTCGTTCACCCGGACGGCACACTCGAGGGACGTAACACCGACGGCCAGGGGTTCCTCGCGAGCCTTCTGGCCGCCGCTCCGGCCTTCCGGACGACCGGCGGACCGGCCCTGCTGCTCGGAGCCGGCGGTGCCGCCAGGGCGGTCGCCTGGGTGCTGCTCGATACGGGGATCCCGCTCCTGCGCCTTGCCAACCGAACGCCCGAGCGGGTCACACGGCTCGCCCGAGAGCTCGCGGCCGTGTTCCCGGGGCGGGTGACGACCGTTTCTTGGCCCGCGCCGGCCGAGGCCATCGCCGACCTCGCCCTTCTCGTGAACGCCACGAGCCTCGGCATGCGGGGTCAACCACCCCTGCCGATCGATCTCGCACCTCTGCCGCCGACCGCGTTGGTGGCAGACCTGGTCTACGTGCCGCTCGAGACACCGTTGCTCGCCGCCGCGCGGGCGCGCGGCAATCCGGTGGTCGACGGGCTCGGGATGCTCCTCCACCAGGCCGTTCCCGGCTTCCGTCATTGGGGGGGGCGGGAGCCCGAGGTCGACGTGGCGCTCCGCGCCTGCCTGCTCGAGGTCCTGGCGGCAGCCGGTTGAGCCGTCGGACGCGGCGCTCGCCCCCTGCGATCCGGACCTCAGTTCGACCCCAAGAGCTCGAGGAGTGTCGCCGCCACGATCTCGGTCGCCTTCTCGAGGTCGGCGAGCGGCAGCCGCTCGTCGGCGCGATGCGCGTTGGCCTCCTCGATGCTGCGAGGCCCGGCGCCGTAGAGCACGATCGGGACACCCGCCTCGGCATAGTGCCGGGCATCGGTGTAGAGCGGGACCCCCTTGGCCGGGACGGGCTCGCCCAGGATCCGCTCGGCCTGCCGGGCGAGCACCGCCACGAGCCGTTCCTGGCCGGGCAGGGGAACGAGCGGTCGGGCGAGGAGGATCCGCCGGATCCCGAGGCGGGTTCTCGGAAAAGCGCGGATCGCTCCCCCCAACAGTCCGGCCAGCTCGGCTTCGACGGCCGCGGGATCCTCCTCCGGAATCGTCCGCCGATCGAGTCGGAAGACGATCCGATCGGGCACGACATTGGTGTTGATCCCGCCCGTGATCAGCCCGACCGTGAGCTGGGCCGTGCCGATCCCGGGTACGGAGCTCACCCGACCGGCCAGCTCGCGACGGAAAGCATAGAGGGTGGCGAGCAGATGCGTCGCCGCCTCGAGCGCATCGACGCCGGTGTGCGGTAGAGCGGCGTGCGCCGAGCGCCCCTCGACCGTGACCTCGAGATGCAGGCAGCCATTGTGGGCGGTCACGATCGCATAGGAGAAGCCCGCACCGATCGCCAGGTCGGGTCGGCCGATCCCCTCCGCGAGCAGACGTCTCGGGCCGATCTCCCCGCCCGCTTCCTCGTCGAAAGTGACGTGCAACTCGACCGCCCCCCGCAGCCTCTCCCCACCGCGGGCGAGCGCTTCGAGAGCGAGCAGAGCGAAAGCGTAGGTGGCGATGTCGGACTTCGAGACCGCCACGCCGCGGCCGTACATCCAGCCGTCGCGAATCACCGCACCATAGGGATCGACGCTCCACCCCTCCCCCGGCGGCACGACGTCACCATGAGCGTTGAGGGCGATCACCGGCCCCTCGCCGAAGCGCCGTCGGACCACGAGATTGGTGGCGCTCCGCATGCCGACCGCCCGCACCGCTTCGGCCGGCACGGGATGGCGCTCGACCGCGAAGCCCAGGCCTTCGAGCAGGTCGGCGATCCGCTCGGCAGCGGTCGCCAGATCGCCCGGCGGATTGTCGGTCGGTGTGCGGACCAGTTCACGCAGAAAGGCGACCTCCTCGGGGAAGCGCTCGCGAACGATCCGGGCGAGGCGGTCGAAGGGCAGGCTCATGGGAGCTCCTCGGACAGAAGCGAGATCGTCTCGACCAGCACGGCGAGCGCCGCTTGGATGTCGGCCGGGGTCGCGTGCTCGGCGGGATCGTGGCTGATCCCGCCGCGACAGCGGACGAACAGCATGGCCACAGGGGCGATCGTGGCGATCGCCATGGCGTCGTGACCGGCGCCACTCGTGAGCCGCGGTGCGGACAGGCCCCGACGAGCACAGGCCCGGGCGAGCGCGTTCACGAGCCGTGGCTCGCTCGCCACCGCCGGCGCCTCGTGGACCGTGACGAGCCGCACCGTGAGGTTGCGCCTTTCGGCGATCGCCGCGACGCTCGCGCGCAGCTCGTCGAGTGTACGGGTGCGCAACCCGTCATCGGCACTCCGCAGATCGACGGTGAAGCGCACCCGACCGGGGATCGTGTTGACCGCTCCGGGTAGGACGTCGAGCCGACCGACGGTGGCGACCACCCCTTCCGTGCCGCGCGCCAGCCGCTCGACGGCGAGCACCATCTCCGCCGCCGCCGCGAGCGCGTCGCGGCGCAGTCGCATCGGCACCGTACCGGCATGGCCGGCCGTCCCCTCGACCACGACCTCGAGCCGGGTGGCACCGGCGATCGCGGTCACCAGTCCGAGCGCCGCTCCTTCGTGCTCGAGCACCGGGCCCTGCTCGATATGAGCTTCGAGGTACCCCAGCATTTCGCCCGGCTTCCGCGCACAACCGGCGAGCGCCGCAGGATCGAGGCCGCAGGCCCGCAAGGCCTCGGCGAGGCTCGTACCCGAGCGGTCCTCGAGTCCGAGGACCGCCGGATCGAGCGTTCCCGCCATCGCCCGTGAGCCGGTGAGGGCGCAGGGAAACCGTACCCCCTCCTCGTCGGCGAAGGCCACGACCTCGAGTGCGAAGGACGGATCGAGGCCGTGCGCCGCGACCTCCTCGACCGCCGCCAAGCCGAGGAGAACCCCGAGCACACCGTCGAAGCGACCTGCATCGATGACCGTATCGAGATGCGAGCCCAAGACGAGGGCGGGCGCCGCGGGCGGGCGCCCTGGGCGGCGCCCCACGAGATTGCCGATCGCATCGAGCCGCGTCGCGAGGCCGGCTTCTTCCATCCAACCTCGCACGAGACCGACGGCCTCGAGCCAGGCGGGCCCCCAGGTCAGGCGGGTGAGCCGATCGGGCTCGTCGCTCACCGAGGCGAGCCGATCGAGCCTGTCCAGGAGCCGGTCGAGAGCAGGGGCGGTGATCGACGGATCCTCCGAGCGGGGTCGGTGGGCCGAGCCTTAGGGCCTTGTGCGTCGCGGTGGAACAGGGTTCGCTCGGCGCAGCGACACGAGGCGGGATTCGGCTGGATGGCAGGCGGGCAGGGGACGGGACGCGGACGGCTCACCACCCACGTTCTCGATACCGCGGCCGGACGACCGGCGGCCGGTCTCGTCCTGACCCTCTTCGCGCTCGAAGGGGACGACGGGCGGCAGCCGCTCGCCCGTGCCGCGACCAATGCCGACGGCCGGCTGGACGCGCCGCTCCTGGGGCCCGGCACGATGCGGACCGGCCGCTTCGAGCTGGTCTTCGAGGTGGCGGCCTACTTCCGGGCGCGGGGCGTGGACCTACCCGAGCCCCCGTTCCTCGAGGCGGTGCCGATCCGCTTCGGCATCGCCGATCCCGATGCGCACTATCATGTACCCCTCCTCGTGAGCCCGTACGGCTACACGACCTATCGGGGAAGCTGATGCGCCGCGCCGTTCGCTTCTGGCTCGGTGACGCACCGCGCGAGGTGGCCGGGATCGCTCCTACTACGACCCTGCTCGAATGGCTGCGCGCCGTGGAAGGCAGGACCGGTACCAAGGAGGGTTGCAACGAGGGCGACTGCGGAGCCTGCACGGTGCTGCTCTCGCGCCTCGTGGGCGATCGCCTCGTGCACGAGCCGGTCTGTGCCTGCATCCGTCTTCTCGCCACCGTCGACGGTTGCCGGGTAGCGACGGTGGAGGATCTCGAGGCGCCCGACGGCACGCCACATCCCGTGCAGCGAGCGCTGGTCGAGCAACACGGCAGCCAGTGCGGCTTCTGCACACCCGGCATCGTGACGAGCTTGTGGGCGCTTCGGCTCGACCGTCTCGAGCCTCCCGAGGACTCGGTGATCGAGGCCCGGCTCGCCGGCAATCTCTGTCGTTGCACCGGCTACGGGCCGATCGTCCGGGCCGCGCGGAGGATGTACGAGATCCCCCCGGGTCCGTCTGCCGATCCGCTTCTCGCCGAAGAACCGCTCTGGCGCGAGCGCCTCCTGTCCCTGCACGACGAAGCGACCCTCGCCTTGGAGGAGGGGGACGAAGCGCGGCTCCTCGCACCGACCAGCCTCGAGGAACTCCTGGATCTCCGCGCCGCACATCCGGATGCCGTTCTGTTGGCCGGTGGGACGGATGTCGGCCTCTGGATCACCAAGGACCTCCGCCGTCCCGCCGTGCTTCTCTGGCTCGGCCGGATCGACGAGCTGCATCGGATCGAAGAGGCGGCCGAGGAGCTCCGGATCGGCGCCGGAGCGACATGGCGCGAGGCCGCTCCGGCACTGCGACGGCTGGTGCCGGGGCTGGGCGAGCTCCTCGGGCGGTTCGCCGGCGAGCAGATCCGGGCCGCCGCCACGGTCGTTGGCAACCTCGCGAACGCTTCGCCGGTCGGCGACGGGGCGCCCGCCCTCCTCGCCCTCGACGCCCGTCTCGAGCTGTGCTCCCGAACGGGGCGGCGAAGTCTGGCGCTGGCGGAATTCTTCCGAGGCTACCGTCGGACCGCGCTCGCTCCGGACGAGCTCGTCACGGCGGTCGTGATCCCGCGGCCGGCGCTCGGAACCCGGGTGCGGTTCGAGAAGGTCAGCAAGCGACGCGAGCAGGACATCGCTACGGTTAGTGCCGGCATCGCCTGGCGCGTCGAGGATGGCCGCGTGGTCCATGTCCGCCTCGCTTTCGGTGGCATGGCCGCGGTTCCCGCCCGTGCCCGGGCCGCGGAGGCGGCCCTCGAAGGTGCGACCTGGGACGAGGCCACGGTCGAGCGGGCGGTGGCCGCCCTCGAGAAGGATTTCGAGCCGATCTCGGACCATCGCGGCTCGGCTTCCTACCGCCGGATCGTGGCAGCCAACCTGTTGCGTCGGATCAGGCTCGAGAGCCTGGGCGTAGCGGTACGGCTGGATCGGACGGAGCCAGCGGTTGACTGAACCGGCCGATCGCATCCGAGGCGACGTGCACGAGGCGACGACCCACGATTCGGCCCTCGCCCACGTCACCGGCCGGGCCCTCTATGTCGACGACTTCATCGAGCCCCGGGGCTGTCTGCATTTGGCACTCGGGCTCGCCGATCGTGCTCGAGCCCGCATCCTCGGGCTCGACCTCGAGGCGGTACGCGCCGCTCCGGGCGTGGCCCTCGTGCTGACGGCCGAGGATCTCGACGACCCCGTCGACCTCTCGCCGGTCCATGCGGGTGACGAACCGGTGTTGGCCCGAGGCGAGGTCCTGTATTGGGGTCAGCCCCTCTTCGTCGTGGCCGCCGAGACCCGCGAGCAGGCGCGTCGTGCCGCCCGACTCGCTCGCATCGTCTACGAGGAGCTGCCGGCGGTCCTCACGATCGAGCAGGCCCGCGCAGCGGGCAACGGTTTCGTGTGCGAGCCCTTGAGGCTGGAGCGTGGACCGGTCGACGCGGCGATAGACTCGGCACCACATCGGCTCGAGGGCCGTATCCGGATCGGTGGCCAGGAGCATTTCTACCTCGAGGGCCAGGTGGCGCTCGCCGTGCCGGGCGTGGAAGGCGAGATGCTCGTCTGGTCCTCCACCCAGCACCCGGCCGAGACCCAGCTCATGGTGGCCCGTGCGCTCGGCCTGCCGATGGCGGCGGTGACGGTGCGCTGTCGGCGGCTGGGCGGCGGCTTCGGCGGCAAGGAGACCCAGGCCAACCTGTTCGCCGTGTTGGCGGCGCTCGTGGCCCGGCGCTCCGGTCGACCGACCAAACTCCGGCCCGACCGCGACGAGGACATGATCGTGACGGGCAAGCGGCACGACTTCCTCGTCGACTACGAGGTCGGCTTCGATCCGCAAGGACGGATCCACGCCGTGCGCGCTACCCTCGCCGCGCGCTGCGGCTTCTCCGCCGACCTCTCGGGTCCGGTCACCGACCGGGCTCTGTTCCATGCCGACAACGCCTATTACTACCCGGCCGTTCGGCTGGTGTCCGAGCCTTGGCGCACGAACACCTGTTCGAACACCGCGTTCCGCGGCTTCGGTGGGCCGCAGGGCGTGCTGGTCGCCGAGCGGATCGTGGAGGAGGTCGCTTTCGCCACGGGCCTCGACCCGCTGGAGATACGCCGGCGCAACCTCTACCGGGAAGGCGACCTCACCCCCTACCATCAGCCGATCGAGGACGTGCCGCTGGCGGCGATCCTGGACGCGCTCGAGGAGCGTGCCGGCTATCGGGAGCGCCGGCGGGCGATCGCCGCCTTCAACGCCGAGAGCCCCATCCTCAAGAAGGGCATCGCCCTCACCCCCGTGAAGTTCGGGATCTCCTTCACGGCGACCTGGTACAACCAGGCGGGTGCGCTCCTCCACGTCTACCGCGACGGCAGCGTCCTTCTGGCGCACGGTGGCGTCGAGATGGGCCAGGGCCTGTTCGTGAAGGTGGCCCAGGTGGTGGCCCATGAGCTCATGCTCGATCTCGACCGGATCCGCCTCGCCCCGACCGACACCGGCCGGGTGCCCAACGCCTCGGCCACTGCCGCCTCCTCGGGCTCCGACCTTAACGGCATGGCCGCGCAGGCAGCGGCCCGCACCCTCAAGGAGCGCCTCCTCGCCTTCGCCGCCGAGCGCTGGTCGGTGCCGGCCGAGCAGCTGACCTGGCTCCCGGGTCGGTTGCGCGTCGGCAACCAGGAAATCCCCTGGGAGGAATTGATCGAAGAAGCCTATCGAGGCCGCATCCAGCTCTGGGCCTCGGGCTTCTACCGCACGCCCGAGATCCACTGGGATCGCAAGAGCGGTCGCGGCCGGCCCTTCTACTACTTCGCCTGCGGTGCGGCTTGCGCCGAGGTGACGGTCGACACGCTCACCGGGGCCCATCGCATCGACCGGGTCGACGTGCTGCACGACTGCGGCCGCTCGCTCAATCCGGCCGTCGACCTCGGTCAGATCGAGGGCGGCCTGATCCAGGGGATCGGCTGGCTCACCACCGAGGAGCTGGTCTGGGACGAGCGGGGCCGTCTGCGCACGCACAGCCCCTCCACCTACAAGATCCCGACCGCCGGCGACCGGCCGCGGATCCTCCATCTCGCGCTCTTCGAGGACGCCCCCAACCGAAAGCCCACGATCCACCGCAGCCGAGCCGTGGGCGAGCCGCCGCTCATGCTGGCGACCGCCGTGCTGCACGCGATCTCGGATGCCGTGGCGAGCCTGGGAGACCATCGAATCTGTCCGCGTCTCGACCCGCCGGCCACACCGGAAGCGGTCTTGGAGGCGGTCGCTCGGGTTCGAGCCCGGGCCGGAGGCAGTGCGGAATGAACGGGCTCGCCACGACACTCGCCGAGCTGCTCGCTGCCGGCCGACCGGCGGTGCTCGTGCGGCTCGTGGCGAGCCGGGGCTCGGTGCCCTGTGCCGCGAACGCCCGCATGCTCGTCCACGAGCACGGCATCGCGGGCACGGTCGGCGGCGGCGCACTCGAATGGCAGGCGATCGGACGAGCCCGGACGATGCTGGAAACGGGCGAGCGCGAGACGCTGCTCGAGCTGACCCTCGGTCCCGAACTCGGCCAGTGCTGCGGCGGCCGGGCGACCCTCCGGCTCGTCCGCGCCGACGCTGTCACGCTCGACCGACTCGCCATCGAAGAAGAGACCGAGCGGTCGGCACGACCGCCCGTCCTCCTCTTCGGCGCGGGCCATGTCGGCCGTGCCCTCGCCCGTGTATTGGCTCCCCTCCCCTTGCGGGTCACCTGGATCGATCCGCGTCCCGAAGCCTTCCCGCCGGACCCGCCGCCCGAGCTCGAGCTCGTGGCCAGCGAGGTCCCGGTGCGCTTCCTCGAGGAAGCGTCCGAAGTGGCGGCGGTGCTCGTGCTGACCCACAGCCACGCGCTCGACTTCGCGCTCGTCGCCGCCGCCCTCGACCGCGAGGATCCGGCCCATGTCGGCCTGATCGGCTCGATCACCAAGCGGGCCCGGTTCGTCCGCGGCCTGCGTGCGCTGGGCCTGCCCGAGGAGCGGCTCGCACGCCTCGCCTGTCCGCTCGGTGGAACCACGGCGGACAAGCGGCCCGAGGTGATCGCTCTTCTGGCCGCGGCCGAGCTCTGGCAGGCCCTCGCCGCCCGACGGGGCGCCCGGGAGGCCGCATGAGTCCCCCTGCCCGCCTCCAGCTCGAAGGCGTGACCAAGCGGTTCGGTCGCCTCCTGGCCAACGACGGGATCGATCTGGTCGTGTGGCCCGGCGAGATCCATGCGCTCCTGGGCGAGAACGGTGCCGGCAAGTCGACGCTGGTGAAGCAGATCTACGGTCTTCTCGAGCCGGACGCGGGAACGATCCGAATCGACGGCGAGCCGGTCCGGATCACGAGCCCGAAGATCGCCCGCGAGCACGGCATCGCCATGGTCTTCCAGCATTTCACCCTGGTCGAAGCCCTCGACGTCGCGGAGAACGTGGCGCTCGGACTCGACGACCGCCTCTCCCGGCGGGAGCTGGTCCGCCGCATCCGGGGCGCCGGCGAGACCTACGGCCTGCCACTCGATCCGGACCGCCCGATCCACGAGCTCTCGATGGGCGAGCGGCAACGGGTCGAGATCGTCCGCTGCCTGCTCGAGCGACCGCGTCTCCTGATCATGGACGAGCCCACCTCGGTCCTGACCCCGCAAGAGGTCGAGCGACTCTTCCGCACTCTGCGCCGGCTCGCCTCCGAGGGCTGTGCGATTCTCTACATCTCCCACAAGCTCGCCGAGATCACGGCGCTGTGCGAACGGGCGACGATCCTCCGGGCCGGCCGGGTCGTGGCGACGGTCGACCCCCGGACCACCGACGCGCGTGCGCTCGCCGCCCGGATGGTGGGCGCCGAGATCCGAACCGGCGGGCGGCGGATATCGTCGTCGACCGGAGCGGTCCGGCTCGCCGTCGAAGGCCTCTCGCTGCCCGCCGACCGTCCGTTCGGGACCGCCCTCCACGATCTCCGCCTCGAACTCCACGCCGGCGAGATCCTCGGTGTGGCCGGCATCGCCGGTAACGGCCAGGACGAGCTGTTCCGCGCCCTCGCGGGCGAACGGCCGATACCGCGCCCGGATTCGATCCGCCTCGACGGCCGACCGATCGGGGGTCTCGGGCCGAGCGCGCGGCGGAGGCTCGGCCTCGTCGCGGTTCCCGAAGAGCGGCTCGGGCACGCCGCGGTGGGCGAACTGCCCTTACCCGCCAACACCGTGCTCGCCGCCCGCGAGAGGCTCGGGCTCGTCCGACACGGCCTCGTCCGCTGGCGAACCGCCCGGGCGGCGACCGGGCGGATCGTCCGCGAGCTCGACGTGCGCACACCGGCTCTCGACGCACCGGCTTCGAGCCTGTCCGGGGGCAACCTGCAGAAGTTCGTGATCGGCCGCGCGATCCTGCAGGAGCCGCTCGTGCTCGTCGCGGCCCAGCCGACCTGGGGAGTGGACGCCGGGGCCACTGCGGCGATCCATGCCGCGCTGCGAGCCCTCGCCTCGAACGGTGCCGCCGTGCTGCTGATCAGCCAGGACCTCGACGAGCTCCTCGAGCTCGCCGACCGGCTCGCGGTCCTCGATCGGGGTCGTCTCTCTCCGGCCCGACCGACCGCCGAACTCGCGCTCGAGGAGATCGGTCTCATGATGGGTGGGCTGCACGAGCCGGTCGGCGGAGCGCCCGATGGGCTTTGAGCTCGAGCCGCGACCCCTTCCCTCCGGCCTCTGGCGGGTCCTCGCCCCGGCCCTCGCGGTGGCACTGACCGCCCTCTCGGGGCTCGTCCTGTTCCTCCTCCTGGGTGTCGAGCCGAGCCGGGCTCTCTGGTCGTTCTTCGTCGCTCCGTTGACCAGCCTCTGGGGAGCGAGCGAGCTACTCGTGAAGGCCGCGCCGTTGGCGCTGATCGCACTCGGTCTCGCACCGGGCTTCCGTGCCGGGGTGTGGAACATCGGCGCGGAAGGCCAGCTCACGATCGGCGCGATCGTGGGGGGCGGGGTTCTGCTCGCTCTCTGGCCGTCCGATGCTCCCTGGGTACTGCCGGCGGCGATCCTCGCCGGAATCCTGGGTGGCGCCGCCTGGGCCTGGATTCCGGCGGTCCTGCGGATCCGTCGAGGAGCCAGCGAGATCCTCGTGAGCCTCATGCTCGCCTACGTGGCCCAACTCCTCCTCTCGGCACTGGTCTACGGTCCCTGGCGCGATCCGGAGGGGTTCAACTTCCCGCAGACCCGGTTGTTCCAAGTCGGCTTGCCGATCCTGGCCGAAGGCACGAGACTGCATCCGGGTGTTCTCCTGGCCCCACTGCTCGCCCTCTTGGCCTGGCTCCTTCTCGGCCGCACGCTCCTGGGCCTCGCTCTGTCGGTGACGGGCCGGGCTCCGGCCGCCGCCACCCATGCCGGCTTCGATCGAACCCGCATCGTCCGTGGCTGTCTCCTGTTGGCCGGTGCTCTGGCCGGACTCGCCGGGATCCTCGAGGCGACCGGCCCGATCGGTCAGCTCGTTCCGACGCTCACCCCGGGCTACGGCTTCACCGCCATCATCGTGGCCTTCCTCGGCCGGTTGCACCCCTTGGGCATCCTGCCGGCCGCGCTGGTCGTGGCGCTCGCTTATCTCGGTGGCGAGACCGCTCAGATCGAAGCCGGCCTGCCGCAGGCGGTGACCGGCCTGTTCCAGGGCCTCTTGCTGTTCTTCCTGCTCGCGAGCGAGGTCCTCGTGCGCTACCGGATCCGACCGCGTCGCCGTTCGGAGGCGATGGTCCCGTGAGTCTCGAGCTCGTCGTGGCGGTGCTCGCGACCGTGGTGACCGCGGCCACGCCTCTTCTCCTGGCCGCGACCGGTGAGCTGGTCGTCGAGCGGTCCGGGGTCCTCAATCTGGGCGTCGAGGGGATGATGCTCGTGGGTGCTGTCGCCGGCTTCGCGACGGCGCTCGCCACCGGCAGCGCGTCGCTCGCCCTGCTCGCCGCCGCACTCGCCGGTGCCGGGCTCGCGGCGCTCTTCGCCCTGCTCGTGCTGGTCCTTCTGGCCGACCAGGTGGTGAGCGGCCTCGCACTCACGATCTTCGCCGTAGGGCTCTCCTCGCTCGCCGGGGCGGGGCTCGTCGGGACCCCGGTCGAGCGGCTGCCGCGGCTCGATCTTCCCGGTCTCACCGACCTACCGCTCCTGGGCCCCTTGCTCTTCGGCCAGGACGCCCTGGTCTATCTGGCCCACCTCGCGATCCCGGCGGTCGCCTGGTTCCTCGGTGCGAGCCGTGCAGGGCGGGTCCTGCGGGCCTGCGGGGAGAACGCCGAAGCGGCGCACGCCATGGGTTGTCCAGTGCGTAGGGTCCGTGCCCTCGCCGTCCTGTTCGGTGGCTCCATGGCCGGGCTCGGCGGTGCGTTCCTCTCGCTCTCCTACACGCCGTTCTGGATCGAGGAGATGACCGCCGGCCGCGGCTGGATCGCCCTGGCACTCGTCGTCTTCGCGGCCTGGCGGCCCGGTCGCGTGCTTCTCGGCGCCTACCTCTTCGGTGGTGTGGCGATCCTCCAACTGCACGCCCAGAGCCTGGGGCTCCTTCCGGTACCGGCCCAGTTCCTCTCGATGCTGCCCTATTTGGCGACGATCCTGGTCCTCGCTCTGGTGGCCGGTGGGTGGCAGACGGCGGCGCCGGCGGCACTCGGCCGCCCGTTCCTGCCGCCGCGTTGAGCGACCGCGCGGCCGGCGGTCTCTCCGCCGGCCGTCGGCGGACCCGTTCGCCTTCGTACTTGAACGACAGCTCGAGCTTGGTGCAGTAGGCGCGGACCTTGCCTTCTTCGATCACCACGTCCTGTTCGACGACCTCCGCGACCCGCAGATCACGCAGCGTCCGGGCGGCCCGCTCGACCGCGACGGCGGCGGCCCGCTCCCACGACTCGCCGCTCGTGCCGACGATCTCGATGACCTTGTAGACGCTCTCCGGCATGGTGCGCCTCCCCTGCCGGTGCCGAAGATCCGAGCACCGGTCGTAGGAGATTGCCGCAACGACGGCAGCCCGGTCCGTCGCCGCGGGGAAGCGCTTGCCGAAGCGGTCGACCGTGGGGTGAACTGACCGGGCGCGAGACGGAGAGCGGACGGATGGACGCGGCCCTGGCCGACGGGATCGAACTCGCCCTGCGCTGGCTGCACGTGATGGCCGGCATCGCCTGGATCGGTAGCTCCTTCTACTTCGTCCACCTCGACTCCTCCCTCGAGAAACGACCCGGGCTCCCCGAGGGTGTCGCCGGTGAAGCCTGGCAGGTACACGGGGGAGGCTTCTATCGGATGCAGAAATATACGATCGCACCGCCGGAATTGCCCGATAAGCTCACCTGGTTCAAATGGGAAGCTTACACGACATGGCTCTCTGGCTTTCTTCTTTTGATGATTCTATACTATGCGAACCCCGAGCTCTACCTGATCGATCCGACGATCATGCCGCTCGAACCCTGGCGTGCGACGGTCGTCGGCCTGAGCTCGATTCTGCTCGGCTATCTCGTCTACGAGATCCTCTGTCGCTCGCCTCTCGGTCGGGACGATCGGCGGCTGGCGATCGTCGGCAGCGTGCTCCTGGTCTTGTTCACCTTCGCCACGAGTAGCGTTTTCTCCGGTCGCGGAACGATGATCCAGGTCGGTGCCCTTCTCGGCACCTGCATGGTGGCTTCGGTCGCCCACGTCATCATCCCCAACCAGCGCAAGGCGGTCCGCGCACTCCTGGCCGGGCAGACACCGGACCCCGAGCTCGGCCGACGCGCCAAACAGCGTTCCCTGCACAACAACTACCTGACCCTGCCGGTCGTCTTCACGATGATCGCGGGCCATTACCCGCTCGTGTTCGGCAATCGGCTCAACTGGCTGATCGTGGCTCTCGCCCTGGCGATCGGCTTCCTCGTCCGGCATTTCTTCAACGAGCGGCACAAGGGGCGACCGGCCCCCTGGTGGACCTGGGTGGCGACGGCCGCTCTCGCCGCCTTCGCCCTCTGGCTCGCCCGCCCTGTCGACGATCCGATCGGCAGCGTACGGGCCGAGCCCGTCCCGACCTTCGCCGAGATCGAGGCGATCGTCGCGAGTCGCTGCACCATGTGCCATGCGGAGCGGCCGGTCTGGCCGGGACTCGCGGTCGCTCCGAAAGGAGTTCGGCTCGATACACCGGCGGAGATTCGACACTGGGCTCCTCTGATCGCCCTGCAGACGGTGCACAGTCGAGCCATGCCGCCGGGCAATCTCTCCGGGCTCGAGGCGGATGAACGAGCCCGTCTCGCCCGCTGGCTCGAAGCCGGCTCGCCCGGCGGATGAACGCCCCCTCTTCTCCTACCCGGCGTCGGGCGATCCGAGGGCGGTTGCTCGACTTCCCGCCCGATGGCGGGTTTCGGCTACGCCCCGACCACGTGCTGCTGGTCGAAGATGGACGGATTCTCCGGATCGGGCCGGCCGCCGACCTCCTCGCCGCCCTGCCCCAGGGCGTCCCGCTGGACGATCACCGTCCCCGTCTCGTCCTACCGGGGCTGATCGACCCGCACCTCCATTTCCCTCAAACTCAGGTGATCGCCTCGCCCGCTCGGGATCTGCTCGACTGGCTCGACCGGCACACCTTCCCGGCGGAGGCGGCGTATGCCGACCCTGCTCATGCCGCCCGCATGGCCGGCTTCTTCCTGGACGAGCTGCTGCGTCAAGGCACGACGACGGCCGTGGTCTACGGTTCTGTCCACGCCGCTTCGATCGACGCGCTCATGACCGAAGCTCGAGCACGGCGCCTGCGGCTTCTCGCGGGCAAGGTCATGATGGACCGCAACGCACCGAGCGCGCTCCTCGACACGGCCGAGATAGGGGCCCGCGAGACGGCTCGGCTGATCGAGCGCTGGCACGGTGTGGATCGGCTCGGTTACGTGATCAGCCCGCGCTTCGCCTTGACCTCGAGCGAGGCACAGCTCGCCGCAGCAGGCGAACTGCTTGTCTCCTATCCCACCTGCTGGCTTCAGACCCATCTCGCCGAGAGCGCCGCCGAGATCGAGGCGGTCCGCTCCCTGTTCCCGTGGGCCCGACACTACACGGACGTCTACGACCGGTTCGCACTGCTCGGCCCGCGCACGCTCCTCGGCCATTGTATCCACCTCGCCGAGGAGGAGCGAGCCCGTCTCGCCGAGACCGGTGCGGTCGCGGTTCTCTGCCCCACCTCGAATCTCTTCCTGGGCTCCGGCCTCGTCGACCTCGCGGCGCTGAGCGATCGGCGCCGACCGGTCCGGCTGGCCCTCGCCACCGATGTCGGCGCCGGCAGCTCCTGGTCGATGCTGCGGACCGCGGCCGCGCTCGCCGATATCGCCCGGTTGCAAGGCCATACCTGGACGGTAATCGAAGCTTTCCGCCAGATGACCCTCGGCAATGCGGCGGCGCTCGGCCTACACGATCTGCTCGGCCGGCTGGAGCCCGGCTTCGAGGCCGATCTCGTGGTGCTCGATCCGCGGGCCACGCCGGCCATGGCCCATCGGCTCGAGCGTTCTTGCACCCTCGAGGAGGAGCTCTCCGTTCTCCTCCGGCTGGGTGACGATCGGGCCGTCCGGCTGGTCTACGTCCTGGGCGAGCCGGTGGCGGGCTCCGACTTATCAGTGCACTGATAGGTCCATTCCGCCAAAAGTCCGACCAGTCGATCGGCGACCCAGGCGATGGCCGCCTCGTCGACCTCGGGCGCCCAACGATAGAGCCACTGATTGCCGCTGCGCGTGATCGTGACGAGCTTGCGGCCCGCGGGATCGAGCACGATCCGGCCACGGAGCGAGGGATCGCTCATCCCCCGAGGTCGACGCGCCGCCTGGAGCGCTCGCCCCACCCGCTCGCGCACCGATCCGCCGCCCGTTCCTTCGAGTGCTTCGAGCATCCGGGCCAGGGCCCCCGGGTCGACCTCCAGCGCGGCCTGCAGCCGACGACCATCGGCGAGCGTGAGCGCACGGGGATCGCCGAGGCGCCCGATCAGCGCTTCCGGCAGCCGGCCGAGGCGCAGATAGTCGACCACGGAGGGTTGCGAGAGGCCGGTCAAGGTTGCGAGCCGTGTGGTGCTCCAGCCCCGCCCCGCCAAAGTCGCGAGCCAGCGGCCGCGTTCGTAGGCGCTCACGTCGGCGCGCTCTGCATTCTCCCGGTACTGGAGTGCGAGCATCGCTTCGTCGTCGAGCGGCAACACCCGCGCCAGCACCGGAAGACCGAGCTGCCGACAGGCGGCGAGCCGCCGCTTGCCCGCCGCGAGTTCGAAGCGATCCCCTTTCGGGCGCACGGTCACGGGCACGTCTTGCCCACGTTCGGCGATACTCGCCTTGAGAGCCTCGAAGGCGGCATCTGTGAATGCCCGCGCATCCCGGTCGGCCGGTAGCGGCTCGTCGATCAGAGCCGGATCCAGACGGACCAATCGGTCGCCGTCCGTCACCACGCCGGAGCGTGCTTCTTCGAGGGCTCGCAATTTCTCGAGGAGACCTTCCCTGTGGACGTCGAGGGCACGCCCCACGATCCCCTTGGGTGGCGCCGGCACCGGGCGGACGGGCTCCTCCTGCAGGCCTTCGATCGAGGCGGCGAGTGCTGCCCGCTTGTCCGTCTGACGCATCGCCATTTCCTTCCCCTTCAGGGTTCTGTCGGTCGCCCCCAGGCCCGCAAGATCTCCTTCTCGAGAGCCCGGTTCACGCGGTCGACGGCTTCGAGCCCTCGCTCGTAGCTACGCCGGTTGCCACTCGGCTCGTATTCGTAGAGCGTCTCCTTGAGGATACCGGCCGCGTCGACCAGTGCCGTATCGACCATCGCCTCGCCGAGCACAGCGTCCTGGAAGAGGGCCCGCTTCCATCGGACGATCTCGGCCTGGTTACGATCCGTCGCTTTGAAGCGGGTCGTCACGATTCGCACGAAGTCGTAGTCGAGCGCATCCGATCGAAGCGTGCCGCGGAAGTCCCGTGCGACCCCGGCCAGGAAACGGAAGAACTCTCCAGAGCTCGCGAAATCGAGCATCGACGGTGGGATCGGCACCACCAGCCCCGTGGCAGCCCACAGCGCGTTCAAAGTCAGCATCCCGACATCCGGGCGGCAGTCGCACACTACGACATCGTAGCGTTCGGCGATCTCGACCAAGAGATCGGCGAGCTGCCCGTAGAACGGGAAGTCGCGCCGCTCCAGCAACTTCCCGACCAGCTCGTATTCCGCGTGCTGCAGAGCGATGCTCGCCGGGAGAAGGTCGAGGCCCGCCCAATAGGTGGTCCGGATCAGCGCGGCAGCGTCCCGCGATCCGGCGAGCCAGCTCGCGAACGTCCCGCTCTCGCCGATCTCCGCGTCAGGATCGAGCCCGAAGAGGGACGTCGCCGACGCCTGTGGGTCCAGGTCGACGAGGAGCACCCGGTAGCCCCGCAGAGCGAGGTACTGCGAGAAATGCACCGCGGTCGTCGTCTTGCCGCTGCCTCCCTTGAAGTTGACGAACGTCACGACCTGCAGCCGCTCGCCGTCGCCTCGACGTCTTCCGGGCGCGTAGCGCGGGTTTCCCGTCGCGGCATACAGCCAGCGCCGTGCTGCGTGGATGTCCTCGATCGAGAAGCTCCGCCGCCCGCCCGCGCGTACTTCTCCGACCGGAAAGCCGGGCTCGCGCACGAGATTGCGCAGATGACCCGGTGAGATCCCGAGAACGGCCGCGACCTCGCCCGGGCCGAACCGCCTCAGCCGCTTCTGCTTCTCCGGATGGTTCTCGAGCTCCACGGCCTTGCGCTGAACGGCCCGGCAGAGCTCGGCGAAGCGCTCGAAGCGGGTCGCGATGTCGTCCATGATCCTCTCGGATCCTCCGGCCCGCGCTCCAGCTCTTCACTAGACGCGCCGAACATCCCTTGCCAACACCGAACAGCGCTGCCGACCCGAACAAATCCGCATCGTCGCAGCCACGCCACGATCATGCCGGCGGCCGCCGGCCAGGCTTCGACGCGTGGCGCCCCCCCTTTCTTCACCTGTCCTCCGACCCTCGTGAGCTGGCCTCCATACCGCCAGCCACCAGGCGCTCGCACCGTTCCTTCGTGGGAGCCCTCGACCTATCAGTGCACTGATAACGACACATCTCCACCGGCACCCGTTCTCCGCCTCTCCCCTCGAACTCGTCCATCAAATCCCTGCTTCTCTTTTCGGGCATGCACTTCTTCGGGGTCCTGCACCCGCGAAGCACGTATACCCTAGGTGACTCACACCCGCAGATCCCGCTCTCAGGACGCGAGACGCGAGGAAGCATCCCCGGTCATACACCCGAGCTCCGCCACCCTTCGTCTCCGGAGCCTGGGAACCCGCTTTCCATGCGGGCGCCCAGGCTGCGCGAGAGGGAAGGCGGGCCTGCATCCTTGCGTGAATTCCGAAGTCACCCACTGCACGATCGAACGATACCGACTTCGACATCGTTGCAATCCGATCCCGGCATGCACGTTCAGAAGTCCCCGAAAGGCTCTCTTGCTCGCTCGGCTCCTGTCCATGCCTTCCTGGTCGCGCCGAGCCGATGCATCATTCGGCCCGATATCCGCCTCGGCCCTCCGGACGCCTGCCGTGCGAGGCTCACTCCTGCGCGCGCCTCGACGAGACCGGTCGGTAGATCGGGTGACGAGAGAAGAACGCCCCCGGTCGCCAGCCGGCGGCACCCGTTTGCCGAACGCCCCCTATCAGTGCACTGATAGTCGACCGCCATCGTCTCCAACCGCACATCGCCTATCCGGCCCGACCACCCGTGCCCGGAGCTCCTCGTTCATCCGATCCCTTTGTCTTCCTTCTCTCCACGGCAGCCTTTCGCGCCCCGGCCCTTCCTCTCTCGTCTCAAACGATTGCCTCCACTCCTTTCTCAACCTGCCCCGCTCCTACCGCGAAGCGCCCCCCGGAGGCGCCCCGTTCCTCTCTTCCTCGTCGCCCGTGACAGACGCCACCCCATGCCTGCCTCGAGCGCCGTCCCGTCCTTGCCACCAGCTCCTCCTCTCTTCCCGCCAGCACGCTTCCCCAGGCGGCGAGAACCGCACCCGGCGTTCTCTCTCCCCAGGCGGCCCAACCCGATCCTGCACCCTTTCAATCGTCGCGGTCCCGTCTGCAGTCGTCGTTGTTCTTCCCCTCTCGCAGTCAGCCGGAAGGGCGAGGGGACCGCGGACACCTCGCCTAGCCTCGCTCGTCGTGCCGATCGAACTTCGACACCTCCGTCTTGATATTTTTTCTTCACCGCTGCGTTCCCCCCCCCCCCCCCCCCCCCCCCCCCCCTGACCCCCCCCCCCCCCCCTCCCCCCCCCCCCCCCCCGCGCCCCCCCCCCCCC
>Ga0101944_10000678_pt1 | contig 92212 bp, 103 predicted proteins | sample DewCreD2012metaG_FD_75245 | JGI IMG/M metagenome (GOLD analysis project Ga0101944, IMG submission 75245) | Hot spring sediment bacterial and archeal communities from British Columbia, Canada, to study Microbial Dark Matter (Phase II) - Dewar... ... | reverse complement strand
GACCCCGGAGCAGCTACGGAAAGCCGAGGCGCTGTGCGAGCAGGCCCGCCGCGAACACCCACGCGCGGTGCTGATTGTTCGTTTTGGCCCCGAGGGGGAGGTCACAGTCACACCCGCAAGGAGGATGCCTACGCTTGGTGCAAAAGCGCCTCATCGTGGCTGAGGCGCTAAAGACCTAAAACACCACCCCTCTTGACCCTTGGGAGGGGGGATTTATCGGTCAAAACAAAAGCGTACTTACTTTACTAAGTGCGCTTTTTGGTAGGCAACCGTGTATAATCCCTATATGCCAAAGGGTGAGAAGCTGCATCTGGTAAGACCCCCACGTGAGGCCCTAGCCGCCCGGTGGGGGTTGCGATTGTTTGAGGACGGAGAGACTGGTGAGCGGGTTTATATCCGTGCCCTTGCCGTGGTACTCGAGCGGTTCAAAGCGCTACCCCCGGACAAGCGGGGCCGGGTGGTGGAGGCCGGGCTCGAGGCTTTAGGGCTGTTGGAGGTGCAGGATGAGCAAGAAGCGAACCGCTAACCTGCAAGGCAACGTCAGGCAACGCCCTAACGGGCTGTGGGAATGCCGCTTTTATGTAACCGAGCCGGACGGCATACACCGCCGCCGGGTATCGGTGTATGCGCCTAGCCAGAAGGAGGCCCTGCAAAAAGCCCACGAGTACCAGGTACAGCACAGCCGGGGGCTGGTAGCGCGTCCTGACCGCCGCCGTTTCGGGGACTTCGCCAAGGAGGTACTGGAGCGCCATACCCGAGGCAAGGCCCCCAACACCAGGCGCAACTACCAGCGCGAGCTAGCCCTGGCCCTGGAGCACCTGGGGGACATCCCCTTGCAGAAACTCACCCCCCACAACCTGCGCCGGATGCTGGATCGGATTGGCGAAAAGCACAGCCCCCGCACCCTGGGTAAGGTGCTGGAGCGCGTCCGGCTGGTGCTGCGGGAAGCGCTGGCCCTCGAGCTCATCCACCGTGACCCGAGCGCTGCGGTACGGCTACCCCGAGCGTCAGAGCGGGATAAGGCCGCGCAACACCTGGAGCCCCCACAAGTGCGGCTGTTGCTGGAGTATGCCGAGGCTTCCAAAAGCCCGACTATGGCCCTGTTGCTGCGGGTGCTGGTACAGCTAGGGCTACGCAAAGGGGAGGCGCTGGGGCTGCAATGGCGGGACGTGGACTTCAAGGAGGCCACCCTGCGGGTGGAGCGGCAATACACCCTGCAAGGCAACAAAGCCGATATAGGCCCCTTGAAGACCCGTGCGGCAAGGCGGGTGCTTCCGCTACCGGCTGACCTGCTTGCACGGCTTCAGGCCCGCTATGAAGCCCTGTGCAGCGAGGGCTTCCGGCCCCAAGACCTGCAAAACGCTTTTGTGTTCGGGCTGGACAGGCCGCTGGACGTGAACGCACCCAACCACTTTTTGCACCGCCTGGTGGAGCGCATACGGGCTGACCACCCCGAGTTTCCCGAGGTACGCATCCACGATTTACGCCACACCGCTGCCTCGCTGATGCTGGCCAGGGGCCTTGACCTGTCCCTGGTAGCCGACAAGCTGGGCCACGCCACCCCGAGCGTCACCCTTGGCGTGTACCGTCACCTGTTGCAGGAAGAGCGCAGGGCCGGGGTGTTGGCTTTGGAAGACCTGTTGAGCGGCTCCCGTCACCGAGCCTAGCTCGAGCCCCAATGGGGGTATGGCGTGGGGGTACAAGCGAAAACCGGAGCCTTAGCGACTCCGGTTTTTCTCGTCCTGGTGCTGGTGGGCGATGTAGGATTTGAACCTACGACCCCACGCGTGTGAAGCGTGTGCTCTCCCGCTGAGCTAATCGCCCAATTTTCTGCTTGCTCACGCAAGCGCACTGAAAAGGGTAACACCCGCTGGGGGGCGTGTCAAGCCAAGGCCTGGGTATGATTGTGGCTATGGAGCAGGCCTTACTTGTAAAAATCGGGGGCAGCCTCAAAGAGGCTGATGATTTGCTCGAGGAGATAAGCGCCTACCCTGGCCCTTTGGTACTGGTTCACGGAGGCGGCCCTCGAATTGCTGAGTGGCTCAACCGATTGGGCTTCGAAACCCACTTTCACCAGGGGTTACGCATCACCCCACCCGAACAAATGGAGGTGGTGGAGATGGTGCTGACCACTCTAGGTAAGCACCTTGCTGATGGGCTTTCTAAGCGTGGACGGCCCAGCGTAGCCCTAACTGGAAGGGATGCAGGGTTACTCGAGGCCCGTTTGTTAGATCCCATGCTGGGCCGGGTGGGCGAGGTCACTCGAGTTAATACCCGTGTTCTGCAGGGGCTGTTGCAGGCTGGCCTAACCCCCCTGATAGCCCCCATTGGCCTCGACGCACAGGACTCGCTTAACATAAACGCCGACATTGCCGCCGGGGCCATTGCTGGAGCGCTTGGCCTACCGGCCATCTTCCTAACCGATGTAGTGGGTGTGTTACGCGACCCCAAAGACCCCACAAGCCGCCTTGTCCAGCTTAACCAGTCACAGGTGCAGGCTTTGCTTCAAGAAGGAATTATTTCCGGCGGCATGATTCCAAAAGTAGAGGCCGCTCTCAACGCCGTGCAGAAAGGCGCCCCCTGGGCCACCATCGCCAGGGGCGGACGGGACATCCTGCGTGGGGTTCTGGAGGGCAGAGCAGGCACGCGCATTTTGGAACAGTAATTCAAACGTTTCCACTCCCAGCTCTCAGCGGGGGTTCAGGAGGTTTGACTGGCTACCACATCAGGTGGCACAATCGCCCCATGCGAGCGGTATGGATGGAGTCCAGGGGCGGGCCAGAGGTCTTACGCTATGGCGAAATGCCCCCTCCCACGCTGGAAGCAGGACAGGTGCGGGTTGCTGTAAAAGCTGTGGCGCTCAACCATCTCGATGTTTGGGTGCGTAAGGGCGTGGCCAGCCCCAAGCTACCCCTGCCCCACATTCTCGGATGCGACATCGCTGGGGAGGTAGAGTCGGTAGGTGCTGGCGTTGAGGGCATAAAACCTGGAGATGCCGTGGTAGTGAACCCCGGCGTCTCATGTGGCCGGTGCCAGCGCTGCCTGGCCGGACAGGATAACCTCTGCCCGGAATATCAGATTCTGGGCGAACACCGGTGGGGTGGGTACGCCGAATTGGTCACGGTTCCCTTGGCCAATATCCTGCCCAAACCGGCTGGATTGAGCTGGCTCGAGGCCGCCTCGCTGCCCCTCACCTTCCTAACCGCCTGGCAGATGGTGGTGGACAAATTACAGGTTCGGCCTGGCGAAGACGTGCTGGTCATGGCAGCGGGCTCGGGGGTCTCGGTAGCTGCAATTCAGATTGCCAAACTACACGGGGCACGGGTTATCGCCACCGCCAGCAGCGACGAAAAACTGGCTCAAGCCAGGGCCCTGGGCGCCGATGAAGGGGTGAACTACAGCCTGCCCGACTGGTACAAAGAAGTCCGTCGGCTCACCGGGGGCAAGGGGGCCGATGCAGTGGTCGATCACACGGGGGCGCAGTACTGGGAGGGAGTGATCAAGGCCACTGCCTGGGGTGGGCGGATCAGCCTGGCCGGGGCTTCTTCGGGGTATGAGGCCACAACCCCACTTTCGCACATCTTTTACCGGCAGCTCTCCATTTTTGGCTCCACCATGGCTTCAAAAAGCCGTCTATTCCCTATTCTGCAGTTTGTAGCAGAAGGGCGCTTACGGCCTGTGATCGGCGCCACCCTACCCCTTAGCCAGGCGGCCGAGGGCCACCAGCTACTGGAAGAACGTCGCGTGTTTGGCAAGGTGGTTTTGGAGGTGTGAAACCGGTTGACCTGGAGCGGCTCCGTGAAGCACGATAAAGTACAATAAGGCAGTCAAATTTGGTTTAGCTTCTTATACCCGGTCTGAATAACGCCGCCTGCAGCTTGGTAAAGCAGCACAGATCCGGCTGTCATAAAAACCCGTTCCCGCCCGCTTATAAACAGGCTGTCTGGGTCTTGTGGCTTTGCACATACACCAGCGCGGCACGTACAGCATGGGCCTGTGCTCGCAGGGGTTGGTTTGGGGAAGGGTCGAGCAAGTAAGCCTCGATACCGTGCAGGAGTAGGTTCTTGAAAAGTTCCTCTTTTGCCCGCCAGTCAACGGCCTCCTGCACCTCGAGTCCCGCCAAACCCGTTACGGCGCTTGGAAATTGACGGACAATGTCGCATGATGTGAAGAGCAGAGCTAGGGGTGGCCCTGTCTGGATTAGCAACGGTTGCTCGAGCGAACCGAGATAGTAGATTGGGCTGTCTAGATGTACCATACACATCTAGCGTAGCGGATGGCCCCTCCGCAAACCAGGAAGCGAGATAAAAGACAATGAAGACGGCTTTGTTTATTGACGGTTCCTACATGTACGACGCGGCCAAGCGTTTGGGCTGGAACATTGACCACCGCAAAGCGATTGGGGTTTTTTCCAAGCCCGAGGATCTATACAACGCCTTCTATTATGCCCCCGTCACCGACAGCAACGATGAGCGTCAGCAAAAATTCCTCGATGCGTTGGTGTTCATGGGCTACACTGTGCGCAGCCGCGAAACCCACGGTGATCCCCGCTTCGAAGCTATGATTGCCACCGACCTGCTCGTAACCGCGCCCCGCTGGGAACGGGCTGTGGTGGCCAGTGGCTCAGGCGACCTGGCCCATACCCTTTCGGCCCTGCGGGCCCAGGGTAAAGAGATTCACCTGCTGGGTGTACCCGAACTCACCGACCTCGAGCTGCGCAACCAAAGCGACCGCTACCTGGACCTGCGGGAACTGCAGGCCCAGCTCGAGCGCACTGGCGGCGGGCGACGGACGTATCCCAGCGTGGAGGAGGGTTTTGCCAGCGAGGAACAAAGCAGCCTCAGACGTTTGATGGACAACCTCGAGGACGAACTGCAGTAACCCTTCCTTCAGTGGGTTCGCCCCTACCCGACGGGTAGGGGTTTTTTACGTCCATTCCCTGATGGGAATCAGCTCACCACCCTCCACTACCTTGCGCGTGGGACGGTAGGTGCGGTCAAACCAGATTTCCAGCACAGCCCGATCCAGGTGCTGCGGTGATACGATAATCTTGCGCACGTAGTACCCCCCTTCGTCCGCAGCAGAAATCTCGTTGCCCTTGGTAAGCCGCAATTCTACGACATCACCGTTACGCGCCGTACGCACCCGTAAACGAAAGGCCGTTTCGCCCTCGCGCTGGAGGTGCTCGTCTGGTTTGCGGAAAAGGCCAAACATATCCTTAGTCTAAGCATCAGAGTCACCTCATTCGATGAGGGTTCTTCGACCAGAGTGTCCGGCTGCACTTAGCGCAACACCTCGCCCGGCTTAATCCGCAAAGCCCGCCAAAGCGGCAACAGCGAGGCCAGGAGCACCACCAGCAAGCTCATGGCTGAGACCCAGGCAAAGTCTGAGGGCTTAATTTCTACAGGCAAACGGGTGAGAAAGTAAAGCTCGCCGGGAATCTGTACAGGCCGCCAGGCAAAGTAGCTGGAGAGACCAAAACCCAGCAGGTTGCCCAGTCCAATGCCCAACGTACCCAGCACCAGGCCCTCGAGCGCGAACACACCCGCCACCTGGCTGGCTCTGGCCCCCATCACCCGGAGCAGAGCGATATCCGGGGTTTTTTCGATGACCGTAAGCACCAGCACGCTGGCCATACCCAAAGCCGCCACCACCACAATCAGAAAAACCACAATGCCAATCACTCGTTTCTGCAGGGCCAGCTGCTCGATTAGGGTACGGTTGCTGGACTGCCAGGTCTGGGGGAAGTAGTGCCAGCCAGCCAGGGCTTGCCCCACCTGGGGGGCCTGCTCGGGGTCGCGCAGGCGAATCTGATACCCCGAGAGAGCCGTGGGGGCCTCCATGAGGTTGCGGACATCCTGCAGGGTGGTGAAGGCGAAGCCTGCGTCGAGCAGGTAGTTGCCGGTCTGGAAAGAACCCACTACCCGAAGCTCGATACGTTTTTGATTGATGGAAACCAGGAAAAGTTTGTCACCGGGGTAAGCCCCTAGGCTCCGGGCTAGGGCACTACCAAGCACGATGGTGCCGGGCTTTAGCTGGGATAGGTCAAGCTCGGGGTAAACCGCAGCGCCGCCGTCTCCTAGCCCAATCAGAGTGGCGAAGTCGGCCCCGGCGCTACGGCCTACCTCAGCCCTTCGGGTCAGCAGGGCCTTGGTCAGGAGCACCGGAGCCTGGCCCACCACCTGGGGATGCGGGGGAGGTGGTGGGTTCTCCTCGAGGTTCAGGCTTTGCAGGTAAATGTGGGGTACGGCCTTAAGGGTGGCCTCCACCAGCCCCTTAATGAAGCCGTTGGTCAGTGAGAGGGCCGTGGTAAGCACCATAATGCCCACTGCCACCCCCAGCAGGCTGATGAGGCTCTGGGTGCGGCGGTAGCGCAGGTGACGCGATGCAAGAAACCAGACAAAGCTCATAGGGGTTGGGGTAGGGGCAGGCACCCCGCGGCTTTTCTATAAGCGATTTGTCGCTGCGTACGCCTAAATGCAGTACACAGGGACAAACCCAATCTCAAGCCGCTGAGGCAAGCAGCCTCCTACACCCGACCATCTTACCCTCGGCCCCGCTGGATCACGGTTACCCGAACGTTGCGTACACCGAAACGAATGGCCGTGCTGCGATCGGGTAGCCAGACGTCGAGTCGCTCGCGTTTACGGGGGTGCATGGTATCCTCCACCACAAAAACCCGGCCTTTGAACAGATAGTTGAAGCGGCCCTTGCCCCTACCGCCTGGCGTGCCCAGATCCTCGAGTATCACTTTGGAGCCATAGGGCAGCTCGCGCAGCATGTCACGACTGACCGCAATGATGCCGATGCGGGTACGAGCACCGGTAGCAGTGATAAAGGGCGTGCTGTCGGTTTCTCGAACCGAAGAGGTGTAGGCTGTGGCTTTGAGGGTCATCACCCTGGGGGCTTGGGCCCAACTCAATCCAAACGCTACCAAGAGCAGGATTAGAGGCGTAATTCGGAGGTGCAATAACCATCCCATACGCCTCTGAGGTTAGGGGGGTAGTTCTCAGGTTCTCTTAGAACAAGCGGTTACGTCTCTCATCTAGCTGGATCGTATGGCGCATATTCAGGCGGGCCTGTTTACTTTTTGCTGGGTTAATAAGGGACTTATTTGCATGCATATTTTATGAGTACAACCTAAAGCACCTCTTTACTTTTCTCATCCTTGTCATGATGCCTACCTGACGGGGTTCTTTTCACAAAATTCGGAATTGGTATCGTGTCCTACGAGCTTTTTGAAATATCAATTAATCAGGCTCCATTACATAATGGGGCATGGCACGTAACGCCGGGATACAAAAAGCTGCCCGATTTGAACATCGGGCAGCATCCTTGTCTTGAGAACTGGACTACTCCAGTACTGCAAGGTAGTCGTAGAGATCCGGCCCACCCGGATGAATTTCTATACTCAGCTCGGGAAACGCCTGGGTGATTCGGTCCGTCAGGGCTTCCAGGGCTTCTTTGGTAACCGTAGCACCATGAAAAATGGTTAGAATCTCGCGCTCATTCTCGCGAGCAGCCAGGCTCACCAGATTAAACAAAGCCTCCTCGGGTGTATCGGCGGCCAAAGCCAGCTTATCGTCGCGCAATCCGATAGGCTGTCCCTCGGTCACACTGACCCCACCAATCTCCACGCTACGGCTGGCCCGTGTGACCTCTAGGGTAGCTGCGCGCATAGAAGCCTCCTCCATTCCGGGCAGGAGTTCACTCGAGGGCAAGTCCGGTTGATAGAACACGCTGGCCGCCAGCCCCTGCCCCATGGTGCGGGTAGGTATGACGTGTACAGTTTTCCCCTCAGCCAGGCTAGCAGCCTGCTGGGCCGACATAATCACGTTGCTGTTGTTGGGTAGCACGATGACCTCAGGGTTGGGCAGGCTTCGAATAGCGTCTAGGATGTCCTGCACGCTGGGGTTAGCGGTCTGGCCCCCGGCCACCACCCGGGCCCCAAATCCCCGGAAAGCCTTGACCAGGCCCCACCCATTGGCCACCACCACCAGACCGGTAGGCGGCGGCGCTTCGTCGGCAGCTCCAGCCATGGAGAGTATCTCGGTGTGCTGCTGGGACATGTCCTCGACCTTGGTACGAATCATCCGACCATAGCGGGCCACGGTCGCCAGCAGGCCGTCGGGATCGTTGGTGTGGATATGGCCCTTGACATAACCCTCGGCCCCTACCACCAGCAGCGAGTCACCAAAGGATGAAACCGCCTCGCGGATTCGCTCGATGGGTTCGGCCACCCCTTCCATCAGGAATTCAGTGCAGTAACCAAACTCTTCTTCCTCGAAAGCGGTCTGGGCGTACCGCTCAATTTTGGGTGGTTCGGGTAAAGGCAAGCCCTCGAGGTAGCCCTCGAGGCCCTCAATAAGGTGCAGCAAACCCACCCCACCGGCATCCACCACCCCGGCTTGCTTGAGCACCGGTAGCAGTTCGGGGGTGCGAAGGGAGGCTTCGCGGCCCCTTTGCAATGCACCCTGCAGCACCTCCTCGAGGCTGGTAGCACCCTTCTCTATAGCCTCGCGCGCGCCTTCGGCCACCCCACGTGACACCGTAAGGATGGTGCCCTCTACCGGCTTCATCACCGCCTTATAGCCCATACGCGAGCCTTCCTCAAGAGCCTGGACCAGTAGCTCTGGCGACACTGAAGCCGCCTCTTTGATACGCTCGGCGAAACCCTTAAGAATCTGGGAGGTGATCACCCCCGAGTTGCCCCGAGCCCCCAGCAGCGAGCCGTAGCTGATAGCTCGAGCCACCTCACCCATTTTGGAGGTATCGGCCAGGTCAAGTTCCCGCCGCACCGACTGAAGCGTGAGGTGCATGTTGGTACCGGTATCGCCGTCGGGCACCGGGTAGACGTTGAGCGCATTAACTTCTTCTACATAAACCGCAAACCAATCGGTCGCGTAGCGAAAGGCCTCGGCCAGTTTGGCAGGGGGAAGTTTATTGGTCATGGCACACCTCCAGCGGCCCTCTGGCTGGCCTAGCCACGGCTCACCCCTACCACATGCACGCGCACAGTAGAAAGCTCGGCCCCAGCCAGGCTCTTGGCCGCCCAGCGTACCCGCTCTCCGATGCTATCTACCACAGTAGGTATACGGGCCCCAAAGGCAACTATTACGTACAGGTCGGCCTGATACTTCCCGCTGGCCGCCGGGTCAGGCTTAACCACCACGCCTTCACTAGCCTCGCTACGGCCCAAAACACGGCTAATGGACTCACGGATGCCTGCAGGGCTCATGCCCAGCACACCCGGCACTTCATGTGCAGCCAAGCCTAAAATAGCAGCCAGCGCACTTTCTGTTACAGTGATGTTTCCTTTCAAAACCTGCCTCCAGATTTGCTCAGTCTTGCAGTCAACCCTTCCGATAGCTTTGGGGCTTGAGGGGGTCAACTTGGTTTCCTATGGGGCAACTATAACTTACCCAAACCCAGTTTCCAAGTTACAGCCATGCAACCCAGAAACCGTCTGGGCAAAATTATCGCCCATTGCCGGTTTCGATAATGGTAGCTTCCAATCGGCCAAAGTCGCGTCCGAAAACGAAGCGAACAGGGGTGCGCCGGGCGTCCTGGCGGTACCAGACTTCTATCAGAACGTCATCCCGAGCAAACCGGTAGCCCACCAAGCCATTGTTGGTTGGCAAGACCTCGAGGCGCCCCTGGGTCGGTTTGGGATAGTCTACTGCGTAAACCTGGCGGGTATCGGGACGCCAGCGCAGGTAGTAAATGAGCGCGAGCTGATCCAGTATCTGGTCGTTTGCACTACTCCAGCTCGTCTGCCTGCCATCGGGGTATATCACCCGGGCCCACGAACCGCTGTTTTCCTGTCGTTCATACTCCAGCCGGGTAGTGCCCTTGAACGGTTCGGTCAGGTTTTGCCAGAAGCGGTCGGTAATAAAGTCGAAGCCCACCTGGCTTTCGGACTCGAGCCCGTATCCCAGGGTTTTGGCTAGCCCGGTGGGCTCCAGCCTAAGCCGAAAACGCCATCCACCCTCCACCGGGTCGGCGCTAAGGTAAACCTTGCCTACACCAATACCTTGCCAGGTCAGGTTGTAGCCCAGCCGCTCACCGGGCGGCCAAGGCACACTCTGGGCCTGGGCCAGCACACCAGCACCCAGCAAAGCGCCAACAAGCCCCCATCCCGCCCAGAGCATAGACTTCACCCCTTCAGCGTACCGCATCTACCAGGCACCCCTTCGATCGAAGGGCTTCGGCACAACTGCAACGCCCTCGAGCTGTACAATAGTTCGACAGGATGAAGACCTCGCATTTATCCCTCAATTGCCCGGAGACCCTATGGACAAGCGCGTAGTACTGGCCTTTGGAACCCGCCCTGAGGCCATCAAGATGGCTCCAGTCATCTTTGCTATGCGCAAGCGGGTAGGTATCAAGACCGTGGTGCTGTCCACCGGGCAACACCGCACACAGCTCGAGGACGCTCTGCGGGTGTTTGGTATCGAGCCCGATGCCGATCTCCAGGTGATGACCGACCGCCAAACCCTCCCCGACCTCATGGGGCGTATCGTACCGGCTGCGGCAGCCAAGCTCAGAGAGCTTCGCGCCGATTATGTAATGGTGCACGGCGATACCCTGACCACCTTTGCCGTAACCCTGGCCGCTTTTTTTGAGCAGATTCCGGTAGCCCACGTCGAGGCCGGGCTGAGAAGTTTCAACATGCTCGAGCCCTTTCCCGAGGAAGCTAACCGCCGCCTGACCGATGTGCTCACCGACCTGGATCTGCCCCCTACCCATACCTCTAAAGAAAACCTGCTGCGCGAGGGCAAGCCGGCCCAAAACATCATCGTAACGGGCCAGACCGAGGTAGACGCAGTGCTCTATGCCAGCGAGCGCGGTACCCCCCCTCCCCTACCCGAGGGCAAGCGCATCGTGACCGTAACCATGCACCGCCGGGAAAATCTCCCCTTCATGCATGAGCTGGCTGCGGCCCTGGCTCGAGTAGCCCGAGCCCACCCCGAGTGTCATTTTGTGTATCCGGTACACCTTAACCCGGCGGTACGGGAAGCCGTGGTGCCGGCGCTGGAGCAGGTACCCAACTTTACGCTGCTCGAGCCCCTGGAGTTCGGGGCCATGGCTGGCCTGATGAAGCGCTCAACCCTGCTGGTCACCGACTCCGGCGGGGTTCAGGAGAGCGGGGCTACCCTGGGCGTCCCGGTGGTGGTGCTACGCAACGTAACCGAGCGACCCGAGGGGCTCGAGGTAGGGGCCTTGAAGCTGGCCGGAACCAATCCAGAGCAAGTGTTCGTCACCATCGACAAGCTGCTTTCAGACGAGACCACCCTGCAGGCCATGCGCCACCGTCCCAATCCCTATGGTGATGGCAAGGCGGGTGAGCGCTGTGCCCAGGGCGTAGCCTGGCGACTGGGTCTGGCGGAGCGCCCAGCCGACTGGGAAGGCTACGCAGTAGCCCGATGAGCAATAAGCAGGCTTTTATGGACATTAACCCAAAGGTACGAATTCAGACCGAGCTGGGCCAGATAATCCTCGAGCTGTTTCCCCAGCAGGCCCCCCGCACGGTAGCCAACTTCCTGCGGTATGTGGATGAAAATCGCTACCAGGGCGCAACCTTTTACCGCACCGTGCGTCTGGATAACCAGGCCCAGAGCCCCATCAAGATCGAGGTAATTCAAGGTGGGCTGGGCATGGGCGAACACCCAGCCAAGCTGCCGCCCATCTTGCTGGAGACCACCACCCAGACCGGCCTCCGGCATCGGAACGGTACGGTCTCGATGGCCCGCCTCGAGCCAGACTCGGCCCAGTCCGAGTTTTTCATCTGTATCGGTGACCAGCCCGAGCTCGACCATGGTGGACGACGTAACCCCGATGGACAGGGTTTTGCCGCTTTTGGCCTGGTAGTAAAGGGTATGGAGGTTGTCCGGAGTATCCACCAGCGGCCTTCGGGGGGCGATACCCCACCCGTAGCGGGGCAGTGGTTGCTAGAGCCAGTTCACATTCTTGCAATCGATTACGTATAATGCGGTTGCATTGGGTTGACAAAGTTATGCATATAGACGAAGGATTCTACCCAGGGTTCACCTTAGGCTTGTATTACCAACGGTGGAGGCCCGCTAAGCCCAAAGCGGTTGTGATGGTAGTCCATGGGTTTGGCGAGCATGGTGGGCGCTATGCACACGTAGCAGAGCATCTGGCCGCGCACGGCTACTGTGTGTACATCCCCGATCTACGGGGACATGGCCGCTCACCCGGCCAGCGTGGACACATCCAAGAGTGGAGCGAGTACTGGTACGACCTGACCTTCCTTCGCAACTTTGTGGAATCCAGCGAAGGCCCACTACCGCAGTTCGTCTACGGCCACAGTCTGGGTAGTCTGGTGGTGCTGGACTTTCTGGTAAAGCAGCCGCCCGGGCTGCAAGGTGCTATCTTGAGCGGCGTGCTGCTCGAGCCCGGCAAAGTGGCCAACCCCCTCCTAGTAGCCACCGCCCGCCTGCTCTCCAGGTACCAGCCTACCCTTTCGCTCAGGCTGGGGCTGGACGCCCGCGCTCTTTCACGCGACCCAGCCGTGGTCGAAGCCTATCGCAAAGACCCTTTGGTGCACAATCGGGCCAGTGTTCGCTGGGGCAACGAGGTGCTAAATGCCATTGCAGTGGTCAAGGCCCAGGCTAAAAAAATCATCGATCCTCTGCTCATCCTGCACGGCGAGGCCGATACTATCAACCGCGTGGAGGGTGCACACTGGCTATTCCGGGAGGTATCCTCCACCGACAAGGAGCTTCGCATTTACCCTGGAGGCTACCACGAGCCCCACAACGACCTGCAAAAAGCACAGGTATTGCACGACATCACCGACTGGCTCGAACGGCACCTGTAGGGCAATTTTCGAAAATAGCCTTAGAACAGACGATATCCTTCAGGACTTACGCTCGCTCGCACCCTCACTGTTTGGCAAGCATCGTGGGTTGGTAATGCTTCGGTAACGGAGGCCCTCCACGGTGATTCTGGAGGGCTACTATGCGTGTTCAATCATCATTTTCCGGCTTGAGCGAGTCCGAGGCTCGAGCGCGTCTGGTTCGCATCGGCCCCAACGCCCTGCCCGAAAAACCTCCCGAGCCGCTGTGGCGCCGGTTTTTGCATCAGTTCAAAAGCCCGCTCATCTACATCTTGCTGTTTGCCCTGGTGGTGGATTTTGCGGTGTGGTGGCTCGAGGGTCGGCACGGCTGGCCCTTGGAGTCCCTGGTGATTGGCCTGATTCTGCTGCTCAATGCCGGGCTGGGCACCTGGCAGGAGCGCAAGTCGGAGGCGGCCCTGAACAAGCTCAAGCGGCTGTCCAGCCCCCTGGTCTGGGTAGAGCGCGATGGGGTCTGGGTGCAGCGCCCCAGCCGCGAGCTGGTGCCCGGCGATCTAGTGCGCCTCGAGGCCGGCGACCGCGTACCCGCCGACGTGGAGGTAAAGGAGGGCAGCCCGCTGGTAGACGAGTCGGTTCTGACCGGCGAAAGCCTCCCGGTGGAAAAAGAAGTAGGCCAGGAGTTGTTTAGTGGAACCCTGCTGGTGCGGGGCAAGGCCTTTGCCGAGGTACGGCGCACCGGCCCGCAGAGCGCCCTGGGCCGGCTGGCCGTCCTGCTGGGCGAGATCAAGGCCGAGCCCACCCCGCTCGAGCACGACCTGCACCACTTCGGCAACCAGGTGGCCCGGTGGGTGCTGGTTCTGGCCGGGTTGCTGGTGCTCCTGGGTCTGTTCACCGAGGGGGTGGGGCGGCTCCCACAGGTCTTTCTGTTTGCGGTGGCCCTGGCAGTGGCCGCCGTGCCCGAGGGGCTTCCGGCCGTGCTCACCCTCACCCTTTCGCTGGGGGTGGAGCGCATGGCCGGGCGCAAGGCGGTGGTGCGCAAACTCTCGGCGGTGGAGGCCCTGGGCTCGGTTACGGTCATCGCCACCGACAAAACCGGCACCCTGACCGAAAACCGCATGGAAGTGCGGGCCCTGGACAGCCCCGACCCGGCCCTGGCCCAAGTAGCCCTGGCCCTGGCCAACGACGCCGACCACGGCATCGGCGACCCCATGGATCTGGCCTTGCTGGACTATCTCAGGCAACAAGGGTTGGATGTGGAGACCCTGCGGCAAAGCCGCCCCCGCTACTCCGAACGGGCCTTCGAGAGCAGCCACAAGTTCCAGCGGGTCACGGTGCAGACCGAGGGGGGCCTGGAAAGCTACCTCAAGGGTGCCCCCGAAGTGCTCCTGGGCCGCTCCAACCTCGCTGTCGAGGAGCAGCAAACCTGGCTCGAGAAAGCCCTGGCCTACGCCGCCGAGGGCTACCGGGTGCTGGGGGCGGCCTGGGGCAGCGGCGAAACCGAGGAGGGCTTGCAGTTTTTGGGCCTGGTGCTGTTCTGGGACCCGCCCCGGCCCGAGGTGCCCGAGGCCATCCGCAAGGCTCAGGAAGCCGGCATCCGGGTCTTGATGGTTACTGGCGACCATCCAGCCACCGCGCTGGCCATCGCCCATCAGATTGGTATTCCGGGCGAGCGGGTCATCACCGGCAACGACCTGGAAAAGTTCAGCCCGCAGGCGTTGCTCAAAGCCATCCGCGAGGTGAATGTATTTGCCCGGGTCTCCCCCGAGCACAAACTGCGGTTGGTGGAGCTGCTCCAGTCCAGCGGCGAGGTGGTGGCCATGACCGGCGACGGCGTGAACGACGCCCCGGCCCTCAAGCGCGCCGATGTGGGCGTGGCCATGGGGCAGCGCGGCTCGGACGTGAGCCGCGAGGTGGCCGACCTGGTGCTCTTGGATGACAACTTCGCCACCATCGTGGCGGCTGTAGAAGAGGGCCGCAGCATCTACGAGAACATCCAGAAATTTATCCGCTTCCTCTTCTCCACCAACCTTTCCGAGGTGCTGGTGGTGTCCATTGGAGCCCTGGCCGCCGCACTTCTAAACCTGCGCGATGCTACGGGAGCCCTATTGCTCCCCCTTACCGCCGCGCAAATTCTGTGGATCAACCTGATCACCGACGGCCTTCCGGCCCTGGCCCTGACCCTCGACAAAAACCCCGGCGTCATGCAGTATCCGCCGCGGCCTCCCAAAGCCCCTTTGCTGGATCAAAAGTCCCTGCGCTTTGTGCTGGTAAGCGGCGGCATCAAAGCGCTGTGCGCGTTGGCGCTTCTGGGCATCCTGCCGCGTTTGGGGTATAGCCTCGAGGCCACCCGCAGCGTGGCCTTCCACTTCATGGCCATCGGGCAGCTCTTTTTCGCCTACCCCGCCCGCCACACCCACCTCTTCCCCCTGCCCAACCGCTGGCTTCATGGCGCGGTGCTGCTGGGGATGGCCGTGCAGTTTGGGGTGGGTATGCTGCCCGCCAGCATGCTGGCGCTGAACCTGGTGCCGCTGCCCCTGCTTTTGTGGGGGGTACTGCTGGGCACGGCCCTGCTGGCCTGGGGGCTGGCCGAGCTGACCAACCGGGTTTTCTGGCGCAACAACCACCCCACCCATCACGGGGTTGCCTCGAGCTAACTCGAGCTTTGTGCGTTCACGCACGCAGCCAGCGCCTCAAAAGGGTTGCCTTCGACAGGCAGCGCTGTAGCTCTCGAGCTGTAAGTTGAGCAAGCTGGGGTTGCTAACGACGTTCGACCGTCAGGGCTTTGCGCTGGGCCTCTTCCAGGGCCTGGCGGGGGTTGGCGCTGCCCTTCAAAACGCGCTCGAGGGCCTCCTCTAAAAACCCATACCACAGGGTTACCTCGGGGTCTTGCGTCCAGACCGCGGCCTGCTCGAGGCCCCCCAGCACCACCCGGCGGCGGGGGTCTTCGCGGTAGAAATCCTCCAGCAAAGGCTGGGCCGAACGGCGCAGGGGCAGGCAGTAGGTGGCCTGAACCCAGGCTGCCTGCACAGTCGGCTCCATCCAGTAGCGCCACAGCGCCACCGCGCCCCGGGCCTGGGCCTCGCTGGCCCCGCGCAGCACCATCAGGTTGCCCCCGGCCAGCGGCAGCCTGCCCTCGGGGGTGCGGGGCAGCGGGGCCACCCCCAGCCGGAAAGGAATGGGGGTGCGCTTTTCCAGGGTGGGCCAGACGGTGATGGGGGCCACCCCCATAAACACCTTGGTGCGCACGAAATCCACCATGGCAAAGGGGGCCTCGGCGATGTTGCGGCTCACCGCGCTGCCCGAGCGCACCAGGTTCTGCAGGTACTCGAGGCTCTGCACCACCTTGGCATCGGTAAAGTTGGGCCGGCCCTCGCGCACCAGCTGCCCGCCCCGGCTCATCACCACCGCATTAAAGCTGTAAACGTCGCTCACCACGATAAAACCCTTGGCCGAGCGGGTGGTGAGCTGCTGGGCCGCCGCGGCCAGGGCCTCCCAGCTTTGGGGGGGGGTAAGGCGACGGCTGGCCAGTTGGTCGGCGTTGAAGAAGAGCACCGGCAGGTGCAGCTCCACCGGCAGGGCATAGGTTCGGCCCCTCCAGCGCCCGGCATCGAGCAGCCCCGGATAGAAGTCACCCGGCAGGGCCCCGAGGTACTCATCCAGCGGCAAGGCCAGGTTTTCCTGCACCGCCCGGCCCACAAACGAGACCTCGCCGTAGTAAAGCGGGGGCGCGTTGCCGGCCCGAATGGCCGCGGTGAGTTTGATCCCCCCTTCGCGCAGGTCGCCCACATACTGCGGCAGCACGCGGTAGTCGCGCTGGCGGCTGTTGAAATCGGCCACAATTTTTTCCAGCGCCTCCCGCGCGGGGGGCTCGAGGGTGTGCCAGAAGGCAATATCTACCGGCCGCTGGGCGTAAGCGGCGCTGCCCAGCGACAACATCAAAAGGAAGGCTCGAAACACAGCGTTCACGAGCCAAGTTTAGGGTATCTTCCTGAACAATCGCTGAAGTTCAGCGTAACTTTTGCACCAACTACAGCGGCGGATCAAACCGACCGTCAATGGCCGTCCAGCCCCCATCCACAAACAGAATGGTGCCGGTGATGTAGGAAGCCGCCGGCGAAGCCAGAAAAACCACCGCCGCCGCCACCTCCTCGGGGCGGCCCCAGCGCCGCAGGATGTTGCGCTCGGCGTAGGCCTGGTACCAGTCGGGCTTGCCTTTGATGGGGGCGGTAAGGGGGGTGTCGATCACCCCAGGGCCAATTGCGTTGGCCCGCACCCCTTTGGGGCCAAGTTCCACGGCCAGGCCCCGGATAAGCTGGACGGTGCCGGCCTTGGTCATGGCATAGACCGACTGCCCCGGCTCCACCACCAGCGAGCGGATGGAGGAAAATGCAATGAGCGAGCCCCCGCCCTGCCCGGCCATGACCCGGCCCGCTTCCGTGAGGAGGTTAAAAGTGCCTTTGAGGTTGAGGTTCACCACCCGGTCGAACTCCTCGCCGGTATAGTTCAAAGCAGGCTTGCGCACGTTGATGCTGGGCGTGGTCACGGCCACATCGAGCCGCCCGTGGCGTTCCAGAATGCCCCCAATCAGGCCCTTGACCGCCTCGAGGTCGGTGATATCCACGGCCCGGGCCTCGGCCCGATCCCCAATCCTGCTAGCGGTTTCAGCGGCCAGCTCGGCCTTCGCATCCGCCACCACCACGGTCGCCCCCTGGGCCGCCAGGGCCTCGCAGGAGGCCTGTCCAATCCCCGAGCCGCCCCCCACCACCAGCGCCACCTTGCCATCCAGTCGGAACATCTCCGCATAGTTCATGCTTACCTCCTCAGCTCCTTTTTCTCGGGTCGAGGTAGTCCCGCAACCCGTCGCCCAGCAGGTTGAAGCCCAGCACCGCCAGGCCAATAGCCAGACCGGGGAAAATGACCGGATAGGGCGTCAGCTCCTGGTAGCTCTGCGCCTCGCGCAGCATCCGGCCCCAGCTGGGGTTGGGGGGCTGGGTGCCCAGACCCAGGTACGAGAGCGCGGCCTCGGCCAGAATTGCCACGGCAAAGGCCAGGCTGGCCTGCACCACCAGCGGCCCAATGATGTTGGGGAGCACATGGCGCAGCATAATGCGCCCATTGCCCATGCCCAGGGCCCTGGCCGCCTCGATGTAGGGCAGGGCTTTGACCGAGAGCACCCCGGCCCGGGCCACCCGGGCAAAGGCTGGCACCGCGGCCAGGCCAATCGCCACCATCGAGGTGGTTACGCCGGGGTTGAAGATGGCCGCCAGCAAGAGGGCGATGAGCAGGGCCGGAAGGGCGTAGAGGGCCTCGAGCAGCACCGACAGAATCTGGTCGAGCCAGCCACCAAAATACCCCGCCAGCACCCCCAGCAGAAGCCCCACCGACAACCCAATGCCCACCGCCACCAGGCCCACATAGAGCGCATTCTGGGCCCCGGCCAGCACCCGTGCCAGGGTATCCCGCCCCAGGATGTCGGTGCCCAGGGGATGCCCTTCGGTAAAGATGGGGGCCAGGCGGTTGGGGGTGGTGGCATTGGGGTTGGTGGGGTTGAGGGTGCTGGCCAGCACCATCAGCAGAATCAGCACAATCAGGAAGGCCCCCACCCTGAGGGCAAGGGGTAGCCGGGCCCACCTCGAGGGTCTTCTGGACGGCTTGCTTTGGGCAACCTGGCTAGGCATAACTCACCCTCGGATCGAGCAGACCATACAGCAAGTCCACCAGCAGGTTCATCAGCACGATAAAGGCCGCGATCACCAGCACCACCCCCTGCACCAACGGGTAGTCGCGGGCGCTGATGGCGGTGAGCGAGAGCGAGCCCAGGCCCGGAATCCCAAAAACCGTCTCCACCACCACCGTGGCGATGAGCAGGCTGGCAAACTCGAGCCCCAGCACCGTCACCACCGGCAGGGCCGCGTTGCGCAGGGCGTGCTTGTACAGCACCACCCGTTCGGCCAGCCCCTTGGCGCGGGCGGTGCGGATAAAGTCCTGCGAGAGCACCTCGAGCACACTCCCCCGCACCAGCCGCACCAGAAACGAGGCGCTGGCCAGCGCCACGGTGAGTACCGGCAGCACCAAAGCGGCCAGCGCGCGCTCCGGGTTCTCCCAGCCCCCGATGGGAAAGCTGGTGGGCAGGGGCAGCTTGAGCCAGACGATAAAGATATAGATGAACATCAGCCCCACCCAGAACGAGGGCAGCACGATGCCCAGCAACGAGGCCACCGAGACCCCCAGGTCGATGGGGCTTCCGGCCTTGCGGGCCGCCAGGATGCCCAGGGGCACAGCTAGGATGGTAGCCAGCAGCAGCGAAGCCACCACAATGGGCAGGGTAATGCCCAGCCGGGCCACAATTAGCTCCGCGATGGGCCGCTCGTAGCGGATGGACTGGCCCAGATCGCCCCGTAGCACCCCGCCCAACCAGCTTATGTAGCGCTCGAGCGGCGGTTTATCCAGGCCTAGCCGGGCCTCGAGGGCCTCGAGGTCGGCGGGCGTGGCCTCAATCCCCAGAATGGCCTGGGCCGGGTTGCCAGGAATCAGCAGCAACGCCCCAAACACCAGCAGCGTCGCCAGCCACAGGGTGACGAGGGCAAAGCCAAGGCGACGAAGCGTGTAGGCAAACATACGTCAAGGGCCGAGGGCCGGGCGCCTAAGGCTGAGAGGCCCCAGACACCCGACCCTCAAAATCCATCATTGGTCGGTTATGGCCGTACCCACACCTCGGCCACGCTGATTCCTGGAGACAAGAAGCCATCCGGCCAGTTCTGCACACGGGCCCGGTAGGCCCCCAAGGCCGGCAGGCTCATGACCCATACCCCAGCTGCATCCTCGGCCAGAAGGCGCTGGGCCGCTGCCAGGGCCTCGCAGGCTTTGGTCTGGTTGGGGGCCCGCAGGTACTGGGTGAAGAGCTGCTGGAAGCGCGGGCTGTTGTAGCGCCAGTAGTAGCGGGGGTTGGCGTAGTTGCCGATGTCGTTGGCCTCCACGTGCCCGATGATGGTCATGGCGTAGTCGGCCTGCGAGAAGACCCGCTGGATCCAGGTGTTGAAGTCGGTGACCTGGATGGTCACTTGCAGCGGCCCCAGCTTGTTGAGCTGGGCCACCATGGCCTCGCCGATACGGCGCTCGTAGGGGAACTCGGCGGCCAGGTTAAAGGTAAAGCGCAGGGGGTTCTGGTTGGTGAAACCAGCCTCGGCCAGGAGGCGGCGGGCCTCGTCGGGGTTGTAGGCGTTGAAGTTGCTCAAGTCCACGTAGCAGGCCTCACCCGGCGAACGCATGGAGCCGATCTTGGTTCCGTAGCCCAGCATGGCCCCCTGGATTAGCTCGTCCTTGTTGGTCGCCAGGGTGATGGCCCGGCGCACCCGCACGTCGTTGAAGGGCGGGCGGCTATTGTTGAAACCGGCCACCGCTTCGGCTGTCCCGGAGCCCGAGAACACCTTGAAGTTGCTGTCGCGTGAGAGCACCACCGCGTTTTCGGGCAGCAGGCTGTAGGCGATCACGTCCAGGTCGCCGGCTCGCAGGCCGGCCAGCTGGGCATCCCCATCGCCCAGGAAGCGGAAGTTGACCCGATCCAGGTAGGGCAGGCCCTGCACGTAGTAGTTGGGGTTGCGCTCGAGCCGCACCGCCACCCCCCGCTCCCAGGCCGCAAAGCGGAAGGGGCCGGTGCCAATGGGCTGCACCCGTTGCTCGGCCAGGGGGCGCTGCCGGGGGCCAATGAGCGACTCGGGGCGCGAAAGAATGAACAGGAAGTCGTTGTTGGGCTGGCGCAGGCTAAACACCACCGTGTTGGGGTTGGGGCTGGTGATGTTGGCGATGTCGCGGTACAGGTCGGGGCGCAGGTGGCCCGAGGCCCGGGTGTCGGGGTTGCGGGCCCGGTTGAACTTGGCCAGCACGTCCTGAGCGGTAAAGTCGGAGCCGTCGTGGAACTTTACGCCCTGGCGCAGGGTAAAGGTGTAGGTCAGGCCCGAGTTGGAAACCACCCAGCGCGTAGCCAGCGAGGGCACGATCTCGCCCTTGGGGTTGCGCTTAACCAGACCCTGCAGCACGTTGTCGTAAACCACCCGGGAGATGTCCGCCCCGGCCACCTGGGTCGGATCCCAGGCCGCGGGCTCGGTCTGGATAGCGATGGTGATGCTGCCACCGCGCTGCTGGGCCCAGGCCAGTCCGAGTAGGGCCAAGACACCAATAAGCAACCAACGTTTCATCACGATTCCTCCTTGATTTGTTGTGGGAATGTCGCGATTTATGGCCGCGTCGCGCGGGTGAACCCGGTATCTCGAGTTTCACCATGCTAGGTCGGGCTTTCTCCACCCTTCCTATCCGAAAAAAGCCTGCACGATACGCTTTTTTCGGCCTCGCTCGCAAGGAGACAATACCACAATTCGCTCTGGGGAAAAAGCCTGCCTTACTCGGCCAGCATCAACACCCCCACAGCGGCATACAGCCGGGCTGCAGCCAGCAATTCTTCAATCTCTATGTACTCATCGGCCTGATGGGGCATGGTTTTACCGCCCGGCCCAAGGGTCACGATGGGCAGCCCAGCCCAGGCCCGCAAGAAAGTGCCGTCGGTGGCCCCCGGCACACCCCCATACCGGATGGGCATCTGCAAAAGCTGCAAGCCCCGTTCCACCGCCTGCACCAGCACGGCATCGCGCGGGGTCTCGGTGGCGGGGCGGTCTTCGAAGACCTCGAGGCTCGCGCTTACCCCCGCCTCCAGACTCCCTTCCAGGGCCTGCCGGAGCCGGGCCTCGAGGGCCCGGTGATCCTGTCCGGGGTTGGTGCGGATATCCAGCCCCACCCGCACCCGATCGGGCATCACGTTGAACTGCCCCTCTCCGGCCCCCGCCTGAAAGACCGTCGGGGTAATCCAGGGCAGGCCCAGGTACTCGTGCTGGCTTTCTGCCTGCAAGGCCGCTTGCAGCCTGCCAAGCTCCACCACAAATCTGGATGCTGGCGGGATGGGGTTGGCCCCGGCATAGGGCATGGCTCCGTGGGCCATCTTCCCCTGAAAGTGCACCCAGACCCGCATGGCCCCCTTTTGCCACAGGCACACCTGGTTTTCCTCCGGCTCGCAGATGATGGCCCCGGCGAAGCCCTCGGCATAGCCCGCACGAATAAAAGCCTTGATGCCGATCATCAGGCCCTCTTCATCGCAGGGAATGCACAGCCGCAGGGTTTTCTGGGGCGGGCCCAGCACCTTTTGCACCGCCACCGCCGCGCAAATGGCCGCAGCCAGCCCGCCTTTCATGTCGCAGGCCCCGCGCCCGTAAATTTTGCCGTCCACGATCCGGGCCTCGTAGGGGGGGATCGTCCATTGATCCAGACTGCCGTGCGTGACCACATCGGTATGGCCTTCCAGAATCAGTCCTCCCTCGCCCTGCCCCAGGTCGGCAATCAGGTTGGGGCGGCCCGGAACCACCTCCTGCACGGTGGTCTTGAAACCGCGCTCGCGTAGGTAAGGCTCCAGAAAGTCTACTACCGGTTGCTCCCCCGGCCCCGGGTAGTAGCTAGCGATGCGGATTAGCGTCTGGGTCAGGCGCACCAGTTCGTCGGCGTCTACAGCCTGGGCAGCTTGGAGGGCAAGGTTGTTTCTGTCCATTGCTCATCCTACAGGTGTGGAAAGGGCGTGGCTCTTAACGCCTATTTTTCGTACAAATCGCGGTAGGAAACCAGCCCCCCTACCGAGTAAGCGTGCAGCACCCCATGCACCAGGGCCCGGGCAAACACATCAGCGGCCACCGCACCAATCCGGCTGAGTTCAGCAGGGCCGGCAATCTCCACCTCGCCGGTAGCCAGACAGAAAATCACATCGCCATCAAACATGGTATGGGCCGGGAAAACCGCTCGAGCGATGCCGTCGTGGGCCATCTGGGCTACCTTCTGGGCCTGGGCTTTGCTCAGCCTGGCGTTGGTGGCTACGCAGCCTATTACCGTGTTGCTGCGCACAAAGGCATCGGCGAAAACCTCGGTGTAGTCCGGGGCCGACAGGCGCCGGGGGGGGTGCTTGAGCTGAAACTCGCCCTCCTGCTCCAGGAAACGCGCGTAAAGCTCGCCGGTTACCGGGTCGTGGGCCCGCCCGTGGGCGTTGGCCGCCACAATGGCCCCGACCACCAGCCCGCCGGGCAGCTCGAGGCTGGCGGTGCCCACACCCCCTTTCAATCCACCGTTCCGGGCGCCCGTTCCCACCCCCACCACACCCTGCTCCACCGGCCCGCCCTTCAGGTTCTGGGCCGCCCAGTAGCCGTACTGGGCATTGGGCCGCACCGCAGCGCTGCCCACCAGCAAATCAAAAATCACCGCGGCCGGCACGATGGGCACAATGGCCTGGGTGGTGGCGTTGCCCACCGGGTAGCCCTTGTGGTGCTCCTCGAGCCAGCGCATCACCCCTGCGGCGGCCTCGAGGCCATACGCACTGCCCCCCGAGAGCACAATGGCCTGCACCTGCTCGACCAGGTTAACCGGGTTCAGCAAATCGGTTTCGCGCGTGCCCGGCGCGCTGCCACGCACATCCACGCCTGCTACCGCCCCGTTCTCTGGAAAAATCACGGTAACGCCCGTGAGGTTTTCCAGGTCGGTGTAGTGCCCTACCTGGATACCGGAAACATCGGTGATGGCATTGAGCGGGCCAGGTTTCATGGGCAGATCCAGCATAACAAAAAAATAGGTGATACCCGTGCACCAACGAGACTGAGGCGTTCTCCATACACCAACATTGCAGGAGTGGCCCCTGATACGCATTCCTACTCCCTTCGGTCGGCTCGAACCCTTCACCTTTGATTACATCCAGAGGTGAAGGGTCTCAACTTAGGGAATTTAGGCCACCTTGGGCTTATCCTCAGGCGGAATTACCCGTTTACGCTGCAGGTTGTTGGGGTTGGGAGGTAATACATGGCGGGTGGACAAATACATAGGAGCAGTACGCAGCAATTGTTCGGTTTGGGCTCGCTCGAGCAGCTCAGTCATGTGCTGATCAATAGCGGCCTTTAGCAACGTGGGATTGAAGTTCATAGCTATCCTCCTATTGGTTTCGATGGTTCTTGAGTCTTAGGCTGAAAGGGATATACCCTATCCTCGCGGTCAAATGAGTGGGTTTGAAGGTCGGAGTAGCAACTTCTTGCTTATTTAGAGCCTGTTGTATCTCTGCCTCTCGGCGCAATTGATCTAGATAATCGTTTGCCGTAGTAGTAATAAATTCTGGATTAATGATCATAGCTAATCTCCTATATTTCAAGTTTATAGGAGATTAGCTATATTGTCAATAGACTATTATTTGGGACGCAACACCAAGTCCGATAATTCGGCTATGGCCTGCTTAATCGCATCGCTATTAACATAGTAAAACGACTTATTGCCTTGCTTTTTCAGTGCAACCAGCCCCGCCTCTTTCAGCAGCTTCAGGTGCCCGCTGGCGGTCGGCTGGGTAACACCCAACTGCGTCGCCAGGTCTCCTACCGTCAGTACAAAGTTTTCGTAGCGTGCGATCAGGGTAAGCATCATCAGGCGCGTGGGGTCACTCAACGCCTTCATTTTTGGGGCCACTTTCTCGACCTGGGTCAACAGCTTTTCAAACATATGCTCACTTTGAATGCCGTAGCCGATATAATGTGAATCGGCAAAATCGAAACTAAAACCCCCAGCGGCTGCGAAGAAAAGTGGCACTACCAGCAGCTTGCCTTTCTCTAGTGAGGTCTGGATGTGCTTTTGTGATGCCTCAAACTGCGTAAAGTGGTGCGCCGGGATGGCGTCTAGTACGTTACCGGTCTCGCGGTATTTATTTAAAAAAGCTTCACTAGCTCGCTTGGATTCGGCGTAGCCTTCTTCCTTCCAAATAGGTTCCAGCACTTTCCAAAGTTGCTTAAGCAGGCTTAGATAACGCTTTCTGGCTTCGCGTTGCTTGAGAAGCTCCGCCCGTTTGAGCATCCCTTCCAGGCTTTTTAGCTCGTGCTCTCGCTTGCCTTTGTCTTCATATGCCTGAAACTTCTTGCGATAAGACTCACCTCGCTTGATCAGAAGCTGTGGAATTTTATCAAACTCAGAAAACAACCGATCCACGTCCTTATCGCGGGCATAGCCCAAATCTCCTACAATCATGAATAGATCCCCACCTGCTTCAGATCGCTGATCTTCGGGCCAGAACACCTGGATAGCCTCGACCAAATTGCTGTGTTTGGTATAGAGGGTTTTGAGCCAGGGCAGTTCGTTGGTACGTTGCGCACTATCAGGACGGGTCAGGGCGTAGAAGGCGTAAGCCAATTCTAGTGTGGGCGAGGGCATCGCGTCCACTTTGGGTATCTCTACATCGGGAGCACTAAAGGTTAGAATGTTAGAAGCGCTCATAGGCTAATGCCTATATTAGCAGACACCTTATCATTAGTCATTGACAAAAGTCCCCTTGGCCAGAAGCCAGCGAGCAGACCCACCCTCTATGAATAAAAATCCGCCCTGTTTCGGGCGGGCCAGAATGACAGCTGATATCAGGCCCCGTCTTGGGTTTTTGTACGAAGCGCAGCGCTAAGTAGGCCACCGCAACCATAATCAGCACCGGAACCAGCACCCGCAGCAGCGCCCACACAACACCGGCCACCCCCTTCAGGAGAGTGCCCAGGAATGTAAAGAGCCAGCCCCCTACCCACAGCACAGCCAGTACCGCTATGGCAATCAAGAGGCCCAGCACTTCCCCCCGAGAGCACAATGGCCTGCACCTGCTCGACCAGGTTAACCGGGTTCAGCAAATCGGTTTCGCGCGTGCCCGGCGCGCTGCCACGCACATCCACGCCTGCTACCGCCCCGTTCTCTGGAAAAATCACGGTAACGCCCGTGAGGTTTTCCAGGTCGGTGTAGTGCCCTACCTGGATACCGGAAACATCGGTGATGGCATTGAGCGGGCCAGGTTTCATGGGCAGATCCAGCATAACAAAAAGCCCATCGAAACTACTGCAGCTCTATCTCCAGCTCTCCCCCCGCTGCCACAAAACCCAGCCGCTTATGGCTCCCGTCGCAAAAAGGCTTGTTTTCTGAGTGGCCGCAGCGACACAAAGCCAGCTTGGCCCGCTCCAGCACCCGCTCCTCCCCATTGAGCACAAACCTGCTGCCCTCCGGCAGGTCTATCACCAACGATCCGTTTTCGCGCAAGCGGATTTTCATAAATCCAGTTTAGACCCTACCAATTCGTTCAAAAACGGGGCTATTGACCCTACTGGATTATCTGCCCGTAGTAGAAATTGTTCTCGAGGGTTAGTGAGAGTTTTATCAAAATCGTCAGCCTTACATGAGGAGGAACCAACATGCCCGTGAAATATGCAGGGACAACCGTTAGAGTTAAGGACGATATGCAAAGCCTCGAGTTCCCCCCCTACATCAAGAGCGAGCGGGTCAAACACTGGATTGCCGAAGCCGTTGCCCTGTGCAAACCTGATGCGGTTCACTTTTGCGATGGCTCAGAAGAAGAATACAACGCCCTGTGCGATCAGTTAGTCGAGGCTGGTACGTTCATCCGCCTCAACCCCAAGCTGCGCCCAAACAGCTTTCTAGCCCGCTCCGATCCCAGTGATGTCGCGCGGGTTGAGGATCGCACCTTCATCTGCTCCATCAACAAAGAAGACGCCGGCCCCACCAACAACTGGGTCAACCCCAAAGAAATGCACGCCACTCTGCAAAGCCTCTTCGACGGCTGCATGCGGGGCCGCACTATGTACGTGGTGCCCTTTAGCATGGGGCCGCTGGGCTCCCCCATCAGCTACATCGGCATCGAGATTACCGACTCGGCCTATGTGGTGGTCAATATGCGCATCATGACCCGCATGGGCAAGGCTGTTTACGATGTGCTGGGTGAGGATGGTGAGTTTGTACCCTGCATGCACACCGTGGGCATGCCCCTAGAGCCTGGACAAAAAGACGTTCCGTGGCCCTGCAACCCCACCACCAAGTACATCGTGCACTTCCCCGAAGAGCGCAGCATCTGGAGCTACGGCTCGGGCTACGGTGGCAACGCCCTGCTGGGCAAGAAGTGCCTGGCCTTGCGGATTGCCAGTGTTATCGGGCGCGACGAGGGCTGGCTGGCCGAGCACATGCTGATTCTGGGGGTCGAAGACCCCAAGGGCCAGAAAACCTATGTGGCGGCTGCGTTCCCCAGCGCATGCGGCAAGACCAACTTTGCCATGCTAATCCCACCCAGGCCCTTCCAGGAAGAAGGCTGGAAAGTCACCACGGTGGGCGACGACATCGCCTGGATCAAGCCCGGCCCCGATGGGCGGCTCTATGCCATCAACCCCGAAGCCGGCTACTTTGGGGTGGCTCCGGGTACGTCCTATAGCACCAACCCCAACGCCATGGAAACCATCAAGGCCAACACCATCTTCACCAACGTGGCGCTCACCCCCGAGGGCGATGTCTGGTGGGAAGGCATGGACGGCCCGCCGCCAGCCAGGGCTATCGACTGGCAGGGCAACGAGTGGACACCCGATTGCGGGCGCAAAGCCGCCCACCCCAACGCACGCTTCACCGCTCCGGCCAGCCAGAACCCGGCCATTGACCCCGAGTGGGAAAATCCAAAGGGAGTGCCCATCAAAGCTTTTATTTTTGGTGGACGCCGGGCTACGGTAGTTCCCCTGGTATATCAGAGCTTTAGCTGGAGCTTTGGGGTATATCTGGGCGCTACCATGGGCTCGGAGATGACCGCTGCTGCCTTCGGGCAGATTGGGGAAGTACGCCGCGATCCCTTCGCTATGCTGCCCTTCATCGGCTATCACATGGCCAGCTACTTCAATCACTGGCTGGATATGGGCCGCCGGGTGGTGGATCCGCCCCGCATCTTCAGTGTGAACTGGTTCCGCAAGGATAAAGATGGCAACTACCTTTGGCCCGGCTATGGCGAGAATATGCGCGTCTTGAAGTGGATTGTGGAGCGGGCCAACGGGCGCGGCTACGCCACCGAAAGCCCTCTGGGCTACGTGCCCCACTACGAAGACCTCGACTGGCGCGGCCTGAACTTCAGCAAAGAGCAATTCCAGGAGCTTATGGCCATCGACCGCGACCTGTGGCTCAAGGAAATTCTCTCGCACGAGGAGCTCTTCATCAAGCTCTACGAGCGGATGCCCAAGGAGTTTCTGGCCATGCGCGAACTTCTGATTTCCAACCTCTGGCGCTCCCCCGAGCACTGGGACGTAGGCGGTATGGAAGAGTAACAATCACCCATTTCTAGCCTTCCCTGCCCCCAGGGAAGGCTTTCTTTATGGCGCTATATTGAAGAGCATGCAGCCCCCCGATTTTAGCTTCTTCCACCGCCTGCGGGTTCGCTGGGCCGAGACCGACCCCCAGGGCATCGTTTTCAACGGACACTACCTGACCTATTTTGATGTGGCCATCACCGAGTACTGGCGGGCGCTGGGCATCCCCTACCCCAGTACGGTGGAGCGCTTTGGGTTGGATTTATTCGTGGTCAAGACAACGGTGGAGTACCACGCCCCCGCCCACTACGACGACGAGCTGGATATAGGGGTGCGGGTAGGGCGTATCGGCAACAGCAGCATGCAGTTTGTGCTGGGTATCTTCCGGGATGAGGCCCACCTGATTAGCGGGGAGGTCATCTATGTGGCGGCCCACCCCCAGACGCGCCAGCCCCAGACCATTCCACAGGCCATGCGCCAACTGCTGGGGCACTGAGCTAGTTGGGTGCGGTTATACGCATTCCGGCAGTATCGTTCACTTTTGAAAGCCTAAACGATACTGCCAAAATGCTTTTCTACTCCCTTCGGTCGGCTTGAATCCTTCACCTTTGACTACGCCCCACGGTAAAGGATTCAAGCGGAAACGGTATTATTCCACCCCCTCGGCGCGCAACTCCTGGGCCAGCGCCTCCCAGCCCTGGCGCCCCATCAGGGCGTAGGTGTACTCCTTGCCCAGCTCCACCCCCGGCTGGTCGAAGGCGTTGATGTTCCACAGCTCGCCCAGGAAGGCGGTCTGCCACATCAGGTGTTGCAGCAGCCAGCCCAGGTGATAGGCGTCGAGTTTTTCCAGGGTGAGGGTGTAGTTGGGCTGGCCGGCTTTAGCCAGGGCGTGGGCGGTGGCTTTGGCCTCGGCGTCCAAGAGCTCGAAGAAGCTCTTGCCGAAGAGGTAGTCGAGGGCCTCGAGCCCCCGTACCGCGGGAATTTCCAGATCCTCGCTGGGACTCAGCAGGCGCACGAAATTGATGAGTTTGTCGTGCGGTCCCTCCCGGAAAAGCTGCACCTGGGCGTGCTGGTCGGTGGTGCCGATGGCCCGTACTGCGGTGGTGCCGGTGCGCACCTCCTGGCCCGCACGGTCACGCATCTTGCCCAGCGACTCGTCGTGGAGTTGCACAAACCAGTCGGGCAGGTAGCGCAGGCGGGTGGAGTAGGGCATGAACACCACGATGTTTTTGCCCCTTTGGCTGTACAGGTGATTAATCAGGGCGGTCTGGGCCGGCAGGTTGTGCTCGAGGGCCGCCCTGGCCTGTTCGTTGGCTTTGCGGGCCCCGGCCAGCAGGTTTTCCAGGTCGACCCCGGCAAACGCCAGCGGCAGGGTGCCCACCGGGCAGGTCACGCTAAAGCGCCCCCCCACCGCGGGGGGCACCTCGAAGGTAGCTAGCCCTTCGGCCTGGGCGTAGGGGCGCAGGATGCCTTTGGTGGGGTCGGTGGTGACCACCACGTGCTTTTTCCAGTCAGCCACACCCAGCTCGAGCCACTGCCGGAACACCAGAAAGGCCGCCATGGTCTCGGCAGTGGAGCCCGACTTGGAGATGACGTTGACCAGGGTTTTATGAGGCTCGAGGGTGCGAAGCAGCGACAGAATCGGCTCGGGTTCAACGTTATCCACAAAATGCAGGCGCACCGGGCCTTTGCCCAGGGCCGCACCCACCGCTTGGGCGCCCAAGGCCGAACCCCCGATGCCCAGCACCACCAGGTCTTCGACCCAGCGGTTGGCCTCGCGGTAGCGCAATACCCGCCGTAGGGTCTCGGTGTCTTCGGGCACGTCAATCCAGCCTAGAAACTCAGCGGGGTTGGATTTGCGCTGCCAGAGCGCATCGCGGGCTGCCTCCAAACGCTGGGCGTGGGCCGCCAGGGCCCCAGGCCAGTCCAGGCCCTGTTCGCCCAGGCGTTCGGAAAGTACATTGGTCAGATCCAGTCGCAACATATGCCCAGTTTACCGTGGAGCTCGTGCGCATGCCGCGTAAAATGCTAAACTTAGAAAAGCATCTAAGGGGCTGACTATTTGCAGACCCGGAACCTTGATATGACCAAACCTACCCAGCCCATCGCGGCGCCCCTATCGCCCACAGCGCATTCTGATGTAGAGGCCTTGTGGCAACAGCTCGAGCCCCACCTGCACTACCTGCCGGCTGCGGCCAAAACCCAGGTGCGGGAGGCCCTCGAGTTCGCCTACACCGCCCACCAGGGTCAGCAGCGCAAGAGCGGCGAACCTTACATTGTTCACCCGGTTGCGGTCGCGCAAATCCTGGCCGAGCTGGGCCTGGATGTCGAGACCCTGCTGGCTGGACTCCTGCACGACACCATCGAGGACACCGAGGTTCGGCCCGAGGATATTGAAGAGCGCTTTGGGGCCGCGGTACGAAAAATTGTGGAGGGCGAGACCAAGGTCTCCAAGCTCTACAAGCTGGCCCATGCCGCCCAGGAAGATAAGCACGCCGAGGAAAAGCACGCCGAAGACCTGCGCCAGATGTTTATTGCCATGGCCGAGGACGTGCGGATTATCATCGTCAAGCTGGCCGATCGGCTGCACAACCTGCGCACCCTGGAGTTTATGCCCCCCCACAAGCAGCAGCGCATTGCCCGCGAAACCCTGGAGATTTATGCGCCGCTGGCGCACCGGCTGGGGATTGGTCAGGTCAAGCTCGAGCTCGAAGACCTTTCCTTCCGCTACCTCGACCCCGAGAACTACCAGGCCCTCGAGGCCCGCCTCAAAAGCCACCGGGCCGAGCGCGAGGCCGCGGTGCAGGCCGCTAAAGAAAAGCTCGAGCAAGCCCTGGCCCGCGACTTCATCCTCAAGCAGTCGGTCAAGAAAGTCGAGGTCACAGGCCGTACCAAGCACCTGTTCTCCATCTGGAAGAAGATGGAACGGGAGGGTAAAACCATCGAGCAAATTTACGACCTGCTGGCCTTACGGGTCGTATTAGAACCACGGCCAGGCCAGGATGCCGAAGAGAACGCCCTGCGCGAGAAGCAGGTTTGTTATCACGTACTGGGCCTGGTGCATGCTCTCTGGCAGCCCATCCCGGGCCGGGTGAAAGACTACATTGCAGTACCCAAGCCCAATGGCTACCAGTCGCTGCACACCACCGTCATCGCCGTGAACGGGCTGCCGCTGGAGGTACAGATTCGCACCAAGGAAATGCACCGCGTCGCCGAGTTTGGCGTCGCCGCTCACTGGCTCTACAAGGAAGGCGTGACCGACCCCGAAGACCTCCGCCGACGGGTGGGCTGGCTCAAAAGCATCCAGGACTGGCAGCAGGAATACAGCAGCTCGCGCGATTTTGTCGAGGCCGTGACCAAAGAGCTGCTGGGGGATCGGGTTTTTGTTTTCACCCCCAAAGGCAAGATCATCAACCTGCCCAAGGGCTCGAGCCCGGTAGATTTTGCCTATCACATCCACACCGAGGTGGGTCACCATATGGTGGGGGCTAAGGTCAACGGACGCATTGTGCCCCTGAGCTACGAACTGCAAAACGGCGAAATTGTAGAGATTCTCACCGCTAAAACCGCTCACCCCTCCAAGGACTGGATCGACTACGCCAAAACCCGTTCGGCCAAGCAGAAAATCCGTATGTACTTCCGGGCCTTTGAACGGGCCGAGACCCTGGAAAAAGGCGTGCGGATGCTAGAAAAGTACTTCAAGCGGCGGGGCCTACCCCGGCCTCTGGAAAGCCAGCTCGAGGAAGTAGGACGCAAGCTGATTAAGAGCTCGGCACCAGAAGATTTGTACGCTGCCATCGCAGGAGGACGGGTAGCACCCCAGCAGATTGCCCGGATCCTGGCACCCAAAACCGAAACCGCCATCACCAAGCCCAAGCCTGTCAAAAACGAGTTGGGCATTCGTCTAGAGTCCAACCTCAACGTCCCCATCAAGCTGGCCAGTTGCTGTGAGCCTGCCAAGGGTGATGCCATTCTGGGCTACATCACCCGGGGGCGGGGGGTCACGATTCACAAAGCGGGCTGTCCCAACATACGTCGCTTGATGGAGCAGGATTCGGGGCGGGTGGTACTGGCCTACTGGGAAGGGCTGGGCCGGGTAATGCAGCTCGAGGTGCTGGCCGACGACCGGGCTGGTTTGCTGCGCGACATCATGGATGCCATTGCCTGGATGGGCAAAAGCGCCATGGGCGTAAACTCGAGCCCCACCTCGCCGCTTTCTTCGCTATTTCGCATCAGCACTCGCATAGACCTCAGCGAAAGTGAGCAAAAAACGCTTGATGAACGTTTGCGCAGCGTGCCCAATGTGCGCTCAGTGAGCTGGTCCCAGGTGTTATAGGGCTCGTACCCAAAGGGATTTCGCAGCCAGTTGGTATGGATGGCACACCCAGCATGAGTCCCCTTCTGGCTCTACCCATCGCTTTTGGAGTCGGGCTGCTGGCCGAGCGGATGGGCTGGCTCAGGCCGGGAGCTGCCTGGGCTGCTGCGCTGGTGGGAGGTCTGCCCATGTGGGCTGGAGGGATTCCAGCAGCCCTGGCCGTGCTCTTCTTTGTGGCTCTGGGCAGCCTTGCTAGTCGCTGGAATCAGCGTAGCCAAGACCGCTCGGGCCGCACAGCCTTTCAGGTGCTGGCCAACGGGTTTCCTGCTGCTTTGGGCCTTGCCCTGGGGTCGCCTGCGTTCTTTCTCGCAGCGCTGGCCACCGCAGCCGCGGATACCCTGGCAACTGAGCTGGGTAGCCGCAGTCGATGGGCCTGGCATCCCTTAAAAGGCCGGGTGAAAAGCGGAACCAACGCCGCCATCAGCGGGCCGGGTACCTTGGCCCTGCTTGGCGGGGCACTGCTGTTTGTGCCCTGGGCAGCCTGGCTCGAGGTACCCATCGCGGGAGTAGTGCTTGGAGGCATCGCCGGAGCCCTGGCCGATACTCTGCTTGGTTTGTGTGAAGACCGCTGGGCCTGGTGGAGCAACGACCTGACCAATCTGCTGGCCACCACGTTGGGCGGGCTGGTTGGTGTGTGCTTACCCTGGGTGTTCGCGGCTTAAGAAATGCTAAACTTTTAGGGCTTTTATTTGCACTACCATGACTGTGGATATTGCTTACCGCATTATCGGCCATTTGAAGACCTATGAGGCACCCCCTGAACACGCATAAAATGCCCTTTACTGGAATCCCATACGTCTGTTCGGGTAGGCTTGCATAGTGGTGGAACGATGCGCGGTCTTCTACTAGCCTTCGTACTGGCGCTCGCACCGCTGCCCAATCTCCCGTTTATCCCTTCCGGGAGTGAGATCCGGGTGGTGTCTCCAGATTTGCTCACGGTATATGTGGTCTGGCAGGTAGAAGAGCGCAACCTGGTTTTACAAAGCAAGCTGCCCGCGCCCGCCAATCGGGAGGTGCGGGTGCTGTTCCGGGTGGATGGAGGCTACCGCCCGCCATACAATGGGATCACGACCCCTAGGGGGGATATTGCCCTGCTGGTTCAAGGGGAGCGTGTTAGCCTTAATGAGCTGTTGACCCGCACATATCGCCTGAATCTGCCCAATGGGCGTGTCTTGCCGGAGGTTCGATGAAACGCATTTTGCTAATTGAAGACGACCCCGAAATTGCTCACCTCTTGCAGCTCGAGCTGGGCGAGGCTGGCTACACCGTGGACTGGGCCTCGGGCGGCATGTCCGGCCTGGTGCGCCTACGCGAAGCCGTACCCGATCTGGTCATCCTCGACCTGGGTCTACCCGACCTGGACGGCGGTGAGGTAGCCCGGCGCATTCGGGCAGGCTACGAAGTGCCCATCATTGTCCTGACCGCTGCCGACGCAGTCGAGCGCAAGGTCAGCCTGCTCTCCGACGGGGCCGACGACTACATCGTCAAGCCTTTTCATCCTGCCGAGCTACTGGCCCGTATCCAGGTGCAGTTACGCCACCGGGAGGGGGGCGAACAGATTAGCGTAGGAGGCCTGGAGGTATATCTCACCAAACGGCAGGTCTTGTTTGAAGGACAGGAACTGCGCCTTTCGCCCAAGGAATTCGAGCTGTTGTCGCTTTTGGTAAGCCGTGCGGGCAAGGTGTTCAGTCGGCAGGAGATCGAAGAACATCTGTGGGGAAGGCAGCTCGAGCGCGACTCCAACGTAGTGGATGTCCATATTGCCAACCTGCGCTCCAAACTGCGTGAAGTCGGTGCTTACGGCTACCTGCGCACCGTGCGCGGGGTAGGTTATGCCCTGCGGCAACGCGAGGCAGAGTAGGTCTGGTTTTGCAAGGCCCTCGCCTTGGTGGTGCACCCGGCTCATAACTCCCCTTAGCCCTCCGACCCACCCGCCTTTATGTCCTTCCGCACCCGTCTGATACTGGCCTATACGATTCTGTGGGTGCTGATTCTGGTTCTGACCCTGAGCATCGCGGTCTACAGCATCAACTTTGGTCTGTACGGGCAGGTCGAGCGTACGCTATTGCGCTACGTCAACGAGGTGGCTTTGCTGTATGCCTCAGGCCGCGCTGGGGAGATTAGCCTGCCACGCTCCGGCCCGGTAAGCGTTAGCTTCTACAGTAGCGGTGGGCAGCTTCTGGTAGCGCCCACCCCCGATTTCGAGCATAAAGTGCCCAAAAACTATATACGTTCCGCCAGCAGTACCGCCAAACCCTACTATGCCCCCACCTTTATGGCCGCCTACCAGGCCATACCGGGGGCGGTGGTGGTGGTCAGTCAGGACACTCGTTACATTGAGAGCATCTCGGCCACCGTACGCAATACCCTGATCCAGGGGATGGCTTTTTTATTGCCTTTAGGAGCTCTTCTGATTGTGTTGGCGGCCCAGGTTTCGCTTATTCCGCTACACCGCGCAGCCTCGGAGGTGGACAAGCGCGGCCCGCGCAACCTCGAGCCCATTCACTACACCGGCCCCAAGGACGACCTGGGGGTGATGATAGAAAAGGTCAACGACCTGCTGGGCGAGCTGCGCGAGGCCCAGGCGCGCGAACGAGCCTTCCTGGCCGAGGTCTCGCACGAACTGCGTACCCCCTTAACCTCGCTCAATGGCTACCTCGAGCGCCTCAGCCGCAACCCTAGCGATACCGAGATGCTCGAGCGCGCTCGCAAAATTGCGGCCCACACCGCGCGTATGGTGCAAGATTTGCTAGCCCTGGCCCGTGGCGAGGCCGAACGGAGCGTAAACCCCCATATTGTCAACCTGGGCGAGCTTCTCCGTCAGGCGGTAGAGGAGTATCCGGGGGTAACACTCAAGATTCCCCCCGAGTTCCCCGAGGTGCTGGGCGATCCCGACCGCCTGCTGCAACTGGCCCGCAACCTGATTGCCAACGCGGTACGGGCCGCAGGAAGCCCGGAGAAAGTACAGGTACGGGTCTGGATGGTCAAGGAACCCACCGACAACCCTCCCGACCCCTACGAGTCTGCCGACGAGCTGCGCACCACCTCCACCCCCGAGATGACGCCCCCCAAGCAGCCCTGGGCCGCCTTTGCAGTGGTGGATCGGGGGCCGGGCATCGCCCCCGAGGTACTGCCGCGCCTGTTTACCCGCTTTGCCCGCGGCCCCGAAGGCGGTACCGGGCTGGGCCTGGCCATCGCCAAGCAGATTGCCGAAGCCCACGGGGGCGAAATTCGTGTAGCCAGCCGTCCCGGCGAGACCCGCTTTACGGTGTTTTTACCGCTTCTGATGGAAGAAGAATAGTTTTTGTTTGCATCCCTTCGCAAACTTTCGTATGCTTTCGCTATGCCCTCCCTCGAGGCCACCTTCCGTCACCAGGAAATCCTGGAGAAGCTGCACCGGGATGGCCGGGCCGAGGTGCGCAAGCTGGCCCAGCACTTTGGCGTCTCAGCCGTTACCATCCGCGCCGACCTGGAGTATCTGGAACAGCAGGGGCTATTGCGCCGTACCCGCGGGGGTGCTGTACCAGCAGAAACCAAACGCTTCGAGCTTCCCCTGGAAGAAACCCGCCAGGTGCATGCTAAAGAGAAGGAGCGCATCGGCAATTACGCTGCCGGCCTGGTGCGCGACGGCGAGACCATCATTCTGGACGTGGGCAGCACCACCACCGAGTTGGCCAAGGCCCTCTCGCCCTCGCTCAAAAACGTGGTGGTTATCACCAGCGGCCTCAACATTGCTTTGCTGCTGGAGTCGCACCCTGGCATTACGGTAATCGTCACGGGCGGTACGCTACGGCCTTTGCAGCATTCGCTGGTCAACCCCTACGGCACCCTGCTGTTGCGGGAAATCAACGCCGACAAAGCCTTTATCGGTTGCAACGGGGTACACCCCGACAAAGGCTTTACCAACACCAACCTGCAAGAGGCCGAGATCAAGCGGGCCATGATCGAGGCGGCCCGCGAGATTATCGTATTAGCCGATCACAGCAAGATCATGCAGGTCGCTGCTGCCCGTATTGGGCCGCTGGAGGCAGCCAACCTGCTCGTCACCGACCGCAAAGCCAAAAAGGAGGATCTCGAGCTCCTGCGGCAGCGGGGGCTCGAGGTTGCGGTAGGTCGGTGTTAAAAGGATTTGTTTCGCAACCTTTCGCAAGTGTTCATAACTATTGACAAGCTTTGGGCCCTGCCCTTAGACTCCGCTTGAACCTTGACGGGGAAAAAGCTTCCTGTGTATCCAGGTGGTTTTACTATGTGGTGTACCCCCGAAAAGGCTGGTGTCTAAGGAGGGTTATATGAAACGTTTACTGGTTTTAGGAGCGGCCCTGGCTCTCACGGTGGCCTCGGCTCAATCCATGCAGGGGAACCCCAATCTGCGAGGCGAGATCACCGTGTGGAGCTGGGACATTGCAGCCAAGGCCCTGGAGGCCAACATCCCCGGCTTCAACAAGCTCTTCCCCAACGTGAAGGTCAAGGTGCTGGACATCGGCAACCAGGCCACCTACGACCGCGGCCTGGCTGGCTGTGCTGCCGGCGGGGGCGACCTGCCCGACGTGTACTCCATCGAGAACAACGAGGCCGAGGTGTTCTGGGCGCGCTTTCCCAACTGCTTCACCGACCTGAACACCCTGCAACCCGCTGCCTCTACCCTGCGCAACCAGTTCCCTGCCTTCAAGTGGACTGAACTCACCGTGGGCAACAAGGTCTTCGCCATGCCCTGGGACTCCGGCCCGGTGGTCATGTTCTACCGGCGCGACATCTACAGCCAGGCCGGCGTCAACCCGGCTACCATCCGCACCTGGGACGACTTTATTGCAGCTGGCAAGAAAATTGCCGCAGCCACCAACAACCGCGTCAAAGTAGGGGTCATTGCCAACGGTCAGGACGACGAATGGTTCCGTATGCTGGCCAACCAGAACGGCTGCTTCTACTTCAACAACGAGGCCAATGCCGTAACGGTGAACCAGCCCGGCTGTGTGACTGCGCTCGAGACCGTCAAGAAGCTGATTGATGCCGGTATCGTGATGCAAGGCGGCTGGAACGAGCAGATTCAGGCCTTCAAGGCTGGTACCGTAGCCACCAGCATGTTCGGGGCCTGGTACGAAGGCACCATCCGCTCCAACGCCCCCGATCAGAGCGGTAAGTGGGGTGTGTATCCGATGCCCGCCTCCCGCCCTGGTGGGGTGCGCGCCGCCAACCTGGGTGGCTCAGCCCTGGCCATTCCCGCCTCCTCGCGCAACAAGGAAGCCGCCTGGGCTTTCGTCCGCTACGCTCTGGGCACCACCGAGGGCCAGGTGACCATGCTCAAGGAATATGGCCTGGTACCCTCGCTGCTAGCCGCTACCCGCGATCCCTACGTGGCCCAGCCCCAGCCCTACTGGGGCAACCAGCGCATCTGGCAGGTGATCCTGGGCACCCTGGGTAACGTGCCCGCCGCCCGTGGCACCCAGTTCTTCCAGGAAGCCCGCGCCATTATGGTCAAGACCCAGGCCGACTACGTAGCCGGGCGCTTCCCGAGCGCCAAAGCGGCCCTCGATGCTGCCGCCCAGCAAATCTCGCAGGCCACCGGTCTGCCCATTGCACGCTAAGACCACATTGGGGGTGGGGGCAACCTCACCCCCGGCTTTTACAACAATAGAGTCACTTTGGAGCATCCCGTGAGGTGCCATAGATCCAAGCTTTTTTCCGGGAGGACGCGTGAACCGTAGCGCGACCCCCTACCTTTTTCTGCTGCCCTACCTGGCGATTTTCGCTTTGTTCTGGGCCTGGCCCATCCTCGAGTCGCTGCTTTTGTCGTTCCAGAACACCCGGGTCTCCCCCCCGGTCTGGAACCTGAGCATCAACTGGGGCCGCATCCTGGGCGATGCCGCCTTTTGGGACGCCCTGCGCAACACGGTTTTGATTCTGGTAATCCAGGTGCCCCTGATGCTGGCCCTGGCCACCGCGCTGGCCGTTGCGCTGAACTCGCAACTGCTGCGGGCCAAGGGCTTTTTTCGCTTCGCTTTCTTTGCGCCGGTGGTGGTGGGGGCGGTGGCCTACTCGGCAGTGTTCCGCCTGCTTTTCAACCAAAACGGCGCCGTGAACGCCGCTTTAGGCACCCAGATTAACTGGATTTTCGACCCGGTGGGGGCCATGGCGGTCATCATCGTCACCCTGACCTGGCGCTGGACCGGCTACAACGCCATCATCATCCTGGCCGGCCTGCAGAGCATCCCCAAGGACCTCTACGAGGCCGCCGAGATAGACGGGGCCAGCCCCTGGCAGCAGTTCTGGCGCATCACCGTACCCAGCCTGCGCCCGGTTTTGCTGTTTTGCCTGGTGCTCTCCATTATCGGAACCCTGCAGCTCTTCACCGAGCCCTGGCTCATCACCAACGGCGGCCCCGGCACCGCCACCACCACCCTGGGGGTCTACCTCTACCGCCAGGGCTTCCAGAACATCAACTTCGGCTACGCCTCCACCATCGCCTACGCCATCACCCTGCTGGCGCTGGTCTTCTCCATCATCCAGCTTCGGCTGTTCGGGAGGGAATCATGAAGCGGCGGCTCTGGTGGCGCAGCTTCTGGCTGCACCTGTTCCTGACCCCCCTGGCCCTTTTGTGGCTGGCCCCTTTGTGGCTGATGTTCGTCTTCTCGACCCACCCCGAGATCGCCATCTTCAGCACCCCCACCCCCATCCTGCCGGGCAACCAGTTTGCCGCCAACCTGCAAAGCCTGCAGGCCGACACCAACTTCCTGCGCTCTTTGTTCAACAGCGTGATGGTGGCCGGCATCTACACGGTGCTCTCCATCTTCCTGACCAGCCTGGCCGGGTACGCCTTTGCGCGTTTTGAGTTCTGGGGCAAGGGCCTGCTGTTCTCCCTGGTGATCGCCACCCTGACCATCCCCTACTTTGCGGTGGTGATCCCCCAGTTTATTCTGGTGGCCCGCGAGGCCAAAACCCTGCTGGCAATTCTGATTGGGATGGCGGTGTTTGGCGGTATCGCGGCCCTGCTGGCCTGGCTCCGCTTCTCGCCCACCCTGGGGCGGGCGCTGTGGGTGGGGTATGCGGCGGCGGCCCTGGGCTACCTCTTCCTGGGGGTGCCGGCCCTGCGCGAGGCCATGACCTTCGACTTTCGCCTCACCAACACCTGGTGGGCGGTGATTCTGCCCTCGCTGGCCAACAGCCTGGGGGTGTTTTTCATGCGGCAGAACTTCCTCAGCGTTCCCATGAGCCTGCTGGAAGCCGCCCGCATAGACGGGGCCGGAGAGTTTCGCATCTTCTTCCGGATAGCCCTGCCGCTGGTGCTCCCGGCCATGGCCGCCCTGGCCATCATCCTCTTTTTGGCCTCCTGGAACGACTACCTGTGGCCCTTGCTGGTGCTCTCGGATCGGGAGATGCAGACCGCCCCGGTGGCGCTGGGCTCGCTGATTGGGCTGACGCGGGTCTCGTGGGGGGGCATCATGGTGGGGGCGGTCATGACCACCCTGCCGTTTCTGGTGCTGTTCCTGTTCCTGCAGCGCTACTTTATTGCGGGCATTACCGCGGGAGGGGTGAAGGATTGATATGCACCCTGTGCTAGGCAGGCTGTTCCGCACTCTACAAAGCCCACCAGCGGTTGGGATTCCTTCGGTAAAGGTTGAGCCCTCGAGCCCATTCCCCCTTCTGCGCAGCCTCGCGCTTTACCCTGAACTATGTTAGGCGTCTGCTACTACCCCGAACACTGGCCCCGCGAACGCTGGGCCGAGGATGCCCGGCGCATGCGCGCGCTGGGCCTGACCTACGTGCGCATTGGCGAGTTTGCCTGGAGCGCCATAGAACCCGACCCTGGCCGCTTTACCTGGGACTGGCTGGATGCGGCCATCGAGACCCTGGGCGAAGCCGGGCTCAAGGTGGTGCTGGGCACCCCCACCGCCACCCCCCCCAAGTGGCTCATAGACCAGCACCCCGATATCCTGGCCTACGATATCCAGGGCCGGCCCCGCAAGTTTGGCTCCCGCCGGCACTACAGCTTCAGCAGCCGGGTTTACCTCGAGGAGGCCCGCCGTATCGTGACCCTGCTGGCCCAGCGCTACGGCCCCAACCCCTTGGTGGCCGGCTGGCAGACCGATAACGAGTACGGCTGCCACGACACCACCCGCAGCTACGGCCCCGAAGACCTGCGGGCCTTCCGGCTGTGGCTACAGGCCCGCTACGGCAGCATCGAGGCCCTCAACCAGGCCTGGGGCAACGTGTTCTGGAGCATGACCTACCGGGCTTTTGGCGAGATCGACCTGCCCAACCAGACCGTTACCGAGGCCAACCCTTCGCACTGGCTGGATTTTTACCGCTTCAGCTCGGATCAGGTGGCCGCCTTCAACCGCATGCAGACCGAAGTCCTGCGGCGGTATGCCCCCGAGAAGTTCATCGTGCACAACTTCATGGGCTACACCCCGGACTTCGACCACTTCAAGCTGGCCCAGGATCTCGATATAGCCGGCTGGGACAGCTACCCCCTAGGCTTTACCGATATGGACGTGCTGCCCTGCACAGCGGAGGAAAAGCTCCGCTATGCCCACACCGGCCACCCCGATATGGCCGCCTTCCACCACGACCTCTACCGCGGGGTCAAGCCGCGCTGGTGGGTGATGGAGCAGCAGCCGGGGCCGGTCAACTGGGCCCACCACAACCCCTCCCCGGCCCCCGGTATGGTGCGGCTGTGGACCTGGGAGGCCCTGGCCCACGGGGCCGAGGTGGTGAGCTACTTCCGCTGGCGGCAGTTTCCCCAGGCCCAGGAGCAGTTCCACGCCGGACTGAACCGGCCCGATTTCGAGCCCGACCTGGGCTTTTTCGAGGCCCAGCAGGTGGCTCAGGAGCTTGGCCGGCTGTCCCTGCCCCAAAGCGCCCCAGCCCCGGTGGCCCTGGTCTTCGACTACGAGGCCGACTGGGTTTTCCGCATCCAGCCGCAGGGCCAGGGGTTTGTGTACCGCGACCTGGTCTGGCATTTCTATCAGGCCCTGCGCAGCCTGGGGCTGGACGTGGATGTGGTACCTCCGGGAGCCCGCCTGCACCCCTACCGGCTGGTGGTGGTGCCCAGCCTGCCCATCCTGCACGAAGCGGCCCTGCAGGCCTTCAAAGAGGCCCCTGGCGCGGTGGTCTTCGGGCCGCGCACCGGCTCCAAAACCGAGGCCCTGGGCATACCGGCCCAGTTACCCCCCGGCGCTTTGCAGGCGCTGCTGCCCCTCAAGGTAACCCGGGTGGAAAGCTGGCGCCCCGGCCTGAGCGAAACCCTCACCTGGCAGGGCCGGCCCTGGCCGGTGGGGGTCTGGAAGGAGTGGGTCGAGTCCAGCCTCACCCCGGTCGCCGCCTTTGCCGATGGCAGGGGGGCCATCTACCAGCACCACCACCGGCACTACCTGGCCTTCTGGCCGGGCCGGGAGTTTCTGCGAAGCTATCTGGCCGAGGTAGCCCAGGGCCTGGGCTTGGCGATCCAGCCCCTGCCCGAGGGTTTACGCATGCGGCGGCGGGGGCCCTGGGTGTTTGCCTTCAACTACACCGACCGACCCCAGGCCGCCCCAACCCCCCCAGGCGCCCGGTTCATTTTGGGCGGCCCCACCGTGGCCCCTTATGATTTGAGCATCTGGGTTGAGGAGTAAGGCCGTGCAGATTCAGGGCTACGAGTTCAGCATCAGCGCGGGGCGGCTCGAGGAAACCCTGGGCGGCTACCTGCTGAGCGGCAAAACCGTGCAGATCGGCCATCCCTTCGGGCGCACGCTCTACTTCAAGCACGGCTGGCAGAGCTGGAGCGAGGCCGGCTGGGTAAGCCTGAGAGAGAACCCCAAGCCCATCCAGCCCCCCGAGCGGCGGCCTCAGTGCGACGACCCAGCCTACGCCCTCTCACCGGTGCACGGCGGCAGCGGCCTGGGGGGCCTCGAGGGCCACGACGGACGGATGCTCTTGTTGGGCGCTCTGCGTCCGGGGGCGCGCGTAGAGGCCGACCGCCTGAGCCTCAAGGGCCTTGCTGATCACGAAACCCAGTGGTTTCTGGCCTACGGCGAACAGCAGCAGGTGCTGGCCCGCTACGCCGAGCTGCTGGCCAACACCCTGGGCGTCCGGGGCCAGCAGCCCGCCCCCCGGGTCTGGTGTAGCTGGTACAGCTATTACAGCGATATCTCGGAAAGCAAGATGCTGGAGACCATTGCCGGCTTGCAGGGCCTGCCCTTCGAGGTGTTTCAGCTCGACGACGGCTGGCAGCAAAACATGGGCGACTGGGAGCCCAACCACAAGTTCCCCTCGGGCATGAGCACCATCGCCCTGCGGGCCCAGAGCCAGGGCCTGACCCCCGGCCTCTGGCTGGCCCCCTTTATCGCCCGGCCCAGCTCCAGCCTGTTCAAGGAACACCCCGACTGGTTCTTGCGCGACGAGCAGGGCGAGCTGGTCTCGGCGGGCAGCAACTGGGGCGGCTACTACGCGCTGGACGTGACCCTGCCAGCGGTACAAAACTGGCTGCAGAGCCTGATCCAGAAGGTGCGGGGCTGGGGCTACCGCTACTTGAAGCTGGATTTCCTATTTGCAGCGGCCCTGCCTGGCAAGAGGCATAGCGGAGCCTCGAGGGAGGAGGCCTACCGCGAGGCGCTCCGCCTCATCCGCGAGGCCGCCGGCGACGATGTGTACATTCTGGCCTGCGGGGCCCCCATCATCGCCTCGCTGGGCCTGGTGGACGGGCTGCGCATTGGGCCGGACGTGGCCCCTTACTGGGACAACGAAGACCGGCGGGTGTACCTGCACGACCCCACCGGCCCCGCGGCCTACAACGCCCTGCGCACCAGCCTGCACCGCCTCTGGCTGAAGCCGCTGGTGCATACCGACCCCGACGTGGTCTACTTCCGCACCCGCTACAACCTGCTCACCCCGGCCCAGCGCGCAGTACTGCAAGACCTGGCCCTGGTCGCGGGCTTCAAGGCCACCTCCGACCCCCCCGCGTGGCTGGACGGTGAGGAGCGGGAACAGCTCAGAGAATGGCTCGAGGCCACCCCCTCCATCCTCCAGACCGGCCCCTATACCTTCAAGATTGGCGAGCGTGAAGTGGATTTCTCGAGCTGGCTGGAAATCTAGCCCCGCTTCGCGCCTTGAGATCCTCGAGGAGACCATGCATAAGCGTGTATATGTGAAAAAAGACGGCCGGATGCTGTACCTGTACGGCCTGAAGCCCCACACCCTGCCGGCGCTCGAGGAGGGCGAAAACACCGGGCAGGCCCAGTCCCATGCCCGCTGGCACCCCCTGCGGCAGGAGTGGGTGGTGTTTGCCGCCAGCCGCCAGGGGCGCACCTTTCTGCCCCCCAAGGAGTACGACCCCCTGGCCCCCAGCAAGCCCGGTGGCTTCCCCACCGAAATTCCCTTCGAAGACTTCGAGATCGCCGTCTTCCAGAACCGCTGGCCCTCCCTCTCCCCCCACGCTGGGGCGCCGCCCGAGGGCCTGGTCATCCCTACCCGCGACGCCCAGGGCGACTGCGAGGTGGTGGTGTACACCCCCGAGCACAGCGGCAGCCTGGCCTCTTTAAGCCCCGAGCGGCGCGAGCTGCTGGTGCGGGTCTGGGCCGACCGCTACCGCGAGCTGTACGCCCGCCCCCCGATCCAGTACGTGATGCCCTTCGAGAACCGGGGCGAGCAGATGGGGGTCACGCTGCACCACCCCCACGGGCAGATTTACGCCTACCCCTGGGTTCCGCCCATTCTGCAAAAGGAGCTCGAGGCCTTCCAGAAAAGCCCGGTGCTGCTCAATCTGCTGCCGCACCTGGGGCCCTACACGGTGCTGGAAGATGCGCACGTGCTGGCCTGCATTCCGCCTTTTGCCCGCTACCCGTACGAGGTGCTGCTCTTCCCCAAGCAGTTCCGCCCCGGCCTGTGGGCCTTTACCGAGGAAGAGATACGCAGTTTCGCCAGGGCACTGGGCCAGGTGGTGCAGAAGCTGGACAACCTGTTCCAGAAGCCCATGCCCTACGTGATGGCCCTGCACGCCGCCCCCAAGGGCGCTGAGGATGTCTTCCACTTCCACGTGGAGTTCTACCCGGCCCTGCGCACCGCCGACAAGCTCAAGTACCTGGCTGGCACCGAGCTGGCCGCCGGCACCTTTGCCATGGATGCCCTGCCCGAGGAGACCGCGCGGGTGCTGCGCGAGGTGGCGATCTGAGTGCGGCCCCTGGCCTACCCTGGATTTTTTATGAGTGTGCGTAACACGAAAGCGGTAGCCTGAAGTATGAACGCTTTTGCGCTCACCCGACTGCGGGCCTGGATGGAAGGCCAGGGTTTTGCGCGCTTTTTTGTACAGCAGCCCGAGAACTTCGCCTGGCTCACCGGCGGTGACAACACCGTGGTCACCTTTCGCCCGGTGGCGGCCTGGCTCGAGGTCACCCCCGACGGCGTACGGCTCCACGCCTCGCAGATCGAGGCCGGGCGGCTATTGGACGAGGAGGTACCGGGCCTCGAGGTCGTGCGCTACCCCTGGTACAGCCCGCCCGCCCCTCAGGGGCCCAGCGACAGCGAGCACGACCTCACCCCTTTGCGCCTGGTGCTCTCGCCGGAAGAGCAGGCCCGCTACCGCGCCCTGGGCCGGGATGCCGCGGCGGCCCTGGGCGAGAGCCTCCGCTTCGCCGACCCCGGCTGGAGCGAGTACGAGCTGGCCGGGGCCATCAGCGAGGAACTCCTGTCCAAGGGCATCCAGCCCCTGGTGTTGCTGGTCGCCGGCGAGGAACGGCTCTTCCGCTACCGCCACCCCATCCCCAAACAACGTCCCTTGGGGCGGCTGTTTATGGGGGTGATCTGCGGGCGACGGCACGGCCTTATCGCCAACGTCAGCCGCCTGCGCAGCTTCGGCCACCCGGAGGCCCAGCGCCTCAACCAGCAGGTCTGCCAGATCGAGGCTGCGGCCCTCGAGGCCTCGAGGCCCGGCGCAACCCTGGGCGAGGCGCTGGAAAGCATCCGCGCGGCCTACCAGGCCATCGGCCAGCCCCAGGAGTTTGAAAACCATCACCAGGGCGGCCTGACCGGCTACCGCAGCCGCGAGGTGCTGGCCCGGCCCGGCAACCCCACCCGGCTCGAGCCCGGCATGGCCCTGGCCTGGAACCCCAGCCTGCCCGGCGCCAAGGTCGAGGATACCTTTTTGCTCGGCGAAACCGGCCTGGAAAACCTCACCTTCGATCCGGCCTGGCCCAGCACGCAAGTCAACGGGCGCCTGCGTCCGATGGTGCTCGAGGGCTAGCCAAAGTTTTTCATATCCACTTAGACGGGCCTTAAGACCCACTCAAAGGCGTTACGGAACTCTCAAGACGAGATCCGCTTCCTGTGTTGTACTGCCCTAAAAGCCTCCCCTGCACCACAGGGGTCTATCCTAGGTTCATCCGATAGAGCAGATGACCCCTGCACGTGACCCTTAGAGTCATGGGACAACGTTTTTCTATAGTTTGCCGAGAAGAGAACAAACCGCCAGGATTTCTTACTTATCCGCTTAATGGGCATGGGTATGGCTTTACAGCAATCAAATTTAATGTTAGTGTTGAATAACATTAAATGGAAAAGCCTAGTACCAAGACCAAGCGAACCTACCTCATGACCGCCCGGGCCGCAGCCGCGGAGGCAACCCGGCAACGTATCCTCGAGGCCGCACTAGAACTTTTCGCGACCCGCGACTATCAAGACATAACCCTCGAGGATATTGCCAACCAAGCCCAAGTTGCAGTCCCCACTTTGTTTCGCAAGTTTGGCAACAAGGAAAAACTGATTGAGGCCCTAGCCCAGTATGCGCGCGCAACTGTCATCGAACAGCGCTTTGCTGCTACTCCAGGAGATATCAGAGGGGCTGTGGAAAACCTCCTCAATCACTATGAACTCTGGGGCAACCGTATCCTACGCCTACTAGCCCAAGAGCACCGCGTACCCGCCATCCGTTCCGTCACCGATGAGGGGCGGCTACTTCACCGTAAATGGGTGGAAGTCACTTTCGCACCACTGCTCCCATCCAACAAGGCTACCCGCGCCCGCCGGGTGGCTCAACTTATAGCAATCTGCGACGTATATACCTGGAAAATTTTACGACACGATCTAGGCTTGACCCGCAAGGAAATCGCTCGAGCACTTTTGGAGCTCATCACAGCTTTGTAAGGGGGAACACTATGGGACGATATCTGGCTTACACTTCTCCGGCAAAGGGGCACCTTTACCCCGTCCTACCCACACTTCTGGAACTGCAGCGGCGTGGCCACCAGCTAGTGGTTTACACCCTGGCCAGCGAGGTTGAGCGGCTGCATGATCTGGGCTTTGAAGCCTTTCCGCTTGATTCAGCCGTGGAAGAGCGTACCCTAGACGACTGGCAAGCCAATTCACCCTTAAACGCGCTTCAGGCAGCCATGCAAACCTGGATCGACCGGGCTCGCCACGATGGCCCTGCTTTACTGGGTGCCATCCAAAAGCATCAACCCGATGGCCTACTTGTGGACATCAACACCTGGGGAGCCATCTCAGTCGCCGAGACTACCGGGCTACCCTGGGCCACATGGTGCCCATACTTTCTGCCTGTACCCTCGCGCGACACACCACCGTTCGGGTTGGGTTTATCCCCAGCCCGAGGATCGCTGGGCCGTGTACGCGACCACTTGCTAAGCTCCATTATCATGCGTGAGTACAACCGCGCTCTTCCTGCGCTCAATGCGATCCGCTCGAGCCTCGGGGCCCCGGTGCTAAAAGCTGTCAGTGAAATCTATTTGCGAGCACCACTGTTGCTCTACCTCACCGCCGAACCCTTCGAGTACCCCCGCTCAGACTGGCATTCCTCTGTGCAAATGGTTGGTCCGGGTATCTGGGATCCACCTATCCCTGCCCCAGAATGGCTCAACAACATTGACAAGCCATTGGTGCTGGTGACCTGCTCAACCGAGTTCCAAAACGATGGAAAAATCATTGAGGCCACCTTACAGGGCTTAGCAAACGAGGAGTTATTTGTAGTAGCCACCACTGCTGGCGTTGACCCCACCTCCTTCAAAGCCCCACCCAACGCTCGAGTAGAGCGCTTTCTACCCCATGCGTCACTGCTGGCAAGGGCAGCATGCGTAGTCTGCCATGGTGGCATGGGTATTACCCAAAAAGCACTTGCAGCAGGCGTACCGCTAGTAGTGGTGCCGTTTGGACGAGATCAAATGGAGGTAGCACGCCATGTCCAGGTGGCAGGTGCAGGTGTGAGCTTGCACAAAGGAAAACTCCGACCTAACCGATTGCGGCAGGCAGTACGAGAGGCCATGCAGATGAAGGCTGGAACGCAACGGCTTGCTGAGGCTTTCCGCAAGGCAGGAGGCGCAGCAGCGGCAGCAGATGCGGTGGAGGCTCTGCACTCACAATTCCTACGTCCACTCATCAACTATCAATAGCAATGTATTTTTCTTCGAACGCATACAGCCTTTTTGTCCTGAGAGAAGGGTTTTACTTATATACTCTGTACCCCTCACGCCTTATGCTGTTTCAGTTATGTTTAGGGACGTCTTTGGCAGCGAACCCAGCGTATCCGTCTCGGCCCCGGGCCGCGTCAACCTGCTGGGCGAGCACACCGACTACAACGGGGGGTTTGTCTTCCCCACCCCCCTCCCCTACCAGACCTATATCGAAGCCGCCCCCGCCGAGGGGCTCGAGGCCTACGCCGAGAACTTTCAGGAGCATAAAGGCCGTGGGCTGGAGGTGGGCCGGCAGGGGGACTGGCTGGATTACCTCGCGGGCTGCGTGTGGGCTCTGCGCCAGCAGGGGTATGCCGTGCCGGGCCTGCGGGCCTACATCCGCAGCGAGGTGCCCATGAGCGGGGGGCTCTCGAGCTCGGCAGCGCTGGAAGTGGCCACCCTGCGAGCCCTGCGCGCCCTCTATGGCCTTCCCCTCGACGACGTGCAGATCGCCCTGCTGGCCCAGCAGGCCGAGGTGGCGTATGTGGGGGTGCGCTGCGGTGTCATGGATCAGATGGCCTCGTCGGTGGGGCGGCTGGGGTACGGGCTGTTCCTGGATACCCAGAGCCTCGAGACCCGGCTGGTGCCCCTGCCGCCAGGCTACCGGGTGGCCGTGGTGGACTCGTCGGTGCCGCGCCGCCTGGCCGAGTCGGGCTACAACACCCGCCGCGCCGAGTGCGAGCAGGCCTGCGCGCTCCTGGGGGTGCCCTCGTTGCGCGCACTTTCCCCTGCCGACCTCCCCCGCCTCGAGGCCCTGCCCGAGCCCCTGAACCGCCGGGCCCGCCACGTGGTCACCGAAAACCAGCGCGTGCTGGAGGGGGTGGCGGCGCTGGAGCAGGGCGATATCCAGCGCTTCGGCGAGCTGATGGTGGCCTCGCACCGCTCGCTCCGCGACGATTACGAGGTCTCGATCCCCGAGCTCGACCGGCTGGTGGAGGCCGAGCTGCGCCACGGGGCGGTGGGGGCCCGCCTGACCGGGGCTGGCTTTGGCGGCTCGACGGTGGCGCTGGTCGAAGCCTCCAGGTACGAAGATTTCAAAAAGGGCGTCTTGCAGGATTACCCCAGGGCGCGCTTCTTTTGAGCTCGAGCCTCTCCGGTATAATCCCGACCATGGCCGAGCTTCCCCCCATCCTGGCGGTGTTCGCCCACCCCGACGACGAGGCCTTTCCCACCGGCGGCACCCTGGCCCACTACGCGCGGCGGGGGCATCCGGTCTACCTGGCCTGTGCCACCCGGGGCGAGGCCGGGCAGCTCAAAGACCCCACCCTCATCGTGGAGGATATGGGCGCATGGCGCACCCGGGAGCTCGAGGCCTCCTGCCGGGCCCTGGGCCTCCAGCCCCCCATCTTTCTGGGCTACCGCGACTCCGGGCGCAACGAGCGGCTGCGCCGCGACGACCCCCAGGCCCTCCACAACGCCAACCTGTGGGAGGTGGAGGCCAAAATCCGCGAGCTTATAGCCGAGCTTCAACCCAGAATCCTGATTACCTTCGACCCCCACGGGGGTTACGGGCACCCCGATCACCTGGTCGTGCACCGCGCCGCCACCGCCGCGTTTTTTTCCTCGGGCCACCTGCCCAGTCCCCCCGTGCGGCTTTTCTACAGCGTCTTCACCAGCGAATACGCCGCCGCCATGCAGCAAAGCGGCCAGGCCAACAGCATCCTGGGCGGCCTCGACCCCCAGGTCTTCGGCGTGGCCGAGAACACCCTGGCGGTGCGAATGAACGTGCAGGCCTACCTACCCCAAAAGCGAGCGGCCATCGCCGCCCACCGCTCGCAGTTCGCCGACCGCATCCAGGCCATGAACGCCACCCTCGAGCAGCAAACCCTCATGGAGCAGCTGATCTCGGTGGAAACCTTCGCCCTGGGCGGAACCCGCGGCCCCATCCCGCACTGGCCCTTGCAGGACTTGTTCGAAGGCCTGTAATACCGGTTCCGCTTGAATCCTTCACCTTTGGGTGTAATCAAAGGTGAAGGATTCGAGCCGACCGAAGGGAGTAGGAGTGCATTCCGGCAGTATCGTTTAGGCTTTCTAAAGTGAACAATACTGCCAGAATACGTATAAAGCGTTCAGGCTTTGGGCACCTCAGGCACAAAACCCTCGCCCAGCGGCAAGGAGCGAATCTCCTCCGGGGTAATCTGGTACCTCTCAGCGCACCAGTGGCACTGCACCTCGGCCCCCCCGTCCTGCTCGATCATTTCTTCGCGCTCCTGTGGCGAAAAGTAGACCAGGGCGTTTAGGGCCCGTTCCCGGCTACAGCGGCAGCGGAAGGCCAGGGGGATATACCCTTTACGGAAGCCCACCGCGCTCAGGTCGGTGGGGTCATAGCCCAGGCCCTCCAACAAGGTCTCGACGGTGCCCTCGAGGCCCCTCTCCAGCAACAGGTCGGTAATACCGGTGCGGCCCTGCAGGTTTTGCTCGAGCCTACCGATCACCTCGTCGGGGCAGCCCGGCAATACCTGAATCGCCACACCCCCCGCGACCTGTACCTCACCCTGTCCGTGCACCCGCACCCCCAGCAGCACCGCCGAGGGGATTTGCTCCGACTGCCACAGGTAGCGGGCCAGATCTTCGGCCACTTCGCCGCTCACCAGCTCCACGCTGGACTGATAGAGTTCTTCGTTGGACAGAAGCCGGTCTACCTTGAGTTCGCCCCTGCCGATGGCCGCACCCACATCGAGTTTGCCATCGGGGCGCAAAGGAGGGTTGGCCTGGGGGTTTTTGACATAGCCCCGTACAAACCCATCCGGCGCGGCTTCCACCACCGGCCCACCCAGCGGCCCATCGCCCACAAACTGCAGACCAATCCGCTCCTTGGGGGTTTTTGAGAGCAGAAAGGTCAGCAGCAATACTCCACTCATAGCCCGGCCCAGTGCTGCAGTGGCAGTGGGCGAAAGTTGGTGACGCTCACGGGCTTCCTCGACAATATCGGTGGTCTCCACGGCCAGCACCCGCAGGTTTCCCTCGGCAGCCAGCCCACGAATCAAACGACCCATAACTCTCCGATTGTAGCAGCAGCACCACTGGTAAAAGGGTGCTGGTTCAGGGTTTGACGCTCGTCCCCATTCAAGCAGTTATTGTGAAGTGTTGCTCTAGAATCCTCTGACATCTTTCGAGTATCCTGAGCTACATGAACCTCGACTCCCCGCGCATCCTGGTACTCAATGCTGGGTATGAGCCCCTGGGTTTAGCCAGCGTCAAGCGAGCCGTCATCCTGGTCATGAACGGAACCGCCGAGGTAGTCGAGGAAAGCGGCGAATACCTACGAACTCCCAGTACCCTCTACCCCATCCCCAGCATCATCCGCCTCAAACGTCTTGTTCGCCGCCCTCCGGGGCGGCTTGCGCTTAACCGGCGCAATATCCTCCGCCGTGATGCCTATACCTGCCAGTACTGCGGCAAGCGAGGGGGTGACCTCACGGTGGATCACGTTTTTCCCAAAAGCCGAGGAGGCCGCAGCATCTGGGAAAACCTGGTAACCGCCTGCCGTCCCTGCAATCTCAAAAAGAAAAACCGCACCCCCGAGGAAGCTGGGATGCGCCTGGCCCGCCGCCCCATCGCACCGCGTCACAGCCTGCTGCTGGTGGCCGACCTACCCCACCTGCCCGAGGCCTGGCGCATGTATCTGCCCGATATAGACCCCCACCGCTAACCCAAAGCCTGCCCGACTCGCGCCACCCACAGGTGGCTCGATGAGCTTGGGGCGGTATCGGCCGCCGCTACGCGGATAGCTTCGGTTGGGCTAGTTTGCCCCCGAAGGGCGAGAATCTGGTATCGCAGGTAGCCTCAATCCAGACCTTCTAGCGGCTATCAACCCGCTCGTATACCCGGACGTAGTCCACCAGCATACGCTGGGGAAAGCGCGTGCTTCCCCAGCCACCGCCCACAGCCAGGTTGAGGATCATAAAGAAAGGCTGGTCGAAAACCCAGCGGGCATCTTCGGGTAGGTCGGCGGGGGTACGGGTCTGGTAGTGGACACCATCTACGTACCAGCGCAGCGCTCCTGGCTCCCACTCGAGCGCAAAAACATGAAATTGGTCAGCAAAATCGGCAGGGGTATAGGGCTTGCCAATGCCCGCGCCGCCCGAGTAGTCGGGGCCGTGGATGGTGCCGTGCACCGTGCGCGGCTCGCGTCCGAGGTGTTCCATGATGTCAATCTCGACGCAAATGGGCCATCTCACCGCGCCAAAGTTGCTGCCCAGTATCCAGAACGCAGGCCAGAGCCCCTGCCCACGCGGAAGCTCGATGTGGGCTTCGAAGCGCCCATAGCGCTGCTCAAACTTGCCGCGGGTGTTGATGCGGGCCGAGGTGTAGCGGCAGGGGCCGTACCAGCAGCGTGCACCGGGTAGGCGCTGCTCGAGCGCGGTAATCGCCAGGTTGCCTCCGTCGCGCACAGCATTGAGGGTAGACTCGGCATAGAGCTGTAGCTCGCTGTTGTCCCAGCCCCAGCCCCCGGTTTCAAGGTTCCACTTGCTACGGTCTGGCTACCCAGGAGCAGGTTGAACTCGTCGGCCCAGACCAGCCGCCAGCCCGGTAGATCCTGGGTCAGGCCGCCCGAGAGCGCCATCAGGAAAAAGACCAGCATTTTGAACAAGTGCGGTTTCAAAGGTTTCGCCTCCTTCACCAAAACCAGCCCTTCAAACGCCTTCATAGGCTGGCCTCGAGCGGTTCCCAGTAACACTCCGCACAGCCTTCCCGGTTTTATCTGGAATAAGGGTCGGCTTCGACAGGCTCAGCCGACCCTCTGCGGGGTACTGGTTATCTGTAGGTGATGCGCCAACGCCCTTCAGCAGTCGGGATCACATCGGTTACTCGAGCCCCCGGTAGACAAAGTAGTCGAAGTCGGCGTGCAGGCGCGCCCCGCTCAAGTCCTGGGCACACAGCCCGATGAAGGTACCGGTAAAGCCCAGCCCCCGGCAGTGGTCGTCGGAGAGTTTGTAGGCGGGAAACCGCAGGGGAAGCTCGCTCCAGTCCAGGCCGTTGGCCGAGTAAGCAAAACCAAAGGTATCCCGCTCGTATCGAACCTTGAGGTAGACCCTTTGCCACCCCTCAATCACCAGCTCCCGATCCAGCGGTTCGTCGTAGTGGCCGTTGTCGCAGGTCAGCACGCTGAGGGTTTTGCCCAGTGCTTCGTCGCGGCTCACCCGCAGGTAGACCCAGTTGCCGGTGTCGTAGTAGCAGACCAGCCCGGCCATCTGCTGGAAGTGCCGGGGTTCGAACTCGAGCGCGGTCTCGGCCTCGGCGTAAAAGTGTTGCAGGCGGCGGGCCACCAGGCTCTGACGGTGGCGCGAGCTGAGCGACTCCCGGCCAAAAAGGCGCAGGTAGCCAGGGCGCTCGGTGAGCGAGAGCCAGGAAGGGTCGGGGGGGTGGCGCAGGGTCTGGAAGTGAAGGCTCAGGGTTGGCGCTTCGAAGTCGTCGCGCTCGGGCTCCTGGGGCCAGGGGTGGGGGGGGAGGGCCGGGGCTTCAACCTCCAGGGCCGGGGTATTGCTCCCGTGCCAGAGGCGGGGCCAGCCATCCGGACTCCAGTGGATCTTTTGCAAGGCCGTTTCGCGGCCCAGCGGGCAGTGGCGGCGCAGGGCCTGGGGGGGCTCGAGGGGGCGCCCGACCAGGTGGGCCATGTACCACTCCCCCTGGGGGGTCTGTACCAGTGAGGCGTGGCCGGCTTTTTGCAGGGGCAGCTCGGGGTGGCCTCGAGCGGTCAGGGTGGGGTAGCAGGGATCCACCTCGTAGGGCCCCTCAATGCGCCGCGAGCGGGCCACCGTCACCGCGTGGGCATAGGTCGTGCCGCCTTCGGCCACCACCAGGTAGTACCAGCCGTCCTTCTTGTACAGGTGCGGCCCCTCGGTCACGCCCAGGGGAGTTCCCCGGAAGATGTTGTGCACCGGCCCCACCAGCCGCTTTTGCTGGGGGTCGTACTCCTGCAGCAGGATGCCGGCAAAGGCGTTGCGGCCCTTGCGGTGATCCCAGAGCATGTTCAAGAGCCATTTGCGCCCGTCCTCGTCGTGGAAGAGCGAGGGGTCGAAGCCCGAGGAATTGAGGTACACCGGCTCCGACCAGGGGCCTTCGATGCTTGGAGCGGTCACCAGGTAGTTGTGCGCATCCTTGAAGACCTCCCCGTTGCCCCAGGTTTTCACGTCGGTGTAGATGAGGTAGAACTGCGCCCCATCGTGGCTCAGGCAGGGGGCCCAGATGCCCCCGGAGTCGGGGTTGCCCAGCATCTCGAGCTGCGAGGTGCGGGTCAGGGCGTAGCCGATGGGCCGCCAGTGCACCAGGTCGCGCGAGTGGTGCAGCCGCACCCCCGGCCACCACTCGAAGGTGGAAGTGGCGATGAAGTAGTCGTCCCCCACCCGCACGATGGAGGGGTCGGGGTGGAAGCCCCGCAGGATGGGGTTGAGAATCCGGGTCATGGCCTGACTACCGCCTCCCGCAGAAAATCCCGGAACCAGTAGCCGCTGGCCTTGATGCGGCGACGCTGGCTGGGGAAGTCGACGTACACCAGCCCAAAGCGCTTGGCATAGCCCTCGGCCCACTCGAAGTTGTCGAGGAGGCTCCAGGCAAAGTAGCCCTTCAGGGGCGCGCCGTGCCGCAGGGCCTCCAGGCAGAGGGCCAGGTGGCGCTGGAAGTAGCGGGTGCGCTCGAGGTCGTGAATCTCCCCATCGTCGGCGATGGCATCGGGGTAGGCCGCCCCGTTCTCGGTGATGTAGATGGCTTTGGGGCGGTACTCCCGGGCCAGCCGTATGAGCAGGTCGTAAATTCCCTCGGGATACACCTCCCAGTCCATCTCGGTGCGCTCCTCGCCGACCCGCACATACTGGAAGCGGTAGGGCTCGAGGCTGCTATTGCGCACCACCGCGCGGGAGTAGTAGTTGATCCCCAGGAAGTCGGTAGGCACGGCGATTGTTGCCAGGTCGTCGCCCTGCACAGGCGGGGCTTCGCCGTAGAGGGCCAGCATGTCCGCGGGGTATCCAAAGCCGTACAGCGGATCCAGGTACCAGCGGTTCTGGAAACCGTCGAAGCGGCGGGCAGCGGCCACATCGGCGGGGTCTGGGGAGGCCGGGTAGCCGGGCGACAGATTAAGGGTAATCCCCACCTGGGCGCCCGGTACATTCCGGCGGATCACCGGCACGGCCAGCCCATGGGCCAGCAGCAGGTGGTGCGAGGCCCATATCGAGTGCTTAAAGTTCTGCTGGCCTGGCGCATGGATGCCGGCGTGGTAGCCCAGGTACGCCGAGCACCAGGGCTCGTTGAGGGTAATCCAGTGCTTGACCCGATCCCCCAGGTGCCGGGTTACCAGATCGGCGTATTCGGCGAAAGCGTAGGCCGTCTCCCGGCTCGGCCAGCCGCCCTGATCCTCCAGGGGCTGGGGCAGATCCCAGTGGTAGAGGGTGGCCCAGGGGGTAATACCCTGCTCCAGCAGGGCGTCCACCAGCCGGTTGTAAAAGTCCAGGCCCCTGGGGTTCACCCTCCCCCGGCCCTCGGGCAGGATGCGCGGCCAGGCCACCGAGAACCGGTAGGCGTTCACACCCAGTTCTTTCATCAGGGCGATGTCCTCCGGGTAGCGGTGGTAGTGGTCGCAGGCCACATCCCCGTGGTCGCCGCCTCTGGTTTTGCCGGGGGTATGGCTGAAGGTATCCCAGATGCTGGGCCCCCGTCCGTCCTCGGATACCGCGCCCTCGATCTGATAGGCGGAGGTCGCCGTGCCCCAGATGAAGTTGGCGGGGAAATCGCTTCGTTTCATAGGTCTCCTTAGGGTTGTTGTAAGGTGCGCTGGAGGGCAAAGTAGGCCGGTTTGGGTTGGTAATCCACGTCGAAGATGAGGGGCTCGCTGGCCCCCCGCCAGGAGTGGGCATCGGTAAAGCCCCACAGGGTAAAGACCTTGCAGCGGGGCTGGCGCAGGCAGACTTGCAGCACTTCGCGGTACACCTGGGCCTGCCTCTCGAGCCGTTCGGCTCTGGAGCCGGTGCTACTTAGCAGCACGTCCATCTCGGTGATGTGAATTTCCAGTCCGAGCTGGGCGAAGCGCTCGAGGTTCTCGGCCATCCGCACCTGCCTGGGGGAGAAGCTCGAGTCCACGTGCACCTGGAAGCCCACCCCATCCACCGGCGCCCCCTTTGCTTTGAGGTCCTTCAGGAGCGCGTAGATGGCGCCCGACTTGGCCCCCAGGCCCTCGGCCCCATAGTCGTTGTAGAACAGCTTGGCGCTGGGGTCGGCTGCACGGGCCAGCCGAAAGGCTTTTTCCAGGTAGCCGGGCAGCACATCGAAGGGCGTCGAGCGCAGCCGGGCGTCGTCGCCGATCGCCTCGTTCACCACGTCCCAGTAGGCGATTTGGCCGCGGTAACGCCCCACCACGGTGCGGATATGATCGCTCAGGATGGCCTCCATCTCGGCCGAGGTAAAACTGCCGTACATCCAGCGGGGCAGTTGCTGGTGCCAGACCAGGGTATGCCCCCGCACCGCCTGCCGGTTCTTCTGGGCGAAGCTCAGAAGCAGGTCGGCAGCGGCAAAGTTGTACTCACCTCGAGCGGTCTGCAAGGCCCCCCACTTCATCACGTTCTCGGCCACCACCAGGTTGAACTCTCGAGCCAGCACCTGGGCGTACTCGGGTTCCTGCAACAACAAACTTGGTTCTACGGCTGCTCCAATCTGAATTTTTCGTGCTTCTGCCAGGTTGCGCAGCGACGGGCCGGGCTGGGCCCATACCATCAGTCCCAAGCAAACCCCCACGAAAGTCCAGCGAGTTAGGTACATCTAACCTCCTATCGCGTATGGAATCGGCCGTAATGAACCTCGAGCCCGGCCCATAAGGTGGAACCGTTCTTCAACTTTTCCGTGCCGCCTTAGCTCTTGACCGCTCCCGAGGTCAACCCCTCCATGAGCTGCCGGGCCGCCAGGGCAAACACCAGCAGCAGCGGGGCAACCAGCAGGGCCGTCCCGGCCATAATGGCCCCCCACTCCACGTCGGTGGCTCCTTGCAGGGTGCGCAGCACCACCGGCAGGGTTTTGGTCTCCTGGGTACGCATAATCACGTTTACATCGGCAAAGCGGTTCCACGAGCCGATGAAGGTAATCAGGCCCAGGGTGCCCAGGGCCGGGCGGATCAGGGGCAGGACAATGCGCCAGTAAATCTGGAACTCGCTGCAGCCATCGATCCGCGCCGCATCCACCAGTTCCTTAGGAATGGCCGAGATGATGTACTGCCGCATCAGGAAGATGCCCAGCGCACCGGCCATGGCCGGCACCCAGAGGGCTTTGGGGGTGTTGATCCAGCCGATCTGGTAGATGAGCAAATAGAAGGGAATCAGGTTGAGAATGGCGGGTATCAACAAGGTCGCCATGACCACCGCAAAGAGCTGTTCGCGCCAGCGGAACTGGTACATGGCAAAGCCAAAACCAGCCAGACTGCAAAAGAACAGGCTGGTGATGGTGGTCATCAGGGCCAGGTAGAAGTTGTTCCAGTAAGCCCGCCAGAAGGGTATTTTCTCGATCAGAATCTGGTAGTTGGTCAGGAAGTGTTCTCCAAACCAGATGGGGGGTGGAAAGCCGAAAATTTCCGAGCGCTGGTGCGTCGCGAACACGAACATAAAGTAGAACGGCGCGATGGTCAGCACCCCACCCAGCACCAGGAGGGCGTACCCCCCCAGGCGCAGCAGCCAACCCCCCAGGGAAACTCGAGCCATACTAATCGCCTCCTCGAGCCGCACGCCCAAAAATCAGGTTGTTGAGGTAGGTGAGTATGCCGATAAAAACGAAGAGTATCCAGGCGATGGAGGCCGCCGTGCCCATCTCGAGCCACTCAAAAGCCGTGCGGTACATGTACATGGTGGCGGTCTGTCCCCCCGGCGTGGCCGCGCTGGCGCCCCCGTTAAGCAGCACGAAGGGCTGCTCAAAAAGCTGCATGTTGCCAATGATGGTGAGGCTAACAGCAAAAAACATCATGGGCCGCAGAAGGGGCAGGGTGATGTAGCGGAACTGCTGGACGCGGGTGGCCCCATCCACCGCAGCGGCTTCGTAAAGGTCTTTGGGGATGGCCTGGATGGCCGAGAGGTAGAGCAAGGTGTTCCAGCCGGTAAACTGCCAGATCACCACCAGCGCAAGGGCGTACTTGATGTTGGCGCTGGTGAACCAGTTGATGTTCTGGTCAGGCAGCAGCGCACCCAGCAGAGGCCAGGTGTTGAGGTGGGCGATCACCAGGTTGATAACGCCGTTGTGCGTGGCGAAGAGGGTGTTGAAGATGAGGGCGATAGCCACCGAAGAGGTGATGTAGGGGAGGAAGTAAACCGCCGTGACAAAGGTCTTGAAGCGGCTGAGCACCATGTGAATCACAAAAGCCAACGGAATGGCGATTAGGTGCTGTGGGATACCCGAGAACACCCCCAGCCAGATGGTGTTCCACATAGAGCGCCAGAACATGGGGTCGGTCAGGGTGAAGGTGTAGTTCTCGAGGCCCACGTACTTCCACCGGCCCCACCCGTCGCTAGGCGTCCAGGCCTGAAAGGACATGTACAGAGAAAACAACGTGGGATACAGGCCAAAAATCAGGAAAAGGATAAAAAAAGGGCTAACAAAAATGTACGGTGCATAGCGGCGCTGGAAGCTGCTCCAGCGCATAGCCAGGGTGGGGCTGCCCTGGCCGGACGTTGGGATGCTAACAGACTTTCGCACGGATGCTCCTCGGTAAGGAGGGAGAAGGGCCGGCCCCCCTCCCTCCATTGGGTTAGCGCATACGGCGTTCGATAAGCCGCTTGGCTTCAGTCAGGGCAGCCTGGATGTCCTTGCCCTCGTCCAGCACCTGGGACAGCGCCTGGGTAAGAATCTCGTTGGCGATGCGGTCATACTTATTAGCTTTGAGGGGCTTGACCCGGCGGGCTGCGTCGCGCCAGAGCAGCCGGGCCTGCTGGCCGCCCAAGAACTCAATGGGCTCGTTAAAGGAGGGGTCTTCCTGGGCTGACAGCAAGGAGGGGAAGGCACCGATGGCTTTGAAAGCGGCTACCTGCGCTTCTCTGGTAGTAGTTACAAACTTGATGAGCTCCCAGGCCAGGGCCTTGTTCTTGGAAGTGGTGGGAATGGCGTAGAAGCTACCACCCCAGGACGCGTACATCCCCTCGGGCAGTTGCTGCACCCGCCACAGTCCCTTGGTTTCGGGGGCCATCCAGTTTTGCAGGTGGCCTTGCAGCCAGGCCCCAGAGAACTGCGTGGCCACGGTACCTTTTTTGAAAGCATCGTACCACTCGTTGGTCCAGGCCCCAACCCGGGCGTCCAGCCCTGCTGCGCGAATGTTTTTGGCTAGCTCAAAAGCCCGCACAAAGCGAGGGCTATCCACTACTACCTTGCCCTGGGCATCGAAGTAGGGACTGGTATTGGCCGGGGTGGTGGCGAAGATATTGATCCAGGCCACATCGGAAGCGTCGGCAATCAGGAAAGCGCCGGTGGTGGCCTTAATTTTACGGCCAGCGGCAATATAGCCCGGCCAGGTCATCATGTTTTTGGGATCTACGCCAGCTTTTTGCAGAATATCAACCCGGTAAAAAAAGGTGCCAGGGCCAATGTCCACCGGCATGGCGATAAACCGACCATCCGACGAAGTGGCCTGGGCGATGGTGTAGGGGGTAAAGAGTCGCTTGTACTGCCCGGCATTGTAGGGTGCCTTGTTCAGATCTTCGAAACCCTGCCCCTCGGCAAAGCGGCCTACAAACCCAATCTCAATGGCCGCCACGTCGGGCAGGCCCTGCCCGGTAGCCAGGGCGGTGGTGAGGGCGTTGTGGTGGTCGGCGTACTGCTGAATCACCAGCTTAACTTCGACATCGGGGTATTTCTTGTTGAATAACTGTATTTGCGCTTTAAGGGCATCGTCCAGGTTGGGAAAGACCCCAACCGTGAGGGTGGTTTTCTGGGCCAGACCCAGCCCAAGCAGTACCAGTAGTGCCAGCAGCGATGGGATTTGCTTCATGGTTTCCTCCTAAACAAACAGATTGCCTAAGCCAGATTTGAAAGCGCTTTCAAAGTTATTCGGATTGTTTTCATCACCTCCTTCGCTCCAGCAGTCAGGTCAACAGGTGCGCAGCCAGGGCGCCCGAAGAACGGATCAAGGCCGTGGATTCCCGTACCACCAGGTGAGTGGAGAGGGGTTTAGGGGTGTAATCACGCCCCTCGAGGAGGGCCAGCACCAGGCGTGCAGCCTCCCAGCCCAGGGCCGGACCGGGCTGACGGACAGTAGTGAGGGGTGGGGTAAAGTAGCTCGAGCTTGGCAGGTCGTCGAAACCCACCAGCGAGACATCGTGGGGAACACGAATTCCTCGGCGGTACAGGGCCACATTGGCGCCGTAGGCCATCTGGTCGTTGGCAGCGAAAATGGCGGTGAACAGAGCGCCTCGAGCCAGCAGCGCCTCGACGGCCAGCACCCCGGACTGCTCCATGTAATCGCCCTCCACCACCAAGGCGGGGTCGAAGGGGATATGGGCATCCTCGAGGGCCGCCCGGTAGCCCTCGAGGCGTTCGACGGCGTCGGGGTGCGAGGAGGGGCCGGCAATGTGTGCAATCCGACGGTGTCCCAGCTCAATCAGGTGCTGGACGCCTTCATAGGCGGCCTGTCGGTTGTCGATGCCCAGGCACTGTAGCCCCGGTATCTTACGGCCCACCACCACCACCGGCATGGTGTGGGCCAGTTCCTTCAGGCGCTTTTCCGGCACGCTGCCGTCCATCACGATCAGACCGTCCACCTGGCGGCCCACCAGTACCTTCAAGGCCGCTTCCTCCTGATCGGCGCGCCAGTGTCCGCTGGCAAAGATGGGGTGGTAGGCAGTGCCCTCGAGGGCCTGTTCCACCCCCTTGAGCATCTCGGCGTAGTAGGGGCTGCTGATCTCCTGGGTGATGACCCCGATGGTGAGCGAGCGACCCTGGGCCAGGCCCTTAGCCATGATGTTGGGGCGGTAGTGCAGGCGCTCAATGGCCCTGAGAACGGCTTCCCGCTTGCTGGCAGCTACTCGAGCCGTGCCGTTGATCACCCGCGAAACGGTGCTGGGCGAGACTCCGGCCTCACGGGCTACATCGCTAAGGGTTACGGCTTCGCGCATGCTGACCTCTAGAACTGCTTTAGGTTTCTGAGGGAAGAGTAAATCAGATTTTGAAAGCGCTGTCAAGTGCCTGTTTGATGCGCGACCGCCGCCCAGGGTTGACAGTAGGAAGGATGGGTGATATTGTTTGCGCTAACGTTATCTCAAAAAAATACCTCGTAAGGATGGCAAAATTAAATGTCTAGCGAAAAGGTTACCTTAGCTCATGTGGCCCGCCTCGCCGGGGTCTCCATCATCACCGTCTCCAGGGTGCTCAACAACAAAGGGCGCTTCTCGGAGGCCACCCGGGCCCGGGTGCTCCAGGCCGCTAGCCAGCTCGGCTACGTAGCCAACACGGCAGCGCGCAGCCTGCGCGGGCACCCCACCCAGATCCTGGGAATGGTTATTCCCGAACTGGTCAGCCCGTATTTTGCCGAGCTGGCACGGGCCGCGGCCGATGCGGCCAGCCAGGTGGGCTACGACCTGGCGGTATTTACCACCTCACGCGACCCGGAGCGGGAGCGCGAACGGGTGGGAACCCTGCTCGGTGGGCTGGCCGACGGGCTGATGATTGTGGTGCCGATTGGATCGGCGGCCTTTTTGGCCAGCCTCGAGCGCAGCCGCGCCCCGGTGGTGCTGGTCAACCACTTCGGCGCTCCCACCCACCTCCCGGTGGTGCGGGCCGACAGCTTCGAGGGCTCTCTAGCCGCTGTGCGGCATCTGCTGGCCCTGGGTCACCGGCGCATCGGTTTTATTACCGGGGCAGCGCACTCGAGCCAGGCCGCCGAGCGCCTACGGGCCTACCGGGAGTGCATGCTGGCGGCGGGGCTGTGGGATGAGCGGCTGGTGCGGCCCGGGGACTTCACCCAGCAGCGGGGGGTGGAGGCCGGCCATGAGCTTTTGAGCCTCGAGGAGCCCCCCACCGCCATCTTTGCAGCCAGCGATCTGACCGCCTTCGGAGCCATTGCTGCGGCTCGAGCCCGGGGACTGCAGGTGCCCGAGGATCTCTCGGTGGTGGGCTTCGATGACATCCCTGCTGCTGCTCACTCCCACCCCAGCCTGACCACCGTAGCGCATCCCATTCAAGCCATGGGCCAGGCCATGGTGGATCTGATCATCAAGGCCAAGGCCGGCGAGCAGGTGCGCGACACGCTGGTGGAGTTTCCCAGCGAGCTGGTGGTGCGGGAATCCAGCGTGCCGCCTCGAGCCCCAGGAGAAAAACCATGAATCATGTTTATTTCCCAAAACCGGCTGGCTCTGGGCAGCTGCTACGCCTTGCCCGCCTCATCTGGCGCTACCGGCTGCTTTACCTGATGCTGCTGCCCGGCCTGCTCTACTTCCTCGTTTTCCGCTACTGGCCGCTGTGGAATGCCCAGATCGCCTTTAAAGATTTCCAGCCCACGCTGGGGGTCTGGGGCAGCCCGTGGGTGGGCCTGCAACACTTTCAGGACTTCTTCAGCTCTTACTATTTTGGTCAGCTTTTAGCCAACACCCTCATCATCAGCCTGGCCAAGATCGCGCTGGGTATTCCCCCCGCCATCCTGCTGGCAATTGCGCTGCACGAAACCAGCCGGCGCTTCCTGGCCCGGGTGGTGCAGACCATGAGCTACCTACCGCACTTTCTCTCGTGGGTCATCGTCTACGGCATTCTGCTGGCTATGCTCTCCCCCAGCGAGGGCCTGGTAAACCACGGTTTGCGGGCGCTGGGCCTCGAGCCCATCCCCTTCCTCACCTCCACCGCCACCTTCCAGCCGGTGGTGGTGCTCTCGGAGGTCTGGAAAGAGACCGGCTGGAGCGCGATTCTGTTTCTGGCTGCCCTGCTTTCCATCAACCCGGCCCTCTACGAAGCCGCCGCCATCGACGGAGCCTCGCGCTGGCAACAGGTGCGCCATATCTCCCTGCCGGGGCTGATGGATGTACTGGTGCTGGTGGTGCTGCTCAAGATCGGAAGCATCCTGGACGCGGGCTTTCACCAAATCTTTGTCCTGTACTCGCTGCCGGTCTACAGCGTGGGGGACATCATCGACACCTGGGTGTACCGGCAGGGCATTCAAAACTTTCAGTTCAGCCTGGCTACAGCAGTGGGCCTGTTCAAGGGCCTGATCGGCCTGGTCTTGATCGTGGTGGCGAACCGCCTGGCCCGGCGCTTTACCGGCAGCAGCCTGTACTAGGAGGTGCATCTTGAGAAAGCGCAGCCTATCTCCCGGCGACCGCCTCTTTGAGTGGAGCATCGACCTTTTCCTGGTGGGGGTGTTGGTGGTCACCCTGGTACCCCTGTGGTATGTGGTGATGGTCTCGTTTTTGCCCTTTGGCAAAAGCCCCAGTCTGTTCCTAGCCCCCTGGGACTGGTCTTTTGAGGCCTACGCCCAGCTCATTTTCCAGCCCACCATCTGGCGGGCCGCGCTCAACAGCCTGGTGCTCACCCTGGGCGGCGTAGCCATCAGCCTGACCCTCACCGTCATGGCCGCCTACCCTCTTTCACGCCGTGAACTGCCCGGCAGGAACCTGATTGTGGGCCTGATTCTCTTCACCTTTTTATTCAACGCCGGCCTGATTCCCACCTTCCTGGTGGTCAAGGATCTGGGCCTGCTCAACACCTACTGGTCGGTGCTGCTCAACGGGGCGGTGAGCGTCTACAACCTTTTGGTGATGAAAACCTTCTTCCAGAGTCTGCCCGAGAGCCTCGAGGAGGCCGCCCGCATAGATGGGGCCAACGACTGGCAGGTGCTGTGGCATGTGGTGCTGCCCCTGTCCCGGCCCATCCTCCTGACCATTGGGCTGTTCTACGGCGTGGCTAACTGGAACAACTTCTTCGAGCCCATCCTCTTTCTTTCCGACCGCAGCCTGATGCCTTTACCGGTGGTGCTGCGGGACATCCTGACCGGCCTCAACGTGGCCGAGTACGTGGAGGGCACGGCGGCCCAGGCTGCGCCGGCGGAGGCTCTGAAGATGGCGGCAGTTGTCCTTATCACGCTACCGATGCTTCTGGTATACCCCTGGATCCAGCGTTATTTCACCAAGGGCGTGCTGATCGGCAGCGTGAAGGAATAGGAGGTACGTATGAAGATTGGCGCTAGAGTCTTGTGTTCTTTGCTCCTGGCCGCTCCAGGCGCGCTGGCCCAGGCCAACCTGACCGACCTCAGCGTGGCCCTGTACGCGGCCAACCCCGAGGCCCCGGCCCCACCGGCCAACTGGGAGGTCTACCGCCTGGTGCGGGAGAAGCTGGGGATCAACCTCAGGTTCACCATGCTGCCCACCGGGGCCGATGGGGACAACCGCCTGGGCGCGCTGGCTGCCGCCAACGACCTACCCGACCTCTTCGAGGTGCGCAGCCTGGCCCTTTTCGACCGCCTGGTGCAGCAAGGCCAGCTCGCCCCGGTCAACAGCCTTCTGCCTCAGATGCCCAAACGCACCGCCGAGCGCTACAGCGATGCCAGGCGCAACCTGCTGGTCACCACCAATGGGCAGATCTACGGTTTGCAGGAGCCGGTAACCCTGAGCCGCCAGTACGCCATCTGGGTGCGTAAGGACTGGCTCGATAAGCTTGGACTTAAGGCGCCCACCACCCTGGAAGAATTTTTCGAAGTAGCCAGGGCCTTTACCGAGCGCGACCCGGACGGCAATGGCCGCAACGACACCTTTGGTTTCGGCGGGGTGATTGATTTTGATACGGCTGGTATCCTGCCGGGGCTGGGTTTGGGCAACCACTTTCAGTGGGTCTATGGGGCTTACGGGGTAGCGGGCACCTGGAACTACAACCCCAAAGCCTTCGCCGCCAATCTGCGCGACCCCAACTTCCGCCGGGCCACCGAGTACATCCGACGGCTGGTGGAGGCCAAGGTTATTGACCCCGACTGGGCCACCATGCGCCGGGCTGATCTGCGCACCCGCTGGCAGCAGGGCCGCTATGGGATGTTTTTTGAAAGCGTAGGCGGTTTGCAGGCGGGCTTGCAGAACTTCCACGCCAACAACCCCGGCGCGGAGCTGCTCATGCTCCCCCCACCCAAAGGCCCCGAGGGCAAAAGCGCCATGGGCACCTACTCCTCGGCTGGCTGGCTCTACGCGGTCTCCAAGCGGGCTATGGACGCGGGCAAAGGCCCGGCCATCGCGCGCTTCCTCGAGTGGGCCCACAGCGGCGAAGGGTACTTCCTGCTGGGCTGGGGGCGCTACAAGACCGACTACACCCTGCCCAACAATGTTCCCACCATCAACACCCAGATCCCCATCAGCGTGCGCGGGAGCTACACCCAGATGCGCTGGCTGGCCTTCAACGGCAACCCCCTGGAGATGCGCGGCCGCTACCCCGAGATCAATGTGGGTGGGCGTAAATATGTGATGCACCAGCTCATGGCCCAGGCCCAGCGGCAGGGCAACTGGATCGACCGCACCGGCGACCTGGTCGTGAAGGCCGCCGCCAACCAAGCCGACATCGAGCGCTACGTATCGGAAAACCTGGTGCAGTTTGCGCTGGGCCAGCGGCCCATCAGCGACGCAAGCTGGGGCCAGTTCCTGAGCGGCCTGCGCAATGTGCGTTTCGAGCAGTACGAGGAAGCAGCGGCCAAAACCCTCCGAGAAAGCGGATACCTCAAGTAAGCCCTAGAGGGGTCGCTAGCGGCCCCTCCCCCAAAAGGAGCGGAACCATCCGATGAAGTACTTTCACACCATCCCCCAAGGTTCGGGCCTCCTGCCCCTTGCCGACGAGGCCTGTCAACTGCTGGCCTTCGCCAAGCTCAACCTCGAGGCCGGCCAGAGCTATGAGGGCGAGACCGGCGAGCGCGAGATGCTGCTGGTGGCGCTTTCCGGCAAAGCGGAGCTCGAGGTGGGCGGGCGAAAGTTTGCCCCGATCGGTGGCCGGCCCAGTGTGTTCGCGGGCAGCCCCCACAGCGTTTACTTACCTCGAGGCCAGCGCTTCCGGGTGCGTGCCCTTACCCGCTTCGAGGCCGCCCTGCCCTCCGCCCCCAGCGATCTGGAGACCGAGCCCTACGAAATCCGCCCCGAGCAGGTGAACACCGGCCGCTGGGGCACCCTGAACTTCACCCGCCAGTTCCGGGAAATCCTGGTTGAACCCGATGGGCGCCCGGCCAGCCGCCTGATCGTGGGCGAGACCATCACCCCCAGCGGCAACTGGAGCACCTACCCGCCCCACAAACACGAAACCGCCCAGGGGAGCGAGGTATTCCACGAAGAGATGTACTATTTCCGCATCTCCTCCCCGGAAGGCTGGGGGCTGACCCGCCACTACAGCCCCGAGCGCGGCTACGACCAGACCTATGTGGTGAAGGACGAGACCCTGCTCTCCATTCCGCATGGCTACCACACCTACGTGAGCGCCCCCGGCTACACCGGCTACTACCTGTGGTTCCTGGCCGGCGACGGGCGGCGGCAGGGGGTGCGCTTCGACCCCGACCTGGCCTGGGTACAGAAAACCGTGGGCATGGTGTGAGGAGGCTGAAGGTGCAGATGTTTTCGCTGGAAGGCCGGGTCGCGCTGGTCACTGGCGGGGCCGTGGGCATCGGCCAGGCCATCGCCATCGGGCTGGCCCAGGCCGGGGCCGATGTGGCGATCGTGACCCATACCGCCGATGCAGCGCAGACCCGGCAGGCCGTGCAGGCCGCTGGACGGCGCTTTCACCTGGTGCAGGCCAATCTGATGCAGCCGGAATCGGCGGCTCGAGCCATCGCCGAGACCGAGGCGGCCCTGGGGCCTCTGGATATCCTGGTCAACAACGCCGGCATCATCCGGCGGGAGTGGGCCGAACACTTTAGCGATACCGACTGGCAGGAGGTAATCGAGCTTAACCTGAACGCGGTCTGGCGCCTCTCTCAGACAGCGGGGCAAGGAATGCTGAAACGGGGCCGGGGCAAGATCATCAACATCGCCTCGCTGCTCTCGTTCCAGGGGGGTATCCGGGTGCCCTCTTACACCGCGGCCAAGCACGCGGTGGCCGGGCTCACCAAAGCCCTGGCCAACGAGTGGGCCGCCAGAGGGCTCAACGTTAATGCCATCGCCCCCGGCTACATCGCCACCGACAACACCGCAGCCCTGCGGGCCGACCCCGAGCGCTCGAGGCAGATCCTCGAGCGCATCCCCGCCGGGCGCTGGGGCCAGCCGTCCGACCTGGTAGGCGCGGCCATTTTTCTAGCCTCGTCCGCTTCCGACTACGTCCACGGGCATGTCCTGGTGGTGGATGGGGGCTGGATGGCCCGGTAGGAGGATGCCTGTGAGCCAACCCAACTTCATGCAGACCCTGGCCGCGGCCCGGGTGGTGGGCATTCTGCGCAGCAGCACATCCACTGCGGCGGTGGAAGCGGCGCTGGCGGCCGTGCGGGCCGGTTTGCAGGTTCTCGAGGTTACCTTTACCACCCCCGGCGCCCTCGAGGCCCTGCGCACACTGCGCCAGCAACTCCCCGAACACGTTCGACTGGGGGCCGGTACGGTCATGACGGCAGAGGAAGGACGCGCCGCCCTCGAGGCCGGCGCGGAGTTTCTGGTCAGCCCCCACCTGGGCGAGGATCTGCTGGCCTTAGCCAGCGAAACGGGTGTGCCCTACCTACCGGGGGTGCTGACCCCCAGCGAGATTGTGCGGGCCCTGGGCCTGGGAGCCCAGATGGTCAAGGTTTTTCCGGCGGGCTCGAGCGGGGGCCTGGCCTACATCAAGGACTTGCTGGGGCCTTTGCCCCATCTGAAGATTCTGGCTACCGGGGGTATCCGGCCCGGCGAAGTACCGGCTTACCTCCAGGCGGGGGTCTGGGCGGTGGGTCTGGGCTCCAACCTCTTTCCCAAGGCAGCGCTCGAGCGAGGCGACTGGGCGGCCGTCGAGGCCGCCGCCCGCCAGGCCCTGGCGGAAGCGGGGGTTGCATGAAAACGCTCGATCTGGTTGGCCTGGGCGAGTGCATGGTGGAGTTCTTTACCGACGAGCCCCTGGGCCAGGCCCGCACCTTTACCCGGTCGTTTGGGGGGGATGTGCTCAACGCGCTGGTGGCCGCGGCCCGGCTGGGCAGTGCCACCGGCTTCATCACCCTGGTGGGCAACGATCCCTTTGGCCCGGGGCTGCTCCAGGCCTGGCAGGCCGAGGGCGTTGACACAGCCCTGGCCCCCCTGGTCGAGGGGGAGAACGGGGTGTACTTCATCTCGCTGCTGGAGAATGGCGAGCGCGAGTTCACCTACCGACGCCAGGGCAGCGCCGCCTCGAGGCTCTCCCCCGAACACATCCAGCCCGCCTACCTGGCTGGCGCCCGCATGCTGCTGCTCTCCGGCATCACCCAGGCCATCTCGCCCTCGGCCCAGGCGGCCACGCTGCGGGCTGCCGAGCAGGCCCGTTCAGCAGGTCTCTGGGTGGCCTTTGACCCCAACTACCGCCCCCGCCTGTGGGCCCTGCGCGGGGGGCTGGAAACCGCCCGGCAAGCCCTGGGAGAAATCCTCCCCTATGTAGACCTGCTGCTGCCGAGCCAGCCCGCCGACCTGGCCCTGTGGGGCCTGGAGCACCTCGAGGCCCCCACAGCCTTGCGGGTTCTCCTGCAGTACGTCCCACGGGTGGGGCTCAAGGCAGGGGCCGAGGGAGCCTGGCTGGGCTGGGAGGGTCAAATCCAGCACGTCCCTCCGGCTTCTCCTCACCAGGTTCGCGACACCACGGGGGCCGGGGATGCCTGGAACGGCGCCTTCCTGCACGGTTTGTTGCAAGGGTGGAACCCCCTCGAGGCAGCCCTCCAGGCCAACCGCCTGGCCGCGGCCAAACTGGCCTACCGGGGCGCTATACCCCCCAGACCCTGGCCACTGGAACTATCTGATCTTGCTTGAGGAGTGTACATGCAGTTGAACGGAGATTGGGAAGCCGTGGAACCAGGCATCGAACGCCGGCTGGTGGCTTTAGGCCAGCGCATGATGGCGGTGCGGGTTCGTTTTGCTAAAGGCGCAGCAGGCACCGCGCACACCCACCCACACGAGCAGCTTACCCAGGTTCTGAGCGGACGCTTCCGCTTCTGGCTGGGCCAGGAGACGCGGGAGGTGGTTGCGGGTGAAAGCCTGCTCATCCCCGGCGGCCTCGAGCACGGCGCCGAGGCGCTGGAGGCGGGGGAGCTGCTCGATGTGTTCTCCCCTCTGCGCGAAGATCTGCTCGATGGCCCCACCGCCCATCCGGAGTAGCCGGCACCCTGGAGGATCGGCCCCTAACCGTGCAGCCCTGATGCAAGGAGACACCATGCGCCAGTTCCGCGACCCTCGAACCGGTCGGCTCATCACCCAGCTCACCGACCGAGGGAACAACGTACACCTCTACTTCACCGAAAACGCCTTCGACCTCACCCGGCCCGAGATCATCTTCCGCTCAGACCGGGCCGCCAAGCAGGAGCGCGCCCCACACGAAAACCCGCACTACAACCTCTTTCGCCTGAACTACCTGACCGGCGAGATCACCCAGCTTACCGACGAAGACCAGCCGGTTGGCAGTGTCACCAAAACCCCCGACAGCGAGCTGATCGCCTACCTGACGGCCGGAAAGGTTAAGCTTTTGAACACCCGCACCGGGAAAACCACCGTGCTTTACGAAGACAAAGGGGACTACAACCTCTACTCCCCTTCGATCAGCCCCAACCGCCGGTATGTGGGGTTTGCCCGCAACGAACGGGTTAAGGCCGTCAATACCAACGTCAACTACGGGGGCTTTAAGGAGAGTTTCTATCAGATCAAGGATGGGCGCATCACCCTGGCCCGCACCGACGGCTCGAGCTGGTTCGACGTCCACTGCGACACCCACTGGCTGGGGCATTTCCAGTTCGCACCGGACGATCCCACCCTGGCTATGTTCTGCCACGAAGGCCCCTGGAACCTGGTAACCCAGCGCATCTGGCTGCTCGACCTGGCCGCCCGACAAGTAAAACCCATCTTTCGCCAGGACGAGCAGGACTCGGTCGGCCACGAGTTCTGGACGCAGGATGGGCTGATATTCTTCGATAACCGCGGCCCCGGCCACGACGGCACCATCACCTCCGCCAAGACCCAGGCGGTGCTGCAACCCCCCTCTCCAGACAACTTTCGTCCATATGTGGGCCTGATGGATCGCGAGGGGCGGCTGGTACGCCGGATCGAGATGCCTTTTTACTGCAACCACTACCACGCCAACCCCTCCAACACCCTGCTGGTCGGCGATGATGCCGACAACCTGGTGCTCATCGACATCTCCGGGGAGCAGGCCCGGCTCGAGGTGCTGTGCGAGCACGGCACTTCCTGGCACACCCAGGCCAGCCACTGCCACCCTACCTGGAGCTGGGACGGGAAACGCATTCTCTATGCTTCCGACCGGGGCGGGCGGGTTAACCTGTATTTGCTCGAGCTGTAAATGGTGCGCCTGCTTGGGGGCTCTGAAGACGTCCCGTTGCACAACCCCTGCCGGTAGGCCATGATGAGGCCCATGGACTTGCTGGTGGTGGTACCTCACCCCGACGACGAGGTGTTCGGCGCGGGTGGAACGCTCATTCAGTACGCCGACTGGGGGCTGGAGACCGGCCTGATCACCCTCACCAAAGGCGAGGCCGGGCGAACCCTGGGGCTGTGCAGGCCGGAGGAGCTGGGCGAACTGCGAGCCCAGGAGCTACAGCGGGCGGCGCAAATTCTCAAGCTGGGCCACCTCGAGCTCTACGATTTTCCCAACGGTCTACCCAACAACCCGGCAGATGGTGAAGCCAGGGGCCACGGTTTTTCCACCCCGCAGGGCGTGGCCGACCACCCCGAAATTGTCGACCTGTTGCTGTGGCGCTTCGAGGTGCTGCGGCCCAGGGCCATCATTACCTTTGGCCCCAACGGCTCCAACCGCCACCCCGACCACGTCGCCACCCATCGGTTTGTGGTCAAGGCTGTAGAAAAATCCGGGCAGAAGATCAGGCTATTCTTCTACACTTCCCCGCAGCCGCTGCCGGAGTACCTGGAGGGCTGGCTGCCCCCCAACCACGTGCGCCACCTGCCCATGGAGGTGCTGCTGCAAAAGCTGCGGGCCATGGCCCAGCACCGCACCCAGGCCCTCTCGGTGCTCAACTTTATGGATCGTTTTAACCATCGCCTGGCCGCCGAGACCTTTCATCTGGCGGGTTATGAGGGGCCCACACAGCACGAGCTGCTCTGGTATGCCCGGCCCTGAACGCACCGGGCTGGGGGAAGTGTTCCGGCTGACGGTTATGGGCAGCCTCGAGGGTTAGACTCAAACCCATGAGAGAACGCATGTTTCCCATCACCACCCCCGAAGAGGCCGATGCTTTTATCGATAGCAAGCCCATCACAGCCATCTTCAAAGCTGGCACCTGCCACAAGACCATGCAGGGCTGGGGCAATGTCGAAAAAATGCTGCGCGAGCGGCCCGAAATTCCGGTGGGCATTATCAAGGTGGTGGAGCACCGCCCAGCCTCGAACCGGGTGGCCGAGCGCACCGGCATTGTGCACCACTCCCCGCAAATTATTCTGTTCCGCAACGGCCAGCCGCTTTTTGAGCTGAACAACTGGGAGATCACCCTGGAAAACCTCGAGGCCCTCTTCCAGCAACACCTCCCGGAGGTAAAGGCCGAACCCGCACAAGAAGGGGGTAGAAGCAACCTCGAGCCCTACAAGCGGCTTCTGGATGCCTACCTGAGCGGAGCCATCAGCGAGCAGCAGTTCGCCTGGGCCTACCTCAACATGTTCCGCGAAGACGCTTCGCTGCGCTCACAGGAGGAGTTCGAGCTGCTCAACTCCCTGTTTGGCAACCCCGACGAGCACCACATCCACCCCATGGCCATCCTGCAGTTTGAGCAAGCCAACCCCCAGGCCACGCCCCTATTTGAGCGCGCCCAACACCTGCGGGCCCGCCTCGACACGCTCTAGATAACCATCCAAACAAACACCCTCCGAGGCTATCTATTTAGCCTAAAGCGCACCCCTCGCTGCGCTCGACAAAGAAAGCATCGCCCTCCGCTAGCGAATCGGTCGGGTTGGTTCGCCACCATTGGGTAGCAAACCAACCGAAGCTGATAGCAGAAATCGCCAGTCTCCCCTGAATCGCTCCAACATCCAGCTTGTAAGACCGCACCTTACTGAATCGAATTCCACACATCTCGCTCTTGCCAAGTCGGTCAAGCTCTGTTATATTTTTACCTGCTATTGGCGAAGCGTTCCGCGATAGCTCAGTTGGTAGAGCGCTCGACTGTTAATCGAGTGGTCGCAGGTTCGAGCCCTGCTCGCGGAGCCAGCAAACCCAGGGAAGCCTGGGTTTTTTTCTTGGCCACAAACCTCTAGAAAAAAAGAGGGGGCGTTGCCCCCTCTTGTTGACTACCAGGGCCTATCGGCGCAGCTCAAACTGGGTCTCGGCCAGAGTAATGCCCGCGTAGGAGACGGTGGTCTTGTACTGGCCGGTGCCCCAGGTGGTGCTGGTCTTGAGGTTGAAGATGTAGTGCCCGCTGTCGGGGTCGTAGCGCCAGGCCGTGGAGCCGGCGCTGAAATCGTCGGATGTGGTTGGTTCGTAGGTTTCGGTAGGATTACCGGTGTTGACCAGTTTCAACCGCAGGCCAGCGGCCAGGTCGGTGGCCGGGGTGCCATCCGCGTAGCGGGGCGGGTAGAACTTGTGGGGGATGGTGGAGCCGCGCTTATGGGCACTATAGGGGGCGGCTTCCCGCAGCGGCGGCAGGAACCCTACCCCGCTTGTATCCAGACCCACAAACACGTCAAACGTGACCGGTTCGCTGGTATTGGGGCTGGGGTAGGCCGAGGAGTCGGTGGCCGTGCAGCTTACCGTGGTCAGGCTTCCAATGGCCAGGATGCTACCGTTGGCCGGGGTGCACTGGATGGTTACCGGCGGCGAGACATCGTTCACATCCGCTGCCGAAATGCCCAGCCCTGCAATGTCCAGCACCGCGCCGTGGATGTTGGCCGCAATCAGGTTGACCTGGCTGGTAGGCACCCCCGAGAACACCGGAGGCGTGGTGTCCTGCACGTTCACCATAAAGCTGCCGCTGGCCGAAAGCCCGCCCGAGTCGGTCACGGAGCAGTTCACCGTGGTCTGGCCCAGCGGGAAGGTGCTGCCGCTGGCAGGGGTGCAGACCACCTGGCTGCTCAGGTCGCCATCCTGCTGGTCGGTGGCGGTGACCCCATAGTTCACCTCCGCCCCGGCGCTGCTAGTGGCTTCGGCGGTGATGTCGGCGGGCAAGACCAACGCTGGCGGGGTGTTGGGCGCGGCACAGGGGCTGAAGGACACGTGGATGGTGACGTTGCCACCCGAAGGATTCAAGGCAGCCGGCGCAGTAGTCGCTACATTGAAGGGCACAATGGTGAAACTGCTGGATCCCGTACCGCCCCCGCTGGTATTCCTCAAGGTAACTGTAACGGTCCTGATAGTGGCCGGATCATTTGCTGCTCGAGGCGGCACGTTTACAGTCGCTGGACTCGAGCCCGCCCAGCCGGTTCCGTTGTACGTCCAGAGCGTATTAACCCGGAAGCTTGCAGGATTTTGCTGTCTGCCGGTAATACTGTACGTGATGGTTACGGTCTCGTCGGGGAAGGTCGTGCAGTTTTGGCCGTTGAGGCTCACCGGCGTGGTGCTGGAGCCACCCAGGCTGGCGCTTGCTGCAAGGTCGGACAGGGGGCGTACCCCAGGCGTCCGGAGCGCGGGGGCCGGCGCGGGAATGCCTTCGGTAATGACCAGTTCGGTGGGGCCGGCCTCGAGGGCAGGCTGGCTATTACAGGCCACAAAAATACCCACCGCGCCAACGAAAAGACCAAGGCGATGGACTACCAGCTTCCAATCCATACTATCCTCCTGAGGAACGACCTCAGTAACATGGAAGCATGGGCAGATAAACTGCCAATTAACGCGTTTCATAAGTTGGGCACAAGTAACGCGCACCTTTTTGCAGACACATCCAAAATCAACGCAAATTACCCAGCTATTTCTTGGTTAGAAAAATTTTACGTAATACAATTTTATGCCTCTAGGTAACGATTTCACGGCTGAAAACCCCCATCAATTGGCGATAGAGCACAAAGCAATTCCCTCGAGTACTCGCACTACAGCCGCCCCGCCTCGATGATGCTGGACAGAAACTGCTGGGTGCGCTCGTGCTGGGGGTTGGAAAAAATCTGCTCCGGGGGGCCTTCCTCGTGCACCACCCCACCGTACATAAAGCAGACCTTGCTGGCCACCTCCCTGGCAAAGCCCATCTCGTGGGTAGCCAGAATCATGGTCATGCCCTCGCGGGCCAGCTCGCGCAGTAGGTTGAGCACCTCCGAGACCAGCTCGGGGTCGAGGGCCGAGGTAATCTCGTCCAGAAGCAAAAGCATGGGCTCCATGGCCAGCGCCCGCACAATAGCCACGCGCTGCTGCTGCCCGCCCGAGAGCTGGTCGGGGTAGGCCTGGGCTTTGTGCTCGAGGCCAATCCGCTTCAGGAGGGCCAGGGCTTTGGCCTGGGCTTCGGGCTCGGGCATGCGCAGCACCTGGGTGGGGGCCAGGGTGATGTTTTGCAGCACGGTCATGTGGGGAAAAAGGTTAAAGCTCTGGAAGACGATCCCCACATCGCGGCGCAGGGCGTTAAGGTCTACCCCCGGCCCGGTAATGCGGTCGCCGTGCAGGCGAATCTCGCCCGCCTGGATTTCCTCGAGGCCATTGATGCAGCGCAGCAGCGTGGACTTACCACAGCCCGAGGGCCCAATCAGACAGACCACCTGGTGCTCCTCCACCGTCAGGTTGATGCCGCGCAGCACCTCGTTGGCGCCAAAGCGCTTGTGCACGTTGCGGATTTCCAAAAAGCTCATAGGTCTTCTCCCTGGGCCCATGCTACGACCCCTGCCGGAAGCGGGCCCGGTCGCGCTCGACCAGCCGGTCTACCAGGCGGGTCTGGGGGATGGTAATCAGGATAAATAGAATCGCCACGGTGGTCACCGCCGACAGGTTGAAGTCGTTGGAGGCGATGATGCGGGCCTGGTTGAAGGCGTCAATCACCCCCACCACATTCACCAGGGCGGTGTCTTTCTGCATCCCGATAAAGTTGTTGAGCAGGGGCGGGATAATGCGCCGCACCGCCTGGGGCACCACCACAAAGCGCAGGGTCTGCCCGTAGGACAGGCCCAGGCTGCGGGCCGCGGCCCACTGGCTGGGGTGGATGCTCTCGAGGCCGGCCCGGTAGACCTCGGCCATATAGGCCCCGTAGGTCAGGGTGAGGGCCAGCACCGCCAGGGCCTCTAAGGGCAGGTTGCGGAAAAAGCCAATGCCGGTGAGGGGCAGGCCAAAGCCAATCAGGTAGATCACGATGATGGAGGGCAGGCTCAAAAAAGCGTCGGTGTAAAAGGTCGCAATAAAACGGATGGGCTGGGCCGGCTTGCCGGGCAGCAGCTTGGCAATGGCCACCACCAGGCCCCAGATGAGGGAAAAAACCCCGGCGAACAGAAAAATGACCACATTTACCCAGAAGGCCTGCAAAATGAGGCCAAAGGAGTTGCGGATGAGCTCGAGCTGGAAAAAAGTGCGTCCAACGGCCACATTATTGGCGATAAAAAACAGCACAAACAGCAAAAACAGAATCAGTGCCCCGGCATAGCCCAGGGTAAACCAGGCCCAGGTATGAGCTTCCGAGCTGTGCACCCTGGCCGCAATCAGGTTTTCGCTCTGCAAAGCCAGTCGGGCCGCCCGCGACTGCCCTATGCTGCGGCTGGCCGGGAACAGCAACCCCAGGGGAGCCAGGGCCAGCAGCACCAGTATGGCATCGGCCCATAGCGCCTCAAAGTTGTTGGCAGTCATGGTTCGTTTCACAGCCCACATTACCCAGCCCGTAGCTATCAGTAAGCTAATGGCCAGGATCAGAGCCAGTAAGGCAAGCCCGAAACCATCCTTGGGCGGGATAGGGTTACGGCGTTTCACATCTTTGGAGCTTGGTTCGGTCATGGGTAAGTGATTCTACCTAATAACCCGGCCGTGCATGCATTTACACCTCAACGCACGTACAAAGCCAGCACCGGGAGCTTGCACCCCCGGTGTGGGCATAGCGGTGTCAGCTTTTCAAAAAATTCTCGGCTACTTCACCAGCTCAACCACGGCCAGTTGCGTACCATCACCGCGGCGACGCTCGGCCAGCTTGAGCACACGGGTATAGCCACCCGAGCGGTCGGCGTATCTGGGGGCGACTTCTTCAAAAAGCTTTTTGACCAGCTTGGGGTCGTGTAGATCGCGCAGTACCATGCGGCGCAGGTGGTTGCGCTGGGCATAAGCGGCCAGCTCCTCAGGGGTAGCCATACGCTCGCCTTCTTTGAGGGGCAGTACTTGACCGTTCTTGTCTTTGCGCTTGGTGAAGCGCACGCCCTCAGGCACCGTCAAGGTGGGGGCTTTCTTGGCAGTGGTGATCAGGTGATCCACGTAACCCGCCAATTCCTTGGCCTTGGGAATGGTGGTGATGATCCGGCCATTCTCCGAAAGCAAGAGGCTTTTAGCCAGGTTGCGGAACAAGGCCACGCGGTGCGAGGAGTTCCGATTGAGTTTTCTTCCAGCTTTCAGGTGACGCATGCATCTCTCCTTCAGAGAGGTCTCAGGTCTACGGGTCTAGTTGAATTTGTGGCCTGCGACCTCAGTCTTTCATCACCAGCCCATGTTGGGCCAGACAGTCTTTGATTTCCTGTAGGCTGCGGTCGCCAATACCAGGCACTCGCTTAAGTTCCTTTTCCGATAGGGCCAGCAAGCTTTCCACACTCTCGATACCCTCTTCCTTGAGGTTGTGCAGAACGCGGGTGGTCAGGCCCAGGTCGTCGAGGGTCAGGGAAATTCCTTGGGGCGCTGGCGTGGCTGCGGGTGCGGCAGGTGCTGCCGTTGTTACAGCGGGCGCGGGGGTAGCCTTATGTTCTACCCGCATGACCGGCGACTGGTCGAAGTAGCCCAGTTGCTCGCGCAGAATGCTCACGGCCTGCTGGAGCACATCCATGGGTGATACTGCACCGTTGGTCCAGATACGCAAGGTTAGCTTATCCAGGTCGGTACGCTGGCCCAGGCGGGTATCCTCAACCTGGTAGGCCACCCGACGAACAGGCGAGTACAGGGCGTCCACCGGGATCGAGGAAATGCGGTCTTTGATACCGTGCTTCTCTGCCGGGACGTAGCCCACCCCTTCGTCTACGCGAATTTCCATCACCAGCTTACCCTTATCTTCAAGGGTAGCGATGTACTGGTCGGGGTTGACGATTTCGGCGTCGGGAGGGCACTCGAGATCCCGAGCGTAAATCACCTTGGGGCCACTGGCGCGCAGGGTAAGGGTCTTGGGGCCTGTGCCGGGGTTAGCAAAGCGCACCACCAGTTCTTTAAGGTTAAGAATGAGCTGAATGGCATCTTCCTTAACCCCAGGAATGGTGGAGAACTCGTGCAGCACGTCTTCGATATAGACGCTGGTAACTGCCGTGCCAGGAATCGAGGAAAGCAGAATGCGGCGCAGCGGGTTACCCAGGGTTACACCGAAACCCCGCTCGAGGGGCTCGAGCACAAACTCGCCGTAATTGCCATCAATGCGGGCGTTAAAAACCGGGGCTTTGGTCTTGGTGGTTTCCAAACTAGAACCTCCTCGGAGGTACCGATAGCCAAATTGACGCTGAGCGGTTTTGCTATCGGCTATGGGCTATGTCCTATCGGGAATAGAACTCGATCACGAGCTGCTCGTTCACCGGCAAAGAGAGCATTTCCCGTTCAGGTACGCGCAAGAAGCGTCCAGTCATGGTATCGGCGTTGAATTCCAGCCAAGGAAAGCTCTTGCGGTTCTTAAAGCGCTCGACATTCTGGACAATAAAGTCGATTTTTTTGGCCTTTTCCGCAACCTTGATCTCATCCCCCTGGCGCAAGCGGTAACCGGGAATATTCACCCGCTTGCCGTTGACCAGAATGTGCCCATGTCGCACAAATTGCCGTGCCTGACGACGGGTAGAGGCAATGCCCATGCGGAAGACCACATTGTCCAGACGGCTCTCGAGCAGCTGCAAAAACACCGTACCGGTTACGCCCTTCTTACGGCTAGCTTCCTCGAAAAGGTTGCGGAACTGGGTTTCCGAAACATCGTAAATGAAGCGCAATTTTTGCTTCTCACGCAACCGCACAGCGAAGTCGGAGGGACGGCCCCGGCGCTTCTGGCCGTGCTGACCCGGCGCATAAGGACGGCGATCCAGATACTTTTGAACTTTTTCGGTCTCGGCCACGTTCACCCCAAGGTGACGCGCCACTTTTACAATTGGCCCTCTATAACGACCCATTCTCTTCTCCTCCATCGGTCAGAAAAGCTCTATGTTGCTTTCCCAGCCGGGTTCCCAGGTTCGAAGGGTGAAGCAGGGAACCAAAGTTTCACCCCGAGTAGCAAACTAAACAGCCTTACGGAACTTTTTGCGGGGACGGCAACCGTTGTGCGGCGTGGGGGTATCGTCCACAATGGAGCGCACCTGAAGCCCACTGGCCTGCAAGGCACGAATAGCTTGTTCGCGGCCTGCGCCGGTACCCCGCACCACCACCTCAACGCTGTTCATCCCAAAACTCTGGGCTTTCTTGGCCGCATCCATGGCCGCTAGCTGGGCAGCATAGGGAGTGCCCTTACGGCTGCCCTTGTAGCCAATAACCCCGCCCGACGACCAGGTAACGGGGTGACCGTTGGTATCGGTGATAGTCACGATGGTGTTGTTATAGGAGGCGTGAATAAACGCCTTGCCCATCGTAACCTGACGTTTGACTTTTTTCTTACGACTTGTAGAAGACTTTTTCTCAGCCATACTCTCCTCGCGTGTGCTCCACTGCAAAATCAGGGGTGGAGGCTTATCAGGAGTCTCAACTGGCGTGTACACGATGCAGGGTCATGCACCTACGTTCCAGCTTTGTCCGGTAGTGTAAAAGTCAGCGGGCCCACTACCCAAACCACGGGTACTCTTATTTGCGAGGCGCCTTCTTCTTGCCAGCCACAGTCTTGCGGGGGCCTTTGCGAGTACGGGCGTTGGTACGGGTACGCTGTCCACGCACGGGTAGCCCGCGGCGGTGGCGCAGTCCCCGGTAGCAGCCGATGTCCATCAGGCGCTTGATATTGCCCGCCACTTCGGCGCGCAGCTCACCCTCGAGCTTGTAGGTGTTTTCCACAAACTCGCGCAGGCGGGCTACTTCGGCCTCGGTCAGATCTTTGACCCGGGTAGCCGGATTGACGTTGGTAGCTGCCAGGGCTTCCTTTGCGCGCGCGGGGCCTACCCCATACACGTAGGTCAGAGCAATGTCCACACGCTTATTACGGGGGATTTCTACACCAGAAATACGAGCCATTCGTTCACCTCCTTTCTAGGTTTCCATCAGCCTTGACGCTGCTTATGGGTGGGATCTTCGCAAATCACATAAACGCGACCGTGCCGCTTGATCACCTTGCACTTGTCGCACATCTTCTTGACCGAGGTACGCACTTTCATGGTTTCTCCTTAAGAAAAATGAGTCTTAGGCTTAGCACCTTGTACTGGAGCCAGAGGGTCACTTTCTGTACACTATCCGGCCGCGGCTGGGATCGTAGGGGGTAATCTCGACCACCACCCGGTCACCGGGCAGAATACGGATGTAATTCATCCGCATCTTGCCCGAAATGTAGCAGAGGATTTCAGGGCCATTATCAAGCTGAACCCGGAAGGTGGTGTTGGGCAGAGCCTCGCTTATGACGCCTTCAGCACGAATTGTATCTTTTTCCTTGGCCAAGCCTCTCCTCCTAGCTACCGTTCTACCGGCACAGCTTTCTGGCTCCCCGTCAAGAGGCGAGGGCCAGTATCAGTAATCAGCACCGTGTTTTCGTAGTGGGCTGCCAGGTTGCCCTTACCAACCGTGGCCGTCCAACCATCCGCCAATATTACCATCTTGGCAGGATATAAAGCAACCATTGGCTCAAAAGCCAGGGTCATACCGGGTCGTAGCTTGGGGCCTTTGCCAGGCTCACCGTAGTTAGGCACCTGGGGATCCTCATGCAGTTCGCGGCCCACACCATGGCCCACCATCTCCCGGATACACCACAGCCCGTGTTGGCGCTCAACAAAATCCTGCACCGCTGCCGCCACATCGCCGATACGCTTACCAGGCTGCAGCAGTTCAAATCCCACCCAAAAAGCCTCTTCAGTAACACGCATTAAGCGCTCGGCCTCGGGTGAGACCTTGCCAATGGCATAGGTACGGGCCATATCGGTGGTGTAGCCTTCGTAAGTAAATAGGAAATCGATCTTTAGAAGCTCTCCTTCGCGTAAAGGGCGCTTGGAGGGGAAACCGTGCACCACCACATCGTCAATAGACATACAGGTTGCGCTGGGGAAGGGCACCGTCCCCCCCGCGCGATAGCCAATCTGTGGCGCCTGGCCTCCCACCTTCTGGATGGCCCGCAGGATAATCTGATCGAGCTCTTGGGTGCTCACCCCAGGACGAATGTGAGGCTCCACCTCGGCAAAGATGGCGGTATGAAGCTGACCTGTTTTGGTCATCTTCTCAATCTCCCAGGGCGACTTAATGTGGATGGCCATATTCAGTTCCCTACTCAAACGCGCCAGCGTCCTAGGAGACCCCCACACCCAGTGCCTTTTGAATGGCTTGATACACCTCGTCTACCTTACCCAGGCCATTGATTTCCTTGAGGTATCCGGTCTTCTTGTAGTAGTCCACCAAAGGTTGGGTTTTCTGTCGGTACTCCACCATTCGGGCGCGAATGGTGCTTTCGTTGTCATCTGAGCGGCCCTCTTCCAAAGCCCGCCCCAAGAGCCTGCGCACCAACTCTTCTTCCGGTGCGGTAACCAGCAGTACACCCAGGAGACGAATCTTGCGCTCGGCCAGCAGTCGGTCGAGGGCTTCGGCTTGGGCTAGGGTGCGGGGAAAGCCGTCGAATATAACCTTGGGATCGGGCATTTCAGCCAACTCCTGGCCTATTAGCCCCAGGATAATCTCATCGGGCACCAATTTGCCTGCCTCCATTAAGGGCTTGGCCCGCTGTCCCAGCTCGGTGCCTCGAGCCACGTGGCTACGAAGGATATCACCGGTTGAAAGCTGACGAAAACCAAGCTCGAGCGCCAAGCGCTTGGCCTGGGTACCTTTGCCCGCCCCTGGAGGGCCCAAAAAAATTACCGCCTCTGCCACCAGCAACCTCCTTAGCGGGTACGACCCCGCAAGCGCCCCTTAGACAAAAAGCCCTCGTAGTTGCGCATCTGTAGCTGGGCCTCGATCTGGCGCAGGGTATCCAGCGCCACACCCACTACAATGAGCAAGCTAATGCCCGAAAAGTGAAAGGCCAGGGTGGTCACGCCGGTCACGTTTTGCATGATGGTAGGCAGAGCCGCCACAACACCCAGAAAGATGGCCCCCCAGAGGGTTAGGCGAGAGACGATGTGCTCGAGGAACTTTACCGTGGGCTCGCCCGGACGAATGCCAGGGATAAACCCACCATACTCACGCAGGTTCTCGGAGATACGGCGCGGATCAAACTGCACCGCCGTATAGACATAGGTAAATCCGATGATCAGCAGCACCTCAATCAGCAAGCCGGGGAAACGGTTGGGGGTGAAAAAGTTGGCAATTCCCTGAGCCACCGTAGATTCGGGGAATACCCCGGTAATAAAGAGGGGTACCTGGAGCAAGGCTGCCGCAAAAATAATGGGGATGACCCCAGCCGCGTTGAGCTTGATGGGGATGTAGGTGGCCTGCCCACCAAACATCTTGCGGCCCACCTGCTTCCGTGCATACTGCACCGGGATGCGGCGCTCGGCCTGCTGAACCGCAGCCATTACCCCCAAAGCCAGCACGATAAAGGCCAGGAAGATCAGCAAGGCAATTAGGTTGACCTCACCGGTACGCACCAAACCAAAAGTGCGGCCAAGCTGCGGCAACCACGAGGCCACAATGCCAGCAAAAATCACCATGCTGGTGCCATTGCCTATACCGTATTCGGTGATGCGCTCGGCCATCCAGAGCAGCAAAGCGATGCCTGCCACCTGGGTAATCACCACCACAAAATAGAAGAAGAAGCCAGGCTCCCAGCCGGGTAGCAGGAAAGCTCCATTGTTGGAGCCCAGAAAAGCCGTGGCTAGAAACAAGCCCTGCACCGCCCCCAGGGCAATGCCTGCTATACGGGTGTACTGGGTAATGATACGACGGCCTTCCTCGCCCTCTTTTTGCAGCTTTTCCAGGGATGGGATTACTGTAACCAGCAGCTGCATGATGATGGCGGCCGTGATGTAGGGCATGATACCCAGAGCAAAAATAGAGAACTGCTCGAAGTTGCCTCCGGAAAAGAGGTTAACCAGCCCCAAGGCACTGCCCGCCTGGGTGCCCAAAAACTCGCGGATTTTGCTGATATCTACCCCAGGGGTAGGGATGAAGGTACCCAACCGATACAACGCCAGCACCAAGAGCGTAAACAGAATGCGCTTACGCAGCTCAGGGATGATGATGGCGGAGCGGAAGGCCGCGAGCATCTTAGGCCCCCTCAATCACAACAGCTTCCCCACCAGCCGCCTTGAGTTTTTCAACGGCAGCCTGGGAGAATTTGTGGGCACGCACTTTCACCCCGTTGGCGTTACCCATAGCCAGCACCTTGATCGGGTAGCCCGGGCGCACCAGACCTGCTTGCACCAGCGCTTCAGGGCCCACCTCGCCAGAAGCGAAGTGCTGAGCAATTACCCCCACATTGACCACCTGGTATTCAACCCGCTTAAGCTCGCCGTGCGAATCACCCTTCATGCCGCGTTTGGGCAGACGCATAATCAGGGTAGAACGCCCGCCTTCGAAGCGCGCTGGGTTCTTCAGGCCGCCCGAACGGGATTTCTGACCCTTGTGACCCCGCCCAGCCGTCTTGCCGTGACCAGAGCCGGGACCCCGACCCACGCGCTTGCGGCGCTTGTTGGCCCCTTGGTTGGGACGAATATCGGTAAGTTTCATTCCAGCACCTCCACCAAGTGGGCCACCTTGCGAATCTGGCCGCGCACAGCAGGGTTATCCTGCACCTCACGCACGCGGTTCATCTTGGTCAGGCCCAGCACCTTGAGGGCTACTTTTTGGTCTTTGGGGTAGCCAATAGGGCTCTTAACCAGCCGCACCTTCAAGGTCGCCATTAGGCCACCTCCTCAGATTTGGCAGGAGTTTTACGCAGGCGCTTGACATCATCCCAGGTCTGAAGCTGGCGCAGGGCCTCCATGGTGGCATAGGCAATGTTCACCGCGTTGCGGGAGCCCAGCTCCTTAGTCAGAATGTCGGTGATGCCAGCAAGCTCGAGGATCGCACGGGGCACCTGACCAGCAATTACCCCAGTACCAGGAGCCGCCGGGCGCAGCAAAATGGTGGAAGAGCCCCAAGTTACGCTAATTTCGTGGGGGATGGTGCCATTGTGCAGCGGCACCTCGATCATGTCGCGCTTGGCATAGTTGTTGGCCTTCTGTACAGCCATAGGCACTTCTTTGGCTTTGCCTAGACCCAGGCCCACACGGCCCTGCCGGTCGCCTACGGCCACCAAAGCCCCAAAGCGGAACCGACGCCCGCCCTGGTAGGTTTTGGAGGTACGGCGCACAAAGATCATCTTTTCTTCAAAATCGGTTTCAGGCATATGTAACCTCGCTCGAGGCAGAAGACTCAAAAAAACCGGTTGCCCTGTTTCAATGCTTGGGCTTCGGCTTTTTCGCCCTCAGCTTAGAACTCCAACCCGCCTTCGCGGGCCCCTTCGGCCAAGGCTTTCACGCGTCCGTGGTACTTGAAAGCGCCACGATCGAACACTACCTGAGAAATACCCTTGGCCTTGGCCGCCTCAGCGATGGCTTGGCCTACCTTCTTAGCCACTTCGGTCTTGTTGCCCGAGAGCTTGAGGGATTTACTCGAGGCCGCCACCAGGGTATGTCCTTTACTATCGTCAATGATTTGAGCGTAGATATGCTGCAAGCTACGGTGTACGCTCAAGCGCAAGCGACCAGAGGCCTTTACCGCGTTGCGAACCCGGAACTTGCGGCGATCTTCGGTGGTCAAACGAGCCACAGATTCTCCTTCCTTTACTTGCCAGCGGTCTTGCCGGGCTTGGTCTTGACTACCTCATCCGCATAACGGATACCCTTGGCGTGGTAAGCATCGGGGGGTCGCACCGCACGCACGTTGGCGGCAACCTGACCCACGAGTTGCTTATCAATACCAATTACCCGAATCTTGGTGGGCTCCGGTACTTCAAAGGTAATGCCGTCTGGGGGCGTAACAATGTCTTTGTGGCTGTGCCCCACGGTGAGCTCGAGGTTTTTACCCTGCATGGCCGCACGGTAACCGGTTCCGCTAATCAGCATCTCCTTCACGTATCCTGTCGAGACGCCTTGAACCGCATTGGCAATTAGGGTGCGGGTCAGGCCGTGCAGGCTTCTGTGGGTTCGGCTGTCGGAGGGACGGCTAACAGTAAGCGTGCCTCCTTCGTTCTTTACGGTTAGGTCGGGGTGCACAGGTACGGTCAATTCGCCCTTGGAGCCCTTGACCTTTACGAAACCAGGGGCCACTTCTACGGTCACGCCCTTAGGCAAGGTGATGGGTTGTTTTCCGATGCGGCTCATTACCACACCTCGCAAATCACTTCGCCGCCAACGCCCAGCTTACGGGCTTCACGGTCGGGCAGCAGACCTTTGGAAGTCGAGACGATGGCCAGGCCCAGGCCGCGGCGCACGTTAGGCACGTTCTCGGCAGTTACGTATACCCGGCGCCCCGGACGGCTCACCCGGCGAATGTGCTTGATAACCTGTTCGCGGCGGGGGCCATACTTGAGGATTAGGCGGAGAAACGGCTTACCCTCTACCTCGATGCGCTCCATTCCTTTGAGAAAACCTTCTTTGACCAGGATGCTGGCGATCTGCTCCTTAAACTTAGAAGCAGGAACATCCACGCTCTCCTTGTAGACCTGGACTCCATTTCGAATCCGGGTCAGCATATCGGCAATCGGATCACTTAGCATTACAGCATCTCCTTCTTCTGGGGTGGCTCCGCTTGGTCTGGAGGTTTGCAGAGCTCGGTCTTGGCTAAGGCAAGCCAACCTGTCGGCTCAGAACATCCACAGAGGACACCCTAGGATTGGCCTTGCGGTATCGGTGAAATCTCACCGACCTACAAAGCAATCTTTACCAGCTTGCCTTCTTGACGCCCGGCAACTGCCCCTTGTGGGCCATTTCGCGGAACTGGAGGCGCGAAAGCCCAAAGTAGCGCAAGTAAGACTTGGCACGGCCCGTCACCGCGCAGCGGTTCTTGTGGCGGGTGGGGCTGGCATCGCGCGGCAGCTCGGCCAGCGCAGCGTAATCACCCGCAGCCTTGAGGGCAGCCCGCTTGGCGGCATACTTGGCAATGGTCTTTAGCTTGCGCTTCATCTTCTCGACTTGAGATTTTTTAGCCATGGTTTCACCTCCTTCCTAAGTTCAGCTAAGCAACTCTACGATGATAGCAAACAAGGCATTACTTACGGAACGGGAACCCAAGCAGCTCGAGCAGGGCTTTGGCTTCCTCGTCGGTTTTAGCCGTAGTAACCACCGCAATGTCCATTCCACGCACGGCATCCACCATGTCGTAGGTAATCTCGGGGAAGATGGCCTGCTCCCGAAGACCCAGGTTATAGTTGCCGCGGCCATCGAAAGCGCCGGGGTTAACCCCGCGGAAATCGCGGATGCGGGGCAGGGCAATGTGAATTAGCTTTTCGGCAAAAATCCACATGCGGTCGCCGCGCAGCGTAACCCTTAAGCCAATGGGCATACCTTGGCGCAACTTGAAGTTGGAGATCGATTTTTTGGCGCGGGTAATGGCCGGCTGCTGACCGGTGATAACGGCCAGCTCCTTACCGGCTTTCTCGAGGATGCGGCTGTCTTCTTTAGCCTCGCCCAAGCCCTGGTTGACCACGATCTTCACCAGGCGGGGCACCGCCATGACGTTGTCGTAGCCAAAGCGCTTCATCAGCTCGGGGCGAATTTCTTCCAGATAGCGTTTCTTGAGGGCAACTTCCAGTGGCATTTACAACCCCCTTATTTGGTATCCAGCACGCCATCACACTTGGCGCAGGCGCGCACCTTGGTGCCATCGGGCAGCACTTTCTTGCGGATACGGGTCGGCTTCTCGCAGCTTGGACAGATTGGCATGACCTTAGAGGCATGAATGGGCGCCTCGGTCTCGATAAAGCCCCCCTGGGGGTTGCGGGGGTTGGGCCGCACTGCGCGCTTGATGAGGTTTAGTCCCTCAACCACTACCAGCCCCTCTTTGGGCATCACAGCCTTGACTTTACCGGTTTCACCGCGAAGTCCTTCCTTGCCGGAAAGAACCACCACCGTGTCCCCTTTTTTGACGTGTATTTTCATTTAATTCCTCCGATTTTGCTTCAGGGCCGGTCAGCTAAGACACCAAATGACAAGTTTAGCAGAAACCGTCCCAAAAAGCATCCTGTGCAAGAGCTTGCCACATGCAAGCCGGGCGCGGGACGAGAGGCCTGAGTAGCCTCTCGTGTATCGGAACAACTTGCCTACGGCAAGAACCCGCAAACCCACACAAGGCTTAAAGCACCTCAGGGGCCAGCGAAACAATCTTCATGAAGCCGCGTTCGCGCAGTTCGCGGGCGACCGGCCCAAAGACACGGGTACCTCGAGGCTCATTCTGCTGGTTGATGATCACCGCAGCGTTGGTGTCGAAGCGAATAGAAGAACCGTCCTGCCGACGGATTTCTTTGGCTGTCCGCACCACTACCGCTTTAACTACGTCGCCTTCCTTGACCATACCCCGGGGGATGGCTTCCTTGACCGAGGCCACGATCACATCACCCACACTGGCATACTTGCGGTAGTGACCACCCATCACCCGGATACAGGCAATCTTGCGAGCGCCGGTATTATCGGCGACTTCCAGTACGGTTTCTTGCTGGATCACGCTTTACCACGCTCCTTACGCAAGAGATAGCGTTCGACAAGATCCATGCGGCCTTCCTCGAGACGGCCCACCACCACAAATTTTTTGTTTTTGGAAATGGGGGTGGCTTCCCGAATCTCGACGACGTCGCCCAGCTTGTATTGGTCGTTTTCATCGTGGGCAAGGTATTTCTTGGACTGCTTGATCACCTTGCCGTACAGCGGGTGCTGCATCTGGCGCTCGACCAAAACCGTAACGGTCTTCTGCGCCTTATCGCTCACCACCACGCCGGTAAGAACTTTTTTAGGCATTGCGGACTCCTTTCTTAGGCCTTTTTGGCGCGGGGCGATTGTTCTTTTACTTTCTCGCCCAATACGGTCATCATGCGGGCAATTTCGCGCTTGGCTTCCGAGACCCGATGGTTTTTATCAAGCTGACCGATGCTGGCTTGGAAGCGCAGCTCCATTAGTTCTTTTTTGGTGTCCTGGATCCGCTTTTGCAGCTCGGCCACCGAAAGTTTGCGCAGCTCACTGGGCTTCGTCGTAGGCATCGCGTCTCACCACCTTGGTCTGAATCGGCAGTTTGTGGCCGGCCAGGCGCAGGGCTTCACGGGCTTGCTCCTCGGTCACGCCGGACACCTCGAACATGACGCGCCCCGGCTTTACCACAGCCACATACCCCTCTACGTTCCCTTTACCTTTACCCATCCGCACTTCCAAAGGCTTCTTGGTATAGGGCTTGTCAGGGAAGATACGGATAAAGATTTTACCGCCACGGCGGAAGTGGCGCACCATGGCCACACGGGCCGCCTCAATCTGCTGGCTGGTAACCCACGAGGGCTCCATCGCCACCAAACCCCACTCGCCAAAGGCCACATAGTCGCCGCCCTTGGCTGTACCCCGCATACGGCCCCGGTGGGCCTTGCGGTATTTCATGCGCTTGGGCATCAGCATGCTTATTCGCCCCCTTCTTTGCCCGTCGCCCCGGCCTTACGAACTGCCGAGCGGCGACGAGGTTTGCCTTCCTGATCACGTTTTGGCGCCGCCGGACGAGCCGCAGGTGCAGCGCCTGGCACCACCTTCTTGCCGCCGATCACCTCGCCCATGAACACATAGGCCTTGACGCCCAGCGAGCCGTAGGTGGTCTCGGCCCTAGCCGTTCCATAGTCGATGTTGGCCCGCAGGGTGTGCAAGGGAACCCGTCCCTCGGCTGCCCACTCAACGCGGGCCTGCTCGGCTCCACCAATCCGACCCGAAACCACGATTTTGGCCCCCTGTGCACCGGATTCACGCACACGCTGGACAGCTTGTTTGATGCTACGGCGCACGGCAAAACGGCGCTCGATTTGCTCGGCCACGCGCTGAGCCACCAGGGGCGCGGAAAGGTTGGGGTTGCCCACCTCCTGCACGTTGAGGGCCACGGTTTTACCGGGGAACTGGCTTTGCAGGGCCTCGCGCAGGCGCTTGATGGTCTCGCCCCCACGCCCGATCACCACGCCGGGTTTGGCTGCGTACACCATAACCGTAACGTTGTCAGCCGCGCGCTCGATGTCGATACGGGCCAGGCCGGCCTGGCGCAGCTCCTTCTCGATCAGAGCCCGGATTAGGCGGTCTTCTTGCAGGGTCTTGGCGTAGGCTTTTTTGCCGGCATACCAGCGCGACTCGAAATCGCGGGTGATACCCAGGCGCAGACCCACGGGATTGATCTTGTTACCCATTTTTCTCCCCCACGATGATGGTGATATGGCTGGTACGCTTCTTGATCATGTTGGCGCTTCCGCGGGCTCGAGGCAGCATTCGCTTGATGGCGGGGCCTTCGTCTACATAGGCCGCTTTGACATAGATCTGGTCTTCGATCATGTTTTTGCGGTCGTCATTCATGCCGTTGGCTGCAGCCGACTCGAGCACCTTAGCCACCACTTCCGAGGCCCGGTGCGGGGTGTACTTGAGGATAGCCCGGGCTTCCTCGAGCTTCTTACCCCGAATCAGGTCTACAACCAGGCGCACCTTTTGCGGTGACATACGGACATAACGGGCCGTGGCTAGGGCATAGGTGTGGGCTTTCTCATCCTTGACGGCTTCACCGCGTTTGCGCAACGAGAGCTTGGCGTAGCGCTGCAAGCCCGCCGAACCGGGGTAGTGCACATCGCGCAGGTCTTTGCGAATATCGCTGCGCTCGCCTTTCTTGAGACGTTTTCTGGCTTCCATCATCCACCCCTTACTTCTTAGCGGTCTTGGCCTCTTTGCTGTGGCCGCGGTAGGTGCGGGTAGGCGAGAACTCGCCTAGTTTGTGCCCGACCATCTGCTCAGTTACATAAACCGGCACGTGCTGCTTACCGTTGTAAACCGCCAGGGTATGGCCGATCATCTCGGGCACAATGGTGCTCCGGCGGCTCCAGGTCTTGATCACCCGCTTTTCGCCTTTGGCGTTCATCGCCTCGACTTTTTCCAGCAGGTGGCTTTCCACAAAAACTCCTTTTTTCAAGCTACGTGGCATAGTTCACCTCTACTTGCGACGAGACACGATGAGTGCGCTCGAGGGCTTCTTCTTCTTGCGGGTCTTGAGACCTTTGGCCTGCTGGCCCCAGGGCGAGACTGGCGGACGGCCTCGCGGCGCGCGACCTTCACCACCACCGTGCGGGTGGTCTACCGGGTTCATGGCCGTACCACGCACGTGGCCTTTGCGGCCAAGGTGGCGCGTACGACCCGCTTTACCGAGCACGATGTTCTTGTGATCGGCGTTGGATACCACCCCGATGGTGGCGTAGCACTCACCGTGCACTTTGCGCAGCTCGCCCGAGGGCAGGCGCAAGATTACGTAATCACCTTCGCGGCCCTGCACCTGCACGCTAGTACCGGCGCTACGGGCCATTTTGGCGCCCTTGCCAGGCTCGAGCTCTACCGCGTGAATCACCGTACCCACCGGAATAAAGCGCAGCGGCAGGGCGTTGCCCACCGAGATGGGCGCTTCGGGGCCGCTGGAGACGATGGTGTCGACCTTCAGGGCATCGGGGGCCAGAATATAGCGCTTTTCGCCGTCGCGGTAGAACAGCAGGGCGATACGGGCGGTGCGGTTGGGATCGTACTCAATGGCTGCAACCCGCGCAGGAATACCGGCCTTATCCCGCCGACGGAAGTCGATGATGCGGTAGAGCTGCTTGTGCCCACCCGAGATAAAGCGGCTGGTGGTGCGGCCTTGGTTGTTGCGCCCCCCGGTTTTTTTCATCGGGGCGGTCAGGCTCTTCTCCGGACGCTTCTTGGTCAGCTCAGAGAAGTCGGCCACCGTCATGAAGCGGCGCGATGGGGTGTAGGGTCTGAATTTCTTTACTGCCATTGTTCTCTTCCTCTCACTTGATACGGGCTAACCGAGTCGCCCTGATGCCAAGTGGATTTTTGCCCCGTCATCGTCCAGCGCCGTGAGATACGCATGTACGCTCGGTCTCGAGGCAGTTTGGAGGGCGCAGGGTTCGAGTTTTTTTGTCCCACATCCCCTGTCCTCCTCGATTAAAAGCCCTTAAAATCGGGACAAACCGATTTAGATCAGTCCTTCCAGGGCTTCAATCTTCTGTCCGGGAGCCACCGTTACGATAGCTTTCTTACGGTCGGGGCGCTTACCCATAAAGCGGCCCAGGCGCTTGTCTTTACCCAGGATGTTCTGGGTATTGACCCGCACCACCTTGACCTTGAAGGCGGCCTCTACGGCGTTGGCAATCTCGGTCTTGTTGGCCCTGGGGTGCACCCAAAAGGTATAGACCCCATCGGCAAACCGGCCGTACGCCTTCTCCGACAAAACGGGTTGAATAATCACATCGTGGGGCGTTTTCATCAGGCCTCACCCCCTACACTTTGGCCCAGCTTGGCTTGTACCCCTGGCCAGGCCGAAGCCTCCATCACCAGAACTTCCTGGCGCATGATGTCGTAGACGTTGAGCCCTTCGGGGGCCAGCACCCGCACCTTGGGCAGGTTGCGGGCCGCACGAGCCACCTTTTCGTCGCTGGTTACCAGCAGGATGGAAGGGCTCTCGAGGTTGTGGGCTTTGAGCCAGGCCACGAACTCTTTGGTTTTGCCGCTCACGCCCTTGAAGTCTTCCACCAGGAAGAACTTACCTTCCTTGGCGCGGTCGGCCAGGGCCATGGAGAGGCCCAGCTTGCGCACCTTCTTGGGCAGGGTGTAGCTGTAGTCGCGGGGCTGCGGCCCAAATACCGTGCCACCACCCACAAAAATAGGGGCGCCGTAATCGCCGTGGCGGGCCCGGCCGGTGTGCTTTTGCCCGTACATTTTTTTGGTGGTGAAGTTCACCATGCCACGGGTCTTGGTGGCCGCAGTACCCCGGCGACGCGAGGCCAGTTGCCAGCGCACCACCTCGTAGAGCACGTGGCTCTTAACCTTTTCGGGCAGGGCCGCCTCCACGGTTTTATTGCTTCCGAGTATCGGAAGGTGATACATCACTTACCTCCCTTGCCGGCCTTTACGGCAGGAACTTTGCTGGTCTGGCGCACCACCACAAGGCTGCCGTTGGCCCCGGGCACTGAACCCTTGACCAGGATCAGGTTCTCGCTCTCGAGTACATCCACAACCTCGAGGCCCTGAATCGTCACGCGCTCGTTCCCCCAACGCCCGGCCATCTTCTTGCCCTTGAAGACCCGGCCCGGGGTCTTGCGGTTACCAATCGAACCCCCGTGGCGGTGAATCTTGTGGGCACCGTGCGAGTCGTTGCCACCGGCAAAATTCCATTTCTTCATCACACCAGTAAAGCCGTGGCCCTTGGAGGTACCCGTCACATCCACCACTTCCCCGGCATTGAAAATGCTCACCGTCACGGTGTCGCCCTCGGGGTTGAAGCCCCGCAGTTCACGCAGGTACTTCACGGGCTCCACGCCTGCCTTGGCGAAATGACCCTTGGCCGGCTTGTTGACCCGCTGCGGCTTCTGGCTCTGGAAGCCTAGTTGTACCGCTTCGTACCCATCTTTCTCGATAGTTTTGCGCTGTACCACTGGGCAAGGGCCAGCCAAAATCACCGTTACCGGCACGGCTTTATCGCCCTTCCAAATCTGGGTCATACCCACTTTAGTCCCAAGGATGCCCTTCATTAGCGGCCTCCTACCATCTTGAGCTCGATCTCTACCCCGGTGGGCAGATCGAGGTTGCGCAATCCCTCAATGGTTTTGGGTGTGGGATCGGTAATATCCACCAAGCGATTGTGGGTGCGCAGCTCAAAGTGCTCACGGCTGTCTTTGTGCTTGAAGGGACTCCGCAGCACGGTAAAGCGACGGATGCGGGTCGGCAGCGGCACCGGCCCTGACACCTGGGCCCCGCTACGGCGGGCCGTCTCCACAATCTTGGCCGCCGAAGCGTCCAAGCTCTTGTGGTCAAAGCCCCGAAGTTTGATACGAATCTTTGGCATTCAGGGCCTCCCTTACTCGATGATCTTAGCCACCACACCGGCACCCACGGTGCGACCACCTTCACGGATGGCGAAGCGCAGACCTTCCTCCATGGCGATGGGCTTGATGAGTTCGACGGTGAAGGTGATGTTG